>Ga0302046_10004993_pt1 | contig 11741 bp, 6 predicted proteins | sample RVTome_11_FD_200261 | JGI IMG/M metagenome (GOLD analysis project Ga0302046, IMG submission 200261) | Soil microbial communities from uranium-contaminated site in the Upper Colorado River Basin, Wyoming, United States - RVT147D111 (version 2) ... | reverse complement strand
GTCGCCGGTGTCGAAGCGGAACTCGCCGGCATAGAGGGCGGTGTTGGTCACGAGGATGTTGTAGGGCCGGCAGGTCTCCCACGCGCCGTCGAGCGCCAGCCGCGCCGAAGCGCCGTGGCGCCGCGCCAGGACGTTCACCGCGCAGCTCCAGAGATAGAGCGGGTAGCCGCCCGCGCCGCGCCCGAGCCCCCAGCGCGCGCAGGCGCGATTGCGGAGCGCGAGGATGTCGGCGTCCATGCCGAGCGCCAGCGACCCGACGAGGTGGCGATCGGCGGCGTGGCCGAGGTCGAGGGGACGCGCGCGTCCGTCGGTCGCGGCCGCGAGCGCGCGCGCGAGCGCCGCGGTGCCGCCCGCGCGGACGGCGGCGAGCCCGAGCGAGCGCGCGACGTTGTTGGCGGTGCCGAGGGGCAGGATGGCGAGGGCGGGGCGCCGGGCGGCGTCGAGCCGCATCAGCGCCTCGACGACGAGGTGGACGGTGCCGTCGCCGCCGGCGGCCACGACCACGGCCGGGTGCGTGCGCCCGAGGTGCTCCGCGAGCCGGTCGGCGTCGCCGCCGTCGCCGCGGGTCTCGACCACGCCCGCGTTCGCCAGCCGTGCCCGGGCCTCCACCGCCGCGCGGCCCCACACCCGACCGATCGGACCGGTGAGCGGGGACGGATTCAGGACCAGGACGCGGGGCTCGGCGGCGGTCACGCGCCCCCGCGCCGCGCGCGCTCCGGGCCGGCGACGGCCGGGGCCAGCTCGGCGAGGGCCGGCGCCGTTGCGGCGCACGCCTCCGCCTCCTGCCGCCGCCTGTGCGCCCGTCCCATCGGCCCGCCCTTCGTGCTGAACCGGGCGCGCGGCGTCAAGCCGGGACGCATTTTTCGCCTGGCCAGCCGGGGGTCTCGGTGGCAGAGTCTTTGGTGTTTGGGGGGGCGTCCGCCGGCTGTGGCGGGCGGCCGGGTCGGTGGCGCGCGCCGAGCGGCGCGCTCTGGAGAGGGACACATGAGGTATCCGACGGTCCTGGCCTCGGTGGGGCTGACGCTGGTGGCGCCGGTCGCGGCGCGGGGGCAGGACGTGACGCTCCTCCAGCCCGCGAGCGTGCTCGCGATGCCGTTCGACGTCACCACGAACAAGGCGAGCTTCCAGATCGTGAGCCGCATCGGCCCGTCGTTCGGCGGCGCCGGCGTGCGCACGCACTGGGTGTTCTGGAGCGCCGACTGCCGCCATCTCGTCGACGTCTTCATCACCCTTACCGCCGGCGACTCCGTGGTGGTCGACCCGCGGCGCGTGCAGGGCGAGGTGCAGTCCCTGAATCCGCCGCGCAACGAGCCCGTCGGACCGGTCGTGGACCTCGGCGGCGAGCGCGGCGTGGTCACGGTGACGGCGCTCGCCCCCGACGGCGCGGTCACCCCGCAGCTCGTCGGCGGCTGGACGATCGCCGACCTGGTCTCGCAGGCGGCGTTCGGGGCCGACGCCCTCGGCTTCGCGACCGACGCCGCGCTCCCCGATCCGTTCCTGCTCGCCGGCGGCATCCTGGTGCCGACGTTCGACCCCGACACGCTTGACGACTCGCAGGTCATCGTGATCGGGCTCGAGGCCGGCGACGACGGCATCGTGCCGATCGGACGGCCCGCCGACGAGCTCGGCGGCGCCCACGTGTGCTGCGACGTCGCCTTCATCGACGACCTCGAGACCGGCTTCTCGCTGCCGACGTTCTGCTTCGCCTGCGTCGGGTTCGCCGCGATCGCGGGCGACCTGGCCGACGCCGGCGAGGTCCCGCTCATCCCGCCCGCGACGGTGGCGACCAGCAGCGGCGTCCTGCAGCTCCGGAGCTGCCGCAGCGGTACCCTCGACGGCACCGTCACGCCGGTCGGCGAGGGCGACCTTCCCCAGTTCCTGTTCGCGTTCCACGGCCAGGCGGTCGGCCCGTTCGGCGCCGCCATCGGCGGCAAGTACACCGGCGTCCGGCCGCGCTGACCGGGCGGAACGGAGCGCGGATGGCCGACGCCGCTCGCGATCGGCCGACGATCGCGCTGGTCCTCTCCGGCGGCGGTGCGCGCGGGGCCTACGAGGCCGGCGTGCTCTCCTGGGTGCTCGACGACCTGCCGCGCCGTCTCGGCCGCCCGGCGCACTTCGACATCGTCACCGGCACCAGCGTCGGTGCGGTCCACGCCTGCTACATGGCCGCGCGCCAGGGCACCGGCGGCGCCGGGGCGCGGCTCGCCGAGCTGTGGCGCGGGCTCACCCTCGACCGCGTCTTTCCCGTCGGCGCGACCGACGTCTGGCGCGTGCCCTGGCGCCTGATCGGGCTCGGCGCGACCGCGCTCCTGCCGGGGCGCGGCAAGGCGCTCCCCGAGCGCGCCGGCGGCCTCTTCGACACCAGCTGGCTCGAGACCCTGGTGGCGCAGCACGTCGATTGGGCGGCGATCCGCCACAACGTCCGCTCGGGCGCGCTGCGCGCGCTCGCCGTCACCGCGACCGAGATCGCGACCGGGCGCTCGGTGGTCTTCATCGACGGCGAGCAGGGCAGCACGGGACGCTGGGGGCACGATCCCTACACCGTCGCGCGCCCGACTCGCATCCTGCCGCCGCACGCCCTGGCGTCGGCCGCCATCCCGCTCATCTTCCCCGCGGTGCGCGTCGGGGAGACGTTCTACTGCGACGGTGGCCTGCGCATGAACACGCCGCTCGCCCCGGCGCTCCGGCTCGGCGCCGACCGGGTGCTGGTCCTGAGCCTGCGCCATCCCCGCACGCCCGACGAGGAGGACGTGCGCGCGCGCGAGGTGCAGGTGGACTTCGCGCGCCCCGCCTACCTGGCGGGCAAGGCGTTGAACGCGCTCCTGCTCGACCGCATCGCGGCCGACGTCGAGCGCCTGCGCCTGTTCAACGCCATCCTCGCGCGCGGCATGGCGGCGTACGGCCCCTCGTTCCTGGACCGCATCAACGAGCCCATCATCGAGCAGCGCGGCGTCGCCTACCGGGTGGTGCGCGACTGCGTCCTGGCGCCGTCGCGCGACCTCGGCGAGCTCGCCGCCGAGTGCCTGCGCCACCAGCCGCGGAGCGCCGGGATGCGCGACTGGCTGAGCCGCGGGATCGTGCGCTACGCCGGGCGCGGCACCCTCGGCGAGGCCGACCTGGTCTCCTACCTGCTCTTCGACCGCTGCTACGCCGAGCACCTCCTCGCGCTCGGCCGCGCCGATGCCGCCCGCGCCGAGGACGCGCTCGTGGATTTTTTCTCCCCATAGATTTCGCCCCCGTGCGCGCGCCGCCTACGGCGGCGTGCTCCGATGGGCGTCGGCCCGCAGAGCGCGGTCTGCGGGCCTCCCGCATCGGCCCCCCGCTGCCCCCCCTCGTACGCTTTCGGTGGGCGTCATTCCCGCAAAAAGCGGGGTTCGAGGGTGCTCCTCTCCTACAGGCGGGACGCCTTCGAGACTATCTCGTCGCCGAGCCACTCGAGGGCGGCGCGGACCTCGTCGGGCTTCTCGGTGAGGGGCAGCAGCAGGACGACCTGCTCGACGCCGGCGTCGCGGTAGCGCTTCATCGCGTCGAGGTCGCGCGTCGGCTGCAGGTAGGGCGAGACCGTGAGCGAGACGTCGGCGCGGCGCCGGCCGCGCTCGTCGAGCAGGCGGCCGAGCGCCTCGATCCGCTCGGCGGCCACGTCCGGCGTCACGTTCCAGCCGATCCACCCCTGGCCGAGGTCGGCGACGCGGCGGAGCGCCGCGTTGCTCTCGCCGCCGAAGACGATCGGCGGGTGCGGGCGCTGCACCGGCTTCGGCGCGAGGCGGACCGGGGGCAGGGTGTAGAACTCGCTCTCGTAGGCGGCGACGTCCTCGGTCCAGAGCCGGCGCATGACCTCGAGATAGGCGCGGGTGCGTGCGGCGCGGCGCGCGAACGGCGCCTCGAGCGCCGCGAACTCCTCCGCCAGCCAGCCGATGCCGACGCCGAAGTCGACGCGGCCGGCGGAGAGCACGTCGAGGTTGGCGACCAGCTTCGCGGTGTAGACCGGGTTGCGCTGCGGCACCAGGCAGATCCCGGTGCCGAGCCGGATCGTGCGCGTGAGCCCGGCGAGGAACGCCAGTACCGTGAACGGGTCGCCGAGCCCGCCCGACGACGGGTCGAGCGGAAAGCGGCCGTCGTCGGAGTACGGATAGGCCGAGGCGTAGGCGTCGACGAGGACGACGTGCTCCGGCGCCCACAGGCTCGCGGCCCCGACCGCCTCGGCGGTCTCGGCGAGGACGCGCAGGAACTCCGGATCGTTGCCCGGCCCGAAGGTGGGAAGGAAGATGCCGATCTGCATGGGAGCTCCTTCGGGCACGCTGCGTGCCGCGCCGTCCGACACGGATAGCGCGTCGGCGGCGCCACTCCAAGGTCGCGCCGCGACGCCGCGCGGCACGCCGCACCCGCCGAAAGCGGTTGTACACACATACTACCCTGTGCTAGACGCGGCTCTCGTAAGGACTGCCGCTCCCCTGGCCGTCGACCGCGTGCCGTCGTGTGGGGTGTGGGGTCCGGTTGCAGCGAACCGGCAGTCTCGAACGAAGGAGGACCCCCATGCGTCCCGCGACCCGTGCCCGTTCCCTCGCCTTCGCCCTCCTGCTCGTGCTGGCGCCCGCGCTCGCCGCGGCCCATCCCGAGGGCGGCGATCCGCAGACCGGCAGCCAGCAGAAGTGCACCAACGCCGTGTACAAGAGCTGGTCCAAGGTCTCGAAGGCGGCCGGCAAGGACGTCGAGGCCTGCCTGAAGAACTACGGGAAGGGCAAGCCGCTCACCCCCAACCCCGGCGTGACGACGCTCGAGATCTGCGTCGGCTTCGACGGCAAGGGCAAGATCCAGAAGGCGAAGGGCAAGACCGGCGACACCTTCGACAAGAGCTGCGGCGGGCCGCAGCGCGACGCCATCGACGCCGCGGGGTTCCCGGTGTTTCCGGTCTACGGCGTGAGCACGGTGGCGACGGTCAACGCGGCGGGCGAGAGCCAGGAGTACGACCTGGCCCACGACCTCTTCGGTCCGGACCTCGACGCCGGTGCGCTCGCCAAGGAGAGCGACCCCGGCGACGGCAAGGACGCCGCGAAGTGCCAGCAGCGCGTCGTCAAGGCGGCCGGCAAGTGCATGCAGGAGCGCCAGAAGCAGTTCCTGAAGTGCGTCAAGACCCACCTCAAGAGCGGCGGCGTCTACGGTCTGATCTACGACCCGGACGACCTCGCGCTCTGCCTCGACGGCCTGGACACCTTCAAGATCCAGAAGAAGTGCGACGGGGTGCCGGGTCAGGGCATCGCCAAGGACGTGCAGAAGAAGTGCGCCGACAAGGTCGACGACCGGCCGCTCTCGGCGCTCTTTCCGGCCTGCGGCAGCGACGACGTCGCCGCCGTCGGCACCTGCGTCGCCGAGCGCGTGGCATGCCGCTTCTGCCTGTCGGCGACCGCCGCCGCCGACACCGAGCGCGACTGCGACCTGTTCGACGACGGCGACACCGACAACAATAGCTGTCTGCCGTGCGCCGCCGCCGTGGGCTACGACTCGACGTTCGAGGCCATCCAGAGGATCATCTTCGAGTCGCCGGTCTACGGCTGCTCGAGCGGCCTCTGCCACGGCAGCGTCGCCCCCCAGGGCGGCCTCGCTCTGAGCGACGATCCCAACACCCCGGCGATCGAGTCCTACGCGGCGCTCGTGAACGAGCCGGGCTCGGGCGCGAGCCCGCCGGCCGACCGCGTCGAGCCCGGCGAGCCCGCGCTCAGCTTCCTCTACAACAAGCTCGCCGCCGCCACCTTGCCCGGCCACGACGCCGGCGGCGGCTCGCCGATGCCGAGCGGCGGCGCTCCGGCGCTCACCGAGGAGCACCTCGAGGCGGTCGAGAAGTGGATCCGCGGCGGGGCGCCCGAGGAGCTCTCGGTCGAGGGCACGGCGCTGCTCCTCGGAAGCTGCCTCCCCGATCCCGATCCGCTGACGATCCCGCCGCCGGACGCGCCCGGCGCCGGCGTCGGGGTGCAGCTCCGGCAGACGCCCTGGCCGCTCCCGGCGGAGTTCGAGAACGAGATCTGCATGGCGACGTACTACGACCTGACCAACACCGGCCTCGTTCCGGGCCCGGCCATGGTGGACTGTCCGAAGCAGTTCCTCCCCGGGCGCTGCACCGGCGGCGCGAACGCCGAGGAGGGCTGCACCATTCTTGCCGACTGCCCAGACCAGGGCGTCGGCACGGCCTGCGATCCCACCAAGGGGATGAAGAACAACCCCTCGGGTCTGTGCTTCGCGTACAACAGCCAGGTGCTGACGCAGGACCCGCAGTCGCACCACAGCATCATCCACATCTACACCGGCGGCTTCGACACCGGCGATCCGGGCTGGGGTCCGTTCACCTACAAGTTCCAGGACGCCGGGAATCCGAATCAGGGCATGTCGTGCGACCCGACGGCGGTCGACGCCACGGGGGCGAATCCGGGCTGCAGCGGCGAGGTCGAGACCGCTGTCGCGTGCCTGGGCTACGGGCCGCCCGACTACAGCTTCGGCGGCGGCCTCGGCATCGGCGGCGCCAACGCGCCGCAGTTCAGCGGCTCGCAGGAGCCCTACTTCCAGCAGGTCTACCCGAGCGGGGTCTACAACGTCCTGCCGATGCAGGGCGTGATCGTCTGGAACTCGCACGCCTTCAACCTGACCAGCGGCGACTCCACGTTGAGCCAGTACCTGAACCTGCACTTCGCGCTCGGCGCGAGCGAGCAGCAGTTCCCGGTGCAGGGCATCTTCGACGCGGCCTCGATCTTCGTCCAGGACGTGCCGCCGTTCGAGACCCGCGAGTACTGCCGCACCTACACGCTGCCGCCGAACGCCGCGCTCTTCGAGCTCGGCTCCCACACGCACCGCCACGGCACCCTGTGGCGCACCTGGGCGCCGCCCAACACGCCGTGCACGCCCGGCCAGCCGGCGTGCGTGGCGCGCGTCGACACGCCGATCTACGTGAGCGTCGAGTACACCGACCCGCTCCAGCTCACCTTCGACCCGCCCATCCTCCACGGCACCGACTTCACGGCGCCGGCGATCGCGGCGCGGACCTATCTCTACTGCAGCCGTTACGACAACGGCGCCACGCCGGCGAGCCCGGCGGTGAAGCGGCAGTCGACGTCGCCGAGCCCGCCCGTGGCGCTGCCGTTCGGCGGGCCGTGTCCCGACATCGACCTGCAATGCATCGGCGGGCCGAATCAGGGCACCGACTGCTTCTACCCCGACGACTTCCTCGGCACCTGCGAGTCCTTCCCGGGCGCGGGCGACGGCGACTGCGACGCCTGCCCGGTGAAGGGCGGGGTGACGACCGAGGACGAGATGTTCATCCTCCTCGGGAACTACTACATTCCCTAGGCTCCGCGCCGATCCCGGGGGCATGGCCGCGCCGCGGCCGTGCCCCCGCGGCGGCGGGCTACGTGCTGGCGGTCAGCCGGTCGGCGACGGTCCGCCACACGCGGTCGGCGAGCTCGTCGGCCGGACAGAACGTCGCGTCCATGGCGGCGTACATGAGCATGCCGTCGACCGTGCCGAAGAGCGCGCGCGCCTCGAGGTCGGGGTCGGTCCGGGGGCCGAAGTCGCCCTCGGCGGTCCCCTGGCGGATCATGCCGGCGCACGCCTCCCACATCTGCTTGCGAATCGACGCCGCGGGGGGAAACGCCTGCGGGTTGCGCATCATCTCGACCCGGAAGCTCATCAGGCAGCGGAAGTAGTCGGGACGCCGTAGCACCCACGCGACCGCCGCGCGTACGTGTCCCTCGAGGCGATCGGCGGCGCGCTCGCCGACGGCCGCCTTGATCTGCGTCGTCGCCCAGTCGCTGCCGACGGTGGCGAAGGCGAGGCCGATGATCTCCTCCTTCGACTTGAAGTGGTAGCTGAAGTGGCCGCGGGCGAAGCCGGTCTCGCGCTCGAGCGCGGTGATGGTGCAGCCGCGGATGCCGTCGCGCGCGATCACCTGGATGGCGGCCGCGATGATGTCGGCGCGACGCTTGAGGCTCGCGGCGCTCGGCGGCACCGCGCGACGCTCCGCGTCACGCACGGCGAGGATGGCCGAGATCTCGCCCCGGATCCCGCCGAGCGCGGCCGCCCGCTCGCCGGCGGGCGGCGCGGCGCGCTTGCGCGCGGTGCGGGTGGTGCGGCGAGGCATTTTTCTCTTGTACATCTGTACTAGGTCGTGGTAAAGGCGGCGACAGACGAGAGTGCCGAGTACGAACGCCCGCGTGCCGTTGTTGCCGGGGTGCTCCGCTCTCACGTAGACGCGCCGAGGCCGTGCTTCGATCGCTAAGGAGGATGACCGTATGATTCCACGTCGTTTCGACGCGAGGGCGATGACCCTCGCCCTCGTCGCCCTGTTCGTGCTCGCGTCCGGCGCCTCCGTCCGCGCGCAGTCCGACTTCGTCACCTTCGAGACCGGACAGGTGCGCCCGCTGGCGCTCTCCCCCGACGGCAACACCCTCTACGCGATCAACACACCCGACAACCGCCTCGAGATCTTCAGCGTCGCCGCGGGCGATCTGACGCACGTCGCGTCGGTGCCGGTCGGCCTCGAGCCGATCGCGGTCGTGGCGCGGACCAACGCCGAGGTGTGGGTCGTGAACCACCTCTCGGACAGCGTCAGCATCGTCGACGTCAGCACGCCGGCGACGGCACGGGTGGTGCGGACGCTCCTGGTCGGAGACGAGCCGCGCGACATCGTCTTCGGCGGCAGCGGCTTCGACCGCGCCTTCATCACCACCGCGCATCGCGGCCAGAACACACCGCTGCACGCGACGATCCACACCGTCCTCACGACCGACGGCATCGGCCGCGCCGACGTCTGGGTGTTCGACGCCGGAAACCTCGGCGCCACGCTCGGCGGCACTCCGCTCACGATCGTCAACCTCTTCGGCGACACGCCGCGACCGCTCGCCGTCTCCGCCGACGGCAGCGTGGTCTACGCCGGCGTCTTCAAGTCGGGCAACCGCACCACCACCCTCGGCGAGGGCGTGATCCCCAACGGCGGCGAGGGCGCCGGCGGGCTCCCCGAGCCGAACGACAACCACGGTGGCATTCCGGGCCCGGAGGTCGGCCTCATCGTCCAGCACGACGGGGTCGGCTGGCTCGACGAGCTCGGCCGCGACTGGAGCGGCGACGTCAAGTTCTCGCTGCCCGACGAGGACGTGTTCGCGATCGACGCCGACGCCAACCCGCCGGTGCAGATCGGTGCCGCCTACACGGGGGTCGGCACGATCCTGATGAACATGATCGTGAACCCCGACAACGGCAAGGTGTACGTCTCGAACCTCGAGGCGTTCAACCGCGTCCGCTTCGAGGGGCCCGGCACCTACGCCGCGCCGTTCAAGCCGCTCGGCGAGCCCGCGAGCGTGCGCGGCCACCTCGCCGAGAGCCGCATCACCGTCCTCGACGGCGCGAGCGTCCTGCCGCGGCACCTGAACAAGCACATCGACTACGACACCTGCTGCGCCCCGCTCCCGAACGCCGAGAACGACACCAGCCTGGGCTTCCCGGTCGGCATGGCGATCGACAGCCTCGGCGACACCCTCTATGTCGCCGCCTTCGGCTCGAGCGAGATCGCCGTCTACGACACCGCCGAGCTCGAGGGCGACACCTTCACGCCCGACGCGGCGGATCAGATCGCGGTCTCCGGCGGTGGCCCGACCGGCCTCGTCCTCGATGAGACCAACACCCAGCTCTACGTGCTCACCCGCTTCGACAACGCGGTGAAGGTCGTGAGCACCGCGACCGGCCTCGAGACCGACGCCGAGCCGCTCCACAATCCGGAGCCGGCCTCGGTGGTGGACGGCCGCCCGCTCCTCTACGACACCGCGTTCACCTCGGCGCACGGCGACTCGGCGTGCGCGAGCTGCCACATCTTCGGCGACATGGACGATCTGGCGTGGGACCTCGGCGACCCCGACGGCGACGTCCTGAACAACCCCGGCCCGTTCACCCTCGGCCCCTTCATCGATCCCGACTTCCACCCGATGAAGGGCCCGATGACGACCCAGAGCCTGCGCGGCATGGCCAACCACGGCCCGATGCACTGGCGCGGCGACCGCACCGGCGGCAACGACGTGCCCCCCGGCCAGAGCGTCCAGCCCGACACCGGCACCTTCGACGAGGTGGCGGCGTTCACCGCCTTCAATCCCGCCTTCGAGGGCCTGATCGGCCGCAGCGAGCTGCTCGAGCCCGACGAGATGCAGGCGTTCACCGACTTCATCCTGCAGGTGACCTATCCGCCGAACCCGATCCGCAACCTCGACAACTCGCTGACGCCGCAGGAGCAGGCGGGCGAGAACTTCTACTTCGGGCCGATCTCGGACTCGCTGCAGGACTGCAACGGCTGTCACCGGCTGGCGCGCCCGGGGAACGCCATCTTCGGCGTCGACAAGCCCGGCTTCTTCGGGACCGACGGCCAGTCGAGCTTCGAGGCGGAGACCCAGATCCTGAAGATCCCGCACCTTCGCAACCAGTACCAGAAGGTCGGCATGTTCGGCATGGCGGCCCAGGGCTTCTTCAACCCCGGCGACAACGGCTTCAAGGGCGATCAGATCCGCGGCTTCGGCTTCCTGCACGACGGCGGGACCGACACCCTCTTCCGCTTCCACAACGCGCTGGTGTTCAACCAGAGCGGCATCAACCCGGGCGGCATCCCGGCGGGCGCCCCCGGCGACCCGATCCGCCGCCAGATCGAGGCCTTCATGATGGCCTTCGACAGCAACCTGTTCCCGGTCGTCGGCCAGCAGATCACCCGCACCAGCACCAACGGCGGCACCGTCGATCCGCGCATCGACCTGCTCGTGCAGCGCGCCAACGCGGGCGAATGCGACGTCGTCGTCAAGGGCGTCTTCGCGGGCGAGATGCGCGGGGCGGTCTACGTCGGCGGCGGGCTCTTCCAGCCCGACCGCGCCGACGAGCCGCCGGTCGCGACCGCCGGCATGAAGGCGCTCAGCAACACCCCGGGCCAGGAGGCCACCTGGATGGCGGTCCCACCCGGCAGCGGCGAGCGCATCGGCGTCGACCGTGATCGCGACGGCTTCTTCGATCGCGACGAGCTCGACGAGGGCTCGGATCCCAGCGATCCGCTGAGCGTGCCGGACGTCTGTCCAGACGATCCCGACTGCGTGCAGTGCCAGCGCACGATCGCGAAGGAGGCCGCCAAGTTCGCCAAGGCGCGCTCGAAGAGTCTCCTCAAGTGCGAGAAGCGGAAGATCAAGGGCCAGCTCGCCGACACCACCGATTGCGAGACCGAGCCGACGACGCTGTCGAAGCTCGACAAGGCGGCCTCGAAGCTCGCCGCCCAGATCGACAAGAAGTGCGGCGGCGACGACAAGGTCTGCAACGGCGACGAGACCGAGGACATCCCGGCGGTGCTCGGCTGGGGCGGGGTGTGCCCGAACCTCGAGGGCGGCGCCTGCGACATGACGATCGCCACCTGCGGCGACGTCGCCGACTGCCTGACGTGCATCCACTCGGCGGCGACCTCCCAGGCCAACGACCTCTACGCCGGGAGCCTCTTCATCCCGACCGTCGACACCGGCCTCCGCAAGTGCCAGGAGGCCGTCGGCAAGGAGGGGCAGAAGTTCCAGGAGCAGAAGGCCAAGCTCATCCAGAAGTGCTGGGACAGCCGCCTGAAGGGCAAGCACGGCGACACCTGTCCCGACGCGCTGGCGGCCGACGGCTCGGTCGCCGAGAAGGCGGCGGAGCGGATCGCCAAGGCCGAGTCCAAGATGAGCGCCAAGCTCTGCAAGGCGTGCGGCGGCTCG
>Ga0302046_10004992_pt1 | contig 11743 bp, 9 predicted proteins | sample RVTome_11_FD_200261 | JGI IMG/M metagenome (GOLD analysis project Ga0302046, IMG submission 200261) | Soil microbial communities from uranium-contaminated site in the Upper Colorado River Basin, Wyoming, United States - RVT147D111 (version 2) ... | reverse complement strand
TCGTCGCGTTCCGTCCTCCGCGAAGGTAATCACGGTCTCGACGACCAGCGGGAGGTAGGCGCCGCCGCCGCCGAGCTGGCGGAAGGCAGGAGTCAGTCGGCCGGGATCGCCACCATGGTCGAGGTAGCCGCCGCGCGCCCGCACCGTGAGGCCGGGCCGTGCTACCTCGACGTCGATCGTGTGGTAGCGGGCGTCGCCGCGCAGCTCCGGTGGCTCGTAGGTGAGCAGATAGTAGCGGCTGGTTTCGTTCTGGATATCTGCCAGCGGCCCGTCGAGGCTGAACCAGTTGGTGAAGAGCTGGCCGCCGGTGGCGTCGGGTGCGGCCTGCAGACGTTCGCGCGCCTCGCGCACAAATGCCCGCGTTTCAAACATGGCCAAAAGCGCTCCTGAAAACCAGAGTCCCCAATCCGCCCCGGCTTCGATCCTTTGCACGTTTGTCGCCGCATCGAACATGGGATGCGACAACGAGCGCCTCAAGCGCGTCGGGTTGCGCGCGATGACCCCGGTGCCGGGATCGAGCACGTAGATGCTGACGTTGGCGGTGTTGGCCGCTTGCGTCAGTGTCGGGCTCACGACGCCCCTCAACGAGGTCACCCAGACAAGGGCCGTACGGCCCGGGCGCCCGCCCAGCCCCTCGGCGAAGCGAGTCAGCGGCTCGAAAGACGCCGCGTCCGTGGGTGTTTCATCGAGCAGCCGCCGATAATAGTCGTCGTCGGTACGCAGCTCCTCCTGGCGGGCGTCGAACCAACTCCTGCCGAAAAGGGCCTCGCGCAGCATCTGCGGGTCCTCGAGCCGCTCTGCGGCGAGCCGCAGTTGCCCCACGTCGCGGGTCAGGGGCGAGAGCTCGCGAAGGCGTCGCTCTTGATCGAGCAAGTAGACCGCCCAGGGCAAAGTTGGTGGATCAGCCCGCTCGAGCCAGCTATCCCAGTAGGAGGCGAAGCGGGCTTTCATGCGCCAGTCGAGCCCGCCGGAGTCGATGAGGAAGTAGACCGCGCCGTAGCTTCGGAGGTCAGCCTCCGCGCTCTCGGCCGCCGCCGCAGCTACCTCGGGGGTGACCGCGGTCTCCTCTACCGCGGCACCGCGGGCGGGCGCCGGCGGGCGCGCACCGCGAGCTGGCGGCGCACCCCGCCCCGCTTCGGCTGGTCGCGGTTGCGCATCGATCCCCGGCAACGCTTCGGGTCGGTTTGTCGGCTCTGGTTCCCTCAGCTCGACGATGCGGCCCTGCACCAGGTCGATGAGCTGTATGCGAAGGACGCGCCGTGGCTCTCCATCCTCGAGCACGATGAAATCGTCGGCCGTCAGGTCGTCGACGAAACGGCCCTCTTCGTCGGTGACGATGACGTCGACGCGCACCCTTTGGACGGTGGCCTCGAAGACGGGTGGGCGTTGTTGCTGCTGTGGTGGCGGAGAAGTCGCCGCGTGCTCGCGCGGAGCCGCCTGCCCGAAGCCGGCGGCTCCCGCCGTCGCGAGGCCGACGATGATCGCCGTCGTCGAGAGTGCGCTTCGCATCCGGTCCTCCGCTGCGCGCGAGTCCGCCTCCATGCCCGGAGCCACGCGCTCCCGCGCATGTTATCGCGGGGCGCCGTGTCGATCACGGTCAGGCCGTCGTCGAGGCCGATGTCCGATCACGTGCGGTTCTGGGCCCGCAGTCCGATCAAGTGTGGTTCCGGGCCTGCAGTCGCTCCCTGGCGGTACGATGCCGATTCGCCGCTTCCAGCGACCGAAACTTGCGGACGCCGGGCTCGAGCCGCCACGGGCAAGGCGCGTGCTGGCGGCGCCGCTCAGCCGCCGGGTACCCTTGCCCATGAGGGGCCGGTCGTTGGCTACCTCTCCGACGCGGAAACGAATGATGAGGAAGCCTTGAACCGCCGTACATTTCTCGCGGCGCTCGGCGCCGCTGCCGCCGGCGCAGCTCCCGGCGCCACCCGTGGCGCCGCGGCCGCCGCGCTCGGCGCCGCCGGCCCGCAGCAGGCGAGCCAACCGGGTCGGCCGCGCGCCCACGAGTTCGTCTTCGCGCGGCTGCGCTACGCGTCGGGCGACTGGGACTACAACCCCAAGGTGGCGGCCAACGTGCTGGACGCCGTCGTGCAGTACACCAACATCCCCGTCTACCCGGAGGAGGTTGTGATCACGGCCGACTCCGACGAGCTGCTCGCCTTCCCGTTCCTGTTCATGACCGGGCACAAACTGGTGCGCTTCTCCGACGCCGAGCGCGCCAACCTGGTGCGCTTCGTCGACGCCGGCGGCCTGCTGTTCTCCGATGACTGCAACCACGATGTCGACGGGCTGTACGCGCGCTCGTTCGAGGAGGAGATGCGGCGCACGTTCGACGCGCCGGGCCCGGCCGACGAGCTGATGCCGAAGCTACCGAACGACCACCCGCTGTACCGCTCCTTCTTCCATTACCCGGACGGGCCGCCGCAGACCGCCCACGAGCTCAACGGCTGGGGCGACGACATGGTCCACGAGTACCTGCGCGGCATCGAGCACCGCGGCCGGCTCGGCGTGCTGTACTCGAACAAGGACTACGGCTGCGAGTGGGACTACGAGTGGCGCAACAAGCGCTTCCGCCGCGAGGACAACACCAAGTTCGCGGTCAACATCGTCGTCTACGCGATGACGTAGGAAGCCAGGCATCTCACGGACGCCAGTAGGGCGTGCAGTGGCGGACCTCGAATTGTGATACCGTATGCGGTATCGTCATGGAGAGAGAGATTGTTGTCGACACGAACGTCTTTGTTGCCGCGGCGCGGTCAAACCGCGGCGCAGCGTTCAAGCTTGTTTCGATGATCGGGAAGGGGGCGTTCGCTATCCACGTGTCTGTGCCGCTGGTGCTCGAATACGAGCAGGCGTTGATGGAACATCGCGCCGATTCGGGGTTCGCCGTACAGGACATCGATGACCTGCTCGACTACGTCTGCGCCGTTGCCAAGCCACATCGAGTCTTCTTCCTGTGGCGACCGGAGCTTTCCGACCCCAAAGACGACATGGTTCTCGAAGTAGCTGTGGTCGGCGACTGCGACACCATCGTCACCTACAACCAACGTGATTTCGCCGGCGCCGCTGCTTTTGATATCCGCGTGTCGACGCCTGGTGAATTCCTCGCTGATATCGGAGCACTGTGATGAGCACGCTGAGCCTGCGATTGCCGGAATCCCTGCACAAGAAGTTGAAAGAGCTGGCCCAGCGCGAAGGCGTTTCGATCAACCAGCTCATCAGCACGGCGGTGGCTGAGAAGGTGTCGGCGTTGATGACGTTGGATTATCTCGAGGCTCGCGCTGCGCGAGGCAGCCGCGAGAAGTTCGACGCCGTCCTGGCAAAGGTTGCCGACGTCGAGCCCCCCGACTACGACGCACTTCCAAAGGGGAAGTAAGCGAGTGGCGCAACAAACTCGCGGAGACTACCCCGCAGCGGGCGCGACGTGGCGCCTCTCCTATCCGTACGCCCCGCCGACCATGATGTTGCGGATGCGCAGCCACGGGGAGCCGTGCGAGATCGAGTTGGTCTGCGTCGGCTGGCCCTTGGCGTCGCCGCCGGTGCCGTACATCCGCCAGTGCTCGGGGCCCGAGACCGCGTCGAGGTTGGCCCAGAAGTCGGTGGTGATGGCGTTGTAGGTGACGTCGGTCACCGGCCCGGTCACCCGGCCGTCCTTGATCTCCCAGAAGGCGTTGCCGCCGAACTGGCCGTTGTAGCGCTGCTGGTCGATCGAGTAGCTGCCGCGGCCGTCGATCATCACGCCGTCGCGAACGTCGGCGATCATCTCTTCCGGCGTCGGCGATCCCGGCGGGCCCGCATCGACGTGCACGTTGGGCATGCGCAGGAACGGGTAGTCGCGCCACGACACCGCGCCGGTGCAGCCGAGGCTCTCCTCGTCGCCCATGAAGTGCGCGGTCTCGCGGTTGGTCTGCAGGCCGACGAGGATGCCGTCGCGGACGATCGGAAACTCGGTCGTCTTGACGCCGTCGTCGTCCCAGCCGGTGGTGCCCATGCCGAAGCGGCGGTTGCGGTCGGCGGTGACGTTGAAGTGCTCGGAACCGTACTTGAGGCTGCCGACGTCCTCCAGGCGGATGAAGCTGGTGCCGGCGTAGTTGGCCTCGTAGCCCATCACCCGGTCGAGCTCGGTCGGGTGGCCGATGATCTCGTGGATCGTCAGCATGGCATGCCCGGGCGTCAGGATCAGGTCCTTGATTCCCGGCGTGATCGGCGGCGCGGTGCACTTCTCCACCGCCTCGGTGGCGACCCGCTCGGCCGCCTCGGCGAGGTCGGAGCTGTCGACCAGCTCCCAGCCGCCGGTGCCCGGAGGCGCCGGATAGTTGCGGCTTCCGGTGCGCTCGCCGACGCGCGCCGAAACGCTCAGCGACGGCGAGGTCGTGAACACCTCCTGCTCGATGAAGGAGCCCTCGCTGGAGGCAAAGTAGCGCCAATCGTACGAGGTGTTGGCCGAGACGTTGACCGCGGTGACGCCCTCGATGCGGCTGGCTGCCTCGACGATCCCCTCCGCCCAGGCGTCCTTCTCGCTCTGCGGCACCTGGCGGGGGTCGCGATCCATCGGCGTCACGTAGTGCTCGATGTAGGCCGGCACCGGGGCGAGGCGCACGTCGAAGCGCTTGGCGATGGCGCTCGCCTTGGCGATGTCGGTGGCGAGCTGGGTGATGCGGCGGATCTCGTCCTCGGTGACGATCGGGCTCGAAGCGAAGCCCCACACGCCGCTGTGGATGACCCGCACGCCGAACCCTCCGGCGCGACGGTCGGCGTCGCTCTCGGGAATGCCGCCGCCACCGCGGCCGCCGCCGCGCCCACCGCCGCCGAACCCGCCGCCGCCCCGGCCGCCGCCACGGCCGCCTCCGCTGCCGGCATCGTCGGCCCTGAAGTTGGCGGAGGCGCCGGGCACGTTGGCGCGCATCGTGAAGCGGATGTCGCAGTACGAGCAGCCCAGCAGACGCGCCTGGGCGAGCGCCACCTCGGACATGCCGCGGAACTTGGAATCGAGCACCTGGCCGGGCGGGGTCTGGCCGAGCAGCTCGGAAACCATGTCGCCGCCGACGTACACCAGGGCGCCGGAGGCGCCGATGGTCTTGAGAAAATCGCGACGTGACGGACTCATTGGACACTCCCTCTTGGCTGCGGCCTCCTGGAGCCGCCCGTGGGGAAACGGTGATGGGTCTGGCGCGGTCTGTGCATGGCTTCGGCCCTCAGACCGCTGGTGATACCGAGGTCATGTAGAAGTCTTCGATCCGCACCGGCGGGATCAGGCCCGTGTTGCCCCCGTCGTAGGACTCGCCCATGTGCATCGGCCCGGCGCGTCCGACGGCGGTCAGGTTGTTGTAGCCGACCAGCGGCGACATGTTCCAGCGAAAGTTCTGCACCGGCCCGACGATCTCGCCGTTCTCGATCAGGAACAGCCCGTCGCGCGTCATGCCGGTGTTGAGCAGCGTCTCCTGGTCGACGCCGCGGATGTACCAGAAGAACGTCACCAGCAGGCCGCGTTGGGTGGTGGCGATGATGTCTTCGATCGACTGCTCGCCGCCCTCCATCACCAGGCTCATGTTGACGTTGGCCGGCGTCGGCTCGGCGCCGCGCTCGCGCGCCAGGGCGTCGTCGATGTCGAGGTTGCGCAGCACGCCGTCCTCCACCCAGGTGACCGGCGCCGCCGGCGTCAGGTCGTTGAGGATCGGCGTCTGCCGGAGGATCGGGTTGCCGATGTCGCTGCGCAGGGTGAACAGGTCGGAGAAGACCTTCTCGCCGATCTTCGTGCTGCCCTCCTCTTCGCCGCTCAGGAAGCTGTTGCCCTCCTCGACGTTGCGGGCGTTGAAGATGTTGGTCATCAACGACAGGAACCTGGCGTTGGCGCGCGGCTCGAGGATGACGGTATAGCGGCCGGGCTCGATGGCGCGCGGGTTGACGCTCATCAGCGCCTTGTTGGCGGCGGTGCGGGTCAGCGCCGCGGCGTCGATGTCGTTGACGTCCTTGATGCCGGTGATCCCCGCCCATCCGGACCCGGCGCCGTCGGGCGTCCGGCAGGTGAGGACGAAGCCGGTCTCGGCGAAGGAGTAGAACGCGAACAGCCCGTTGGTGTTGGCCGTGCAGGTCGTGCGGTAGTTCTTCGGGATGTAGCCGGAGCCGACGACCCCCATCTCGTCGGAGATGTCGAGGCTCTCCTTGACCATCAGCGCCCGTTCACCGGGCCCGAAGCTGACGCCGCTGGGGAGCACCGCGTCGACCTCGATGTAGCTCTGCGGTCCGAGCCATTCAGGAGGCTCGCCGCCGCCGCGGCCGGCACCACCACCACCGACGTCGCCGCCGCCGCCACCACCACCAGCACCACCAGCGCCACCACCGACGTCGCCGCCGCCCCTGCCGCCACGAGCACCGGCCCGACCGCCACCCCCGCGGCCGCCGGCTTCGCCTCCGCCGCCACGTCCGCCGGCTTCCTCTCCGGCGCCCTCCTCACCTCTTTCGCCGCGCGCCTCTGCTATCGCCTCGTCGATGGCGCCCTGCAGCCCGGCATCGCCGAAATCCATGGTCGAGGCCGAGCCCTGCCGCCCGCCGACCCGGACGGTGATCGTCACCTCGCGGTCGTATCGCACCAGGTTGGTTGTGATCGACGAGTTCGCCCAGCGGGTGCCCGACTGCTCGCCGGCGTCGACCTCCACCTGCACCGCATCGGCGCCGGTCACCATGTTGAAGATGCGATCGGTAAGGGCCCTGACCTGCTCACGTGTGTACATGGATACGGCGCTCGCTCGGACGTTTGGGGAAGGAACGACGGATCGCCGCATGGGGAGGGACGACCGATCGCCGAAGCCTACCAGGGTGAGTTGGGCCCTTCCACCATCGCCGAGGACGTCGAGGCACTGATCGCTTTGGCGATGACGCTGAGCGGAAGAACGAGCTTCAGGGGACAGTCGAGCAGCGGCAAGGCGCCGAAGCGCGCGTACCAGCGCGCCGCGCTCTCATCTTTCGCGTCAATGGCCAGCGCGAGCCCGAGCTAAGGGACGCCGCAATCGAACGCGCCACGGTCATGATCGCGGGCAATCGCCTCCTCGCGCCATTCCACAGGGGCTCACAGCGCCGACGCGGTCACCGGTGAGGACTGGAGCGACGGCATCAACCGCGACCCGCAGGAATCCATGCATGCTGTCGCCGTCGAGCCCTTGTCCTCGTCGCTCTCGGCGACCGGCGCTCCGTCGCGAAGCAGGGACGTCAGCGTGTCGGTTCGGGCGTCGTAGGTGATCTTCATGAGCTGTAATGAGCTGTCGCTCCAGTACTTGTCCACCTTGCTCGTACGGTAGGCCGTGACCACCTGGAGCTTCCAGCTACTCGCCGCGGCCCCATATGCACGCATCGAGGATCGACAACGCTTCGTCCAGCACGGCCCGCGGTGCCCGGTCGATGCGCTTCGCCTTGCGCGCGTTGAAGTCGAGCGACTTGATCTGCTCGACCATGACGTAGCCGGTGACCTTGCCCCCTTCCGGGATGGTCACGTGAAACGGATAATCGCGCCGCGTGTTGGTGATCGGGCACGCCATGCAAAGCCCTGTGTGCTTGTTGAACAGGTCGTTCGAGACGACCAGGGCAGGGCGCCTTCCGCGTTGCTCGTGTCCGGATTGGGGATCGAGGGTCACGGCGATGAAGTCGCCTTTGCGCGGCGCGTAGCGAGCCATCTACCAGACCTCGCGGCCCGCCGGCGGTCCCCAGTCGAGCTCCTCCGGCTCGTAGCCGTCGCCGATCTCCCGCACCATCGCTCGCAGGTCATGCCCACCGCGTACGCGGCGCACGGGGCTCACCACCAGCATGCCTTCCCGCACGGTGATATCGACAGCGTCGCCCAGCTCGATGTCCGCATCGGCGAGCAACTGCTTGCTGAGCCGCACGCCCTGGCTGTTACCCCACTTCTGCACCTTCGTGATCACGGGCCTTCCTCGTCGATGACGCGTCGGACAGGTTCCCCCTTCCGGTGCGGGGAAGGAAGATTGTATATCCGAAGTATAGCCCATGGATCGTTTGCCCGAATTGCCGAACTAGCGGGCCCCGCGCCGGCGGCGCAGCCACCATTCCGCGCCCAGGCAGAGTGCGAACGGCACGATCCACCAGGCGCTGCGCATCGGGCGGACGCTGACGGTGATCGAGTCGGGGAGCAGGGCCGTTTCGAGGGCGACGATCAGATCGTCGAGGCGCGCCGCCGGAATCACCTCGCCACCGTGCGCGGAGGCCCAGGCATCGAGCAGCTCCGGGCTGCTCTTCGCCGCGGCGGCCGCGTCACCGGCGACGAGCAGGTCGGCCTCGCCGTAGAGCCGTGCCTCTTCCCGCGCCAGAGCTCCGGCCCCGCGCGCCGGATCCCCGGCCTCGCTCACCCGGACCACGGCCTCGCCTGCCGGGTCCCCGGTCGCCGAAGCGCGCTGTTCGCCGGCCTCGACCACCCATCGATAGAAGCCGGGCTCGTCCGGGAGCCGGAGCCGGCCGTGAAAGCGGCCGGGGGCGGCCGGCCAGAGCCTTACGGCAGCGGGCGCCGCGCCTCCCTCGAGCCGGGCGCTCACGCGTGCCTCGGCATCGGTGCCGGCGCTGAGGGCGATGTCGCGCAGCGTCACCTCGAGGAGCACGGTTTCGCCGGGGCGACCGACGCGGGGCTCGGCGTGCAGCTCGATCGCCGCCGGTGCGGCCGCCGCGGCATTGGCGACGACGCGGCGCCAGAACTCGTCGAACCGGGACGAGCCGGCGCCCCGGAAGCGCCAGGCGTCGAGGGCGCCGCTGACCACCAGGCGCCCGGCGCCGACCGGGAGCTGCCAGACCACCGGATCGATGCCTGACGTCGCTTCGATTCCCGCCAGCACCAACGCCCCGGAGGGCAGCGGGTCCACCACCGCCAGCTCCGATGCTTGCAGCCAGTCCTCCGCTTGCTGCCAGTCCTCGGTCCGCTGCCGGTCCGCTTGCTGCCGGTCCTCGGCCCGCTGCCGTTCCGCTTGCCGCCAGTCCTCGGCCCGCGCCCCGTCCGCTCGCGGCCACTGTTCCCCGCCGCCGCCGATCAGGGTCGCCGGCGCCGGGCTCAAGCGCTCCTCCCATCCCCGGGTCCCGGCGAGGTCGGCGACGGCCCCCGGGGCGCCGTCGATCAGCGCCACCACGGAGCCGCCGCGGCGGCGCATGAACGCGGCCAGCGCGTCGGTGTCGGCGGCGCCGAGGGCGTCCGGGGCGCCGGCGATCACGACGTCGATCCCACCCAGCGCCTCCAGATCGCCGAGGCCCGGCGGGGAGCCCGACGTCACCAGCGACCGGGGCGACGTGTCGACGCGCGCCGACAGCTCGAAGCGGGGATCGCGCTCCAGCGCCCGGCGCACGAACGTCGACGACCACGAGGGCCGCGGGTCGTAGACCAGCACTCGCCAGGGGTCCTGCTGGACGGTCACGAGCGAGTCGGCCCAGGCGCCGCCGGCGACGACGCGGAGATGGTGAGGGCCGGGCGTGGCGGGGATGAACGTGAGGGTCGCGGCGAGCACCTCGGCGGATCGTGGCGGTGACCCTGCGGGCCCTTGCCGCTCGCTTCGTCCCTGGGAGCCCGAGGTCCCCTGCGGCTCGCTTCGTCCCTCGGAGCCCGAGGGCCCCGCGTTGGCGTCGGAACCCGGGCTCGAGATCGTCTGCCGGTCGGCAACCAGGCCGTCGACGTGCAGCTCGACGACGATCTCGGCGCCGGGCTCCAGGCCGGCGCCGGGACGCAGCACGACGCCGACCGGGACCCGGGCGTTCAGCGGCGCCCGCGCCGGCGCCCGGACCTCGACGATGGCGATCTGCTCGCCGCTGGCGTCGCCGGTAACCACGAAGCCCGGCAGCTCGGCGGCCGGCGGCACGGTATCGCCCACCACGACACGGGCGGCGGCGTTGGCCACCGGCGCCGGCACAACGGTGAAGCGGTGCTCGAGACGTGCCGCGACCTGCCCTGCAAGCTCCTCGGCGCCGGCCGCGGTATGCAGCTCGATCAGCGGTCGGGCGCGACGCTCGACGATGAGCGACGGATCGACGAAGGCGGCGAGGGCGATGAGCAGCGCGACGGCGCGCAGCAGCGCCGCCATGGGGAGGCCGGGGCCCGGGTCCGCAGGGAGGCCGGCGCCCGGATCCATGGGGCGGCCGGCGCCCGGATCCGCGCTGTGCTCCCTGCGTGCATCGAGCCGGCGGTGCAGGAAGGCGCTTCTGCGCGAGCCCTTCATCGGCCACCTCCGCGGGCGTTCAGCTCGTCGGCGAGGGCGCCGGCGAGGCTCGGGTCGGGGTCGCCCGCCGCCGGGGCGAGCGGCAGGCGTGCCTCGATGCGGGCGGTGAGCGCCTCGACGACGCGGGCCAGCCGCTCGGCAGTATCGGTGGCGCCTTCGGCGGCGCTGGCGAGGTCGGCCGCGGCCTCCTGCAGCACCTCGGACGACGGGTCGAGCCGCAGGACCGCCTCGGCGAGAGCCGCGAGGCGGTCCCTGGCCTCGTCGTCGATCTCCCCGGCCGCCGCCACGGCGGCGACGTCGGCAAGCAAGCGCCGCAGGCCGGCGAGCTGCGGGTCCGCGACCATCTCCTCCGCCGCCCGAGCGCCTCGCGCCGCGCCGGGCGTGCCGCTCAACCGGCGCGTCAGATCGATGCTCTCGCGCTCCGACATCGTGCGCAGGATGTAGCGGCTGCGCGCCAGGGCGCTCTGCAGCGCCTCGAGCGCCGCCTGCTCGAGCGGCAGCGCCGCCTCGAGGTCGGCCTGCGTGAGCCGCGCCGCCGCCTGGCTCATCAACAGCACGGCGCGGCTCATCTCCTGGTGGCCGCGCAGCTCGAGGCGGCCGCTGGCCACCTCGTGCTCGTGCTCCGCCTCCTCGACCTCGTCCTGGATCTCGCCGCCCATCATGAAGACGAGCTCCGCCCGCACCATGCGCTGCTCGGCGGCGATGCGGAGCGCCTCATACGCGTAGTCCTCGACGCTCATCGATTGCCTCGCCGCCAGCAGGCGCTCCGTCTTGATGATGACCATCCGCTGGCTGAGCGCCTCGCGCGGCTCGTCGCTCTCCAGGGCGAAGCCGCCGGCGATCGCGGCGTCGGGCGCGACGATCTCGACGACGAAGGCGTCCGATTCCACCTCCGGGGCGCCCGGCCGCCGATCGCGCGCCACCGCCCGGTAGACCAGCATGTCTCCGAGCGACAGCCCGAGGGCCGCCGGCGTCAGGTCGGCGGCGGCGCTCCAGGAGCGGTCGTCGTCGTCGCGGGTCAGGCGCGCCGGCAGCTCGCCCTCGGTGAACTCGAAGGTCTCGCCGGAGCCGGAGACGATGGTGTAGGTGAGGCGCAGCGTCGCGAGGCCGAAATCGTCCTGCGCCGTGGCGACGATCGGGATGTCGACCTCGGGCCGCGGCAGGAACAGGTCCAGCCCCGGCTCGGTGAGCCTCACCCGCGGCAGGGCGTCGGGCACGACGACGAGCCCGATCAGCCGGCGGCGGCCGGCCCGCTCGCCGGCGCGCGGCTCGAGCGCCAGAAAGCCGTCGGCCTCGGCGGTCAGCTCGGTCCGGAAGCTGCGGTCGCCTTGCCGCTGCAGCTCCCGCGAGCCCTCCAATGTCGAGAGCAGGACGGTGCTGCCGGTGGCTTGAACGTCGACCTCGAGCCGCGATCCCGCGACCACCCGCAGGCGGGCTGGATCGACGAGCCTGCTCGGCGGCTGCCCAGTGTAGGCGGGCGGGGTGACGACGATCTCGACGGCGGCGATCGTCGCGACCGTATCGGCGACCGGGGCAGCCGGCGCCGG
>Ga0302046_10004991_pt1 | contig 11743 bp, 5 predicted proteins | sample RVTome_11_FD_200261 | JGI IMG/M metagenome (GOLD analysis project Ga0302046, IMG submission 200261) | Soil microbial communities from uranium-contaminated site in the Upper Colorado River Basin, Wyoming, United States - RVT147D111 (version 2) ... | reverse complement strand
GGAGATTACCGCATCGGGCACGTGTTGGGCTCCGGTGGTATGTCGGTCGTGTACCTGGCGGAGGATTTGAAGCACCATCGCCAGGTTGCCGTCAAGGTCCTCCGGCCCGAACTCACTGCCATGACAGTGGTCGATCGGTTCCTCCGAGAGATCGAGATCATCGCAAAGCTGGATCATCCGAATATCCTCCCGCTGTTCGACTCCGGTGAGTTCAACGGGACGCCGTACTACATCATGCCCGTCGTGGCGGGCGAGACGTTGCGTGAGCACCTGGACACCCGCGGTCCGCTCTCGATCGACGACGCCGTCAGGATCGTGACTGATGTGGCGGACGCTCTTGGGCATGCCCATGCTCTCGGCATTGTCCACCGCGACATCAAGCCCGAAAACATCCTCCTTTCGGGAGGACGGGCCATTGTGGTCGATTTTGGAATAGCACGGGCGGTATCCCAAGCCGTAGGCGATCGGATTACGTCCAGCGGCATCGTTATCGGGACTCCGGAATACATGAGCCCCGAGCAGACCAGCGATGCAACGACGATCGACGGACGAAGCGATCTCTACTCGCTGGGGTGTGTCCTGTATGAAATGCTGGGCGGCGACCCTCCGTTTGCCGGACGGACCGCGCAGGCGATAATGGCACGTCAGGTCGCGGAGGTTCCCCACTCGCTCGAGCTGGTGCGTCCGAACATCCCACCACATATCCTGGCCGCGGTGGAGAAACTCCTCCAGAAATACGCCGCCGATCGATATGCCACAGCTTATGAGTTTCGTTCAGCTCTGCTCGACAAAACACTGCGCCCGCAATCGCAGAAACCATCCGGAAGGCGGGTTGTTTGGGCAGTCGCGACCTTTGCACCGATCCTCGCACTCGGTCTCTTCGCTGTGCTCACCAGTCTCGGGCCTGAACTCGACAACAACCGAGTTATCATCTTCCCCATCGCCGGGACGAATGACTCGCTGAACGAAGCGGGAATTGGTTGGAACGTTGCCCTCGCGATCGGAGCAGCACTGGAGCATGCCCAGCCGTTAAAAGGGATTGACGGTTGGAGCCTCGTCCCTGAGACAATTCGGATCGATCCGCGAAAGCTCACGACCCGGTTGACACGACGCATTAGTACTGACCAACGAGCGCGGTACTATATGGACGGGACCGTACGCCAGACTGCGGATTCGGTCTCTCTGTTGTTGCGGCTGAACGATGTCGACGGCGATTCAGTGGTAGCGCGCGAGACCATAAATGCCGGATTGAATGTCGCAGCGGAATTCCTTGGCATGACAGCGCTCACGCGATTGCTCCCCACGCTCATCGACCCCGCACGTCCGGTTGATCTCTCACCGTTCACGGATAGATCAGCAAATGCCATTGCGCTCACGATACAGGCAGAACGGGCCTACAGGCAATCCAACTTCGACGCTGCGTTTGACCTGTACACGCGTGCGGTGGATGAGGATTCCCTGATGGCGTTTGCGGCCGTCAAGGGGGCTCAGGCCGCCGCATGGACCGAGCAATTGAGCAATGCGTACCGATTGATCGACGTGGCGCTCCGTCATGACTCTCTCCTGCCACCCAAGTACAGCGAGTTCGCGCATGGCTGGCAGGCCTTCCTCGAAGGGCGATCCGACGAAGCGGCAGTACGCCTTACGGCCGCACTCGATTTGGATTCGACATGGACCGAAGCCTGGATGGCGCTCGGCGATGTGTTCTATCACACGCTCCCAGCGAACTACGACAGGCTCGACTCCCTCGCCGAAGCTGCGTTTCTTGCGGCTTCCGAGGATACGACATTCTCTCCTCCGGTCATTCACTTGGCCGAGATTGCCGCCCGGAGGTCTGACATCGAAGCGATTGACCATCACATCAGTATCCTCCGGCGAATGAGATCAGACCCGACCCTCCAACGTCAGTTGACGTTGCTGCGGGGGTGTGTCAGGGGCGAGCTTTCCGCCTCCGATTGGCACCGGCAGGCGAGCGTCGATCTTGACGCCGTTGCGATGGCCGCCAAGGCACTGTCCGGGCACGCGGCACAGAGTGAATGTGCGCGTTTGGCATTCCGCGCCGTCTTCGAGCATGAGAATGCCGAGTACAGGGAACGATGGGCGGCGTTACTCGGACTTCAGAGCCTGGCCATGGCACACGGACGTTATGAGGAAGCCCGTGAGCTTCTGGATACCGCTCTCGAACAGGGACTCCGAGCCGCCCACATGCTGTATGTGTTCGATGACATGGTGGGAGCCCCGTTCGCGTCCCGCGCGGTAGAGGCGGAACGGGTCGCGCGAGAGGGAGCGGGGGAGCTATACGAGCGCGGGCAGGGCGATACCCAGTGGTTGCTGGGGGCCTGGCTGGCCAAACGTGGAGATCTGGAACGGGCTTCGGAGGTTGCCACGGCGCTCGGGAATCGGGCCGATTCATCAGGGAGTGAACACGATCGCTTCCTGACGGGCCTCCTCACAGCGCATGTCGCTGTCGCTTCAGGAGAGAGAGACCGAGCGCTGGAACTGTTACGTCGCATGACGGCCATTGCGCCAGCTGCGGGACTGACATGGGATCTGGTGCGACCGATGCCACTCGAAACGGCCATGCTGGCCGAGTTGCTCCTGGAAGGGGGCGAGTATGATGCAGCAATGCGAACTGCTGAACGGTTCGATCACCCGGCACCCATTATGTATCTACCGCTGCTGCCTCAGAGCTTGAGGATTCGTGTCGCGGCTGCGAGAGCGTTGGACCGTCTGCAGCTTGCTGACAGTCTGAACCAGCGCCTGAGTCAACTCGGGTGGTCGATGAACTGAATTGTAGTACAACTCAAAAAGGAAGGGGGAGGTCATGCTGTGGTGGCTCATCATCCTATCCGTTCTCGTTGTCTATCTGCTGTTCAAGGTTTACCAGATCCTAAAGTATTTGAAGTTGCTGCGCGAACTGCTCATCAAGCAGTTTGTAGCGTGTGGCTGTCCGGCTGATCCTAGCTGGCCACCACCCGAGCCACCGCCGTTCCCATGATCGGGGAGCCGTTAAAAATGGGGTGCCGGCCCGCCGGACGGCGCGTCCGTGGCTCACACGCGCGACTGCCTGTGGGCACGCTGTGTCTGCTCACACTGCCAGTTTCGATTGCGGCACAGTCCCTCGTGAGGGCACAAGCCTCCGTGAGTGATTTCTATTACCACAACGGCCAGCAGGTCCCGGTCGGGATCCAATTGGATTCGATGGGAATTCTCGCCCAGCCTGGTGCCTCACTTACTGATCTTCAGGAAACGTTGGCAGCAGAATACGCCCTGGATTTTGCCCTCAATCTCCCGGAATCCATCGTGGCGTTCTCCCTGCAATCGTCCCTGGACCGGGCTTCGCTCTTTGCCCTTGCCCGGCAGATCGAGTTGGAACAACCGACTCTCGTCAGAAGGGCCGGTCCCCTGGTCCGCCCGACGCAAGGTGGGCCACGTCTGGTACTGACAGATAACTTCATCGTTCAATTCCGCAGTGGTGTGGGGCAGGTTCAAATCGATGCCCTGACAGACACATTGGGTTTTTCCCTGTTGGTGCGGACCCCATTTGAAACGAACCATTTCCTTGCGCGCCTCAATCAATTTGGTAGGACTGGAACACTGGGACTCCTGCAAGAGCTGGCGACTCGACCCATCGTTGACTGGGCTTATCCGGATTTCCTGGGTGGCTACGGACCAACCGAGTTTGTTCCAAACGACACGTTCTTTGTTGACCAATGGCATCTTCGTAATACTGGACAGACGAATGGCGTCCCGGGGGCCGATGTGGGCGCGACCGATGCGTGGGATGTTACGACCGGGAGCGCCAACGTCGTCGTTGCGATCATTGAACCTCAGGGGTTCGAAGTCAATCACCCCGATCTGGCATCAAAACTCTGGGCCAATCCCGGCGAAGACGGAACGGACGGAGACGGAAACTCACTCGTGGGAGACGTACATGGCTGGAACTTTGGTCCCTGCAGCAATCCCGACAATCAACAGATCCCGGATCCCCCTCCGCTCACGAGTTGTGGTAACTCGGATCTGTCGAGCGTCCCCGCCCATGGCACGGCGGTAGCCGGTCTTGCGGCGGCCGCGACCGACAATAGTCAGGTCGGTGTGGCGGGCATGTGTCCCAAATGTCGACTCATGTTGATTCGAACGGGTTCAACCTGGTATGCGAAGGTCAACGCCTTCGCCTATGTCCGGGAAGAGGGTGCGCATGTGGTAAACGCCAGTTGGCCCATGGGCATCCGGACTCCGATGGAGAATGCGGTCAAGAGCGTGGCCAACAAGCTGCCGAACGGCATTCCCGTTGTCTTTTCTATGCAGAATCTCAACGTGAACGAGTGTGACCTGGCTCCAAAGACGTTGGCGGCCTTGCCGGAGGTCATCGCTGTCGGCTCCTCAAACGATTTGGACAAGCGGATCTCGCAGAGTGGATTTGGCAGCTGTCTCTCCGTCCTGGCGCCGGGAGGATCTGCTCTCAGCACCGCATCATGGGGGATTACGACTACGGACATCGCAGGAAGCGACGGATACAATAGTGCGGTACACACCTCGATCCCTCCGTCCGAGTGCAATGTGACCGAACTGAGCGATCCACGTTACACGAACTGCTTCGGAGGAACATCGGCGGCGGCACCCATCGTGAGCGGGATCATCGGGCTGCTCCTGAGCGAGTACCCCAGTCTTACTCGGCAGCAGATTACAGACATCATTCAAGACACGGCTGACAAGATCGATGCGGTTGCGGCCAACTACAACAATCTGGGTTTCAGTTCAACGCATGGGTATGGACGGGTCAACGCGTTTGCTGCACTGCAAGGGGCTGATCAAGTCGTCAACCCAGAGGGTGAAGGCCCGGACGAGACCTGCCGCATCATTATTGTGATCCTCGTCGTCATCATGGTGATCCTCGTCATCTTACTCATCGTCTGCTACTGGCGCCCTCGTACGATCCATGCTGACACATGACACTCGATGTTGCTCTTCGTTCGAGACACTCAGTACGGTGTCCATCTGACGCTGCGAGCAATCCAGCGAGTTCAGAGGGTCCGGAGGCCTCCACTCGAGCCAAGGTTGCGCCCACCGCACGAAAGCGATTCGACGGGACTCTCCCCGCTCCGACGCGCGCCAAGCCAGTCATGGCGCCCGCCGCCTGACACAACGCCACTCTCCATCCGCGGGATTTGACATCTCACCAAAGCACGATAAGACTCCGCAGCGTGCGTCAGTGCAAGGTTTGGAGCACGGACTGGCGATGCCGAATTGGGAGATCTTTGATGTTCGCAACATTTCGTAGAACACCGTTCAGCTCCCTGGAAGGGCGCTCGACATTCACCCCGCGGCCGGTCGTCTGGCTGGCCGTCCCGATGCTGGCGCTGTCCGCCGGCCACGACGTCGTCGCCCAGGAGACCAGAACCCTGGGGAATCCACTGCCCATCGAACTGATCACCTCCCTCCGCGAGCACAACGGAAGATCCCCCATCAATCTCTCGCCCGACGGCGAATGGATTGCCCACACCATCCGCGGCATCGAAAGGATCCCGAGGGATTCCATCAGCAGGCGCTACTCAGCGACGGGCTTCCCGTTCGCCGAAGGCGACGCACGCATGATCGCCACCCTCTCCAATACCCGCACCGACTCGAGTATCAGCCTCGGCGCTTCCACCAGCGCGAGCTGGGCGCCGGTGTGGTCCCCGGATGGGAACCGCGTCGCCTTCTACTCGGATCAGGGCGGCACCTCCGGCGTCTGGATCTGGGAGAAGGCGACCGGTATGGTCACGCGTTTTCCTAACGTCATCCCACGACCGTTCTTCGGTTTCGAAACCATCCAGTGGTTGTCGGACAGTCGCCGAGTACTCGTGAAGATCCTGCCGGCCGACCGGACAATCGCACAGGCCAACGCGATGGAAGGCAGCTCGCAAACCTCGGCATCCGGCGACGATCCCGCCGAACCCTCCGTCGTCGTCCGGCGCTTCGATCCGCGCGAAGTGGCCGATACCACGTCTCCCGAGGACGCACCACAAACGTCATCCGCCGGCGCGGATGCACTTCGCTGGGCGGAAGTGGACCTCGTGATCCTTGATCTCGAAATGGGAGCCGTCACGCGATTGGCGGAGCGCACGCCCGTACGCGCATACGCCATGTCGCCGGATGAGCAGCGCGTGGCGTACACGGTCGCGAAAGGGGGCGAACCTAACGCCCAGCAATCCATCTATGATCTGGTGGTACAGGATATCGATACCGGACGCCGGCGAACCCTGGCCACAAACACACGCCTGGGATACGGTATCGAATGGAGCTGGTCACCGGACAGTCGAACCCTTGCCCAGATCACTAGCGGACAACTCGGCAGCGGTGAGATCGTACTCTACTCCGTTGCCGACGGCACTCGGCACTCCCTCCGGAGCGACAGTCTCCCGAGTTTCGATCCCGGAGAAGGCGAGTATCCGCCGTTATGGGACGCGAGCGGCGAACATCTCTACGCGGTGGGTGACGGCGATCTCTGGCGGCTGAACGTTGCATCGGGTCAGGGCACACGCCTGGCACATGTATCCGGCTGGCAGATCCGCAGCCCGGTGTGGAACCACGGATCCCCTGGCATCTGGTCGAACGACGGCGGACAAACAGTCTGGGTGGTCGCGCGAGAGCAGAACGGCACCAACGCCGGTATTTACGCGGTGGACGTCGCAACAAGTCGCACCCGCCCGGTGCTCGAGGATTCCGCGGCGTACTACGCGGTCTTCAACATCGCCGCCAGCGACGCAACTCACGAAATCGCTTTTGTCTCGACAGGACTCCAGAACCCAGCCGAGATTCGGATGTTCGACACGCGGCAAGGCCGCGCGCGGCAGGGCTCCCGTATCAACGCCGCGCTGGATCGTTATGCACTCGGCAACGTCAGGATCATCGACTGGCAGAGTGCGGAGGGCGAGCCGTTGCGGGGCGCTCTGCTGCTACCGCCCGGTTATCAGCCCGGGACACGTGTGCCTCTCGTGGTCTACGTGTACGGCGGTAGCATGGGTTCCGAGGCCGTCAACCGGTTCGGACTCGCGGGAATCGGCGCCACACTCAACATGCACGTCCTCGCCACGCGCGGGTACGCCGTCTTGTATCCGGACGCGCCGCTGCGCGAGGGGCGCACGATGACCGATCACTTGAATACCGTCATGCCGGGAGTGGACGCCGCGATCGAGCTCGGGTTTGCGGATCCGGAGCGACTCGCGGTGATGGGACAGAGTTACGGATCGTTCGGCACGCTGGCGCTGATTACGCAAACCACACGTTTCAAGGCCGCCGTCATCACCGCGGCCGTCCTGCACCCCGATCTCTTTGCGGACTACCTGGGATCGATCGGGTACTACGAGCAGGGGCAGGGGAACATGGGCGGCTCCATCTGGGAGCACCGCGATCGCTATTTTGACAACTCACCGCTCTTTCTGTTCGATCGGATCGAAACGCCGCTGATGATCGGCCAGGGTGAACGGGACGACAATCTCGTTCCCTCGGAAGCGATCTTTGCCGCGCTCGAGCGACTGGGCAAGCCGGTAGAGTATCGACTCTACCGGGGCGAGGGCCACGTCATCACCCAAAAAGACAACGTGATCGATTTCTGGCAACGGCGACTCGAATTCCTGGCCGAGAACCTCGATCTGGTTGTCGACGCGACCGGGAGCGTTGTCTACGAGGGTGGTCGCGCCAGACGCCGATAGCCGCGAGACCATTCCGCCCATCTCTCGGGGACCTTATTGTAAGGAAAAGGAATCGGGTCAGTCGGCCGGCGCCATCCGCCCCCGACTGGGAATGTCGCTTATCCAGGCAAGGACGCCGTTGTTATGAAAAAGATCTTCTTCAGCTACTCGCGTGCGGATTCTGATTTCGCCCTCAAGCTGGCAAGGGATCTCCGAGCCGCGGGACAGGAGGTGTGGCTCGATCAACTCGATATCCCGGCCGGGGCCCGCTGGGACCGGTCCGTTGAGAAGGCGCTGGCCGGGTGCCCCAACCTAATCGTCATACTGTCTCCTACGTCGGTTGCTTCGCCAAACGTCATGGACGAAGTCTCGTTTGCCATCGACGAGGGAAAGCGGCTGATACCGATCGTTCGCGAGCAATGTCAGATACCGTTCCGCCTGCGCCGCTTTCAGTACATCGACTTCACCGGTGACTATGATCAGGCACTGGCAACCACACTGAAGGATCTTGCCAGACGCGACTCGATGGCGATGCCGATTCCCGACGAACCCGCTGACTCATCGGCGGCTGCATCATCCACGCTCGCACAACCGGCATCTCCCGCGAGCCAGAAACCCGCCCAACCGGCTCGCGAACCCGCCCCCACGCCCAAACAACCAGCGGTCTCGGAAGACCGACCGCAACCATCACCGGCACCGCCCCGGCCGCAGACCCCCGGGGATGGTCGGAAGGCGACCCCATGGATCATTGCGGGAGGCCTGGCGGCCGTCATTGTCGGAGCGATCGGATTCACACAGGGCTGGTTCACAGCCGGAACGGAGAACGGAAACGGGGCTACCGTCCCAGCTTCCGGACGGCCCGTCGCGCGTTTTACCGCGACGCCCGTCGCGGGTCAGGCTCCCCTCGACGTGTCGTTCTCGAGTCAATCGGCGGGGGACATCGATGTTCTGTTATGGGAGTTCGGAGACGGCGGTGCGAGTCGTGAAGCCAATCCGACACATACGTTTAGAGAGGCTACGTCGTATTCTGTGACGCTCACTGCAACGGGTCCCGGCGGTAGCCACAACGCCACCCAAACCGTCACAGTCTTGGCGGCGACCGTCGCCATTGCCGCAGAATTCACGGCACGTCCAACCAGCGGTGAGGCACCGCTGTCAGTCGAGTTTCAGGACCAGTCACGTGGACCCGTCAATCGGTTCCAGTGGGAGTTTGGTGACGGCACAAACTCCGCCGATCGGAGTCCTCAACATCGGTACACAGCACCAGGAACGTACACGGTCAGCCTGACCGTGAGGGGATCGGACGGCCAGGATGTCGTCAGAAAATCGGGTCTGATCACAGTGGCGCGCGCGTCGAACACTTCGCCGCCGGAAGAGTTTCGCTGCATGCAGGGCGCCTGGAATGAAACGACCGGTGAGGGTCCCGGCGCGCCTTTCACCTGGACCATGACGCTGAGCGGCAACGTCCTGACGGCAAGGCGGGATGACGGCACGGCGGAAGGGCAATTCACGTGGACCGGGAGGGACTTTCGTGGACCGTTGACGTGGTACAACGGTGATGTCTGGGAGGGTGTGGTATTGGCCGCACCGAGCAGGAACTGCGGATACGTCGAAACCAATCAGGGCTGGAAATACGTACGCTATCGCTCCGTGAACTCCGATACAGCCGTGCGGATCACGTTCCGGAATGCGACTGACGAGCCGGTGGAAGTCTACTGGGTGGATGATCGGGGTACCCCGGTAAAATACAGCGACCTGCAACCCGGCCAGTCGTACGTGCAGGACACGTTTTCCACCCATCCCTGGCAGTTTAGGCAGAGAGGGGGGGTCATCGGGTACTACACGGGAACCACGTCACAGAACCAGAGCTTCGACATCGGATCGTAGGGCGCGGCGTCTGGCGCCGTCCATCCGGGGCTCAACATGTTCTCTATTCCGCGTGGAACTTCCCGTTTTCCTTACGACCCTCTTGTGCCTAACGGGTGACACACCGTGATGCAAGGCCGGCGGCGCAACCAGGCCGCTAAAGACTCGGCTGACGATCACCCGCGCAATTGACATCCCTGCGGACTCCCGGCGATTTCTTCAACGTGACGACGTGTTTCGGCGATCGTCGTGGAAGGAGCGTGTTCGCAGTGAGAAATCGCAGCGGTGCTCCCGGACGTCTCGCGAAGTGTTGACATCGTGGATGCGCCGATGACAGGTTCACCGGCACGACTAGCAGGGTGCTGAAAAAGGGCTCCCGGAGGCGCGCGTTGGGTCGCGGCCTATGGATAATGGGGCGGTGTAGTAAGGGGCCGCGAACCGTGGCGTGCGAAGGGAGCCCTTTTTCAGCACGCTGCTAGAGGTTGGGAAACGCCGCGTGGCAACTGAGCGACCTGTTCACGGAATTCAAGGAGGATCAGGATCGACGCGAGGGGTTCCCGGATGAGTTTTCACGGTACAGGGATGTGGCGCCAGAGCCCACCGATATGAGTGTTCGGGATGGATGGGTGGCTGGCCGCGACCTGGCTGAGACGCGTGGTGCTGTGATTGGACGTGAAGGTCGGATACCGTTGCCGGCTGCCGCCTGCGAAGGGGTGGACGCGCGCCTGATGGTAGTCCACGGCCGCTTTGCACGGGTTGTTCGAACCGTTGTGTTGGTTCTGGTCTTGGGGGGCTTTCCGTTGGCGTTGCCGGCCCAGGAGCGGATCATAACAGTGGTCGGTTCCGTTACCGAGGAAGTTTCGGCGCAGGCGGTGGAGCGCGTTTCGGTTCTCCACCGCGGAGAACTGGTGACGACGTCCGATCGCGACGGCCGATTCCGGATCGACACACTGGTGGTGACAGAAGCCACCCTGTCGCTCGCGTTCCAGCGCATTGGTTTCCAGCGCCGATTCGTGACGGTCGACGTCCCGCCCGACAGACAGGTCGTTGAGCTGAACGTGACACTCATCAGGTTTCCCACGATTCTCGAGGAAGTAACGGTGGATGGGCGGCAGATTACGATCCGCAATCCCGGTTTGATCGGTTTTTACGAGCGACGGGAGGAGGATTTTGGCCGATATCTGACGCAAGAAGAAATCGACCGATCCCTGGGATTCAATCTCGACAATTTCTATCGCCGCCTTCGATTCCCTGCCACGTGCACACCCCTGATTCCACTGGTGGTATACCTCGATGGAGTCCGCGTGCCACCGCTGCCCGGGCAGGCGTCGCCGCTCGAGAGGGTGAACGACATCATCATGCCCGGTCAGCTCGGTGGTATCGAGCTGTATGCCGACGAACGGGCCGCGCGGCTGCCACAGGAGTTCATTCCGGCAGGGCCGTATTGTGGTGTCGCGATGTTCTGGACGAGAACGCCAAAGGGACCATCGGCGGGAAGGATCTACACCCATGTGTCGTCGGGGTTTGGTCAGCCCACAGCGTCACGCATCGGCATCGGTGGCGGGTTCGCGTTCCCCCTGCGCTCGGGGTCGCCCCTGGAGTTTCAGGGGGGATTCCAGTCCGTCCTTGGCGGTGCTGCGGATCTCTGGCGCGCGTTCGTTGACGTGACGACGAGACCCTTTGGCGACGACTCGTCGTGGTTTGTCGGCGCCGGGATCACCATCGCAAAACCCCGAAGTGGCGTGAACACAGCTAACGCACAAAGAATCACGGCGAAACCCACGCTCTTGTCTGGATTCCGGCTCCGAACCGGTCGACTGCAGCCGTTCGTCGAGCTGAGAATCGTCGACATAGCCAATCCCGGAGACAGCTTTCTGGTCTCGTTGTTCGGGGTCGGATTTCAGTTCGGCGGCGGGTGAGAGGATTTCCCCAGCCTATCGCTGATCTTCTGGCAACCGGGGTGGCTTTCAAGGAGCGCCGGGGACACTTCCTCTGGATAAACAGATCCTGTGAGTTCGCGTTCCAACGTGTATCGATGACGTGTTTGCGGAGTGCCGGCGGACGGCTGGACCTGACGCTCGGTCTACTCGTCCCGTAACGCCTCCGTCGGCTGGATCGCAAGGCCTCGTCGGGCGGGTCCCAACGCGGCCAGTACGCCAATCAGCATCATGAGCAACGCGACAACGGGCAACAGTGCGACGTTA
>Ga0302046_10004990_pt1 | contig 11743 bp, 9 predicted proteins | sample RVTome_11_FD_200261 | JGI IMG/M metagenome (GOLD analysis project Ga0302046, IMG submission 200261) | Soil microbial communities from uranium-contaminated site in the Upper Colorado River Basin, Wyoming, United States - RVT147D111 (version 2) ... | reverse complement strand
CCCGGCCGCTCCGCAGCCTCACCGTCCACTACCTCCGGCCGCCCGCCGCCGGGCCCGCCGACGTCGAGGCGGTGACCGAGCAGCACGGCCGCACCGTGACCTTCCTCCGCCTGCGCATGACCCAGGGCGGGAAGACGATGCTGCTCGCGACCGGCGCGTGGGCGGCGGCGCGGACCGGCATCGAGGAGCGGCGCTGGCCGATGCCCGACGCGCCGCCGCCGGCGGTCTGCGCGCCGATGACGCTCGGCCGCCAGCTTCCCGTCCATCGCCAGTGGGAGATCCGGAACGTCCGCGGCGCGCCGTTCTCGGGGGGCGATCCCGACATGACGTGGTGGATCCGTCCGCCGGTCCATCGGGCGCTCGACGGCGCGATGCTGGTGGCGATCGCCGACGCGCTGCCGCCGCCGGTCTTCGCGGTGCTCGAGGCCCCGAAGCAGATCCCGACGCTCGACCTCACGCTGCACGTGCGCGCCGACCTGGCGCAGGTGCGCTGGGAGCCCGGCGACTGGCTCCTGGCGCGGTTCGTCACCCGCCTCGCGGCGGGCGGCTTCCTCGAGGAGGACGGCGAGCTCTGGACGGCGGACGGCGTGCTGGTTGCCGCCAGCCGTCAGCTCGCCCTTGCCGTCTGAGGCGACCGCGACCGGCGGCGGGGCGCCCGCCCGGCGTCCGGCGCCAGCGCGGCGAGGGGATCGGCGAGCGCGAGCAACGCCTCCTTGCGCGCCTTCGGCAGGCGCTTGATCCGGCCCTCGAGGCGCAGGGCCTCGGCCCGCGTGCCGACGGGGCGCGCCAGCACCAGCGCGAGTGGACCCTTGCCGCGCAGGCTCTTGGCGCCGCGCCCGGCGCCGGCGGCGTGCTCGGCCAGGCGGCGGGCCACGTCGGTCGCGATCCCGGTGTAGAGCGCCCCGTTCCCGGCGCGCACCATGTAGACCGTCCAGCCCACGACCGCTCCATATATCGAAATGGTACGCTCCGTACCCGTCCGGCGCCGGGGAAGCGGCGACGTCCGGCGGTCCACCCGTCCCGGCGCCGGCCGCCGGCCGGCCGCGCCGTCGTTGTACGTTTCGGGCGACTTCGCTATGCTCGCGAGCACACTGGTTGTTTGGCTCTCGAGATGCCCGCCCTCACGCCGTCACCGACGGTGCTTCTCCCGGCCACACTCAGGGTAACGATCGGATCATGCGCCCGACGCCGTTCAGTCAGCCGCCTGCACCAGGCCGACGCCGACGTCGTGTCTGTTCAACCCTCAACGCGGTCGCGGCCACGTGACCGAGCGACGGGAGTACGCGTCATGGGAAGGAAGCTGTACGTCGGGAATCTCTCCTACGAGGTCACCAACGAGGATCTCCAGGGCCTGTTCGCCGGTGCCGGGTCGTGCGACTCGGCGACGGTGATCATGGATCGGGCGACCGGCCGCTCGCGCGGCTTCGGGTTCGTCGAGATGGCCTCCAACGCCGAGGCCGCGGCGGCGATCCAGCAGCTCGATGGTCACGATCTGAAGGGGCGCCAGATCAGGGTCTCCGAGGCGCGTGAGCGTGAGGGCGGCGGGGGCGGGGGCGGCGGCGGCGGGGGCGGCGGCGGCGGGTACGGTGGCCGTGGCAGACGGGGCGACGGTGGCGGGGGCGGCGGTGGCCGCGGCGGCCGCGGCGGCCGCTTCTAGGCCGGTCGATCGGTAGTGGCAGCGTCGGCCGTTCGGCTGCGTCTGCGCCGCGAGCTCGCGGCGCACATCGCGCGGCTTGGGTACTCATCGCAACATCTCGCGCCGCCGACGGCGCTCAAGCCGGAGATCGCCCGCGTCAGCCCGGTGCGCCGGCGGATCGCCTACGGCGAGACCGTCCTGCGCGGCGATCTCCGGCGGCCGCGCTGCCACGAGCGCCTGCGGTTCTTCTCGCAACGCCGCACGCGGCAGGGCAGCAGCATCCTCTTCTTCATCGGCGTCGCGGCGGACGACCGGCAGGCGCTCGAGGAGCTCTTGAGCGAGCTCGAGATCCGCGACGCCACGCGCGGCGGCCACGTCCACATCGTCCCGATCGAGGTGCGGGCGGCGAAGGCGCGCCGCCCGGCCGCGTCACGGGCACGCTGCTAGAGGCTAGGGCCGCCTAGCCGGGGTGGGCCCATCACCCGCGCCGTCACCACCTGCCGGCGCGCGTGGGCGACCTCGTGCGACTCGCCCGCGCGCACGTCGTCGGGCTCGATCTTGAAGATCGACTCGCCCTTGACGACGATCTTGCCGTCGGCGTCCTGCAGCAGCTCGCGGGTGATGGTGCCGCTGCAGGGGGCGAGGATCTTGTTGAACATCTTCATGACCTCGACGATGAAGAGCGCCTGGCCCTTCTCGAAGTGGTTGCCCTGGCGGACGAGCGGCGGCTGATCGGGCGCCTCGCGTGCGTAGAAGTGCCCGCCCATCGGGGTGACGATCTCGTCGGGGCTGGCCTCGGGGACCGGGGAGAGGTTCTTGATCAGCTCGCCCGCGCTCGCCGAGTCGGCGAAGCGCGCCGGGAAGACCGGCTCGAGGTCGTCGTTGACCCGGACGTCGAGGAAGCCCGCGGCGCGGGCGACGCGCGGGATCGCGAGCACGAGGTCGAGGCCGAGCTGGAAGCCGGCGTGCGCGGCCGCGCAGGCCTCCCACCCGACGCCGGCGCCGTCGAGCAGGCCGTCGGGCGGCGCGGCGCCGGCGAGCAGGCGCGCGACCGCCGCCCAGTCGTCGCCGTGGCCGGAGCGCGCGCCGATCTCCCCGTAGAACGCGACCGCCTCCTCGAGCACATCGGCGTCGTGGTCCCAGATCTGCAGGCTCGGCGGCCGCGCCGGATCGGCCTCGAGGTTCAGGTAGTGGTAGAGCGCGCGCAGCACGAGAACGGGGTTCGCGACGAAGGCGAAGTCGTCGCCCGCGGCGCGCCACAGCCGGTCGTGGTGGAGGCCGACGAAGCCGGCGAGGAGGTGGCTGTTCTGCAGGAGCTGGCGGATCGGGCGCAGGATCAGCGTCTCCTTGAAGGCGAGCGTCTGGCGCGCCTCCGGCGTCTCCTGCCGCGCCAGCACCTGCTCCCAAGCCGCGTCGACGTCGACGTCGCGGCCGATCTCCTCGATCGCCCCGACCGCGGCGAGGTAGCAGCGCATGAACTGGGTCGACGGCTTCAGCATCGGGTCGTGGCCGAGGATCCAGGAGAGCAGCCCGTAGTGCACCGGCAGGTTGGTCTGCAGCTCGTAGCCGCGGATCTCGGTGCGGCGCAGGATGTCGTGCAGGCGCTCGAGGTTGTCGCGCCGCGAGTCGCCGTGGGTGATGACGAGGGCGATGTTGGAGTCGTAGGCGCCCGCCACGTTGTAGAAGACGAACGAGCCGGTGTCGGGGTTGAGGGTGCCGATGCCCTGGTCGTCGCGCAGCTCGCCGGGTAGCGGCGGCGACCACCGGTAGACGATGCCCCCGGCGTGCGGCTGCAGGCTGCGGTCGGTGGCGTTGATCCGCACCTCGCCGCCGGCGAGGTGGCGCACCACGCGCTCGGGGCGGGGCAGGGCGGCGCCGTGCACGGCGAGCAGGACCATCGCCTCGATCAGGCTCTCGACCGTGAAGAAGTCGCGCTCGTGCTTGGGGTTGGTGAACCTGAGCGCGTACGCCATCTCGGTGACCCGGTGCTCCACCTGGATGCGCGTGTTCATCTCCATGAAGTAGTGCCGCTGCCCCTCGACGATCAGCTCGAAGGTGGAGACGCTGTCGAGCCCGACGGCCTCGCCGAAGCGCTCCGCCTCGGCCTCCATCTCGGCGAGGATGCGGGCGTCGGCCGCGAGCACGGCGGCGCGATGCGGGTCGGCCTCCCGGGCGCGGGCGATCTCGTCCGCGAGCAGCTCCTGGGTGAGGGACAGCTCGAGCAGCTTCTGCTCGTGCATCTGCACCGAGCAGTCGCGCCCGCCGAGCGACAGGCACCAGGTGCCGTTGCCGACGAGCTGGATCTCGTTGTGGCGCGTGCTCTCGACGTTGAGCTCGATCAGGAAGTTCCGGTTCGAGCCCGGCGCCACGACCTTCGACTCGGCGCACACCTCGGCGACCGCGGCGGCGACCGCCTGCGGGCCGGCGATGACGCGCTGGCCCTTGCCGCCGCCACCCCCGATGTATTTGAGGCGCAGGCGCCGGCCGGGGTTGGTTCGCCAGAGCTCGTCGCAGCGGAGCTCGGCCTCGCGCTTGAGCTCGTCCATCCCGACCAGGTCGACGCCGCGCCCGTAGGAGCGCCGCAGGAGGTCCTCGGCGTTGTCCTCGAGGCTCCGGGACTCGTCGAAGGGGAAGGCGACGCCGTGCCGTCCAGCCAGGCGCTCGAGGGCGGCGTGGTCGCCGGCCTTGCGCAGGAGGGCGAGGGCGGTGACGTTGTCGATGCCGGGGGTGACCGAGACGCCGAGGCTCCGCGCGAGCTTCTTGGCCTCGTCCTTGGCGCCGGCCCGGAGCGCCACCGACGACGCCGGCCCCACGAAGGAGAGGCCGGCGCGCTCGACGGCGGCGATGAACTCCGCGTCCTCGGCCATGAAGCCGTAGCCGGCGAAGACGTGCGTGTAGCCGTGCGCGCACGCGATCTCGACGATCTCGTCGATGCGCGCGCGCCGCTCCTCGGCGCCCTGGCCCATGTAGTCCGGCACGCGGTGCACGTTCGCCGGGAAGCGGAAGTCGCGGAGCTCGGGCGCCAGGCACTTCGGATAGACGATCGAGTCCTTCTCCGAGAGCAGCATGCCGTACGCGCGGATGCCCATGGCGTCGAAGACGCCGATCGCCTCCTTGCGCACCGGCCCGCGGCAGACGATCAGGCACGTGACGTCGCCGACGTCGAAGCCGCGGATCCAGCGCGAGGAGGCGTCGGGGAAGCGGGTCGGGGTCCCGGTGCCGTCGAGCATGCTACTCGAACTCCCGCTGCACGCCGGTCATCGGCGCCGGCCGATAGCGGCTCATCAGATAGGCCACGTGCTCCGCGATCACGCGGCGCGACTCGCCGGGCATGACGATGCGCGACACCGACCCGAGCGACAGCGCCTCCTTCGGGTTCATCAGCTCGCGCTCGTAGCGCTTGCCGAGCTCGGCGAGGCGGCGGTCGCGCGCGGCGGCGGCCTCGGCGGCGGGCGTGCCGGCGGCGACGGCGCGCTCGTAGTCGCGGCGGATCCCGCCCATCTCGTCCTTGTAGACGTAGTCCTTGCCGGCCGGGCCCATGACGGCGATGCGGGCGGTCGGGAGCGCGAACACCAGGTCGGCGCCGACGTAGTGCGAGTTGAAGGTGGCGTAGGCGCCGCCGAAGGCGTTGCGGATGATGAGGGTGAGGCGCGGCGTCCGGAGATCGATGATGGCGTCGAGCAGCCGCCGTCCCTCGAGCACGATGCCGTGGTGCTCCTGGTCCTTCCCCGGGAGGAAGCCGGTGGTGTCCTCGAGGAAGATCATCGGGATGTTGTAGAGGTTGCAGAAGCGGACGAAGCGCGTGCCCTTGCGCGCGGCGGCGATGTCGATCTGGCCCGATGCGACCGCGGAGTTGTTGGCGAGGAAGCCGACCACGTGCCCGCCGATCCGGCCGAAGGCGGTGATCATGTTGCGCGCCCGCGTCGGCTGCAGCTCGAGGTAGTCGCCGTGGTCGCACAGGAGCCCGATGTAGAGCGTGATGTCGAAGGGCGTGTTCATGCCGGCCGGCGAGTTGAAGGTCTTGCGGAGCAGGATCTCTTCCTCGTCGGAGTGCCGGTCGATCGGGTCGGACGTCGGGCGGAAGGGCGCCAGCGACCGGTTGTTGTCCGGGAGATAGGAGAGCAGGCGGACGGCGCGGCGGAGCGAGCCGAGCTCGTCCTTGGTGGTGATGTCGACGACGCCGGTCTGGGCGTGCACGTCGGGGCCGCCGAGGGCCTCGGCCGAGATGTCCTCGCCGAGCACCGACTTGACGACGCCCGGCCCGGTGAGCCCGAGGAACGTACCCTCGCACTGGATCATGAACGAGCCCTGGCGCGGCAGGTACGAGCCGCCGCCGGCGTTGAAGCCGAACATCAGCATGATGCTCGGCACCACGCCGCTGATCTCGCGGAGCGCCGTGAAGGCCTCGCTGTAGCCGTCGAGCCCGCCGACGCCCGCCGGTACGTAGGCGCCCGCCGAGTCGTTCATGCCGATCAATGGAATGCCGTGCTCCGCCGCCATGTAGATGAGGCGGGCGAGCTTGGCGCCGTTGGTGGCGTCCATCGAGCCGGCGCGCAAGGTGAAGTCGTGGCCGTAGACGGCGACGTCGCGGCCGGCGACGCGGATGATGGCGGTGACGATCGAGGCGCCGTCGAGGTTCGGTCCCCAGTTCTGCCAGAGCACGTTGGGCTCGCCGTCGGCGAGGATCCGCAGGCGCTCCCAGACCGTCATGCGCTCCTTGGTGTGCTGCACCAGGACGCGGGCGGTGCCGCCGCCGCGGAGCGGGATGTCGATCAAGGCCCGGCCGAGGGCGACGGCCTCGCCGTAGAGGTCGCCAGCGGGGGCGGCGGCGTCCGCCTCGGGCGCGCGCGCGAACGGGTTCGTCAAGGCGAAGCGCGGCGCGCTCGCTCGTGATTTCACGGACTTGGACTTGGTGCTCACGCGTCTCTCCGTGCCGCTCGGGCGGCGGGTGCTGTCGCGATCTGGCCCCGTGCATCTTGCCGACGCCGGGGCGAAGCACAAGGGGGCGGCCGGCTCCGCCCGGCGCGCCGCGCTGTGGTAAGGGCCGGACGGGAGCCGATGGCCGAGCTGGTCCCACATCCGACGAGCGCCGCGCGCGGACTCCGCCTGGCAGCCGAGGCGCGGCGCACGGGCGGCGTCCTCGCCGTCGTCTTCCGCGTCGAGGGAGCGGTCGGCGGCACGCGGATCCCGCCGCCGGCGCAGCCGCGCATCGTCCACGGTCTCTGGCACCACACCTGCTTCGAGGTCTTCGTCGGCCGGAACGACACGCGCGCCTACCACGAGATCAACCTCTCGCCGTGCGGCGGCTGGGAGGCGTACGGCTTCCGCGCCTACCGGAGCGGCGGGCCGCTCACCGATCCGTCGTTGGCCCCCACGATGCGCGTCGAGCGCGGCGCCGAGCGCTTCACGCTCGCGGCCGAGCTGCCGGTCGCCGCGCTCGCGCCGGCCTACCGGCGCTCCGCCCTGCGCATCGGCCTCACGGCGGTGCTCGAGGCCGACGACGGCACGCTCGCCTACTGGTCGCTCCGCCATCCGCCCGGCCGCCCCGACTTCCACCACGCCGATGCCCGCATGCTCCGGCTGGCGGGTCTCGCCGGCGCGTGCGAAGGTGGGCGGCGGTGAGGACGGGGATCGATCGTCTGCTGGCGGAGCCGGCGCTCCGGCGCCCGCTCGCGGGGCGGCGCGTCGGTCTGCTCGCGCACCCGGCGTCGGTGACGGGCGACCTGGTGCACACGCTGGACGCCCTCGCCGCCACCGGCGACGTGCGGGTGGTGGCCGCGTTCGGACCGCAGCACGGCCTCTACGGCGACAAGCAGGACAACATGGTCGAGTCGGCCGACCGCACCGACCCGGTGCACGGCATCCCGGTCTTCAGCCTCTACGGCGCCGTCCGCCGTCCGACCGCCGCGATGATGGACGCCTGCGACGTGCTGCTGGTCGACCTGCAGGACCTCGGCTGCCGCGTCTACACCTTCGTCACCACCCTCGGCTACGTGCTCGAGGCGGCGGCGGCGCGCGGCACGGCGGTCTGGGTGCTCGACCGCCCGAACCCGGCGGGACGTCCGGTCGAGGGCTTGCGCCTGCGCCCGGGGTGGGAGAGCTTCGTCGGCGTCGGGCCGCTGCCGATGCGCCACGGGCTCACGCTCGGCGAGATGGCACGCTGGCTGGTCGGGGCGCGGCGGCTCGACGTCGCCTGCGAGGTCGTGGCGATGGAGGGCTGGGAGCCCGGGCGCGGGCCGGGGTTCGGCTGGCCGCTCGGCGAGCGCGCCTGGGTGAACCCGAGCCCGAACGCCGCCGGCCTCGCGATGGCGCGCGGCTACCCGGGCACGGTTCTGCTCGAGGGCACGACGCTCTCGGAGGGACGCGGCACGACGCGGCCGCTCGAGGTGCTGGGCGCCCCCGACCTCGACCCGCACGCGTTGCTGGCGGCGATGCGGAAGCTGGCGCCGGCGTGGCTCGCGGGCTGCCGGCTCCGGCCGTGCTGGTTCGAGCCGACCTTCCAGAAGCACGCCGGCGCGCTCTGCGCCGGCTGGCAGATCCACGTCGACGATCCGGGCTACGAGCACGAGCGCTTCCGCCCCTGGCGGCTGGTCGCGCTCGCGCTGAAGGCGCTCCGGGGCCTGCGCCCGGACTATCCGCTGTGGCGCGACTTCCCCTACGAGTACGAGCGCGACCGGCTCGCGATCGACGTCATCAACGGCGGCCCCCGACTGCGCGAGTGGGTCGACGACCCCGCCGCGACCCCCGGCGACCTCGACGCGCTCGCGGCCGCCGACGAGGACGCCTGGCGCGAGGAGCGTGCCGGCGTGCTGCTCTATGCGTGAGGCCCCGGCGCGCGCGCCGGCGGCGGCGCCCCGGCCCGCGTGCGCGCGCTGCCGCCGTCCCGCCGTGTCGTGCTGGTGCCGCCACCTCGTGCCGACGCCGAGCCGCACGCGCGTGGTCTTCCTGCAGCACCCCCGCGAGCGCCGCGTCGCGTTCGGGACCGCGCGCATGGCGCACCTGGCGCTTCCGAACTCCGCGCTGCACGTCGCCGCCGACGCCGACGAGCACCCCGCGGTGCAGGCGCTCTCGGCCGAGCCCTACGGGCGCACGGTGGTGCTCTTTCCGTCCCCGGCCGCGCTCGCCCCCGAGGAGCTGCCGGCGGGGCCGCCCGCGACGCTGCTCGTGATCGACGGCACCTGGATCCAGGCGCGGAAGATGCTGGCGCGGAGCGCGGCGCTCGCGCGCTGCCCGCAGATCGGCTTCGTGCCGGCGCGGCCCGGCCGCTACCGCATCCGGCGCGAGCCCGCGGCGCACTGCCTCTCGACCATCGAGGCGGTGGTCGAGGTGCTCGGGCGGCTCGAGGGCGACCCCGAGCGCTTCCGCACGCTGCTCGACGCCTTCGAGCGCATGGTGGAGGCGCAGCTCCCCTACAAGGAGGCGCGCCCGAACCCCTACCGGCGCGGCGCGCGCCGGCGCGTGCCGCGGCCCGATCCGCTCGCGGCCGAGCTCGGCGCGCGCCGGCGCGACCTGGTGGCGGTCTACGCCGAGGCCAACGCCTACCCGGGCGAGGCGGGCGCGGCCGAGATGGTGCAGCTCGTGGCCGTCCGGCCGGCGAGCGGCGCGCGCCTCGCGCTCACGATCGCGCCGCGGCGCGCGCTCGGGCCGCGGACGAGCGCCCACCTCGAGGTGCCGGCGGCGACGCTCCTCGCCGGCATGCCGCCCGCCGAGGCGCTGGCGCGCTGGCGTGCCTTCGTCGCGCCCGCGGACCTGCTCTGCACCTGGGGCTTCCACGCCGTCGACCTGCTGCGCGCGGCGGGCGACGCGGCGCGCCCGGTCCGCGACCTGCGCGCCGCGAGCGTGCGCCGGCTCCGCCGCCGCGCGGGCGGGGTCGAGGGCGCGGCCGTCGCGCTCGGCGCGCCCGCGACGCTGGACGTCTGGGCGCCGGGGCGCGCGGGGCGGCGGATCGCCGCGCTGGCGGCGGTGCTGGCGCGGCTCTCGACCTGAGGGCCGTGCGGTGGTAGCGCGGCCTGCGGCTCCGCGACGGAGTCCCACTGCTAGCCTGCATGTCTCACCAGGTTTCGTCGCGAGAGCGTGGAGGCGCCTGTGCCGCAAGGCCGCACGGACCGAGGCGCCCGGAGGCATGCTCGAGCAGTATGTCGAGGACGCCGAGGGAGTACGGGCTTGCGGCGCGGGCGCATCCGCGCTCGCAGCAGAAAGCTGGTGAGAAATGCAGGCTAGGAGGAGCACGGTGTCTCTGCTGGTCAAGCTCGTCGGAATCGGGGTCGCCCTTGCCGCCGTCTGGTACGTCGTCTCGCTGCGCGGCGAGGTCGCCCGTCTCGAGGACGAGCTCGCGGGCGCGCCGGCGGCGGCCCCGGCGGCGCCCGCCGCGGTCGCGGGTGGACGGACGCTCGCGGCCGCCGAGCGCGCGGCGCTGATCGAGCGCCTCGGCGGCGCCGGCATGAGCGTTCCGCACCCGGTCTGGTTCGCCACCGTCGCGAACGATCCCGAGGCCGCCGCCTTCCAGGGCACGCTCGCGAGCGCGTTCGAGGAGGCGGGGTGGCAGGTGCAGGGGAACGCGCGCCTGGAGTTCGCCGTGAAGGCGGGGGTGTTCATCCTCGCCGCCGACGAGGAGCCGCCCGCGCACGTCGACGACGCCAGCGCGGCGCTCGAGGCGGCCGGCATCACCATCACGGCGTCGGGGCGGGGTTACCGCGCGTTCTACGAGGAGCGCAAGCAGGCGGATCCCGGCTGGGTCGGCGTCGAGCTGCCGGCCGCGGCGAGCTACGTGATCGTGGTCGGACGGCGGCCGCCCCCGGACGACGCCCCCGCGTCCTGAGCGGGCGGGCCGCGGGGTCCCCTGGCAGCGGCCGCCGCCTGTGCTAGTCGTAGCGGGTCCATGCCCGCGCTCCTCGTCCCGTCCGTCCTGCGCGTGCTCGCCCTGGTGCTGGCGCTCGGCCCGCTCGCCGGTTGCGGCCCGGGCGGCGCGCACGCGCTCCGCGGCGCCGCCGCCGCGCCGCGCCCGACCGAGCGCCTGCACGCGCTCCTCGTGAACGGCGGCAGCCGCAAGGCGCTCAACTACCGCTCCCACCTCCAGAACGTCGAGGGTGTCCTCGCCGAGCTCCGCGCGAGCGGCGTGCCGCCCGAGCGCATCGTCGTCTTCAGCAGCGACGGCGACGCGCCGAAGGCCGACCTCGCGATCCGCGACACCGCGGAGAGCGCCGACGCCTGGCTCGTGCCCGACCCGATCGAGCGCGCGCTCCGGCCGATCCAGTTCGTCGACTCGCGGATCGACGGCGTCGTGCTGCGCCCGGCAAAGAAGGCCGCCCTGCAGGAGTGGTTCGCGGGCGCGGGCGCCGCGCTCGCCGCCGGCGACACGCTCCTCCTCTACGTCACCGACCACGGCGAGAAGAACGCCAAGGACACCAGCAACAACACCATCTCGCTCTGGCACGAGGAGCTGAGCGTGGCCGAGCTGCGCGCGCTCCTCGACCGGCTCGATCCCGGCGTGCGCGTCGTGATGGTGATGTCGCAGTGCTACGGCGGCTCGTTCGCGCACGCGATCTACCCGACCCCGGAGGCCGACCTGCCGGGCGGCGGCGTGTGCGGCTACTTCGCGTCGACCGCCGACCGGCCGGCCTACGGCTGCTACCCCGAGAACCGCGGCAAGGACGGTGTCGGCCACTCCTTCCGGCTGCTGCGCGCGCTCGCGTCGCTCGGCACCCTCGAGGAGGCGCACCGGCGCGTGCTGGTGACCGACCGTACGCCCGACGTGCCGCACCGCACCACCGACTTCTTTTTCGGCCGCCTGGTCGCGGCGCGGGCCGAGGCCGCGGGGCGCGCGCCCGACGCCTTCACCGACGCGCTCCTGGCGCGCGCCTGGAAGGACCGCGGCGCGTGGGAGCCGGAGCTCCGCCTGCTCGACCGCATCGGCAACACCTTCGGGACGTTCAGCCCGCGCTCGCTCGCCGAGCTCGACGCGCAGTCGGCGCGCCTGCCGGACTTCAGCGCCCAGCTCGACACCTACGCCGACCGCTGGCGCGAGGCCCTCGCCGAGCTCAAGAACGAGAACTTCCGCCGCTTCCTCGAGGCCCACCCGGAGTGGAGCGAGCGCTTCTCCAAGGCCAG
>Ga0302046_10004988_pt1 | contig 11745 bp, 9 predicted proteins | sample RVTome_11_FD_200261 | JGI IMG/M metagenome (GOLD analysis project Ga0302046, IMG submission 200261) | Soil microbial communities from uranium-contaminated site in the Upper Colorado River Basin, Wyoming, United States - RVT147D111 (version 2) ... | reverse complement strand
AGACGGGCCGCCGGGATGCGATTGCTGCCGATCGCCATGAAGAGCGGCGTGATGCCGTTGCGATCGGCGGCGTTCACCTCGGCGCCGGCATCGAGGAGCAGGCGTGCGGCCTCGACGTGACCTTCGCGTGCGGCGAACATCAGCGGCGTCATGTCTCCGGAGATCGGAGGCTGGTACCCCTGTTCGGGCAGACCGCCCCGCACGATGCCCACGCCGTGCGATCCGCAGCCGGTCCGGCCCACGCATGGCATTCGCCGCCCGGGCGCCTCACCCGGTCGCGAACGGGCCTGGACGTCCGCTCCATGCTCCAGCAGGGCGCGGACGGCGCCGGTCGCCCCGGCTTCGGCGGCGAGCATCAGCGCGGTGAGCTGGAGCTGCGGCTCGGTGGCCTCCGGATCGGCGCCACGCTCGAGCAGCGCGCGCACGGCGTCGGCACTGCCGGACCGGGTGGCCACCATCAGCATGGTCTCTCCCGTGCGCCCCACGTCACGGGGATCGGCCCCACGGTCGAGCAGCCTGCGGATCATCGGCCCGTTGCCGTTGGCCGCGGCCAGGTACAGCGCCGTGAGCCCCAGGCGGTTCGAGGCCGTCGCGTCGGCGCCGGCCTCCAGGAGGAGGGTGGCGACCTCCAGCTCGTCGGCGCGTACGGCCCAATGCAGCGGCCGCGTCCCGTCGCTGTCGGAGCCATCGACGTCCTCGCCGTCCAGGCCGCCGGCGACGAGCGCCCGGACCTGCTCCCAGTGTCCGGCCCTGGCGGCTTCCAACAGGGCCACGGCGTCGGACGAGGCGGCGGGCGCGGCGGCAGAGAATCCCGCCACCAGGCCTGTCAGCGCCAGCGTCATCACCAGATACGAGCGCGGGGATCGGTCCATCGTCATGGCGAACCTCCGGTCACGACGACCGGCATGCCCAAGTCCACGTCAGGAGCGACCTGCACGCCCCTAATCTAACCCAGAGCTTGGGGTCATATGCTGCGATTTTCGTGCGGTCTGAGCCGACACGTCGACATCTACGGACTGCCCTCGATCTCGGTGCCGTGCGGGTTCACCATCGATGGCCTGCAAATCGGGCTGCAGATCAGCAGCGCCCATTTCGCCCTAGCCACCCTCATCACGCTGGCGCACGCCTACGAGCGGGCGACCGACTGGCACAGGCGCCGGCCGGACCTGTCGAACGTGCCGGCGGTTGTGCATCGATCGTCGACATGCCGAGTCGCCCGTCCGGATCGCCTTCGGACCGGATCTTGAGATTCACAGCCTCCTCGGCCGAGAATCCGAGGTCGCGGAAGACGTTGCCGCTCGAGCGCTGAACCTTGGTGGTCATGCAGCGTACCGACGTAAAGCTGAGTCCGCCGCTCCATCTTGGACACCTCTGCCTGGCACTCACATCGCCTTCAACGTAGCCGCCAGGCTGACGCGTGTCGCCTGGCGCGCGGGAATCAGCGAGGCCACGACGACGAGCGCCACGAGCAGCGCCGCCGCGCCTCCCCAGATCAGCGGATCGAGCGGGCTGACGCCGACAAGCCGGCTGCGGAGCACCTGCATCAGCCCGAACGCCCCGGCGAGGCCAAGCACGACACCTGCGATCGTCATCCATGCCGCTCCGCGGAGCACGTGGCGCCGTATGGTCGCCGCCGTCGCCCCAAGGGCCATACGAATGCCGAACTCGGCGCGCCGCGAGGCGGCGCCGAACGCCACGACGCCATAGACGCCGACCGAGGCGACGACGCTCGCGACGAGCGCGAGCGAGGCCATCAGTAATGCCAGCACGTCCCACTCGCCGCGCGCCCGCGCAACGGCGGCGTCGAGCGTCAGGATCTCGGTCGGCGGCGCGCTGCCCAGCGATTCGGCCACGGCCCGAACGTCCTGCTGAATCGAGGCGGCAGGTCTGGTCCGGACGATCAGCGTGGCCCCGTTGCGGAACCCGAAGAGGCCGCCTGCCACGTAGAGCACCGGCGGAGCTGCGTCGGTAAGACTGACGAGGCGGGCATCCGCCGCAACGCCGACAATCGTGGACGTCCGTGGGGGCTGTTGATATCCGGGCCGCTGGACCGTCCGTCCGACGACGTCCAGCGTGCCGAAGAGACGCCGGGCGAGCGATTCGCTCAGGATCACCGCGCGCGCTTCGCCCGGAGCAGGCTCGGCAAGCTCGTCGGCCGTAAACGTCCGTCCGCGAACCAACCGGAGGCCGAGCGTGCTGAAGTACTCGGGCGACAGCACTTCCTCCGCCGGCACGTCCGTGTACTCGTCCGCCGGATCGTGCCTGACCTGGAGTACCGCGTTCCCCGCGCCGGCGAATGGCGCGCCGCTCGCCATCGCTACCGCCTCGACGCCCGGACGCCGGGCGAGCAGGCGCTTGAACTCGTTCAGATAGCTGGATGCGACGCTGTCGGATGCTCCGGCAGACACACGCGCGCGGAAGACCGTCACGTTCGAGGGCTCGAACCCGAGATCGACCGACATCAGGTTCGACAGCGTGACGCCGAGCATCAGCGCGCCGACGAGGAGGGCGAGCGATGCGGCCAGCTGTCCGACCGTCAGCACGGGCGCGGCGCGAAGGCGGCGCGTCGCGGTCGCGCTCATCGACTGCAGCGTCGCCGCGGGCTCCACACGTGCGCCTCTCGAGGAAGGCAGGAGCGAGAACAGGAGGCCGACAGCCAGCGCCAACCCGGCAGCGAACGCGACAACCTGCCAGTCGAGCTGCACCTGCTGCCCGGGCAGGAAGCCGAAGTCCGTCAGGCGAGCGCTGATCCCGGTTCCGAGCAGCATCCAGACGCACAGCACGCCTGCGGTCCCGCCGAGCAGCCACAGCAGCATCGTCTCGGTCACATGCTGGCGGACGACGCGCCAGCGGCTCGCGCCGAGCGTCCGGCGGACCGCCACTTCCTCCCGGCGCGCGAGGCCTCGCATCAGGACGAGTGACGCCACGTTCGCCGACGCGATGAACAGCACGAGCACGGCGGCGCCGAACATGACGCCGAGCAGCCTGACGAGCGGCTCACGGCCGTAGGCGTCGATGGGCCCCCAGTTGTGAAACCCGACCGTGCCGAACTTCGCGTTCTTCTGCGGGTACTGCTCGCGCAGCCAGCCCGTCACCGACGCCAGCTCCGCCTCTGCCTGCGGCCAGGTGGCGGCCGGCGCGAGCCGCGCCAGGAACTCGTAGTATCCGCCAGTCGCGCGATTGTCCGGACGCAGGCCCTCGAGCGCCCTCAGCACTGGTTCGGTCACGCCGGGCATCCAGAACTGGTCCGACAGGAAACGGTCCGCCCCTCGAAACGCAGCCTCGGCCACGCCGATGACGGTGACTCGATGGCTGTTGATGGTGATGGTCTGACCGATCGCCGCCGGATTCCGATCGAAGAGCGAGGCCCAGAGTCCGTCGCTGATGACGGCCACGAAAGCTGGATTCCCCGGGTCGTCGTCATCGAGGCCGATGGCGCGGCCCGCCTGCATCGGCACGCCCAGGACGTCGAAGTACGAGCCCGATACGAACTGGCCGCGCAGCAGGCGTTCCGGGCGGCCATTGATGCCCACGCTCGCGCCGTTGAAGCCCTGCATCGCCGCGAGGCTCAGGGTACGCAGGCGAGGTGTCGCATCGCGGAGATTGAGGTGGGAGACGCGTCCGACCGTCACGCCGCCGTGCGGACTTGGGCTGCCGGTCATGAAGCGCGACACGTCGCCGGAATCGCGCACACCGGGAATGGGGCGCAGCACCATCCGGTTGGCGAAGGCAAAGATGGCGATCGGCGGACCGAAGCCGACGGCGAGCGTGAGCACCGCCGTCGCCGTGAACGCCCGATGCCTGCGCAGCATGCGCGCGCCGAAGCGGACGTCCTGCACGAGTGCCTCGAGGCCGGGGAGCCCGCGACGGTCGCGATACTGCTCTTTCGCCTGCTCCACGCCGCCGAGCGCGAGCACGGCATGCCGGCGCGCCTCCTGCGGCGTCATCCCCGCTCGGAGGTTGTCCTCGACGTGAAGTTGGAGATGACTCTCGATCTCGGCCGCCAGATCGGCCTCGTGCCGATCGCGGCGAACGACGGCCAGCAACCGCACCCAGACCGCGCGAACGCGTCGCAGCGTCGTCATCCGAGCCTCCTGCCTGGAGCTGCGCCCCGTCAGTCCAGGCGATGCCGCCTACGGCGTTTCGCCCGGCTGAAGAAAGCGCGCGAGGATCGCCGTCGTCTGATCCCACGCCCGCGCCTCTTTCGCCACCTGCTTCCGCCCGGCGCGGGTCAGCGTGTAGAACTTCGCCTTGCGGTTGTTCTCGGAAACGCCCCACGCCGACGCGATGTAGCCCTCCTGCTCGAGCTTCACCAGCGCCGGGTAGAGCGTGCCGTAGTTCAGCGTGAGCAGATCGCCGCTCGTCTGCTCGATGCGGCGCGCGATCCCGTAGCCGTGCTGCGACCCGAGCGTCTCGAGCGTCTTCAGGACCATCAGGGCCAGCGTCCCCTGCCAGACGTCGGTCTTTCCCATGCGCGCAACGATGACACAGCTTCTATGGGATTACAATAGAAAAGACATGGGTTGGCCATATGAGTCGGCAGGATCGAGCCGAGGGGCGACGGACCTCAGTCCCGCGGGTCCGGGCCCCAGCTCTCGATGACGAGTTGCGTGAGCACCAGCCGCGCGTGAGACCCTGGATCGCCACGACCCAGCAGGACGCTCCGGAACCGCTCGCCATACCAGACCGTGAGGACACCGGCATCCACGGCGTACGCCCCCTCGTGCTGCCGGCTGCCGACCTCGACATGGAGCCGCTGGGCCGCTTCGTGAAAGGACATCACGCCCCCCTCACCGGCCTGAACGCCGACACGCGGTAACCCGTTTACCGCCGTTGCACGGATTTTCAGGCACGCCCTCTGGCCGAGCTCGAGCCAACATGCCGGGCTAGGCCGACCAGTCGAGGACGATCTTGCCCGCCTCCCCCGACTTCAGGATCGCAAAGGCCTGCGCGAATTCCGTGAACGGCAGATGATGCGTGATGATCGGATCGATGCGCAGACCACTTTGCAGCAGGCTCGCCATCTTGTACCAGGTCTCGAACATCTGGCGGCCGTAGATGCCCTGGAGCGTCAGCCCCTTGAAGATGACCTGGCTCCAGTTGGTCCCGACCTCTATCGACGGGATGCCGAGCAACGCCACCTTCCCGCCATGATGCATCCCGTCGAGCAGATCGCGCAGCGCCGCCGGGTTGCCGGACATCTCGAAGCCGACGTCGAACCCTTCGGTCATGCCGAGCTGGCGCATCGTGTCGCGAATCGAGCCCGAGCGCACATCGAGCGCGACGCTGGCGCCCATCCGGCGCGCGAGGGCAAGCCGATACTCGTTGACGTCGGTGATGACGACGTGGCGCGCGCCGATGAATCGGGCAATCTGGCACGCCATGATGCCGATGGGGCCGGCGCCCGTGATGAGCACGTCCTCGCCGACCAGATCGAAGGTGAGCGCGGTGTGCGTGGCGTTGCCGAGCGGGTCCAGGATCGCGGCGAGGTCGTCACCGATCTGGTCCGGCAGCTTGAACAGGTTGCTCGCAGGCACGACGACGTACTCGGCGAAGCCGCCCGGCCGCTGCACGCCGATGCCGACCGCGTGGATGCACAGATGCCGGCGGCCCGCCCGGCAGTTGCGACAGTAGCCGCACGTGATGTGGCCTTCGGCCGAGACCCGGTCGCCGACGGCGTAGCCGGCCACCTCGCTGCCGACCTCGACGATGACACCCGCGAACTCGTGGCCGAGCGTCAACGGCACGTCGATCGTGCGGCGCGCCCACTCGTCCCAGTCGAAGATGTGCAGGTCCGTGCCGCAGATCGAGGCGCGGCGCACGGCGATGCGGACGTCGTTGGGACCGACGACGGGCTCGGGCACGTCCTCGAGCCAGATGCCGGGCAAGGCCCTGGACTTGACGAGCGCCTTCATGGCCTGCCCGGGCCGCCAGTGAGCAGGCCGAGCTCCCGGCCCACGTCGGTGAACGCGGCGATCGCCCGGTCGAGGTGCGCGCGCTCGTGCGCGGCCGACACCTGCACGCGGATGCGCGCCTGACCGAGCGGCACCACGGGATAGGAGAAGCCCACGGCGTAGATGCCGCGTGCGAGCAGTCCCTCCGCCATCCTGTGTGCGAGCCCGGCGTCTCCGATCATCACCGGGATGATCGGATGCTCGCCCGGCAGCACGGTGAAGCCCGCCGCCGCGAGCCCCGAGCGCAGGAAGGCCGCGTTGCCGAGCAGCCTGCCGCGCCGTGCCGCGCTCGAGGCGACCAGATCCAGAACCGCGATCGAGACCAACGCGATCACGGGCGCCAGCGTGTTCGAGAAGAGGTACGGCCGCGAGCGCTGCCGCAGCCAGGCGATGATCCCCGCGCGCCCGGTCGTGAACCCGCCGGAGGCGCCGCCCAGCGCCTTGCCCAGCGTGCTCGTCACGATGTCCACCCTGCCGATCACGCCGCAGTGCTCCGGCGTGCCCCGCCCATGCGCGCCGAGCACGCCGGTCGCGTGTGAGTCGTCGACCATGACGAGCGCGCCGTGACGATCCGCGAGGTCGCAGATCTGCTGAAGCTTCGCGATCGAGCCGTTCATCGAGAACACCCCGTCGGTCGCGATGAGCTTGACGCGCGCGCCCCTGCCCTGTTCGAGCTGGCGCTCGAGATCCGTCATGTCGCCGTTCTGGTAACGGAAGCGCCGTGCCTTGCACAGCCGGATGCCGTCGATGATGCTCGCGTGATTGAGCGCGTCGCTGAAGACGGCGTCCTCCTCGCCGAGCAGCGTCTCGAAGAGCCCGCCGTTGGCGTCGAAGCAGGAGCTGTAGAGAATCGTGTCGTCCGTGCCCAGGAACTCCGAAAGCCGGCGCTCCAGGCGCGTGTGCACCGCGTGCGTGCCGCAGATGAAGCGCACCGACGCCATGCCGTAGCCTGCCTCGTCGAGCGCGGCGTGCGCGGCGGCGATCACAGCGGGGTCGTTCGCGAGCGCGAGGTAGTTGTTGGCGCAGAAATTGACGACGTCCGCCCGCTCCAAGTCCGCGATGCGGATCGCGGCGCCCTGCGGCGTTTCGAGCACGTGCTCGGGCTTGTGGAGCCCCTGGTCCCTGAGCTCACCGAGCTGGGCACCGAGCCGGGCGAGAAACGCCGCGTCCATGGTCAGTGCTCACTCAAGGCACTGCGGACGGCGGTGACTGCCTCATCCTCCGAGGGAAAGCCCTTCGCGTCCTTGCGTACGACGATCTGGTCACCGACCCACACCGTGAACTCACCACGTGAGCCTTCGATCAGCTCGGGGTCGATGCCGGTGGCGTCCTTGAGGGCCGCCGCCACACGGGCGGCGCGCGGGTAGTAGTTTCACAGCCGGCAGTAGCGAATGCGCACGGATGGCATGGACCCATGATACGGCCAGTCACCCGACGACTCGCCCTCGTTCCACGCCGGGCCTGCGACCCAACGGTTCCCGCCGTCCGGGCGAACCAGTGCTACCGCCGGAGGCGATCGCCGCCACCGAGCGACCGCCACTCCGTTTGTGCAGGAGCACCTGCCGATCTATCATGCGGCCGACCGCTTGAAACGACATCAGAATCGATCGTCTCCGGCAGAAGGCCCACGACGGACGCGCCGGGGACTGACAACGAAAGAGGGGCGTCACATGAAGTCGATCGCAATCGCGGTGATTGCCGTGCTTTCGAGTACCGCCGTCGCCAGTGCTCAGGTGCAGAGGAGCGACGTGCAGAAGAACGACGTCGAGATCGAGGCGCCCGACAGCATCACGCTGAAGGGCACCTACTTCTTTCCGGGCCGGCCTGGCCCCGCGATGCTGTTGTTGCACCAGTGCAACATGGATCGCCACGCATGGGACGGTCTGGCGATGGACCTCGCTGGAGCTGGCGTACACGTCCTGACGCTGGACTTCCGTGGCTTCGGCGAGAGCGGCGGAGACCGATTCGACCTCGCCCAGGCCCGGACGATCATGGCCGAGAAGTGGCCTGGTGACGTCGATGCCGCCTACTCGTACCTGTTGAGCCAGTCGGGCGTCGACCGCTCTCGCGTCGCGGCCGGAGGCGCGAGCTGCGGCGTCACGCAGTCCTCGGACCTGGCTGCTCGACACTCCGAGGTCAAGGCGCTCATGCTGCTGTCGGGAATCGCGAGCGAGTCGGCACGTTCGCACGTGATGAAGATGACCGACATGGCCGTCTTCGGCGCAGCCGCCGAAGAGGACACGCGCGCGGCCGATGGCATCACGGCCGTCGTCGGCGCCTCGAAGAACCCGGCGTCGACGCTCAAGATGTACGGCGGCACCGAGCACGGCGTGCCGCTCTTCGCGAAGCACGCCGAGCTGCAGCCCGTGGTGGTGGCGTGGCTCTCGACCCAGCTCGGGTTGTAGGAGCGGCGCAGGGCACGCTCCCCAGGTCACGGGGACCCCGGGAGACGGCGTCGTGCAGCGTTCTTCGTGAAGCCATGGGAAACGTGGACACAGCCGGGGCGCCAAGGTCCGGCGCCGACTGACCCTGGAACCTACGCGGCCGGGGGAACGCGGTACGCCTTCCGCACCAGGTTGTACGCCAGGTCCACAGCGACCTCTGCCGCCTCGTCCTCCGGCAGACGATGGTCCACGACCAGGCCGGCAAGGAACGTGCAATCCATGCGCCGGACCGCGTCGTGGCGCGCGGGGATCGAGAGGAACGCCCGCGTGTCGTCGTTGAAGCCGACCGTGTTGTAGAAGCCGGCCGTCCCGGTGGTCCACTCCCGGAAGCGTCGCATCCCCTCCGGGCTGTCGTGGAACCACCACGGCGGACCGAGCCGCAGGCACGGATAGTGGCCGGCCAGCGTCGCGAGCTCGCGGCTATAGCTGGTCTCGTCGAGCGTGAACAGGATCACCGTGAGCTCACGCTCGTTGCCGAAGCGATCGAGCAGGGGCTTGAGGGCGGCGACGTAGTCGGTTGGCGCCGGGATGTCGGCCCCCCTGTCGCGGCCGAAGCGCCGGAAGACGAGCGGGTTGTGGTTCCGGACGCTCCCGGGATGAATCTGCATGACGAGCCCGTCGTCCAGGCTCATCGCGGCCATCTCGGTCAGCATCTGTCCGCGGAACAGCTCCGCGTCGCCGGCCGAGGCGCTTCCCCGGAGCACTCGCGCGAACAGCGACTCGCATTCCTCCTTCGACAGATCCGCGGTCGTGGCCGTCGGGTGACCGTGGTCGGTGGCCGTGGCTCCCATCGACTGAAAGAACGCGCGACGGTGGCGATGCGCCGCGAGGTAACCGGCCCAACTCGACGTGTCCTGGCCGGTCAGCTCGCCGAAACGGGCGACGTTGGCGGCAAAGCCCTCGAAGTCGGGGTCGACCACCGGGTCCGGCCGGTACGTGGTGACGACGCGCCCGCTCCAGCCGCTCTCGCGAATGGTCCGGTGGTGCTCGAGCGAGTCGAGCGGCGACTCGGTGGTGGCCAGCCACTCGATGTTGAAGCGGTCGAACAGGCTGCGCGGGCGGAACTCGTCCCGGGCCAGCGCCGCACCTATCGCGTCGAAGACCTCGTCGGCATTCTCGGGCGTGAGTGACGTGCCGAGCCCGAAGACCTCGAAGAACACGTGGTCGAGCCAGAGGCGCGACGGCGTGCCCCGGAAGAGATGGTAGTGCGCCGCGAAGGTACGCCAGATGGCCCGCCTGTCGGCCTCGACCGCCGTGCCGTCGAGCGTCGGGATGCCGAGCGCCTCCATCGGCACCCCCTGGCTGTACAGCATGCGCACCAGGTAGTGATCCGGGACGAGCAGCAGATCCACGGCGTTCGGAAACGGCCGATCGAGCGCGAACCAGACGGGATCGGTGTGCCCATGCGGGCTGACGATCGGCAGGTCGCGGACCAGGGCGTACAGGTGACGAGCCACCTCGCGCGCCTGCGGCTCGGCCGCGAACAGGCGGTCCGGATCGAGCGCGCGGCGCTCAGCCCCGACCCGGCTCATGGCGCACCCTGACGTTGCGCAGGTCCCTCAGGTGGCGTGATCCTGGATGTCGTACCCGTCCAGTTCCTCCAGCCGTCAGTCTATCCTCGGTGTCGTGGATCGCCGCTCCTTTCTCCGCCGTGACTCTCGAGAAGCCCGTCGGCGGCACCGCGTCGAGGAGATCCCGGGCTGAGAATCCCTGCGCGACCCTGTCGGCCGGGTTCCCTGGTTGGGGCCTGCTAAGCTAGCTCCCCGGAACACCCTCGGCCCGTGATCATGTCCACGTATCGTGCCGTGAGAAACTGGCTTCGGGAGGCTGACGGCGGCGCCTCCGTCGCGCTCGTCGTCGGCATGCTCGTCACCTTCGTCGGGACGTTTCTGTTCCGCTGGCTGACCATCTCGGCCTTCGACAACGACCACTTCGACCACGTCGTGCGGGCGCATCAGCTCCTGCTCGGCGAGCTCCCGGGGCGGGACTTCATCGACCCCGGCATGCCGCTCACGTACCTGATCTCGGCCGCCGTCCACTCCGTCGTCGGGATGCCCTTCCTCGCCGAGGCGCTGACCTTCGTGCCGGCCCTCGCGCTGGCCGCGGCGCTGAACGTCCGGCTGGCGACCCTGGCATCGGGCTCCGTGCCTCTCGCACTGGGCGCGGTGCTGCTGCAGGTCGCCATGTATCCGCGTTCCTACGGCTACCCGAAGATCCTGGTCTACGCGGTGGCCATGACGGTCGGCTGGTGGGCGATCGAGCGCCTGACCACGCGGCGCCTGGCGGCGCTCGCGGCGGCCACGGCCTTCGCCTACTACCTGCGGCACGATCACGGCGTCTACGTGGCGACCGGCTCGCTGGCGCTGCTGGTGGTACACCTGCGGGCGCAAGGTATCCGCCACCTCACCCGCACCCTCGCGCAGTACGGCCTGCTGGTCTTCGCGTTCGTGCTGCCGCACCTGGTGTACGTACAGTGGAGCGAGGGAATCGGGCACTACCTGCGGGTGGCGAGGGACTTCAGCGTCGAGGAGGCCCGGCAGATGCGCCTGGGGCTGCCGGCGTTCCGGATCGACACCGAACAGCGGCTCTGGGGACCCGAGCCGGTGCAGTTCAACATCCGCTGGACGCCAGGCCTCGGCGAACTCGAACGGCGCGAGATCGAGGATCGACATGGCCTCCGCGCCGTCTGGAACGACGGCGTCGCCACGTGGCGCTACGAGATCTCGGACGTCTCTGCCGAGAACCTGGCGACCCTGCGCCGCGACGTCCATGTCGAGGACACCCACGACTTCGAGCTCCTGAGCAGGGGCAATCGGTGGCGGGCCGCCCTGCGCGGATGGCTCAGGCCGGGTCCCGGGATGCGCCCCACCGAGAACGCCGCCCCGCTCCTGTTCTGGTTCTGCTGGCTCGCGCCGGTCGCCGGCGTGGCCCTGCTGGCCCGCGCGCGCACCCCCGTGCCCGGAGGGCTGGCCGACGAGCGCGCCGCGATGGCGATGGTGGTCGCCCTGGCCCTGTGCGTGAACATCGGCTTCCTGCGCCTGCCCCTGGTGGCACGCCTGCCGGACGTGACCACGCCGCACGTGGTGCTCGGCGCGTGGCTCCTGGCCGCGGCCTGGCGATGGCCGGCGTCCCGGCTCTCGCGAGTCGCCGGGCGGGCGGCGCTGGCGGCCGGGGCCGGGGTGATCCTCTTCGCCGTCGTCTTTGCGTTCGAGCCCGGGGAGAAGCTGGAGCAGTCGAGGCTGCTCGCCGGCCCAGGCGCCACGGCGGAGCGGTGGCGACAGGTGACCACCAGCCTGCAGCAGGACCTGGCGGGTCCCCTTCCCAACGGCCCGTCCGAAGCGCTGGTA
>Ga0302046_10004986_pt1 | contig 11747 bp, 13 predicted proteins | sample RVTome_11_FD_200261 | JGI IMG/M metagenome (GOLD analysis project Ga0302046, IMG submission 200261) | Soil microbial communities from uranium-contaminated site in the Upper Colorado River Basin, Wyoming, United States - RVT147D111 (version 2) ... | reverse complement strand
GGGTCGGGCTGGAAGGAATACCGGCAGAGCGGCCGGATTTGCGGCATCGCGGTTCCATCTGGTCTTGCGCTTGCCGCGCGTCTGCCCGCACCGATCTTCACGCCGGCAACCAAGGCGGCGCCCGGCCGGCATGACGAGAACGTCGCCTTCGAGGAGATCGAGAGGACGATCGGCGCGCGGGCGGCCGCGCGCGTGCGCGAACTTGCAATAGCGCTCTATGCCTACGCGGCCGATTACGCGCTGACGCGCGGGGTCATCATCGCCGACACCAAGTTCGAGTTCGGCCTCGATGACGCGGGAGAGGTGATCCTGATGGACGAGGCGCTGACGCCGGACTCCTCGCGCTTCTGGCCTGCGGCCAGCTACCGCGAGGGGATCAGCCCGCCCTCCTTCGACAAGCAGTACCTGCGCGATTATCTGGAGACGCTCGACTGGGACAAGCGCCCGCCCGGGCCGCGTTTGCCGACCGAGGTCATCGCCGGCACCGCCGCGAAGTACAGTGAGGCGCTCAGGCTATTGACCGGGTGACCGGCATGGATATTCGACGGATACACGCGACACCCGCAATCGTGCTTTCGGCGATCAGTTGCCGCCCCGAAAGGATGGGGCAAGGCCCACGGGAGTACGCCAACTACAGCTCGATCGTTTTCGTGCGCCGTGGCGCTTACTGCATACACCATCGCGGGCAGCATTCCCTGATCGACCCGCATGCGTTGCTCTATTTCCGGGCCGGCAGCGAATACGCCGTGAGCCACCCTTTCCGTTGCGGCGACGATTGCGTCGAGTTTGCTTACGACGAAAGGATGATTGCCAAATTCGAATGCGAGCAACCACGTCGCATCGCCCGCCCGCCGGGGGCGGCGGCTGGCATCACGCTGCGGCGCGCGTCTCCCGGCGTCATCCGGAATCTGGCGATACTCGCGCGCAAGGCGCAACTCGGCAGCGCTTCCGGTCTCGAGGTCGAGGAAGTGTCGATTGCCCTGCTGCGTCTGGCAATCGGCGATAGCGGCGTACACGTGGCTGTGAATTCCGCCGCGAACAGGAAAATCGAAATGGCAAAGAATCTGCTGCTGGCTGAACCCGCGAGGAAATGGAGCTTGAATGAGATAGCCCGGGAGGTCTCGACTTCGCCATTCCATCTGACGCGGCTGTTTCGCGCACAGACCGGCACACCGCTGCATCGATTTCTATTGAGGACGCGTCTTGCGATTGCGCTCGATCGCGTTCTCCAGGGCGACGACAATCTGACTGGCCTGGCGCATGAACTGGGCTTTTCCAGCCACAGTCATTTCAGCGCCGCGTTCCGCCGCGCTTTCGGCACGACACCCAGCGAGACGCGCGCGGCCGCTGGCCGACGGGTCATGCCGCGTTGCGCTGGAGCTCAAGCCGGTAGACTGACCGCGATCCGGCGCAGGCGACGAGCTTGAAGCCAGCGGCCTCGAATAGCCGCACGACGCCGGTGTGCGCAAATACGTCGGGCGTACGAGTGGCCGCGGACATTACGGGATAGCCTTCGATTGCGTCAGCGTGCCGGGAATGCGCAAGCGCGACCGCCCCTTGCAGCAGTTTTCCGGCTACGCCGTTTCCCCGCTGCGACTTTTCGACAAAGAAGCAGGTCACGCTCCAGCGGGCCTCGCTGCCGCCGGTCGGAATGAGCCGCGATCTCGCAAGATACTGAAAGTCCGGCCGCGGTCCGGTGCTGCACCACCCGATGGCCGCCCCGTCACGGATAGCCAGCACGCCGGACGCCCTGCCGCTGCGGACGAGTTCGCCGAATGCGAGACGGTTGGCCGGACCCTTGTGCGCGGTCCAGTATTTTCCGAGACTCGGCACGCGCCACAGCATGCACCAGCAGCCGCCGCAAGCGCCGCGCCGGCCAAACAGCCTTTCAATCAGATGCCAATCGTCCTGAGTGATCGACCGAACGACCAGGCCTGGGCTGTTAGCGCGGCGTCGCATCGGGTTTGCCGGCGATCATGAAGATCTTCGGGCTCGTCGTTTCGTACATCGACCCCCGATGGTCGCCTTCGGTCGCTGTGACGGTCAGTCCGGCCGCTTCGATCATCAGCTCGAGTTCCGCAGCGAACAGCAGACGCCAGCGCATTTCGTAGGGAACCCGGCGCACCAGGCTGCTTTCGTGGATCTCGTCGTACCATCCAAACAGCCTCTGCGTCTGATCCCTCTCGATGGATTCCATGGCGGCGAAGCGGGTATCGCGCCGACCGGTGTCCGGGTTGAGGCGCGTGAAGAACGGCTGCGGTGGAGCGCTGCCGCCGAGCGGCAGCCTGAAGGGATTGACGACGTCGATGACCAGCCGGCCGCCAGGCTGTGGAGCAGCTTCGCGGCATTCGCGAGCACGGCCCGCTGCACCGTGACGCGGCTGCGCGTCGCGGCGTCCTCCTCCTGCAATCTGCAGTGAATGGACGAGTGATCGTCACCAAGGCCCGGCATCATTTGCAAGCGCCCCCGCGCGATTCGGGCCACTGATCACCGCGACTCTAGCCGGCCCCTGCGGCCGCCGCTGTCGCATTCTTGCGCATCGTACTGACGCGCAATTTCCTGATAGTCAGGCGGGCAACTACCGTGAATGCTATGCAGACCTTGATTCACCAGTCGAAGCCTGACGATGAAATCGACAGCCGCGTTCGTGGCGCTCCTTCCCGTTGCCCTGACGCTTCTCATGCGGCCGGCACAGGCAATGGCTGAACTGCCGACCGGAATCGTGCGGAGCAATGCAATGCAAATCGACGCCATGTCGGCGGCGGAAGCGGAAGTATGGCGCGTCATCGAGGGCTGGAATGCCGCTTTTGCAGCCAACGACACCGACGAATATTTCCGGTTCATCGATGAGTCGATCATCGTCCTGACACCGTCCAATCCATACCGCGTCGAGGGAATCGTGGATGACCGTGCCGAATTCGAGTTCGGCCTCAGGCAGGGCTATTCGAGTGTTGCATACTTCGAGGAGATCGCTCCCATCGTTCGCGTGTACGGGGACACTGCCGTGGCGACCTATTTCAATCGCGGCTACCATGGCCCCGAAGGAAATGCGCAGATGATCTATCTGAAGGAAACGAATGTCCTGCGGCGCGACAACGGCCAATGGCGAATCGTGCATATACACGTTTCACGATGAAAGCCAGCCCACGCGGCTCAGGCGGAAGTGTGCCCATGACCGTCCGGCGAATGGCTGTCGTCTCGATCGCGGCCCTGCTCTCGTTCGCCAGCCCGCGCGCGTTACCCGACGAGACCGCATTTTTCCTAGCCGACATCGCCTGGATGGAAGGCCACTGGACCATGGAACGCGACGGCGGCCGCGCCGACGAGGTCTGGATGGCGCCGCTCGATGGTTCGATGGTGGGCTCACTCCGCTGGGTCGTGCCGGGACAAATGCACGTGCTGGAATTTCTCGTCATCGAGCAACAAGGCGCCGAGGTGATCTTACGTTTCAAGCATTTTCACCGCGACTACCGTGCCTGGGAGGATTCCCCGAATATCTACCGGCTGGTTCGTGTCGAAGACGGCACCGCGACGTTCGAGGACGTGGACTGCAATGGCCGGATCCCGCAGTTCCTGATCTACTCGCGGCAGTCATCCGACCAACTGACGTTTCGCGGCGATAGCCCCGACGGCCAGGGCGAGCCACTGATACTCGAATACGAGCGCGCGAAGTAACTATCGATGATCAGCGTGGACGCTCCGCCCAGCGCCGGATCAGCGCGTGAATCCGCCCAAGTCCGTCGGTCAGCGCGGCCGGCCCGGGCTGCAGGATCACTGAGGACTTGATCTCGTGCAACTCGCCATCGCGCACGGCGGGCGCGGCCGACCAGCCCGGCCGCGCCGCGACGCGTTCGGCGCGAAACTTCTTGCCGCACCAGGAACCGAGAATCATGTCCGGCGCCCGGCGCACGACTTCCATCGGGTCGGCGACGATGCGATCGCGGCCGAGCGGCATTGCCGCGAGCTCCGGAAAACAGTTGTCGCCGCCCGCGATTTCGATAAGCTCGCCGACCCAGCGGATCGCGGCGATCTGCGGCTCGTCCCATTCCTCGAAGTAGACGCGGGGCCGGCGCGGTAGGCGCGCTGCCGCCGCGCGGACTTCCTCGACGCCCGCGGCGAGCCGGTCGGCGAGCGCCGCGGCCTTCGCCTCGCAGCCGATCATCCCGCCCAGCATGCGGATCATGCGCAGGATTTCCGCGACACTCCGATGATTGAAGAGATGCACCTCGATGCCGGCCCGTGCAAGCTCCGCGGCGATGTCCGCCTGGAGATCCGAGAAGCCGAGGACGAGGTCCGGCGCGAGCGCGCGGATGCGGTCGATCTTCGCGCTGGTGAACGCCGAGACGCGTGGCTTCTCGCGGCGCGCCCTGGGCGGACGCACGGTGAAGCCGGAAATCCCGACGATGCGACTGTCCTCGCCGAGGAGATAAAGTGTTTCCGTCGTTTCTTCCGTGAGGCAGACGATGCGTTCGGGATAGGCGCCATGCATTGCGGCACTGTAGCAGGAGCCGAATTGCGGGCGCATCGGCCCTGTGCCACGCTCGCGCGGTGACTCCGTATGCTGATCTGCGCCTGCGCGCCGAGCGTTTGCTGTTCGACCGGCACGACCTGCCGGTCGAGCCGGCGAACTGGCTGCTCGACCTGCTGCGCTATCCTTTCGCGCTGATCCGCGACCTGCTGACCGGTCAGCTCAACCTGCGGGCGATGGGACTCGTCTACACGACGCTGCTCTCGCTCGTGCCGCTCGTCGCCTTCTCCTTCGCGGTGCTGAAAGGCCTCGGCGTGCACCGCGACCTCGAGCCACTCGTCTACGAGTTCCTGCGCCCGATCGGCGAGCGCGCCGGTGAATTGACGGCGCAGATGATGACCTTCGTCGACAACGTGCGCGGCGACGTTCTCGGCTCGGTCGGCCTCGCCTTCCTGCTCTACACCGTCGTGGCCACGATCCAGAAGCTCGAAGGCGCGTTCAATTTCGCCTGGCACGTCGAGCGCCCGCGATCTCTGATGCGCCGCATCAGCGAATACCTGAGCCTGATGGTCATCGGGCCGGTGTTCCTCGTCGTCGTCTTCAGCCTGTTCGGCGCGGTCTCCAGCCACTCGTCCATGGTCTGGCTCACCGAGCACGAGCCTTTCGGCTCGATCGTGCGCGCGCTCGTCTTCCTCGGCCCCTACCTCTTCGTGACCGGCGTCTTCACTTTTCTCTACGCCTTCGTGCCGAACACGCGCGTTCGCTTTCGCGCCGCGCTCATCGGCGGCCTGACGGCCGGCGTGCTGTGGGCGGCGAGCGGCGCGTTATTCACGAAGATCGTCGCCGCCTCGACGCAGATGGTGGCCATCTACGCGGGATTCGCCATCTTTCTCGCCGCGCTGATCTGGATCTACCTGAGCTGGCTGATACTCCTGATCGGCGCGCAGCTTTCTTTCTATGTGCAAAATCCGCGTTACCTGCGCGTCGGGCAGGCGCCTGTCCGGCTGACGAGCGCCCTCCGTGAACGCCTCGCATTCACGGTGATGCTCCTGATCGCACGGAAATTCGTTGCAGGCGAGCCGCCATGGCAGCAGCGCCTGCTGGCGGAGGACCTCGAGATCCCGGGCTCGGCGCTCGCGACGGTCGTCGATTCGCTCGAAAATGCGGGCCTGTTGACGCTCACCGAGGAAGAGGAGCTGCTGCCCGCGCGCGACCTCGAGAGCATCGCCCTGGTGGACATCCTGAATGCCGTCCGCGACGAGCGCCAGTACGCAACCTGGCTCCTGTGGCGGGCGCGCACCGAACCGGTCGCCGATGCAGTCGCGAACACGATCGAATCGGCCGTGCGCGAGCGAATAGCGGGGATGACGCTTCGAGAACTGGCCGCGCAGCAGCCGGCCTAGTCGCCGGCAATCGTCATCTCGTCGATGAGCAGCGATCCGCAATGGATCGCGCCGCGACGATCGACGTCCTCTCCCTGGGCGACGATGCCGCGGAACATGTCGCGCAGGTTTCCTGCGACCGTGATCTCGTGCACCGGCCGGGTCACCACGCCGTTTTCGACCCAGAACCCCGCCGCACCCCGCGAGTAGTCGCCCGTCACCGGATTGACTCCCTGCCCCATCATCTCGGTCACCAGCAGGCCGGTGCCGAGTTTCGCGAGCAGCGTCTTCGGGTCGAGCATGTGGCCCTGCACGACGAGGTTGTGCACGCCGCCGGCGTTGCCCGTCGTGACGAGCCCGAGCTTGCGCGCGGAATAGGAGTCGAGCAGGTAGCCATCGAGCACGCCGTTGACGACGAGCTCGCGATCGCGCGTGGCGACGCCTTCCCCGTCGAATGGCGCCGAGCCGAGCGCGCCCTTCAGGTGGGGGCGCTCGATGAGCGAAATCGCTTCCGGAAAGACCTGCTGGCCGCTCGCGTCCAGCAGGAAGCTGCTGCGGCGATACTGCGCCGCGCCGCCGATCGCGCCCACGAAATGCCCGATCAGGCCGCGCGCGAGCTCGGGCGCGAACAGCACCGGCGCCTTGCGCGTCGACAGCTTGTCTGCGCCGAGCCGCTGCACCGTCTTTGCGGCCGCCTTGCGCCCGACTTCCTCGACGTCCTCGAGCGCGCGCCAGTCGCGCGCCGCCGTGTACCAGTAGTCGCGCTGCATCTCCCCGTCGTTCTGACCGAGAACGACGCAACTGACGCTGTGCGATGTCGACGGATAGCCGCCGACGAAGCCATGGCTGTTGCCGAAGACGCGGAGCTTCCGGTGCGTCGACACCGAGGCGCCCTCGGAATTGCGGATGCGCTTGTCGAGCGCCAGGCCCGCCGCCTCGCATCGCCTGGCGAGCTCGATCGCTGCGGGCGCATCCAGCTCCCAGGGGTGACTGAGATCGAGATCCGGCAGCTCGCCGGCCATCAGTCCGGCATCGGGCAAGCCCGCGTACTCGTCGTCGGCCGTGAAACTCGCGATCGAGAGGGCTTTCGCAATCGTTTCTTCGACCGCGGACGGCGTGAGGTTCGCGGTGCTCGCGGAACCCTTGCGCTGGCCGGCATACACGGTGACGCCGAGACTGCGGTCGCGCTGGTACTCGAGCGTTTCGACCTCGCCGAGCCGCACCGTCACCGAGAGCCCGGTGGAAACGCCGACTCCGGCTTCCGCGGCCGTCGCTCCACCGGCTCGCGCGAGCGCAAGCGCCCGCTCGACGACCTGCTCGAGCGCGGCTTGATCCGGATGAGAGGCTTCGACCATTGAATCGCGGATTGTACCGGTCGACCGGCTGCGGGCAACGAAACGCGTGCTAGCATCGCCGGATGCGCCGCCGCGAGCTGCCCGGCGAACCCCCACCGCCGACCAAGACCGAATTGAAGCGCCGGGCCCGCGCCATGCAGGATCTGGCCGACCGCCTGATCGCCGCGCCCGAGGATCTCGTCGCCGAGCTGCAACTGCCCGACAAGCTCGCCGATGCGATCGCGCTCGCACGGCGTATTACGAGTCGAGCGGCCCTGCTCCGCCAGCGTCAGTTCGTCGCCAAGCTGATGCGCGCCATCGATCCGGAGCCGGTCCGGGCGGCACTCGAATCCCGTGCCGGGGCCGCGCGCCAGGATGCGGCGCGATTCCGCCGCGCCGAGCGCTGGCGCGATCGTCTCGTCCAGGATGGCGAAGCCGCCCTCTTCGAATTCGCAGCAGAATTTCCGTCGGCGAGCCGGGAGGAGTTCGCGGAACTCGCTGCTGCCGCGCTGGCAGAGCGCGAATCGGGCAAGCCGGCCGGTGCAGGGCGCGAGCTTTTTCGCCGGGTGAGGGACGAACTCAATCGGCCGTTGCCGCGCGCATAGGACCACTCCTGTTCGATCTGTCTCCGTCCGGCGACAGCCCCCGTCTTGTCGTCAATATCCGGCGCGTTAGCCTGATCTCGTTGCCCAGCGTATCAAGCATCCCCTGATCTTCGGGCATCCCCCCTGCGCCGCACCACTCCCTGTCGGCGCAGGGGTATTTCAGGGCTTCCTTCGACCGGTTATTCCTTTCCTGCCAATGGCTTGGGACCGCCGCCAAACCGGGGCTGGCGACGTCCCATGCTAGACTTCCGCGATGAAACCGCTGGTCGGGATCATCATGGGCTCGTCTTCCGACTGGGAGACCATGCGCCACGCGGCAGAGCTCCTGACCGACCTTTCCGTGCCTTTCGAGACCCGGATCATCTCGGCGCATCGGACGCCTGACCTCCTCTTCGAATACGCCGCCGGCGCTGCGGCGCGCGGCCTCGAGGTCCTGATCGCCGGGGCAGGCGGCGCCGCGCATCTGCCGGGCATGACCGCGTCGAAGACGCTGCTGCCCGTCATCGGCGTGCCCATCCAGTCGAAGGCCTTGAATGGCCTCGATTCCCTGCTGTCGATCGCGCAGATGCCGGCGGGCGTGCCGGTCGCGACCGTCGCGATCGGCGAACCGGGCGCCAAGAACGCCGCGCTGCTCGCGACTGCCATCCTCGCGGGGCGGCATCCGCCGCTCAAGGATGCGCTCAGCGCGTTTCGCGAGCGCCAGACCGCCGAAGTGCTGGCGAAGCCCGATCCCGCCGGCGGGTGAAACATGCGCATCGGCATCATCGGCGCCGGTCAACTCGGCCGGATGCTGGCCCTTTCCGGCATTCCCCTCGGCCTCGAATTCACGATGTACGACCGCAGGGCCGACGTCCCCGGCGCCGCGGTCGCGCCGATCGTCACCGGCGCGTTCGACGACCGCGCGCGGCTCGCGCGCTTCGCGCGTGAGGTCGACGTCGTCACTTTCGACTGGGAAAACGTGCCGGTCGATTCGGTGCGCGCCGTCGCGAAGCTCAGGCCAGTGTGGCCACCGCCGCGCGCGCTCGAAGTCGCGCAGGACCGGCTCGCCGAGAAGACGTTGTTTGTCCGCCTCGGCATCCGGGTTGCGCCATTCGCCGTGGTCGATGCGCGGGGCGACCTGGCTCGCGCCATTGCCGATCTCGGGACGCCCGGCATCCTGAAAACGCGGCGTCTCGGTTACGACGGCAAGGGCCAGACGCTTGTGCAGCGCGCAGCGGACGCGGACGGGGCCTGGGAGCGGCTCCGGGGACAGGCACTCGTCTATGAACGATTCGTCGATTTCTCGCGTGAGGTCTCGCTCGTCGCTGCGCGCGATCGCCGCGGAACGATCCGCAATTACCCGCTGGCCGAGAACGTGCACGAGGGCGGCATCCTCGCCGAGACACGCGCGCCCTACGCCGATGCGCGACTGCGGCGCGCTGCGGAGCGCAATCACCGGCGGCTCTTCCGCGCGCTCGGGTACGTCGGAGTGCTCTGCGTCGAATACTTCGTCGAGCGCGGCCGCCTGGTCGCCAACGAGATGGCGCCGCGCGTGCACAACTCGGGACACTGGACGATCGAGGGCGCCGAAACCAGCCAGTTCGAGAATCACGTGCGCGCGATCGCGGGACTGCCGCTCGGCAGCACGCGCCCGCGCGGCCACGCGGTGATGGTGAACATGATCGGGCAGAAGCCGCCGGCGAAAAAACTGCTGCAGGTGCCGGCTGCGCACTGGCACGATTACGGGAAAGAACCTCGGCCGGGCCGTAAACTCGGCCATGTGACGTTCGTCACAACGAGCCGTGCCCTGCGCGACCGCGCGGCGCGCCGACTGCGACGCGCGATGATTCCCTAGGCGCAACCGGGACTTGCCCTTGTGCTAGCCTAGAAAACCCAATGTATCTCGAACATTTCCAGCTGAACGAGCTGCCGTTCCGATTGAGCCCGGACCCGGCGTTCCTGTATCTGTCGAAGCACCATGCGCGCGCCAAGGCGTACATGGAATCGACCATCTGGTTCACCGACGGCTTCGTCATCATCACCGGCGAGATCGGATCAGGCAAGACGACGCTGCTCGAGACGTTCCTGCGCGAGCTGGAGAAGGACGTGGTCGTCGCGCAGGTCGGGCAGACCCAGGTCTCTCCGATCGAGTTTCTCCAGGCCGTGCTGGTGCAGTTCGGTTTCTCGCCATTCAAGATGCGCAAGGCCGAGCTGATCGCGACGCTCAATCAGTTCCTGGTCGAGCAATACGCGGCCGGCCGCAAGGTGATGCTCATCGTCGACGAGGCCCAGAACCTCTCGAACCGTGTGCTCGAGGAGATCCGGCTGCTGTCAGGAGTCGAGACGACCAAGGAAAAGGTGCTGCGCATCATCCTTGCCGGGCAGCCGGAGCTCAACGAGACGCTCGATTCTCCGGAACTGGTCCAGCTCGTGCAGCGCGTGCGGCTCCGGTTTCACCTGACCGCGCTCACGCCGGACGAGACGCAGGCCTACATCCTGCACCGGCTCGAGGTCGCGGGCGCGCATGGCCGGCAGCTCTTCGCCGAAGACACTTTTCCGATCATCTTCCGCTACACCGGCGGCGTGCCGCGGCTCATCAACACGCTCTGCGATACGGCGCTCATGGGCGCCTACGCTCTCGAACAGCCGGGCGTGGGCGTCGCCGAACTCAAAGCCGCGATCGACGAGTTGCAGTGGGTCGAGTTCGCGGCGCGCACGAATCGCATGCGCGCGGCGCTCCAGGCCGCCGCGCCCGCTCCGCAGGTCGTCGCGAGAGACGAGGTGCTGGCGCGAATCATCGTCGCGTATGGCGGCGAGCACGTCGAGGAGCGCCCGCTGCGCATCGGCCGGCTGATCATCGGCCGCACGGTGGACAACGACGTGCAGATCGACAGCAAGTTCATCAGCCGGCATCACTGCCAGATCACGACGACGAGCGATGGCAGCGTGCTCGAGGACCTGAACAGCACGAACGGTGTCTACGTCAAGTCGAAGCGCATTCGCCGGCATCACCTGAATGACGGTGACGTCATCGTGCTCGGCAAGCACGAGATCATGTATCTCGACGAGCGCTCGGCCCGCGCGCGGGCGCAGCAGCAGGACTCGACCGGCGATCACGAAGCGATCGAAGGGCTCTCGAAGGCCCCGGAGGATCAGGACGATCCCGCGCCGGCTGCCGGAGCGGTCTGAGCTGCGCCAGCGCGGCTACTTTTCGTCGTCGAACGCGCCGCCGTAATGACGCTTCTGGATCCGGTAATCGCGCCGGCGCAGGGCGAGCATGAGACCGCCGACGATCGCGACCATCCCGAACAACGCCATCACGCCCGACCACTCCGCCACGCGCCAGAAGTACGCGGCGCCGACCGCGGCGATGCCGACGATGATGTAGGCGTATGGAAGGGCCTCGTAGAGGGGGCGTGCGACGCGCACTTCGCGGTCCTCAGCCCGTGCCGCCGACCGTCAGTGCGTCGACGCGCAGCGTCGGCTGGCCGACGCCGACCGGCACGGTCTGGCCGTCCTTGCCGCAGCTGCCGATGCCTTCGTCGAGCATGAGATCGCTGCCGACCATGCTGACGCGCGTCAGCACGTCGGGACCGTTGCCGACTAGCGTCGCGCCCTTGACCGGCGCCGTGACGCGCCCGTCCTCGATCAGGTAGGCCTCGCTCGCCGAGAACACGAACTTGCCCGAGGTGATGTCCACCTGGCCGCCGCCGAAGTTGACGGCGTAGAGACCGCGCTTGACCGAGCGGATGATCTCCTGCGGGTCGTGCGGACCGGGCAGCATGTAGGTGTTCGTCATGCGCGGCAGGGTCGTGTGCGCGAACGACTCGCGGCGGCCATTGCCGGTCGGCTTGACGCCCATGAGCCGCGCGTTGAGCTTGTCCTGGAGGTAGCCTTTCAGCACGCCGTTCTCGATGAGCGTCGTGCAGGAACTCGGCGTGCCTTCGTCGTCGATGTTCAGCGAGCCGCGGCGGCCGGG
>Ga0302046_10004985_pt1 | contig 11749 bp, 9 predicted proteins | sample RVTome_11_FD_200261 | JGI IMG/M metagenome (GOLD analysis project Ga0302046, IMG submission 200261) | Soil microbial communities from uranium-contaminated site in the Upper Colorado River Basin, Wyoming, United States - RVT147D111 (version 2) ... | reverse complement strand
AGCGTGCATCACGACACGCTCTCGGCCTTCCGGAGCGAGCGTCCCGAGGAGATCGACGCGCTCCTGACTCAGATCGTCGCCTCGCTGATGGCCGAGGACCTGGTGCGGCTCGAGCGCGTGGCGCAGGACGGCATGAAGGTCAGGGCTTCGGCGGGTGCGGCGTCCTTCCGTCGCAAGCCCAAGCTGGAGGAGTGCTTAGAAGAAGCCAAGGAGCGTGTCGAGACGCTCCGCCGGGAGATCGCCGACGATCCGACCGCGACGGAACGGCGAAAGAAGAAACGAGCGCTCGAGCAGGCGAAACGACGCGAGGAGCGGGTCGAGAAGGCACTTGCGGCGCACGAGCGGCACGCGGCCAAGAAGTCTCCGAAGGAGCGTGAGAAGGTGCGCGCTTCGACGACGGACGACGAGGCGCGAGTGATGAAGATGGGCGACGGAGGCTTCCGTCCCGCCTTCAACTGCCAGTACGCGACCGACACGGAGTCGCAGATCGTCGTGGGAGTGGACGTGGTTCAGGCAGGAAACGACGCGGGGCTGATGCCACCGATGATCAAGCAGATCGAGGAGCGCACCGGCTCCGTGCCAGCGGAGTACCTCGTCGATGGCGGGTACAACCAGCACGAATCCATCGAGGCGGCGGCGTCCAAGGGCACCGTGGTCTACGCGCCTCCCCCCAAGCCCCGCGGTGGATCGACACGAGACCCTTCGCAGCCCCGACCTGACGACAGCGAAGCCGTAGGCGCCTGGCGGCAGCGCATGGCGAGCGAGGAGGGAAAGGCGATCTACAAGGACCGAGCTGCCACGGCCGAGTGCGTGAACGCGATCGCGCGCAACAGGGGGTTGCAGCAACTGCGGGTGCGAGGCGAACGCAAGGTGAAGACGGTGCTGATCCTCTACGCCATCGCTCACAACCTGATCCGGGCGCTCACCCTGCACTCGACGCCGCGTCCAGCGACTTGATGGGGCTCGCTTGGGCCTCGAGAGCGGCTGCGAAGCGCCTGAGAAGGGCAACTGACCCCCCAACTGCCCCGCTCCCCAGGCAACTCCGGCCGGCCAGAGTGCCAGGTCTGGATCACGACCCCACCGAGCGTGGGACGCTTCAGCACCCAAGTCGGCAGGGAGGCACGCCGCGCCCAAACGCGACGCTCATTCTCCGACAAGCTCTGAGCGTCGCGGAGCTCGGAGCGGGCGGCTTGCAGCCCGTCCTGGAGTTCGAGCACGACGGCTTCGACCGGCGCCTGTCCGCGCGCACCTTCGACGGGGGAGGAGCTTTTCTCGCCTCCGCCGACTACACCTACGACGGTTCGCGCGTCGTGCAGGAGGATCGGACGGACTTCGTCGGTCCGCCGTCCACCTTCGAGCTGACCTGGGCCGTCGGGCTCGCGCGCTACGAGGATCCGCTGGCAGGGATCGCCTACTTCCCCATCGTCGACGGATCGGGCTCCCTGCGGAGCACGACCGATGCGACGGGGGCCGCGGGCGTCTACACCGGCCTGTTCGACCGCTTCGGTTCCGCGGTGCTCGACCAGGGAGCACGGCCGCCCTTCGCGGCCGGCGCCGACTGCGGCACGTTCTCCGACTCGACCGCACTCCTGGCGTTCCTGGACGGGACCTACGACTCGTTGCTCGACGTCGAGATGACCTGGCACTTCGAGAGCGCGATCGTCGATCCCTTCCCGATGCCCGCACCCACGGGCGTGCAGTACGACCTGCACGGGGCCGAGCCCGAGACCTTCCCGCTGCCGCAGTTCGAGATCCCGATGGGACCGGTCTCCTTCACGCCGGACGACCTGCTCGATCTCTACGACACCTTCTCCTCGATCAACGACCCGGTCACGCACGGCACGAACGGCGCGGCCTTCCTGGCGGACGTCGTGATCGAGGGACCGCAGACGGCCAGCGACCGCGCGCTGGCGGGCGACTTCGGCGGCGTGATCCAGGGCGCCTCGACGCTCGGTCATCTGGCCGCCGGGGAGACCGACAAGATCCTCCAGGCGGCCGAGCAGAACCCCCTCGGAAAGCTCGGCATCGCGCTGGGAGAGGGAGCCGTTGCCCTGTGGTGGTGGGCCACGGGCTGCGACTAAAGGAGAGCCCGATTCTGGCTCGAGCTCGATCAGGAGCCGGCCTTCCCTTCGACCTCGCGGTCGAAGGGAAGGCTGCTTCCTGACAGCTCCAGAACCGAGGGAGTGGTCCTCCGGGCCAACGGAACGCCGAACGCCGCGCCAACCCGAACCTAGGCAATCGACGAGCGCGCCTGGTCTGCTCGCGACTTCCAACCGGAAGCTGCCGACGGGTCTTGGACACGCTGGCCGACCCTGCCATCTTCCCGATGGCCGCACGGCGGCAAGACCGACCTCCCTTCGCGGCGGCCATCCTCGCAACGACCATGGCAAAGAAGAAGAGCCCCTCGAAGCGAGGCGGCGCGACGGGCGCCAACGTCGGCTACGAAGCCCAGCTCTGGCAGATGGCCCGGGGCGAAGGCGAGACCCGCAAGAGCCTGATCGAGGCCGACCTCGTGGATTGCATGGTCGCGCTGCCGGGCCAGCTCTTCTACTCGACGCAGATCCCGGCGTGCCCGCTGCGTGAGTCCGGCCGCCTCCAACGCAACGGTCCCGACAAGGGCGGTGCTTGGGAGGTGATCGAGTGACCGCCCCCGGCGAAGCGGACGTTCCCGGCGGCGAGGTGGTCGTCTACCAGGCCCCCAACGGCGAGGTCCGGGTCGAGGTGCGCCTCGCACGGGAGACGATCTGGCTGTCGCAGAGACAAATGGCGGAGCTGTTCGACACCTCCACCGACAACGTCGGTCTGCACCTCAAGAACGTCTTCGCCGAGGGTGAGCTCGCGGAGGCGGCAACGACCGAGGATTACTCGGTGGTTCAGACGGAGGGGCGTCGACAGGTCCGGCGGAAGCTCAAGCACTACAACCTCGACGCCATCCTTTCGGTGGGGTATCGGGTCAACTCCCTCCGCGGCACCCAGTTCCGCATCTGGGCCACCAACACCCTGCGCTCGCACTTGCTGCGCGGCTTCACGCTGAACGAGCGGCGGCTCGCCGAGCGCGGGCTGGGCGAGGCCGAGCAGGCGGTCGCCCTCCTGGCTCGGACCCTCACCACCCACGCCCTGGTCACGAACGAGGGCCAAGCCGTGCTCCGATTGCGGCGAGGTCGTGCTGGCAGGGCGGCTGCGCGACGCGCTTCAATCCGACGCTGCCCGCCGAGGGGCTGGAGGACGCCTTCGGCAAGCTCACGCGCCGAGCTCCGGTCAGTAGCGCGCATCGGGCTCGCGTCCTCGGACGGACCGAAGGATTGCGCAAGGCGTGGCGCTACGATCCGCACGATGGTGTCCCCCAACGTCGTCGCCGACCGCGGTCCCTGGCTGCTCGATCCCGAGCTCGTGTTCCTGAACCACGGCTCCTTCGGGTCCTGTCCGCGGCCCGTGCTCGCGCGGCAGCACGAGCTGCGCGAGGAGCTCGAGCGGTCGCCGGTGCGCTTCCTCGGGCGCGAGATCATGGAGCGCCTCGACGCCGTGCGCGCCGTGCTCGCGCCCTTCGTCGGCGCCTCGTTCGACGCGGTCGCCTTCGTCTCCAACGCGACGTCGGGCGTGAACGCGGTGCTGCGTTCGCTGGAGCTCGCGCCCGGGGACGAGCTGGTCTTCACCGACCAGGGCTACAACGCCTGCAACAACGCCGTGCGCTTCGTCGCGGAGCGCTCCGGCGCCGTTCCCGTCGTCGCGAAGCTGCCCTTCCCGCTCTCCTCGGCGGAGGAGGTCGTCGAGGCGGTTCTCGCCGCGGTCACGGACCGGACGAGGCTCGTGCTCGTCGACCACGTCACGAGCGCGACCGGGCTCGTGCTCCCGATCGAGCGGATCGTGCGTGCGCTCCGCGAGCGCGGCGTCGAGACCCTGGTCGACGGAGCGCACGCGCTCGGGATGCTTCCGCTCGACCTCGACCGCCTCGGGGCCGCCTACTACACCGCGAACGCGCACAAGTGGCTGTGCGCGCCGAAGGGCGCCGCGTTCCTCCACGTGCGGGCTGACCTGCGCGAGTCCGTCCGTCCCGCGGTCATCAGCCACGGCGCGAACGCCGTCGTGCCGGGCCGCTCGCGCTTCCAGCTCGAGTTCGACTGGTGCGGGACGCTGGACCCGACTCCGTGGCTGTGCATCCCGGCCGCCATGGAGTTCCTGCGCGGCCTGCTCCCGGGCGGCTGGAGCGGCCTGCGCGCGCACAACCGGGATCTCGCGCTGCGCGCGCGCGCGCTCCTGTGCGACGCGCTCGGGATCGAGGCGCCGGCGCCGGACGAGATGATCGGCTCGCTCGCCGCCGTGCCGCTGCCGTCCGCGCCGGAGGACGGCCGCGCCCGCTCCGCCTTCGACGTCGATCCGCTGCAGGTCCGGCTGTGGGACGAGCACCGCATCGAGGTCCCCGTCTCCTCCTGGGGCTCGCCGCCGAGCCGGACGCTGCGGGTCTCCGCCCAGGCCTACAACCGCATCGAGGAATACGAGCTGCTGGCGGGGGTCTTGAGGACGCAGTAGGTCGGCGGCTGCCGTCTCACTCCTTCCGCTGCTCCCTCTCGAGCAGGACACGCCGGTAGAGCGGAAGGACTGCGCGGTCCTTCTCGCGTCCGACGGCCTCCTTCACCTCGATCAGGGACGCGAGGTCGAGGACCCGCAGAACGAGCCCGTCCTCGAGCGAGAGGTTCCGTGTGCGCCCCTCGAGATCCGCGTGACTCCAACCCGTCGCCAGTTCGCCCAAGATGTCCAACGGACCGAGGCTCGTCACGAGGAGCTTCGCGCCGGGCCCGTCGAGGTCGGCCCGGGAAGGCCGCAAACGCTTCGCCGGGAGGTGCTCGCGAAAGCAGGCGTCCAGCTCGCGGAGGAGCTCGATGGCGCGATCGAGGTTCTCCTGCTCGGGGTCGAGCACGACGTCGAGGTCGTACGTCAACGCCGGGACACCCTGGAGCGCGGCGCTCACGCCGCCGATGACCACGAGACGAATCCCCCGCGCGTCGAACGCTCGCAGGATTCCCTCGAAGTCAGCGCTTCGATGCGACCTCATCTCGGAGACGGACGAGCGCGTCCGCATTGGCCTGGAGCAGACCTAGCCTCTCCTGCGGGGACAGGGACAGCACCCACCGAACGAGGGTGACGTCGACCCCGTCGTCGCTGTCCGGGAGAGGCGCGACGGGCCGCATGCCGACCGGGTCGGGGCTCGATGCGTCACTCACGGGACACATCCTAACCGCCAGGCTCGGTCGCCCGGCGGGCGGTCTCGCCCACGTTCCGCACCTTGAACGGCGGATCGAGCAACCACTCCCTCCCTCGAAATGCCGTAAAGGCGGTCTCGAGCACGAAGAAGACCTCGCGCATTCGCTGATAGTGCAGGAAGCCTCGGATGGTCCACCAGGCGTAGACCGCTGCGGCGACGATCGTCACCGGCGCGAGCAGAGCGAACAGGTTCGCGCCGAGGCGCTCCCCGAGGTTCGCGTAGATCGACTCGTCGGCGCGCGTGAAGGCCAGCGAGAGCACTGTCAGCGTGAAGCCGCACATACCGATGATGCACAGAAGTTTAGCGACGTACCAAGTCGACGCGGCCAGCCGGACGTGCGCCTCGTTCTTGATGATCGCCCGGACCTTCCGTGGAGCGTGGTAGTGCAGGCGCACCTTCAACAGGTTGACGTAGTTCTTGCTGCGACGATCCCTCCCCTGCATCACCAGGGGAAGCAAGTGGCCGACACCACGCTGCTCGAGGTAGCGGTTGTAGTGCTCGTAAGGAAACTCGCAGTCGTTCTCGCTGGAGCACCCAAGGTTCTTCTCCAGCCAATCGGTGTCGACAGAATACCGGGGACGCAGTCCGGGGACGATGGCGAAGACGTCCACGCCTAGTCGGCTCCATGCCGCTTTGCGCCAGACGGGCCACTCGCTCGCGTTGTCCTCGTTCCATTTCTCCATCACGAGCCGTCGGAAACTGCTGCGGTCCGCCTCTTTCACGTCGTGGCGGTAGAAGATGTGGCCGACCATGTAGGAGAACACGATCAGACCCGAGAACACGCCCAGCCAGAGCGTACTGGGCGTGTCCCGGACGGCGCGAGCTACGAACTCGAGCTGGTCGTGCAGTGCCGGCGGCGCGTGCCCGGCCAGCGCTGCATGCAGCGACACGACCGGCAGCACGAGCGCGATCGTTGCGCCAACCAGGAATACGATCCCCGGGACAAGGCCGCCGAGGAAGTCGACCATCATGCCTTCTGAAGCGAGCTGAGTACCGAACAGCGAGAACTGCGGCCGCTCCACGCTTTCGTCGCTCTTCGCTCCTCCATCGCCTCCGGTCGTGGCTGCATCCGTCATTCGTCCTCTCCTTAACAAGGATCTCAGGCTCCGGCAGGCCGCTAGAACGGCGCGCCAGGAGGATAGCACTGATACCAGGCGGGGATGGGGCGGTGAGTGCTCTCGACAAGTCGACGCACTTCTGGGATAGACATCCAGCTCGAAGCGCTGGATGGGACGCGTAGAGCTTCCTACCGCTGGCTCAGTAGCTCGCAGGCGGCTCGGGCCGGTTGTCGAGCACGCCCTCGACGCGTTTCATCACCTCGTCGTCGAGCTTCTCGACCACGTCGATCGCGGCCAGCGTCTCCTCGAGCTGCGACGCGCGCGAGGCACCCAGGATCACCGTGCTCACGTTCGGGTTCACGAGGCACCACGCCACCGCGAGCTGGGCCTGCGAGCAGCCGAGGTCGGCCGCGATGGGCGCGAGCTTCGCCGCCTTCGCGATCTTCGCTCGGCCCTTCTCGTCCTCGAACTGCTCCTTGAGCCAGCCGTACTCTGGCAGCGTCACGCGCGAGCCCTTCGGGATGCCCTGCGCGTACTTGCCGGTCAGGATGCCGGAGGCGAGCGGCGACCAGATCGTCGTGCCCAGGCCGACCTCGGTGTAGAGCCGGTGGTACTCGCGCTCGACGCGCTCGCGGTGGAGCATGTTGTACTGCGGCTGTTCCATCGTAGGCGGCGGCGCGCCGAGCTCGCGCGCGGCGGCGTGCGCGAGCGCGATCTCCGCCGCGCTCCACTCGGACGTGCCCCAGTAGAGCACCTTGCCCTGGGCGACGAGGTCGCCCATCGCGCGTACGGTCTCCTCGATCGGCGTCTTGGCGTCTGGGCGGTGGCAGAAGAAGAGGTCGAGGTAGTCGACCTGCAGCCGGCGCAGCGCGGCGTGGCAGGCGTCGTGCACGTGCTTGCGCGAGAGACCGCGTTGCGTCGGCTTCGAGCCGCCCCAGAAGACCTTGGAGGAGACGCAGTAGCCGTCGCGCTCCCAGCCGGTCTTGCGCAGCACGCGGCCCATGATCTCCTCCGACTTGCCGTGCGCGTAGGCCTCGGCGTTGTCGAAGAAGTTGACGCCGGCCTCGTAGGCGATCGTCATCAGCTCCTCGGCCGACGAGTCGTCGACCTGGTTCGCGAAGGTGACCCAGGAGCCGAAGGAGAGCGCGCTGACCTCGAGGCCGGATTTTCCGAGACGTCTGTACTGCATCATTCCTCTTCGGGGATGAACTCGAGGATCAGGTTGCGATCGCCGTCCGGGCCGAGCGTGAAGCTCTGCTGCTCGCCCTGCCGGCCGTGGACGTAGATCCAAGTGCGGTAGTCGCCCGGGCCGAGTCCGTCGAGGTCGAAGGCGAAGTCCGGCGCGACGAGCACGGTGCCGGCCGATTGCCCGGAGCGCTCGTGGTAGACCTGGAGGTAGGAGAGCTCCTCCGGGTCGTTCCTTCGCTCCTCAACGGCGACCCGACCGGCGCAGGGGACCGCGCGCGAGAGGCGCAGCTCCGTCGCGCTCGCTCCCTCGGAGCCGCCGACCTGCGTGGTCGCGCGCATCTCGGCGCGGCCCTCGGCCTTCGCCTGGATCATGTACATGCCGGCCTCGAGGACGACGATCGAGACCTCGCCCGACGCGTCCGTCGCAACGTCCGAGGAAGCGTTCCACGGGCCGTGCCGTTCGTCCACCCGGTAGGCCGTGACCAGGGCGCCCGCGATCGGGGCGCCGCTCGCGGCCTCGACGACCTGCACGCGGTGGGAGAGCGGGAAGGCGTCGACGTCGACGCGCCGCAGCTCGCCGGGCCGGAGTTCGAACGACTCCTCGCTCAGCGTGACGCGGCGCGCCGGCCCGTCGGCGAGCCGGACGTCGCCCTCGATCGTGAGGTGCGTCTCGTCGCGCAGGGAGAACTCGCCGGTGTCGTACCAACCCGCCGCGTCGGTCACCGCGGTCGCGGTCCCGTTCGAGCGGACGTGCACGCGCGCACCTTCGAGGCTCCTGCCGTCGACGGACACGCGGCCCTGCAGCCGTGCGACGGGGCCGCGGCCGGTCGCCCCGAGGTCGATCTCGACCTCCGTCGTCCGGCCGCTCTCGATCGTGACCCGCTGCCGGTGGAGCTGCGCGGGCTCGAACTCTCCGTCGAGGAGCCCGGCGACGTCCCGGTCGAGGAAGCGCTCGACCAGCTCGAGGTCGTACTCGCCGCCCGGCACGCCTTCGAAGCGGAAGGCGCCCTCGAGGTCGCTGAGCCCGAAGCGCGGCATGCGCAGCACCTGGAGGAACCCTCGCCCGTCGCGCGGCACCAGGAGCAGCATGTAGGGCTCCGCCGGCACGGCTCCGGATAGGTGCACGCGGCCCGCGAGCGTTCCGCCGCCCTCGAGCTCGACGCGCGTCTCGCCGCCCGCTTCGTCCAGGGGCGCGGAGTGGTCGGCGTAGCGCGGGTGGCGCACGACCAGGATCGTCACGGCGTCCTCCCCCGGCTCGAGCGCGAGGGAGACGGGGCCGAGCCGCGCGCGTCCGCCCGCTGTGGTGGAAGCGGACGCGAGACGCAGGAAGCCGCCCTCGCCCGCCCGAAGGAGCCGCACGTCGGCGCCCTCCACCGGCGCGCCCGTCGCCGCGTCGACCACGAGCACCGCGAACGTGGTGCCGGCGGTCGCGACGACGACGACCTCGTGCCCGTGCTCGGGGAGCGTCACCCGCGCGCGTCCCGGAGCGTGGCCCGCGACGTGCGCCGTGAGGTCGTAGTCGCCCGCCGTGAGTCCCGCGTGCTCGTAGCGGCCGGGCTCGGTCTCTCGGAACCCCGTGTTCGGCCCGACGGACGCGGGGAGGAAGCGCAGCATCTCGCCGAGGCCCATTGGCGAGGGTTCGCCGCGGTGCTGGGTGGCGCGCAGGCTCGCGCCGGAGACCGGCGCACCGGCCTCGTCCTGCACGCGAACGGTGAGCGCGATCGTCGCGGGCAGGACGAGCGTGAGCTCGCCCTCGTCGGAGGCGACCTGACCGATCCAGGGCTCGCCGGGCGCGCGCCGCGCCGCGACTACGAGCTGCCCGCCGGGCGGGACGCCCGTCCGAGCGAATCGACCGTCCGCGCCGGTCGAGGCGCAGCGTTGCAGGATGGCGACGTCGCCGAGGGGCACCTCGGCTCCGGCGAAGACCTCGACCCCGCTCGCCGGATCGCCGCCGGTCGTGACGACGCGTCCGCGCGCGATCCGGCCGCGCGGGAGCACGAGGTCGCCGAGGTGCAGCTCCGTCGTGCCCGTGAGGTCGAGCGGCCCGAGCGCCAGGCCGGCGCGGCCGGAGAGATCGACGCCGCCGACCAGCTCGGCCAGCGCGACGCCCTCCAGCCGGAACGTGCCGTCCGCCGCGCTCCACGCCGTCGGCACGGGCAGGCGGTCGAGCACGCCGCGGATCCAGTCGGGGAGCTCGACGACCGCGTCCCGCACGCCGGCGGCGAGCAGCGGCGCCACCGCGATCAAGCTGTCTTGGCGCAGCTCCCAGGGTGCGGCGCCGAGCACGTCGCGCGGGAAGGGACCGAGCCGCACGCGCGCTCGAGCGACCGGCGCGCCGTCCTCGCCGACGACGCGGCCGGTGACGATGCCGCAGGCGTCGAGCACCACGTCGCCGAGGTCCGCACGCCGGCGGTGGACCAACGCGGCTTCGACGACGCGCAGGCTCGCGCGCGGCCCGCCGAGGTCGAGTCCGAGCCCGTGGAAGGCCGGCGCGCGCGCTCCGCCGAGGAGGAAGCGCCCCTCCCGGTCCGTGGTCGTCTCGGCGAGCACGAGCGAGGCCGGCGCTTCCGCTCCGGGCCGCTCGTCGAAGAACAGGATGGTGGTGTCGAGCTCGAGCAGCGCGACGCGGAAGTCCGGGACGGGCGTCCCGTCGACCTCGACCACGCGTCCGGTGAGTCCCGCGAGCTCGCCGTGGATGGCCGCGGTCGGCGGAGGCTGGGCGTGCGGGACGGCCGCGACGCGCGCGGCGGTGTCAGGCGCGTCGCCCACCGTCTGGGACGGCGCGAGCGGCGCGTCGGGCTCGATCGCGTCCGCCTCGCGCGAGGGCATCGTCGCCGGGGGACGCTCGTCGGCCGGGACCGGCGCGCCGTCGCGCGCGAGGAGGAAGAAGAGGGTCGCCACCCCGAGCAGTAGCGAGAGCGCCAGGACCTTGATCGCCAGGCTCGAGCTCATGACTTCCTCACTCGCCGACTCTGCCGACCGCGTGCTGCTCGAGCAGCTCGAGGTCGACGAACTCGAGCGTCGAGACGTGCGTCGCCTCCAGCACGACCGGCGGGGCGACGCCGGCGCGTTGCGCCTCGCGCCAGCGTTCGGCGCACAGGCACCAGCGGTCGCCGGGCTTCAACCCGGGGAAGCCGTGGGCTGGCACCGGCGTGACCAAGTCGTTCCCGCGGCGCACGGAGAAGTCGAGGAACTCGCGCGTCATGCGCGCGCACACGATGTGGAGACCGAGGTCACCGCGTCCGCTGCGGCAGCATCCGTCGCGGTGGAAGCCGGTGAGCGGGCTCCTGCTGCAGTCCGCGAGCGACCCGCCCAGCACGTTCCGTCCCCTTCGCTCCGGCATGCGGCCAGCCTAGCACGACCCGGCGGGGGGACGCCCGGCGCGCGCCGCTTCCCGCCGACGCCGGCGAGGGAGCTCGTCCGCGCGCTCGACGAGGAGCACGACCGGGACGGGGGCCACGTGGCATCCTGGGGATAGGAGGAAGCACCGCATGCGCACGCTGGTCACGCTCGCCGTCGTTCTCGCGCTCGTCCCCGTCCGTCTCGCGCAGGAGGGGGCTGGGCGAGTCTCCGAGTTCGGCCGCTACGAGGGCTACTCGGAGGAACGATTCGACGAGTGGGTGACGACCTCGCGCTACCTCGAGATGCGCGACGGCGTGAAGCTCGCGCTGGACGTCACGCGGCCGGCGCGCGACGGCGTCGCGGTGGACGAGCCCTTCCCGGCGCTCTGGACGCACTCGCGCTACCACCGCAACCCCGCGCGCCTGGCGGGCGATCCGCGCATCCGGTCGATGGTCGACGTGCTGCCTTCCCTGCAGCGGCTCGTGCGTCACGGCTACGTCGTCGCCTCGGTCGCCGTGCGCGGCAGCGGCGCCTCCTTCGGCCGCTTCGAGGGGCTCTTCTCGAAGGCGGAGACCCGGGACGCGGTCGAGGTCATCGCCTGGCTCGCCGCGCAGCCCTGGTGCGACGGGAACGTCGGCATGTACGGCGGCTCCTACCTCGGCATCACGCAGTACATGGCCGCTTCGCAGGCGCCGGCCGCGCTGAAGGCGATCTTCCCCGACGTGGCGGCCTTCGACATGTACGAGCTGCTCTACCCCGGTGGTGTGTTCCGGCGCGACATGATCCGGCACTGGGCCGGGCTGACGACCATGCTCGACCGGGACCTCTCGGCGCCGCCGGTCGACGGAGACGCGGACGGTGCGGAGCTCGCGCGGGCGCTGGCGGGCCACGCGGACAACTG
>Ga0302046_10004983_pt1 | contig 11751 bp, 10 predicted proteins | sample RVTome_11_FD_200261 | JGI IMG/M metagenome (GOLD analysis project Ga0302046, IMG submission 200261) | Soil microbial communities from uranium-contaminated site in the Upper Colorado River Basin, Wyoming, United States - RVT147D111 (version 2) ... | reverse complement strand
CGCACATCAAAGCGTTCTCACGACCGGCGAGGTCAACGCCCTGGTCGAGGCCAGAACGCGATCAATGGCCAGAGAGCGCTCCGCGCTCCAGGGGTTCCTCGAGCGCGACGAGGTGCGGGCGATCGGCGAGCGTGCCGGCATCGACATTCGCGATATGCGCTCCGCTGTGGCCACCCTCGACGACGACGAAGTCGCGCGCCTCGCGCCGCGAATCCGAGATTCCGAAGCGGCCTTGGCGGGCGGCGAGACGACGGTCGTCATCGGGACGACGGCGCTCATCATCGGGCTCCTGATCCTGATCGTCATCCTCGTGTCGTGACTCCCGTCTGGTGTTCTTCGATGATGGCCTGATCATGAGATCCACTCCGACTCGGAAGGAAGATAGAACCCATGTTGCGGACAATGGCGGTGGTGGTCCTGGGGTTGGGAGCGCTCGGTCTGGTCGCGGGCCGCGCGCTGGGCGGCCCGAATCCGAGTGCCGGTCACGGTCGCCGGCTGCGCTCTCGGCTTCGGAAAGCTGTCGAGACTGGAGGGGTGTATGATCCGCGTAGGCGTTGACGCAGCCCAGGAGGCAGCGGCTTTCCGAGGCGGGGCGCTCGGGCCGATGAGACGCCGGAGGACTCTGTGTGCGGCCATGGTGCTCGCGGGGCTGATCGCTGGCTGTGCGATAAACCCGGTGAGCGGCAAGAACGAGCTGGCGCTCGTGTCGGAGGCGCAGGAGATCGAGATGGGACGCCAGGGCGCGGCGGCCGTCGCGGCGACCATAGGCCTGGATCCGGACGCCGGTCTTCAGGCGTACGTGAACGGCATCGGCCAGACGCTCGCGGCGAAGACCGAAAGACCGCAGCTCGCCTGGGAATTCCACGTGGTCGATGATGCCGCGGTAAACGCGTTCGCGCTGCCGGGGGGCTTCATCTTCGTCACGCGCGGTCTGCTGACGCACATGACGAACGAGGCCGAGCTCGCATCCGTGCTCGGCCACGAGAGCGGACACGTGGCCGCACGGCACACCGTGCAGCAGATCAGCCGTCAACAGGTCGCTTCACTGGGGCTCGGCCTCGGATCCATCCTGTCTCCGACCATCGCGAGGTTCGGTCAGGTAGCGGGTACCGGTCTCGGACTGCTCTTTCTCAAGTACGGTCGGGACGATGAGACACAGGCCGATCAACTGGGGTTTCGCTACGCGCTCGCCGACGGCTACGACACGCGCCAGATGATCAGCGTGTTCGAGATGTTGCAGCGCCAGGCACAGTTGAGCGGTGGCGGTCGCCTTCCAGAATGGCAGTCCACACACCCCGATCCGGGGAATCGGATCGAGGACGTACGGGGCATGGTCGCGGCTTCGAGTCAGAACTTCGGTTCCATGAAGGTTGGCGGCGATCGGTTCCTGAGCCGCCTCGATGGCATGGTCTACGGTGAGGACCCACGAGCAGGCTTCTTCGCGGGTGCGCGCTTCATTCATCCCGATCTCCGGTTCGTGCTCGAGTTCCCCGTCGGGTGGAGGACTCACAACGCGAGGGATGCGGTGAGCGGCGTGAGCCCCGATCAGGACGCGCTGATCCAGCTCCGCGGGGCGCACGGCACCGCCGCCGAGGCGGCGGAGAAGTTCTTCAGCCAGCCGGAGCTCCAGGCGGGGTCCCGGTCGCGGGGCACCATCCACGGCAATCGGGCGGTCACCGCCGAGTTCACGGCGCAGCAGGACGGAGGTGGGGCGGTCCGCGGAGTCGCGACCTTCATCGAATACGGTGGGGCCACATGGTCTATCACGGCGTTTACGGTCGCCGAGCGATACGGGACCTACAGCTCGGCTTTTCAGCGCTCGATCGGCAGCTTCGAACGCCTGATGGATCCGGCCGCTCTGGCCGTCCAGCCGCTGCACATCCGGATCGACCACTCGCCCAGCGCGATGTCGCTCCAGCAGTTCAACGCGAGGCTGCCGTCGAGCATCCCGATCGGGGAGCTGGCGATGATCAATGGATTGGAAGAGGGCGCGCAGTTACGTGCCGGGCAGGCGATCAAGCGGGTGATCGGTACGCCGTTGGCAGCGATCAGCAACCGGCCGTGAGCACAGAGAGTCGGCGGCCGGCGTACACATACATTAGATGAGGTGTGACATGAGGTTCATCAGAAGGGGTAGCACCCGTTCGCCCACCAGGTCTTACGGGGCGAGGTCCACGGCGGCGGTGGTCGTCATCATGCTCTTATCCGGCGCCTGCTCATCCCTCAACAAGACGGAGAAGGGGGCGATCATCGGTGGCGCCGGAGGCGCGGTCGCCGGCGGGGTGATCGGGAGCCAAACCGGGTCGACCGCCCGTGGCGCCATCATCGGCGCAGTGGTCGGTGGGGCCGCCGGGGCCGTCATCGGGCATCAGATGGATCGGCAGGCCAAGGAACTGGAGTACGATATCCCGGGAGCGGTGGTAGAACGGATCGGGGAGGGGATCCAGGTCACGTTCGCCTCGGGCCTCCTGTACGATTTCGATTCTTCCGCGATTCGTCCGGAAGCCGCGGATAACCTGCGCAATCTGGCGAGCAGCCTGAACAAATATCCGAATACCCACCTGCTCATCGTCGGCCATACGGACGCGGTCGGGAGCCCGGAGTACAACCAGCAGCTGTCGGAGCGACGCGCGGATTCGGCGTCGGCATATCTCACCATGCAGGGCGTCGGAACGGGCCGGTTGGAGACGACCGGCAGGGGCGAGGCGGAGGCGCTGGGGTCGAACCAGACAGAAGCGGGTCGACAGATGAACCGGCGCGTCGAGGTGGCTATCTTCGCCGATGCGGCGACCAGGACCGCCTCACGATAACGGGGTCGAGGCGGGCCAGGATCCTCCGCGATCCGAGCACGAAACAAAGGGGCGGCACCGACTGGGCGCCGCCCCATCTTGCAGACTTCCTGTCAACAGGATCGCCAGGGCCTAGTTGCTGCGGACCGGGATCTTGTGGAAGGTCGAGTTGGACACGTCGTACGTGCGGACGACTGGCGTACCGTCGACGACCTTGGACAGGCCCCTGAGGACCTCGGCATAGCCGGTGCGGCTGTATGCGTCGGCGCTTTCCTTCGTGTCCCAGAGGCTGATGGCCACGGCTTCCGTTCCACCCGCGACGAGGAACGTGAGCTCGTCGGCGAAGCCGCCATGCTTGCGAAGCAGGGGCACGATGTCGCGCTCGAGGGTTCTCGTGAATTCGTCGGCGGTGTTCGGCTTGAGATTCATTGATACGTTGCGTGCATACATTTTTTAGACTCCTCGGCTGACGTATTGTCGGTTTACCCAGAGTGGTTAACCGCATGCCGATAGTACGAACATATGCTGTACTTGTCAAGTACATCGCGTGGATTGGACACCAGCACCCGCCACACTTAACCTCCTGCGGTTAATAACGTAGATCCAACCGGAGGGCGCCACATGGATGTGTCGTTCGTGATCCGGCAGCGTCTGGAGGAGCTGGGCCTCGAGCAGAAGGAGCTCGCCCGCGCCGCCCAGGTGACCGAGTCCTACATCTCGCAGCTGCTGACGCGGAGAAAGGCGCCGCCGGCGCCAGGTCGCACCGACATCTACGGCAAGATGGAGAGACGCCTCAAGCTCCCCAAAGGCACGTTGGCCGCGCTGGCGGATCTCCAGCGCAAAGAGGAGCTGAGGAGGCAGCTCGGGGACGAGTCCGTGCCGTTGTTCGGGGAGGTGCGGGAGTTGATCCTCCGAAAATGCAACCCAGTGAACGAAAAGCAGGTGCGGGCGATCTTCGAGAGGCAGCCGTTGGGAGAGCTCGAGCGCCTGGTTACACGGAAGCTCCTCGACGTAGTCAAGCGGGTGGCGAGGGAGCAGCTGGAAGACGAGATGTGGCTCCGCAGGCTCGCACGGATCGGCGGCCTGAACTACGAGGAGATGCGTGTCCGCGTCCTGGAGTTCCTCGACGAGGACATCTTCCAGGGGTCCATCGCGAGCAGCCTCTCCTTCCTCGACCCGGTCATCGAGTCCTGGGACATCGACCTCGCCACGTTCGCTCTCGAAATCGTCCTCAACCGCCGCATCATCTCCGAGCCGGTGAAGCGATTCGAGTACATGGAGCGGGAGCTCGAGCGAGCTCCCGTCGTGGAGCCCGGATTCAGCGAGTTCCTCGAGGACGTTTCGCTCAGTGGCACCGCGACCGAGGAGGAAGTCGCGTTCCTGGCGAGGCTCGCGTTCACGGACCGGCGGCCTCGTGCACTCTACTATTATCGGGAGCTGCAGAACCTACGCGACCCGCTTCATTTCGCCCCTCCCACATCGGGAGAGCGATGACCCCGGCCATGGGAGCCACTCTCGAACCGGAGGCGCGGGTCTTGGGGGACATCTCCCTCGCTTTTCGCCATCATCCGGTGACACCGTCCACCGCGGTCGAGCGCGATTCCCGGCCGCACGCACACGAGGTGAACCGATGAGGATGAACAGGCTCGGCGGCGCGTTCGTCGCCACCGGACTCGCGGCGCCCGCTGTCTGGCTGCTCGCGAGCTCCGCGCTCGGCGCCACCCGGGACCAACAGGCCGCCGAGGGCTTCGAGTGGTTCTGGGCGATCAACGGGCCGGTGGCAGCCGATGGGGGCGGCGACCTCTCGGTGGATGATGAGGGGAACGTCTTCCTCGCGGGGAGCCATGCCGGGCTCGACATGGACCGGGACGGGGAGGTCGACTTCGAATCGGGGGCTTCGGCGTACGTGGGTGCGCACAACGCGCTCTTCATGAAGCTCAGCCGGGGACCCTCCGACGATCGGCTCCGGTTGCGCTGGATGCGGTCTCCGCGGACGCCGGCCGATCGCTCGGCCACGAAGATCGCGGCGGACGGGCGCGGCGGGGCGTTCGTGATCGGCGCGTTCATGGAGTCGATCGCCTTCGAGGACGGGCCGACGCTCCCCGGGGGCGACCTCTATGTGGCCCGTTGGAGGAGCGCTACGGCCGGGCCGACTTCGACGGGGACGGCCGGGCGGACGTCGAGCTCAAGGGGGACGGCCCCACGGGCTCCTGGGTAGCGCGCTTCTCGCCGGAAGGCGAGCTGCGCTGGGTCCGCTCGTACGCCCTCATCCCGTCGGATCTCGAGGTGCGAGGCGGTCAGATCGCCCTCGCGGGGAACTACACGGGCGTCCCCGATCTCGACGAGGACGGGAAGGCCGAGCCGGCCGACCGCACGGTGGATCCGTCGCTCGAGACGGACCTGGCGATCCTCATCCTCTCGGGTGAGGACGGACGCCCGCAGCGCGCGTGGACGGCGCCCGGCCCGGGGAACGACGTGGCGAGCTCGGTCGCGTTCCTCCCCGGCGAGCCGGCGCTGGTCGCGACGGGATCGATCCAGATCACGGCCGACTTCACCGGTGACGGCCAGACCGGCGAGGGCTGGGTCGTGTGCGAGAACCGCGGAGACGTCTTTTTCGCGCAGTATCGGCTGCCCGAACGGGTCACGGAGGCCCGGCCCGAGCCCCGTGAGATCACCCTGGAGGCGTCCTTCGCCGAGCGCGAGGAACGGCCCGTGTCCGACCTCATCTGGTCGGGCATCACGGCCACGGAGGTCGACATCTACCGCAAAGGGGTGCTGATCGCGACGGTCGCGAACGACGGGACCTATACCGATATAATGGAGCGGGGTCAGGTCCCGCGTCCGCTCGAATACCGCGTTTGCGCCGCGGGGACGGGGACCTGCAGCGCCACGGTGGGCGCGACCCCCTGAGGTTCCGCCAGGCCGAGGCAGACCTGCGTCACTCCCGTAATGCGCTGGAGGACGGCGACCACGAGTGGTCGTGCTTCGCGGCGCAGCAGGGAGCGGAGAAGGCGGCGACCTGACCGAGCGGACCGCTATCGGCCACCGGCAAAGAAATATCTGTTCCGCTCCTCGACATCGACGTGCTCATCGCCCGGACCGTCGGTACGTTCCGCGAGGCCTTTCGGGCCGAGAGCGGGCTGCGCTAGGTTCCGCGCGGAGTTCCTTCCCCAGCGGGCACCACATGCTGTCGTTCGGCAAATACGAGATCGTCGAGCAGATCGGCCAGGGCGGGTACGGCAAGGTCTTCAAAGGCTGGGATCCCGTGCTCAAGCGGCACGTCGCGATCAAGACCTGTGCGTGGGACGATCCCGACCTCAGGCGCCGGTTCGTGCGCGAGGCGGAGCTCGCGGCCGGCCTGCGCCACCCGCACATCGTCACGGTCCACGATTTCGGCGATGAGGGCGGCGAGCCCTACCTCGTACAGGAGTTCCTCGATGGCGAGGACCTCGACGACCTGGTGGAGGGGGGCGAGCCCCTCGACGTCGCCACCAAGCTCTCGTATCTGCGACAGATCGGGTCCGGGCTCGGATACGCGCACGAGCGGGGCGTCGTCCATCGGGACGTCAAGCCGTCCAACATCCGCGTCGGCCGGGGCGGTCACATCTCGATCATGGACTTCGGGATCGCGAAGCTCGTGGGGTCGGAATCCCGTCTCACCAAGACCGGGATACCCATCGGCACCATCCGCTACATGTCGCCCGAGCAGGTGGAGGGAGGGGACGTGGACGGGCGGTCCGACGTGTTCTCGTTCGGGATTCTCGCCTACGAGCTCCTCAGCGGCTCTCCGCCGTTCGATGGCGACACGATCGGGAACATCTTCTACAAGATCGTGCACGTCGAGCCGCCGCACCTGGGCGCGGTGTGGCCCGAGTCTCCGGCCGGGCTCGAGGGGCTTGTCCACCGCTGCCTCGAGAAGGACCCCGCGGCCCGTTATCAGACCTTCGCCGAGGTGCTGGACGAGCTCGATGCGGTCGCGCGTCGCGTCGGCCCCGCGCAGCGCTCCCGCGGCCGCCGCGGCGCCGCGGGCGGAGGGCGTGCGCGCGCGATGCGGCCGTATATCGGGCTGGTGGCGGCCGCGGCGGCCGTGGCCGTGTTCGGAATCCTGAACCTGGCCCGGTCGAGCCGCTCGAGCCCGGTGGACTTCGGGCAGCCCGACTCCGGCTCCGCGCCCTCGGCGGCCGTGACGGACACGGGCGGGGCGGCCGACGCGCCCGCGGGGACGGATCCCGGCGTGACGACGGTTTCGGAGGAGGGCGGCGAGGCCGAGTTGGCCTCCGAGCGGGCGAACCGTCCCCTGAGCGAAGGGGACGAAGCGGGGGCCGGGGCGATATCCGGGGGATCCGCGGTTCGGTCGGGGGCCGGCGCGGGTGCGACCGCGACGCCGGCCGACCCGGAGGCGGATGCGCCGGCTCGGCCGCTCAGCGGGGTGCTGGTTCTCGTGTACGGGGACGATCCGGCGCTCGCCCGCGCGGCGGAGGACATCATCCTCTCCGGGCTGTCGGAGTCGGGGCACGAGGTGAGCGACGCGGCCGGCGCGCAGATGCGGGGCGCCGTCGGGGGGGGAGACTTCGGGAGCCTCGGCCGAGAGGCGGGCGCCGCCCTCGTGGTTTCCGCCGAGCTCACGTCCGACGCCGTCCCCTCGGTCGGCGGGATGTACTCCGGAAGTGCGCTTCTCTCTGTGCGAGCCTACGATGTGGCGGCCGGACGATTGATCCTCTCCGAGTCGTTCGGCGTGGGCGCGGGGGGCATCCCGGGCAAGCTGGCGGGTACGCCGGACGCCGCGCGCAGCGAGGCCGTCTCGCAGGCGGGACACCAGGCCGCCGCGCGTTTGCGAAGAGACCTGCCGCGCGGCGGAGCACCCTAGACGACGCGGAGATTCGCCCGGCCTGGCCCGGGCGGCCGAGGCGTCGATGGACCAGGAGTCTCGATCATGACATCCAGCAGGCTGCTGCCACTCGCTCTCTCGTGGTGCGCGCTCGCGCTCGCCGACGGTGACGGCGCGCACGCCCAATCGGCACCGAAGATCCGGATCGCCGTGATGGACTTCGCGAACAACAGCGGCTGGACGACGTGGGGCGAGCGGTTGGGGGCGGCCGCGGCCGACGAGCTCGTGACACAGCTCGTCCAGAGCGGCGAGTTCACCGTGATCGAGCGCGATCGCCTCCTCGCCATCCTCGCCGAGCAACAGCTCGGGACGACCGGGGCGGTCGACGCGCCGACCGCGGCCCGGATCGGCGAGCTGCTCGGCGTGCAGGTGATCCTCACCGGCTCGATCACGCAGTTCTCGATCGACAGCAAGAAGGGCGGGATCGGGCCGTTGTCGGCCGGTTTCGTCGAGGCGGAGACCATGTTAGACGTCCGCGTGGTCAGCACGACCACGGGCGAGATCCTCCTGGTGGCGGAGGGCGATGCCAAGAAGCGTCTCGGCGGCGTCGGCTTCCGGGACATCCGGTACGAGCAGTCCTTCGACCAGGGGCTCGCGCAGGAGGCGCTGCGCCCCGCGGTCGAGAAGGCGGTGTCGCGCGTCCTCGCTGCCAGGGCGGAGCTGGCGGCGACCCGGCCTCCCGTCACGAGGGGCCGCGTCGTCGGCTCGAACGAGGAGTCGTACTACGTGGACCGCGGCGAGAACTTCGGTGTCGAGGTCGGGCAACGGTTCGACGTGTACCGCGTGGTCGAGGAGATACGGGACACGGCCGGGGAGCTGCTCGACAGCGTGATCGAGAAGGTCGGCTCGCTCGAGGTGACGAGGGTCCTCTCGCAGTCGTCGATCTGCCGGCTGGTCGAGGGAGAAGTCCGCGAGGGGGATGAGGTCGAGCAGGTCGGTTGACGACCGCGGTCGGATCAGCCGCAGGCGCGAAGCGTCCTGCCCCCCCGACTCAGGCCGCCCTCCCGGCGAGGATGACCGACAGGTGACCGGACCCCCCGATGCTTGAGCTGTCGGAGCGGATCCTCGGGCTTCTCTTCGGCCTTTCGCCCTCCACGATCTACGTGGCGGTGGGGCTCCTGTGCTGGGCGGAGGCTCCCTTTTTCCTGGGCTTCGTGACGCCCGGGGAGCTGGCGGTGGCCGCCGGGGGTGTCCTCGCCTCCAGAGGGCAGGTAGAGCTGGGTTGGCTGGTGGCCGTGGCGGTGGCCGGAACCCTGACGGGCAATACGACGGGCTTTCTCATGGGCCGCCGCTGGGGCACCCGCATGCTCGGCTGGAAGCCTCTCCAGCGCGTGCTCGGCTCGTCGATCGGGAAGGCCCGCGACTTCATGGCCCGCCGGGGGGAATGGGCGATCGTGCTGGGACGGTTGTCGACGCCCACGCGCATCATCGTGCCCTTCCTCGCCGGCGCCTCTCCGTTGCCGTACCGGCGGTACGTCCTGTTCGATCTCCCGATCTCCGTGGTCTGGGCGGTGGTGTGGGGCCTCCTCGGGTACGGGTTGGCAGGGTCGTGGACGGCCCTCCAGCGGGTGGCGGGGGCGGCGGCCTTCCTGGTTCTCGCCCTGTTCATCGCGGGGCTCGTCATCCGCTGGTTGGCGGCGAGGATCGCGGCCAACCAGCCCCGCGTGCAGGCTGGCTTCCGCTTCCTGCTCGACGCGACGGGGGTGCGGAGATTGACGCCGGTGTTCGGCTGGCTGGGCCGCCGCTTCGATCCCCGCTTCGCGCGCGGCCTCGGGCTCACGTTCGGGTTCCTCGCCCTCATCGGCGCGGTGGCGGCGATCGGTCTCGTGATGAGCCAGACCCGGGCGGTCCGGGGCCTCGCGCTCCTCGACTTCCCGGTCCTCGAGTGGATGGGGGCCACGCGGACTGCGGAGGCGGTCTGGATCGCCCGCGTGGTCCTCGCTGCGTTCCACTGGCCCGAGGTCCTCGGGGTGACGTTCGTCGTGGTGGCTGTCTGCGCGTGGAGGACGGGGGTCGTGGCGGCGTTCCGCGTGGCGGTCGGCGTCGTGGGCGCCACCGCGGGCGCGTACTTCCTGGACCGCTTCGTCCTCGAGGGTCTGGTCCCGCACGCCGAGTACCCATCGGTGCCGGTGGCGGCAGCGGCCGCGCTCATGGCGCACGCCACCGCGGGGGCGGCCCGCAGATGGGGATGGGGAGCGTCGGTGACCGCCGCGGCCGTGGGCTTCTTTCTGGTCTGCACGGTCGCCCTGGCCGCGGTGGTGGCGGGCTGGACCGCGCCGTCGGGCATCCTGCTCGGCTTCGCGATCGGGTTGGGGTGGGCCACGACGCTCGAGCTTCCCGGCGTCGTGCTGCGGTCGGAACCGCCCGAGCCCTCGCCGCGGGAGCCGACCGTGGCCGGAGCGGGAGACCCGCCGGTTGCCGCGGGGGAGTGGACCCGGGCGGTCCGGGGGGAAGACGGGTCGCCGCCCGAGTCACTGGATGACGCCGAGTCGCTGGAGGATGTCAACCCCCCCGAGAGCGACCCGACCGAGCCCGATCGGGAGGCGGGACCCGAGCCCCCGAACCGGTGAGCGTCCCCCCGCGGCCGGGCTCCGACGCCCGGGTGTGCGGCCGGCCGGTTCCCGTCTGCCCGAGCGGCGGTTGCCTGACCACACCATTGCCTACGTTGCAATCTCCCTGGAATATGCCGCGAGCTTGGCTCGTGGCTAACCGCGCGGGATACGTCGAGGTTGCTGCGTGGAGATCAGCGCAGGACCACCCTTCTCACCATCACTGCTTCAGCTTCGCCCGCAGCTCCTCGAAGAAGTTCTCCACCACGACCATCGTCGGCGTCCCGGCCATGTCCTCCCAACTGTTGTCTCGCACCATGAGAAGTCGCTGATCGTCGGGCGTGATCGCAAAGGTGCCCCTGACCGGCGATCCTACGCGCACTCGGTCCGGGATGACGAACAGGACGCGGGGCGGTTCGGCCGAGAAGGGCGGGCCCGGATGGATCGTCACGACCTTCATGCTCCCGCCACCAACGTAGAACAGCTCGCGCCCGTTGTGGGCCCAGACCGGAGCACTGCCACCACCGCTCGACACTTGCCACTTGCCGCCGTCGGCGTCGGGAAACGGGCGCACGAACACCTCGTTCTCGCCCTGCTCGTTCGACACGTACGCCAGCCAACGGGTGTCCGGCGACAGCGCCGAACCTCCTTCGTCGTATCCAGTGGCCACGATCCGACGCGCCACGCTGTCCACTCCCGGATGCGCCGCGAGAATGTCACCCCCTGCCGAGGACCCCAGCGATCCGGTTGCGCCAAGCACGATCCAACGGCCATCGGGGCTCAAGAACCCGTCGGTCGGAGCGTCCTTTCCCCAGAGGAGCCGGGGTTCGCCCGTACCGTCAGCGGACTGCTCCCACACACCAAACCGGCCCGCCCGCCGCGTCGTCTCGGGCAGGATGGGCCGGTCCGAAAGGAAGGTGATCGCTCGCCCGTCGGGCGTCCACGCGGGCGCTCGGTCCTCCCCGGGGTAGAGCGTGAGCCGTGACACGGGACCTGTGGGTAACTGCTTGATCCAGATGTCGGTGCCAAGATCGGTGAGGAGCGTGAGGGCGATGCGCCGTCCATCCGGCGACAGTGCGAGACCCCAGCCGAGAGAAAGATCCGCACCGACGTAGGTCCCTCCCGTATTCACCTGCCACGAGGAATCCACAGGCTCCACGTGCCCGCTTCGGTCCACCCACACGAGCGCGGCATTCGGTTTCGGGCCCGGCGCGAACTCCGGCGGTCCGAGGAGATAGACCGCGGTCCCGTCGTCCGAGACCACGAATCCCGGTGCCTGGATCCCGTCGAGGATCGGCACCGGCTTGCCGGTGGCGGCGAGTGCCGTGTTGTCCCAGGGCACGGCCATGAGCGTGCCCGAGCTGGTCAAGTACAACACGTGTCCCGTGGGAACGTACCAGGCGCCGATGGCGTCATCGAAGAGCGCGCGAACGGTATCCCTGCGCGCGTCGTACACGTACACACGGCTCGGCCGACAGCTCACAGGCCCCACACAGTTGGTGAGGTGGGCCGCGAACAGGATGCC
>Ga0302046_10004982_pt1 | contig 11752 bp, 8 predicted proteins | sample RVTome_11_FD_200261 | JGI IMG/M metagenome (GOLD analysis project Ga0302046, IMG submission 200261) | Soil microbial communities from uranium-contaminated site in the Upper Colorado River Basin, Wyoming, United States - RVT147D111 (version 2) ... | reverse complement strand
TTGCGCACCTGGTTCCATCACTCCGCACACGGAGTTCAAGGCTGAGGTTTACGTGTTAAGCAAGGAAGAGGGCGGTCGTCACACACCGTTCTTCAATAAGTATCGTCCGCAGTTCTACTTGAGAACCACAGACGTTACCGGTGAAGTGTTTTTGCCGGAAGGTGTTGAAATGGTCATGCCCGGAGACAATGTCTCCATGACCGTGAAGCTCATCTATCCGGTGGCAATGGAAAAGGGATTGCGTTTCGCCATTCGGGAAGGCGGGCGCACGATCGGGGCAGGACAAGTAACGGAGATCATAAACTAGGAGAACGGCAGACGGGTGTAGCTCAATTGGCAGAGCAGCGGTCTCCAAAACCGCAGGTTGGGAGTTCGAGTCTCTCCACCCGTGCGAGTTTCAGGGTCGTTCCTGTGAGGTTGAGGTAGCGCGCTTTCGGGTCAAGCAATGAGGAGGATAATCGCATATTGTGCTTCGGCTTACAAAGAGCTCTTCGGAGCGGAGAAAAAAGTAAGCTGGCCGACATGGCAGGAACTGCAAAACAGTGCAGTGGTCGTGTTGATTGCGTCGGCCATAATCGCTGTCATCCTCTGGGGGATGGACTTTGCTTCCAAGAATATCATGCAACTCTACTATGACGCCATCTGATCAAGCAACAACGGTTACCACGGACGCCATCAAGTGGTTTGCCCTGCGCGTCATCAGCGGCAAGGAGAGGAAGTTGCGTGATGTCATTGAGCGCGAGGTGAAGCAATCCGGCTGGACGGACATCATATCGCGCGTGCTCGTACCGATGGAAAAAGTTTACAAGATCCGCAACGGCAAAAAGGTGATACAGGAGAGGAACTTCTTCCCCGGCTACATACTTATCGGTTCCCCGAAAGAACGCTTACACGCAGACGTCATCAACGCGATCAAGAACATTACAGGTGTCATTCACTTTCTCGGAAAAGACAACCCGACTCCGTTGCGCAAGCCAGAAGTGAATCGCATCCTCGGCAAGGTTGACGAAATGTCGGAAGCGGGAGTCGCTGTCAACGAACCGTTCATCAAGGGTGAAACGGTGAAGATCATAGATGGTCCGTTCAACGACTTCTTCGGAACCGTCGAAGAGATCTACGAAGAGAAGAAGAAGCTGAAGGTGATCGTGAAGATATTCGGGAGGCGAACCCCGGTTGAATTGAATTTCTTGCAAGTAGAAAAACAGGTTTAGGCCATGGCAAAGGACATCGAAGGATACATCAAGCTGCAGGTGAGAGGCGGGCAAGCGACCCCTGCCCCTCCCATCGGGCCCGCGTTGGGCGCCAAGGGCGTGAACATCATGGAATTCACCAAGCAGTTCAACGCCCGTACGCAAGACCGGCAAGGCAAGGTGCTTCCTGTGGTCATCACGGTTTATAGAGACAAGTCCTTCGACTTCATTATCAAGACACCTCCTGCGGCAGTGTTGCTACTTGAGAAAGCGAAACTACAATCGGGTTCAAAGGAGCCGAATCGCAACAAGGTCGGTGCAGTCACTTGGGATATCTGTCGAGAAATAGCCCAGGAGAAAATGCCCGACCTGAATGCCTTCACGATCGAGTCGGCAATGAAGATGGTGGCGGGCACGGCTCGCAGCATGGGCATCAATGTAACAGGTACTCCGCCCTGGGGAGCAGATGAAGCTAATGCATAAATCAAGGGAAGATGAAACTCACGAAGAAAAGAAAGAAGGCGCAGGAAAAGATGGAAACAGGCAAGGCATATTCCCTGGCCGAAGCCGCTTCATTGGTGAAGAAGGTGAACACGGCATCCTTTGACGCATCGGTTGACTTGCACATACGGTTGGGCGTTGATCCCAAGAAAGCTGACCAGTCCATTCGTGGGACAGTGAGCCTCCCACATGGCAGCGGCAAGACCAAGCGGGTGTTGGTATTCTGCACGCCCGACCAGGAAAAGGCAGCCAAGGAAGCGGGCGCTGATTACGTTGGACTCGATGAGTACCTGCAAAAGATCGAGAAGGACGGATGGCTCGACTTCGATGTCGTAGTGGCATCGCCTGCCGTGATGCCGAAGATTGCCAAGCTCGGACGCGTACTTGGTCCGCGCAACCTGATGCCGAACCCCAAGTCTGGAACTGTGACCGATGACATCGGCACAGCCGTTTCAGAGGTGAAGAAAGGAAAGGTCTCCTTTCGCATTGATAAGGAAGGCATCGTGCACTCCTCGGTCGGTAGAGTCTCGTTCAGCGAGAACCAGATAGCGGAGAATGCCGAGGCCTTGATCAAGACGATCGAGAAGATGAGGCCCTCCTCCACCAAGGGCAACTACATGAAGTCTATCACCATGGTCTCCACGATGAGTCCGGGAATTCAAGTTGATGTCAAAACCTTCTCGGCATGACCAGGGAACAGAAAGCACAAGAGGTTGCAGTGCTCAAGGAGATGCTTTCCGGAGCAAGCTTCTTCTACATTGCCGACTCGTCACAACTCACCGTAGAGCAAGTGAACAATTTGCGCAGAAAGTGTCACGAGAGTGGCGTGAAGATGCGCGTGGCCAAGAACACACTGCTCATCAAGGCACTCGAAGACCGCAAGGCCGAGTTGGGCGACCTGTTGAGCACGCTCAAGGGTCCCACCGCAGTGTTCATGTCACAAACCGCCAACGCACCCGCGCGTGTCATGAAGGATTTCCGTAAGACATCGGAGAAGCCGGTTTTGAAGGCCGCCTTCATTGACACGGCCATCTACATCGGTGATGAGCACCTCGAAACCCTTGCAGCCCTTAAGTCCAAGAATGAACTCATCGGTGAGGTCATCGCGCTCCTCCAATCTCCGATGCGGAACGTGATCTCCGCCTTGCAGTCATCGGGCGGAAAACTGGCGGGCATCATAAAGACATTATCCGAGCGAAACGAGAACACAGAACAATCATAAACACAAATCGAAATGGCAGATCTGAAAACATTTGCGGAACAGTTGGTGAGCCTGAGCGTCAAGGAGGTCAACGAACTGGCACAGATCCTCAAGGAGGAGTACGGCATTGAGCCTGCGGCAGCCGCGGCACCGGTAGTGGTGGCGGGTGCGGCAGGAGGAGGCGATGCGGCAGCAGCCGCGGAGAAGACATCATTTGATGTCATCCTCAAGGCTGCCGGTGGGCAGAAGCTCAACGTGGTGAAGCTGGTGAAGGACCTGACCGGGCTTGGCTTGAAAGAAGCCAAAGCCGCGGTTGACAGTGCTCCGGGCCCCATCAAGGAGGGTGCATCAAAAGAGGAAGCGGAATCCATAAAAGCGAAACTGGAAGAGGCCGGAGCAGAAGTCGAGATCAAGTAATCATCCCTGTTCTTGACAACCGGTTTCAACGAGTCGGGCGATCACGTTCGAAGAGGCCTGTGAGGCACGGGTCTCTTATTGTCTTTATTCAAGTTCATTAATTCATGGCACAGACGACATCAGTAACACCTTCAGCGAAATCGAGCCTGCCGGCAGGACAGGCAGGTGAGCGCATCAGTTTCGGCAGAATAACCCAGACCCTGGAATACCCCGATCTGCTGGGCATCCAGATCCAGTCGTTCAGGGATTTTTTCCAGCTCGAGACCACACCCGAAAACCGGGCAACGGAAGGACTGTACAAGGTCTTCACCGAGAACTTTCCAATCACCGATGCGCGCAGCATCTTCGTGCTGGAGTTCCTCGACTACTTTGTTGACCCTCCGCGCTACACCATAGAAGAGTGTCTGGAGAGAGGACTTACCTACAGCGTTCCGCTCAAGGCCAAGATGCGCCTCTACTGCACCGACCCCGAACACGTTGACTTCAAGACGATCGTGCAGGATGTATTTCTTGGCAACATCCCTTACATGACGCCCAAAGGCACGTTTGTCATCAACGGTGCCGAGCGTGTCGTGGTGTCACAGCTTCACCGTTCACCGGGCGTGTTCTTCGGGCAGAGCATTCACCCGAACGGAACCAAGATATATTCCGCCCGGATCATCCCGTTCAAGGGCGCGTGGATGGAGTTTGCCACCGACATCAACAACGTGATGTACGTGTACATTGACCGCAAGAAGAAATTCCCGGTCACCACGCTGCTGCGCTCCATCGGCTACGACACCGACAAAGACATCCTTCATCTCTTCGGTCTTGCCGATGAGGTGAAAGTGAGCAAGCTAAGTCTCGCCAAGTCCATCGGACGTAAACTGGCTGCGCGAGTACTCAAGAGTTGGATTGAGGATTTCGTGGACGAAGATACCGGTGAGGTCACCTCCATCGAGCGCAACGAAGTCATTCTCGAACGAAACACCATTCTCGAAGAAAAACATGTTGATCTGATTCTCTCCACCGATGTGAAGTCCATCGTCATCCAGCGCGAGGATCAGACCAGCGACTACTCCATTATCTACAACACGCTGCAAAAGGATTCCTCCAACTCCGAGTTGGAGGCGGTGCAGGAAATCTATCGCCAGCTACGTGGCTCCGAACCACCCGATGAAGAAACCGCTCGCGGTATCATTGATAAGCTCTTCTTCAGCGACAAGCGCTACGACCTCGGTGAAGTCGGTCGCTACAAGATCAACCAAAAGCTCGGGCACACGACACCACAAGAGGTGCGCACGCTTACCAAGGACGACATCATCTCTATCGTCAAGTACCTGGTGCAACTCATCAACCAGAAAGCAGAGGTTGATGACATTGACCACTTGAGCAACAGGCGCGTGAAGACCGTCGGTGAGCAACTCTACTCGCAGTTTGGTGTTGGACTCTCGCGGATGGCACGCACCATTCGCGACCGCATGAACGTGCGCGATAACGAAGTATTCACCCCGGTGGATCTCGTCAATGCAAGGACGCTTTCATCCGTCATCAACTCCTTCTTCGGCACGAGCCAGTTGTCACAGTTCCTCGATCAGACCAATCCGCTTTCGGAGATCACACACAAACGCAGAATCTCCGCCCTCGGCCCCGGAGGTCTCTCGCGGGAGCGTGCAGGCTTCGAAGTGCGCGATGTGCACTACTCGCACTACGGACGTCTTTGCACCATCGAAACCCCGGAAGGACCGAACATCGGGCTCATCTCGACTCTTTGTGTGCACGCGCAAGTGAACCGCATGGGCTTCATCGAAACCCCGTATCGCAAAGTGGAGAAAGGCGTTGTCGGCATAGATCAGCCGGTGCAGTACCTCTCTGCCGATGATGAAGATGAACGTATCATTGCTCAGTCGAATGCACCCATTGACGAGAAGGGTCGATTCGTCAACAAGAAGGTGAAGGCGCGTCATCATGGCGACTTCCCGATCCTCGCACCCGAAGAGATCGAGTACATGGACGTGGCGCCCAACCAGATCGTTGGCGTGTCCGCTTCATTGATTCCGTTCCTCGAACACGATGACGCGAATCGCGCCCTGATGGGATCGAACATGCAACGTCAGGCTGTTCCGCTCATGCGGCCGGAAGCGCCCATCGTGGGTACCGGTTTGGAAGGCCGCGTGGCGCAAGACTCCCGGATGCTCATCAACGCAGAGGGCCGTGGGCTGGTAGAGTATGTAGATGCCAACGAGATCGTTATCCGCTATGAGCGTAATGACGAAGACCGGCTGGTGAGCTTCGAGGAAGATCGCAAGTCATATCGGCTCACCAAATTCCAACGGACCAACCAAGGCACGTGCATCAACCTGAAGCCGATTGTCCGCAAGGGAGACAAGGTCGTGCCCGGCCAGATCCTCTGCGATGGGTACGCAACTCAATCTGGTGAACTTGCATTGGGCAGGAATCTTCGCGTGGTTTTCATGCCGTGGAAGGGGTACAACTTCGAAGACGCGATCGTGATTTCGGAAAAAGTGGTTCGGGAGGATGTCTTCACGTCCATTCACATCGAAGAGTTTTCACTCGAAGTACGCGACACGAAGCTGGGCGAAGAAGAACTCACAGCCGACATTCCAAACGTGAGCGAAGAGGCTACGAAAGACCTCGATGATAACGGCATGGTGCGCATCGGTGCAGCGGTGAGACACGGAGACATACTCATCGGCAAGATCACACCCAAGGGCGAATCCGATCCCACGCCGGAAGAGAAATTGCTGCGCGCCATCTTCGGTGACAAGGCCGGAGATGTGAAGGATGCTTCACTCAAGGTGCCTGCATCTACGGATGGTGTGGTAATCACGAAAAAGCTCTTCACGCGCGCCAAGAAGGACAAAGCCGCCAAGCAAAAGGAAGTGCGTGACCTCGAACGCCTCGAGAAGGAACACGAGAAGTCGGCAGCCGAGTTGAAGTCACTCCTCGTGCAGAAGCTCGGCAACATTCTGAAGGACAAGACTACCGAGGGCATCTACAATGTATATAAGGAGGAACTGGTGCCGAAGGGAACTAAGTTCACGCAGAAGCTGCTCTCCGGCCTCGAGTTCGATCGCATTGATCCGGACAACTGGTCGAAGGACAAGAAAACGAACACGCTCGTCAAGCGGGTGCTTCACAATTACTCGCTGAAGTCTAACGAGGAGTTGGGGCGTTACAAGCGGGAGAAATTCAACATCAGCATCGGGGACGAACTGCCTGCCGGTGTGCTCAAGCTGGCCAAGGTTTACGTGGCCAAGAAGAGGAAGCTGAAGGTAGGAGACAAGATGGCTGGTCGTCACGGGAACAAGGGCATTGTCGCCAAGATCGTGAGGGATGAGGACATGCCGTTCCTCGCAGACGGCTCACCGGTTGACATCGTGCTCAACCCGCTGGGCGTGCCTTCGCGCATGAACCTCGGGCAGATATATGAGTCCGTTCTCGGTTGGGCGGGTCAGAAGCTTGGTTTGAAATACTCATCCCCGATCTTCGATGGAGCGACCCTGGAGGAGATCGAGGGATACATCAACCAGGCGGGTTTGCCTGCCTTGGGCGAGGCCTACCTCTATGACGGTGAAACGGGAGAGCGCTTCAGCCAACCTGCGACGGTCGGGGTCATCTACATGATCAAGCTGTCGCACATGGTGGAAGACAAGATGCACGCGCGCTCCATCGGACCGTATTCACTCATCACGCAGCAGCCGCTCGGTGGGAAGGCACAGTTCGGTGGTCAGCGCTTGGGTGAAATGGAGGTGTGGGCATTGGAGGCGTACGGTGCTTCACAAAACTTGCAGGAACTACTGACGGTGAAGTCGGATGACATCGCGGGACGCGCACGCGCTTACGAGGCAATCGTGAAGGGCGAGAATATGCCTGCGCCCGGCATGCCGGAGTCGTTCAACGTGCTGTTGCATGAACTGCGTGGACTTGCATTGGACATCAAATTCGAATAACAAGTAATCGAGGATAAAAGCCATGGCCTTTAAGAAGGAATTCAAAATCGCATCGGAGTTTTCAAGAGTCACCATTGGGTTGGCCTCGCCGGACTCCATCCTGGAACGATCATACGGTGAAGTCAAGAAACCCGAGACCATCAACTACCGGACATACAAGCCGGAGATGGAGGGACTGTTTTGCGAACGCATCTTCGGGCCGACCAAGGACTACGAGTGCTACTGCGGCAAGTACAAGCGTATCCGCTATCGCGGTATCGTGTGCGACCGCTGTGGCGTTGAAGTCACCGAGAAGAAGGTCCGGCGCGAGCGCATGGGACACATCCGGTTGGTGGTACCGGTAGTGCACATCTGGTATTTCAAGTCGCTGCCCAACAAGATCGGCTATCTGCTTGGAGTGTCCTCCAAGAAGATGGAGAGCATCGTGTACTACGAGCGGTATGTCGTGGTTCAGCCCGGTCCGAAGGCCGATGTCTGGAAGGAGCTCGACCTCATCAGCGAAGAAGAGTACCTGGAAACGCTGGAGAACCTGCCCAAGGAAAACCAGATGCTCGATGACACGGACCCGAACAAGTTCATCGCCAAGATGGGTGGTGAAGCCATTCAGGATCTGCTTGGACGGCTCAACCTCGATGAACTGTCATACTCGTTGCGTCACAAGGCCGCAACCGAGACATCGCAACAACGAAAGGCCGAGGCACTGAAACGACTGAGCGTTGTGGAGGCATTCCGCGATGCCAACCAACGCATTGAGAACAAACCGGAGTGGATGATCATCAAATACCTGCCGGTCATTCCGCCCGAGTTACGTCCGCTCGTTCCGCTCGATGGCGGGCGATTTGCCAGCTCCGACTTGAACGACCTCTACCGAAGAGTCATCATCAGGAACAATCGTTTGAAGCGCCTCATCGAGATCAAGGCGCCTGAAGTGATTCTCAGGAATGAGAAGAGAATGCTGCAGGAAGCCGTTGACTCCCTGTTCGACAATTCACGCAAGTCCAACGCGGTAAAGGCAGAAGGCGGACGCTCCCTCAAATCGCTGAGTGATGTGCTCAAGGGTAAGCAGGGTCGCTTCCGTCAGAACCTTCTCGGGAAGCGCGTTGACTACTCCGGTCGTTCGGTGATCGTGGTCGGTCCCGAGCTCAGGCTGCACGAGTGCGGCTTGCCAAAGGAGATGGCAGCCGAGCTGTTCAAGCCGTTTGTCATTCGCAAACTCATCGAGCGTGGCATCGTCAAGACGGTGAAGTCGGCCAAGAAACTGGTTGACAAGCAGGAGCCTGTGATCTGGGATATCCTGGAGAACATCCTCAAGGGACACCCGGTGATGCTCAACCGCGCGCCCACGTTGCACCGTCTCAGCATCCAGGCCTTCCAGCCGAAGATGATCGAGGGGAAGGCCATTCAGCTGCATCCATTGGTGTGCGCGGCTTTCAACGCAGACTTTGACGGTGACCAAATGGCCGTTCACGTTCCGCTGAGCAATGCCGCCATCCTCGAAGCGCAGTTGCTCATGCTTTCTTCGCACAACATTCTCAATCCGCAGAACGGAACACCGATCACGTTGCCTTCGCAGGATATGGTGCTTGGACTCTACTACATGACCAAGGGCAAGAGGAGCGATGGCAAGAGCAAAGTGAAGGGCGAAGGTGCACTCTTCTACGCACCGGAGGATGTCGTCATCGGCTACAATGAAGGCAAAGTGGATTTCCACGCATTCATCAAAGTGAAAGTGCTGATGGACGATGGCGATAAGCTCGTGCAGCAGGTGATCGAGACAACAGTTGGCCGCGTCATGTTCAACGAAGTAGTCCCGCAAGGAGTCGGCTTCTTCAACGAACTGCTGACCAAGAAAACCCTGCGCGAGGTGATCTCCAAGATCATCAAGAAAACCGATGTGCCACAGACCGCGAAGTTCCTCGATGACATCAAGGACCTCGGATTTAAGTGGGCATTCAAGGGTGGCCTTTCATTCAACCTGTCCGACCTGATCATTCCGGACGAGAACTACACGATGCTCGACAAGGCCCAGAAAGAAGTGGACGAGGTGTGGGATAGTTACAACAACGGTCTGATCACCAACAACGAGCGTTACAACCAGATCATTGACATCTGGACGCGCGTCACGTCACGGATCACCGAGAACCTACTGCGCAAGCTGTCCACGGACAAGCAGGGCTTTAACTCGGTGTACATGATGCTCGATTCCGGAGCGAGAGGATCCAAGGAACAGATTCGCCAGTTAGGTGGTATCCGTGGCCTGATGGCCAAGCCGCGTAAGTCGGGAAGTACCGGAGGGGAGATCATCGAAAACCCCATCCTTGCCAACTTCAAGGAAGGCCTGTCGGTGCTGGAATATTTCATCTCAACGCACGGTGCCCGCAAAGGTCTGGCCGACACGGCCTTGAAGACAGCAGATGCAGGCTATCTAACCAGGCGTTTGGTTGACGTGGCGCAGGACGTGGTCATCACCGAAGAAGATTGCCAGACGCTTCGTGGCATCGAGATCTTTGCGCTCAAGGACAACGAGGAAATCGTTGAACCACTCTACGAGCGCATCCTTGGCCGCACCATTCTGCACGATGTAGTTGATCCGCTCAGCGAAGAACTCATCGTGAAGGCCGGTGAGGAGATTACGGAGAACGTTGCCCGCAAGATCGAAAACTCCGCACTGGATTCCGTGGAGATACGATCTGTGCTGACCTGCGAGTCGCGCAGAGGTGTCTGCGTGAAATGCTACGGCCGTCACCTCGCGACTAATCACATTGCCCAACTGGGGGATGCCGTCGGGATCATTGCGGCCCAGAGCATCGGTGAGCCGGGTACACAGCTTACGCTGCGTACCTTCCACGTGGGTGGTACGGCAAGCCACGCGGTGACCGAGTCACAACTGATGGCCAAGTTCGATGGCAAAGTGGAGTTTGAAGGATTAAAGACCGTCGAGTTTGTGAACGATGATGGTGAGAAGGCTCTCATCGTATTGAGCCGGACGTGCGAAGCGCGGGTCATTGACGAAAAGACCGGCAAGCAGCTGACCAACAACCACGTCCCCTACGGAGCGATCCTGAAAGTGAAGGACGGTGGTCAGGTGCAACGTGGCGAGGTGGTCTGCTCGTGGGATCCATACAATGCGGTCATCGTATCCGAGGTAAGCGGCAAGGTGGATTTCGAGAACATCATCGAGGGCATCACTTTCCGGGAAGAAGCCGATGAGCAAACCGGCCACCGTGAAAAAGTGATCATCGAATCACGCGACAAGAGCAAGATACCGTCCATCAAGATGCTGGACAAGAAGGGCACCGAGCAGAAGAGTTACAACATTCCGGTGGGTGCCCACATCAACGTCTCCAACAAAGACACCGTGAAGGCCGGAACCGTGTTGGTGAAGATCCCGAGGGCGCACGGTAAGATTCGCGACATCACCGGAGGCTTGCCGCGCGTTACGGAATTGTTTGAAGCGCGGAATCCATCCAACCCTGCCGTTGTCTCCGAGATTGACGGAGTTGTCAGCTTCGGCAACATCAAGCGGGGTAACCGGGAATTAATTGTCGAATCGCGTGATGGGGAGAAGATGAAGTACATGGCACCGCTCACGAAGCACATCCTGGTTCAGGATGGAGACTATGTGAAGGCAGGCACATCACTGACCGATGGCGCCATCACGCCCGTTGACATCCTCGCCATCAAGGGGCCGTATGCCGTGCAGGAGTACATCGTGAACGAGATTCAGGAAGTCTATCGCCTGCAAGGGGTGAAGATCAACGACAAGCACATCGAGGTGATCGTTCGCCAGATGATGCGCAAGGTGGTGATCGAAGATCCGGGCGACACGCGCTTCCTCGAAGGCGAAGCCGTTGACAAGTTCGAGTTCATCCTAGTCAACGACTCCATGTACGACAAGAAGGTGGTAACCAATGCCGGAGGCTCGACCAACCTCAAGCAAGGTCAGATCGTCACGTTGCGACAACTGCGCGAGGAGAACTCGTTGCTGAGGCGGCAAGACCTTGCCCCAGTGGAGTTCAGGGACGTGATTGCCGCCACTTCGACACCCCTGCTTCAGGGCATCACCCGTGCATCGCTTGGAACACAAAGCTGGATATCAGCCGCATCGTTCCAGGAAACAACCAAGGTGCTCAGTTCGGCTTCCATTGCTGCGAAGCAGGATTACCTGCTTGGCCTCAAGGAAAACGTCATCGTTGGCCACTCCATCCCGGCGGGCACCGGCCTGCGGCATTTCCAAAGCATCATCGTTGGCTCACAAGGAGAGTTCGACCGGCTGATGAAGGATACCGTGGTAACCGAGCCCGCGGTCGAAGAAGCGAACGGCAGCGATGGCGAAGGGGACGTAGAGACCAAAACCAAATCCAAGGCGAAAACCAAGTGACCCGATCATGGCAGACGAAGTAAAGAAACAACAGATCAACATCGAGATACCGGAGGACATCGCGGAAGGCATCTACTCCAACCTCGCCATCATCACGCACTCCAACTCC
>Ga0302046_10004980_pt1 | contig 11756 bp, 7 predicted proteins | sample RVTome_11_FD_200261 | JGI IMG/M metagenome (GOLD analysis project Ga0302046, IMG submission 200261) | Soil microbial communities from uranium-contaminated site in the Upper Colorado River Basin, Wyoming, United States - RVT147D111 (version 2) ... | reverse complement strand
CGGGCGGTCGCGATCGTGGCCCACGGCGGCACCAACCGTGCGCTGCTGTGCCACGTCCTCGGGCTCCCGCTCCACCGTCTGCTCGCGTTCGGGCAGGACTATGGCGCGCTGACGGTGCTCGAGGCCGGTCGAACCGGCTGGGCGCTGCGTCGATTGAACGAGAGGCCGATGCTATAATTCCGCCCCGCGCGGTCCCTCAGGCGCGCGAGTCGCGACTCGGAGAGAAGGAGTCACATCATGCGCCGTCACGCCGCCACGCTCGTCCTCGTCGTTGCCGTCGGGCTCGCCATCGCCGGACCGGGCGGCGCCCAGGGGCAGCCCACGATCGGGGGAATCTTCAAGGCCGCCTTGATCGGCGAGCCGCCCACGCTCGACCTGCACACGACGACCGCCGTCGTCGTGCAGCACATCACCTGGCAGATCTACGAGGGGCTCTTCACCTACGACAAGAACTACAGCGCGGTGCCGTTGCTGGTCGACAGCCACGCCGTGAGCGACGGTGGCCGCACTCACACCTTCAAGCTACGCCGAGGGGTGAAGTTCCACAACGGCAAGGAGATGACGTCCGCCGACGTCGTGGCCTCGCTCAAGCGCTGGGGCAAGCTGGCCACCGCGGGCAAGACGGTCTGGCGCAACGTCGAGGGCGTGGACGCCAAGGACTCCCACACCGTGGCGCTGTACCTCAAGGAGCCATCGGCGGCCCTGCTCATGGGCCTGGCCCGCCCCAACAACGGCGCCGTCATCTATCCCAAGGAGATCATCGACGCCGCCGGCGACAACGCGGTGAAGGAGTACATCGGCACCGGACCCTATCGCTTCGTCGAGCACCGGCCCGACCGCCACATCAAGCTGGCCCGGTTCAAGGACTACGTGGCCCGCGCCGAGCCACCCGACGGCTTCGGCGGAAAGCGGACGGCTTACCTCGACGAGATCATGTTCATCCCGGTGGGCGACGTCGCCGTACGCCTGGCCGGCGTGGAGACCGGCGAGTACCACTACGCCCAGCAGATCCAGCAGGATCAGTACGACCGGCTGAAGGCGATGCCGGGGGTGGTGCCCAGCATCATCAAGCCGGCCAACTGGTCCACCGCCGTCCTCAACCACAAGCAGGGGTTGATGGCGGACAAGCGCGTGCGGCAGGCGTTCCAGGCGGCCCTCGACATGGAGCCCATCATGGCGGCGGGCTTCGGGAACAAGGCGTTCTACCGCCTGGACCCGAGCCTCATGTTCGCCGAGCAGCCGCAGTGGTACTCGAAGGTCGGCGCCGGGCTGTACAACCAGCGCAACCCCGCCAAGGCGAAGAAGCTGCTGGCCGAGGCCGGCTACACCGGGCAAACGCTGCGCTGGATCACGACCAAGGAGTATCAGTGGATGTACAAGAACGCGCTGGTCGCCAAGCAGCAACTGGAGGCGGTCGGCTTCAAGATCGACCTGCAGGTGGTGGACTGGGCGACGCTCGTGCAGCGCCGGAACAAGCCGGAGCTGTGGGAGGTGTTCTCGACCGGTATCACGTTCAACCCCGAGCCGGCCTTCAACACCGGCACCGCCTGCAACTGGCCGGGCTGGTGGTGCCACGAGGACAAGGAGCAGTGGATGCAGGCGATGGCCAGCGAGGGCGACCCCAGGAAGCGCAAGGCGATCTGGGACAAGGTCCAGCAGATCTTCTACGAGGACGTCGGCCGCATCAAGTTCGGCGACTCCTTCTCGCTGGAAATCATCCGCAGCAACGTCCACGGCTGGCAGTCCAAGGGCGAGCTGCCACTCTGGAACGTCTGGCTCAAGTGAGCACGCGGCGGGCGGCGCGGCGGTGAAGACCTACGTCGCGCGCCGCCTGCTCGCGCTCATCCCGGTGGCGCTGGTGGTGGCGACGGTGGCCTTCGTGCTCATCCACCTGGCCCCCGGCGATCCGGCTTCGGTGATCGCCGGGCCGGACGCCTCCGCCGAGGACGTGCAGCGCATCGAGCGGCAGCTCGGTCTCGACGCGCCGTTGCCCGTGCAGCTGGGGCGGTGGTTCGGGCGCCTGGCCCGGGGCGACCTGGGGGACTCCATCTTCCTGCGCATGCCGGTCACCGAGGCGATTCTGGACCGCGTGGAGCCCACGCTGCTGCTGACGCTGTTCGCCATCGCCATCTCCATCGTGATCGGCGTGCCGGCCGGCGTGCTGTCCGCCCGCCATCACAACACGGCCACCGACCAGGTGCTCATGGTGCTCGCGCTGCTCGGCGTGTCGATCCCCAACTTCCTGCTGGGGCTGCTCTTCATCCTCTTCTTCTCCGTCTGGCTGGGCTGGTTCCCGGTGGCCGGCTACTCGGCGCTGGAGTACGGGTGGCTCAAGACCGCGCGCTCGCTCGTGCTGCCGGCCTTCGCACTCGGGCTGGTGCAGTCGGCCCTGATCGCCCGCATCGCCCGCTCCTCGATGCTCGACGTGATGGGCGAGCAGTTCATCACGGCCGGCCGCGCCAAGGGGCTGGGCGAGCGGACGGTCGTCTACAAGCACGCGCTCAAGAACGCGATGATCCCCACGGTGACGATCATCGGCATCTCGTTCGCCATCCTGATCTCGGGCGCGGTGGTGGTGGAGACGGTCTTCAACATCCCGGGCCTGGGCCGGCTCATCATCTCGGCGGTCCTGCGCCGCGACTACCCGGTCATTCAGGGCGTGGTGCTGTGCATCGCCGGGATGTACATGCTGATCAACCTGGCGGTCGACCTCTCCTACATGCTCTTCGACCCCCGGGTGAAGTACCAGTGAGGTTCCGGCCATGAGCGTCATCGCGCTGCCCCGGGCCGAGCCGGCGAGCCCGTCCGGCCGGCCCGGCTGGCTGGTCCTGCTGACCCGGCGCAAGACCACGCTTGTCGGGGCGATCCTCATGGCGCTGATGCTGGCGGTCGGTCTGCTGGCCCCGCTCATCGCCGGCGATCCCACACACATGGACGTGTCCGGTCGCCTGACCGCCCCCGGTCGGGGGCACTGGCTCGGCACCGATGACGTCGGCCGCGACGTGTGGAGCCGGGTGGTGTACGGCGCTCGGCTGTCGCTGCTGGTCGGCGGCGCGGTCGTCGCGCTCTCGTTCCTGGTCGGCGTCGTGTGCGGCGTGGTCGCCGGCTACTACCGCCGGCTCGACAACGTGGTCATGCGGATCATGGACGGGCTCATGGCGTTCCCGGCCATCGTGCTGGCCATCGCGCTGATGGCGGCGCTGGGGCCGAGCGTCGTCAACGTCATCGTGGCCATCGCGGTCGTGTACTCGCCGCGGGTGGCGCGCGTCGTGCGCGGCTCGGTCCTGGTCATCCGCGAGACGGCCTACGTCGAGGCGGCCCGCGCGCTCGGTGTCTCCGACCTCGTCCTGCTCACCCGGCACGTGCTGCCCAACTGCATGTCGCCGGTCATCGTGCAGGGCTCGTTCGTGTTCGCCGCCGCCGTGCTGACGGAGGCCGCCCTGTCCTTCCTCGGCGTCGGCGTGCCGCCCTACGTGCCGTCGTGGGGCGTGATCCTGGCCGAGGGGCGCCTGTACATCCAGCAGGCGCCGTGGCTCGTGCTCTACCCCGGCGTGGCCATCATGCTCACGATCTTCGGCCTCAACCTGTTCGGCGACGGCCTGCGCGACCTGCTCGACCCCAAGATCCGGGGCCTGGCCACCGAGCGCCAGCGCGCCGCCTAGACGAGGAGACCCCCATGCCGCCCCATCGTCGCGCCTACCGTCCGACCGTCATGGGCAGCCGGGGCGCCGTCGCCTCCGCCCATCCGCTGGCCTCGATGGCGGGGATCCAGGTGTTGCTCGCCGGTGGCAACGCGGTGGACGCGGCCGTGGCCGTCGGCTCCACCCTCAACGTCGTGGAGCCGTTCATGTCCGGCATCGGCGGCATCGGGCTCATGCTGATCTCGCGGCCGGACGGCGAGCGGCACGTGCTCGACTTCATCGGCTCCGCCCCGCTGGCGGCCGATGTCGCGCGCTGCACCGAGGCCGAGCAGGGCGCCGGGCCCAAGGCGTGCGCGACGCCCGGCAATCTCGGCGGCTGGCTGACCGCCCACGCGCGCTTCGGCCGCCTGCCGCGGGCGAGCGTGCTGGAGCCCGCCATCGGCCACGCCGAGCGCGGTGTGCCCCTCACGTTCAAGAACGTCGACTTCTTCACGGCAGCCCGCGAGACGCTGCGGCACTCACCCGAGGCCGAGCGACTCTACTGGCCCAACGGCGGGCCGCGCGCCGGCGCCGTCGCCATCTACAAGGACCTGGCGGCCACCCTGCGCCAGGTGGCCGAGGGGGGCCTGGAGGCGTTCTATCGGGGGCCGCTCGCGCGAACGATCGCCCGCGCCGTCCAGGATGCCGGCGGCTGGCTGTCCGAGCAGGATCTGGCCGGCTTCGAGCCCGTGTGGCGTCAGCCGGCCACGATCACCTACCGGGGAGCCGAGATCTGCTCGATGCCGCCACCGTTTTCGGCCTTCCAGATGCTGGAGACGCTGAACATCCTGGAGGGCTTCGACGTGGCTGGGTGGGGGCAGAACTCGGTCGACTACCTGCACCACCTCATCGAGACCATCAAGCTGGCCTCGGCCGACCGCCTGGCCTACGCCTACGGCGAGTCGACGCCGATCGCCGGCCTGCTCGCCAAGACGTACGCGGCCTCGCAGCGGGCCCGCATCGATCCGACCCGGGCCGCTGTCAGCGAGGGCGAGCGCTACGCGGCGCAGAAGCTGGCCGGGCAGATCGGCGAGGGCCATCCGGCCAGGTTCGAGAACGAGCAGACGACGCACTTCGCCTGCGCGGACGCCGAGGGCCAGGTGGTGTCCGTCACCCAGACGCTCGGTGCCCCGTTCGGCTCGGGCTTCGCGGTGCCCGGCACCGGGATCGTGTTGAACAACATCCTGAAGTGGGCGGACCGCGACCCCGCCTCGCCCAACGTGCTGAGGCCGGGCCGCAAGTCCGGCACGATGATGTCGCCGACCCAGGTCTTCCGCCACGGCGCCTTTCGCCTGTCGGTCGGCACGCCCGGCTCCTACGGGATATTGCAGACCCAGCCACAGATGCTGCTCAACGTGCTCGAGTTCGGCCTCAACGTCCAGGAGGCGGTCGAGGCGCCCCGCGTTCGCGCCTACCGCGATCGCCTGATCGACGCCGAGGCCCGGATCGACGAGCCCACGCGCGCCGGCCTGGCCGCCCGGGGCCACCAGGTCCATGTCATCGACGACTGGTCCTGGATCGTCGGCGGGGGCCAGGCCATCGCGCGCGACCCCGACTCCGGCGCGCTCATGGCCGCCGCCGACCCCAGACGGGACGGGTACGCCCTGGCCATCTGAGCCGTCGGCGCGGGCGGTCAGGGCGCGCTGGCGTGCGGAGGCCGCGCGGCCACGCTGGCGATGATCGTCGTGAGCTCGCCCGGGTCGACCGGCTTGGGGACGTGCATGTTGAAGCCGGCCGTGAGGGCCCGCATCCGGTCCTGCATCCGGCCGTAAGCCGTGAGCGCCACGGCGGGGGTCCTGCTGCGGCTGTCCTCCAGCGCGCGGATCCGTCGGATCAGGGCGTAACCGTCCTCGCCAGGCATCTCGATGTCCGAGACCAGGACGTCGGGCGCCCAGTCCTGGAACACCTTGAGTGCCTCGGGCGCCGACGAGCAGGTCTTCACCACGGCCCCGGCCTGCACGAGAATCGCCGACGCGAGCTCGACCGCGTCCTGGTCGTCGTCGACGACCAGCACGCGCAGCCCGTCGAGGCGAGCGGCGACGGCCGGCAGGTCGGGCGAGGCGGCGGTGGGATGCTCCCGGGGCCCGGGCCCGGCGGCAGCGGCGGCGATCGTGAGGGGCAGGCTGACGACGAAGGTCGCCCCCAGGCCCTCGCCCGGACTCTGCGCGGTGACGGAACCCCCGTGGAGCTCGACGAAGTGCTTCACCAGTGCCAGGCCCAGACCGAGACCCGCGTGCATCCTGGTGCTGGAGCTGTCGCCCTGGCGGAACCGGTCGAAGACGAACGGCAGCACGTCGGCCGACATGCCCACCCCGGTATCGCGCACGACGATCTCCACGTGCGAGTTGACACGCTGCAGGTGAACCTGGACGCGCCCCCCCTTGGGCGTGAACTTCACGGCGTTCATCAACAGATTCCAGACGACCTGCTGGAGCCGGTCGGGATCGCCCGTGACCGGCCCGGCCCGGGGGTCGAGGACCGTCTGCACCCGGATCTCCCTGGCGTCCGCCGCCGGGCGGACGGCATCGAGGGCGGCCTCGATGACGCTGCGGAGGTCGACGGGCCGGACGTCGAGGCGCATCTTGCCCGTGACGACCCGGGAGATGTCGAGCAGGTCGTCGATCAGCTGCACCTGGGCATGCGCGTTCCGGACGATGGCGTCGAGCCCCCGCTCCGTCGCCTCGGCCGGGACCTGCCCGGCCCGCAGCATCCGCGCCCAGCCGTAGACGGCGTTGAGCGGCGTTCGCAGCTCGTGGGAGAGCACGGCCAGGAACTCGTCCTTCGCGCGGTTGGCGGCCTCCGCCTGGCCGCGGGCGGCCTGCTCGGCGGCCAGCAGCCGCGCATTCTGGATCGCCACCGCCGCGTGATCGGCGAATCGTTCGACGAGATTCTCGTCGCGATCGGTGAACGCCCGGCGCGAGCGGTTGTCGAGATAGATCAGCCCCTCGACCCGGTCGTGGAGACGAACGGGGACGACGAGGCTGGCGATGGTGCCTTCCTCGGCCAGCAGCGCCTCGTGGTCTCGATGCCGGTGCGGATCACCGGGATGGTCGTCCGTGCGGTACGGCCTGCCGGTACGCCAGACCCGGGCACCCAGGCCCGCCTCGCGGCTCACCTCCGGGGGGTGATGACCGGCCAGGCGCGAGCCGGCCAAGTACCGGAAGTGCATCGTGTCGGTCACGGGGTCCCGGAGCGCGATCCGGCCGACGTCGGCACCGCAGAGCTCCTTGGCGCCATTGACGACGCGCTCCAGGACGGTGTCGAGATCGAGCGACGTGGTGGCCGCGGCGGTCACGTCGCCGAAGATCTCGGCCTCTCGCTGCGCTCGGCGCGCCTCGCTCGAGGCGGCCTCCGCGAGGATCCGGGCCGCATCGGCCTCGCGATAGAGACGGGCGTTGTCGATCGCGGCCGCGGCCCGGTTCGCGACGGCCTCGGCGAACGCCACGTCGTGGGCGGTGTATCGCCGGCTCGATTCGGTGATGACGAACGTCATCGCGCCCAGGATCTGCGCCCGCGCGATCAGCGGCACGATGATCCACGACTTGAGGCCGAGCGCGTGAAACATGGCCAGCTGCTCGGGGTTCCGGGCGGCGCCGGCGAGATCGGCGTCCGTCGCGCTGGCCACCAGCGCCGTCCGCCGCGTCCGAATGACGGCCGGCACCCCGTGGGGGGCGTCCGGATTGAATCCGTGGAGCGTCCGGACCGAGCCGACCAGCACCTCCTTCGCCACATCGACGTGGGCCGTCGCCACCCGCCGGGTTCGGCCGTCGGGCTCGAGGAGATCGATCGCGCAGAGATCGGCCAGGATGGGGATCGCGAGCCGGGCGACCCGGGCCAGCGTGGTGTCGTACTCCAGCGAGGAGCCGAGGATCGCCGTCGCGTCGGCGAGGAACGAGGCTTCCCGCTCGGCCGCCTCGGCGGTCTCCCGCGCCCGGCGCTCGGCGGCGAGAAGCGCGGCCCGTTCGGCCTCGGCCCGCTTCCGCGGCCCGATGTCGCGGGCGATCGTGGAGGCGCCGGCGATCGTGCCGCCGCTGCTCCGGATGGGCGAGATCGAGAGCGCGACGTCGAGAGTGCCGCCATCCTTGTGTCGGCGGACGGTCTCGAAGGCCTCGATGGCCTCCCCACGGGCGAGGCGGCGCAGGATGTCGGCCTCCTCGTCCAGGCGATGCGGGGGCACGACGAGCGCGATCGACCGGCCAACCGCCTCCGCCTCGGTGTAGCCGAACATCCGGGCCGCGGCCGAGTTCCACGAGGTGATGACGCCGTCCAGCGTCTTGCCGATGATGGCATCGTCGGAGGACTCGACGATGGCCGCCAGCCGGCGCGCATTCGAGTCCGCTCCCTCCCTGAGCGCCGCCGCGTGCACGAAGGCCTGCCGCAGATCGTCGATCTCCGCGACGCCGGCGCGCCGGTCGGCCGGCAGGTCGCCTCGCTCGCCGAACGTCCTGGCGGCGCCCGCGAGCGCTGCCAGGGGCAGGACGATCCGCCGCCCCATGACGAGCGCCCCGAGCAGCGCCAGGCCGGTCAGGGCGACCCCCCCGGCGATCATGGCGAGCAGCGAGCGTTCGAGCGGCGCTGCCACCGACGTCGCCGGCAGGCCGAGGCCGACCCCCCAGCCGCTCACGGCGGACCGGACGAACGCGGTGTTGACCGTGACGCCTTCCAGGGTGTGCGTCACCGCCCAGCCCTCGGACTCGCCGGTGTCGAGGAGCGCCGCGAACTCCGGGGAGACCGGTTTGGCCAGAAACGCGTCCAGATTCTTCGTCCGCGCGACGATCTTCTTGTCGCGGTCGAAGACGGTACCGACCCAGTCCTCGGCGAGCGCCTGACGCGTCAGGACGTCGAGCAGAGAGGCGGGGTTGATGACAGCCGCCAGCACATAGCGGAGTGCAGCCCCGCGCACCACGGGCACCCGGATGGCGAAGTCCTGGTGGCCGGTCAGCTCGCGAGGCGCGAGGTCACCGATGACGGGCTGGCGGGTGGCGAGCACCGCGTCGAAGCTGCGACGCTCGGACACGTCGGGCAGCGGTGCGCCCAGTGGACGGAGCGCGGTGAGGAGCTGTCGTCCCTCGGGCGAGTAGAGGCTGATCGTGAGCCAGCCCTGCTGACTGGAGAGGGCACGCGCCGCCTCCGCATGGAACTCCGGGAGGTTGCCGGCGTCGAGGCTGGGCAGGGCCGAGAGCGCCTCCAGCGTCCTGATGGATCCGGTGAGGTGCTCGTCGACGGCACTCATGGTGGCCCGGGCGGTGCCCACGGCGCCGCGTCGGACGGCGGCCGTCTGCTCGCGTCCGAACGCCACGATGACGATGCTGGAGAGGACGATCATCGGGAGCAGGACCGCGAGAACCAGCGCCATGAGATGCCACCTGAGGGTCAGGGCCGGCATGGGCTGCTCTCGCTTTCTCGCGAGCCGAGGGTCCAGGCTACCTGCCCGTCACGGCGCCGCCCGGCTCGGCGGCGCTAGCCCTTGCGGGTCATGGCGGCGACGACGCGGCACAGCTCCCACGGGTCGACCGGCTTGCGGAGGTGCGCCTGGAACCCGGCCGGCAGCGTGCGGTCGGGACCGTGGGTCGCCCCGTGGGCGGTGATCGCGATGACGGGCAGCCCGCCGCCGCGCTCGGCGGGCAGCGCGCGCAGGGAGCTCACGAACCAGTAGCCGTCGTGCTGGGGCATCGCGATGTCGCAGACGATCACGTCGGGAAGCACGCGCTGCAGGGTGTCGAGCCCTTCGCCGGCGCTGGTGGCCACGCTCACGAGCGCGCCGCAGTAGCGCAGCACGGTGCGGATCAGATCGCGGGCCTCGGGGTCGTCGTCGATGATCAGCACGTGGATCCCCGCCAGGGCGTCGCCGGGCAACGGATCGTGGCGGCCCATGGGGGCTACGGCGCCAGGTTGACTGCGAGGCATACTGCCGCCTCCATCCGAGGATCAGGAACGACCAGGCTCACGGGGGGCTCCCTCAGCATCTCGCACTTCATCGTACCGTCATCAGGCTCGAGACCAGCCGGCACAGCTCCCAGGGGTCGAGCGGTGTGCGCAGGTACGCCTGGTATCCGCGCGCGCGCGCGCGGCCGTCGTCGGCGTCGCCTGCGACCGCGACCGCGGGCAGAACGCCGCCGTCCTCGGGCTTGAGGCCGCGCACCCGGCGGATGAAGCTGAAGTCCGCGTCGTCGGCGAGAGCCACGATGAGCACGTCGGGTTTCACCTGGCGCATCACGCCGAGCGCGTCGGCGGCCGACGACAGCGGTGTCACCAGCGCCCCACAGTACGACAGGATCTCGCCGAGCGTCTCGCGGCCGCGTGGGTGGCTGTCGACCACCAGGATCCAGACGCCGCGCAGCGAGTCGACCGAGAAGAATCCCCCGCTGGGCATGGGTCAGGACCACGCAATCCGGATGCCACGGATTCCCGCGGGCCGGCGCTCCTGGACGAGCTCGGCAAGAAGCGCGACGAGCTGGACGGGGTCGATCGGCTTGACGACATGCGCCTGGAAGCCGGCCTGCAGGGCGGCGTTGCGGTCCTCCGGGCGAGCCCAGCCCGTCAGCGCCACGGCGATCGCGGGCGGGGTACCCGGCGTCACGAGCCCATGCAGCCGCCGGACGAGGCCGTAGCCGTCGACATCGGGCAGCCCGATGTCGCTCAGCACGACGTCGGGCGTGGCACGCCCGAACGCCGCCACCGCCTCCTCGGCACTGGCCGCGTCGACCACCTCGGCGCCGTGCTGGCGCAGCACCATGCCCAGCAGATCGCGCGCGTCGTCGTCGTCGTCGACCAGCAGGATGCGCACGTGCTCGAGCGCGCCGGCGTCGGGGACGGGGCGCGCCGGCCCGTCGCCGGCGGGCGTCGTCGTCGTTGCGACGAGCAGCGGCAGCTCGACCGTGAACGTGGCGCCCCGGCCGGCGCCTGCACTGGCGGCATGCACGAGACCACCGTGCAGCTCGGTCAGGTGGCGCACGATCGCGAGGCCCAGGCCGAGTCCGCCGGTGCGCCGGGTCGCGCCGGCCTCGGCCTGGCGGAAGCGGTCGAAGACGTGGGGCAGGAATGCCGCCTCGATGCCCGTCCCGTCGTCGGTGACCTGGATGCCGGCGCGGCCGTCCCGGACGTGCAGTCCGATGCCGACGTGGCCCCCCTCGGGCGTGAAGCGGATCGCGTTGCTCAGCAGGTTGCAGACGACCTGCTGCAGGCGGTCCGCGTCGGCCAGCGTGGGCGGCACCGGGCGTTCGACGTGCACCGCGAGGACCTGGCCCTTGGCAGCCGCGGTGTGGCGCACGGCGTCCACCGCGGCGTCGACGACGCCGGCCAGATCGGTGGGGGCCAGGCGGAGCTGGACCTTGCCGGTGACGATCCGGGCCACGTCCAGCAGATCGGCGATCAGCTGCTCCTGGATCTCGGCGTTGCGCTCGACCGCCGCCAGCCCCCGCTCGACCGTCGCGGCGTCCAGCTGCCCGGAGCGCAGCAGGCGGCTCCAGCCCAGGATGGCGTTGAGCGGTGTGCGCAGCTCGTGGGAGACCGCGGCCAGGAACTCGTCCTTCGCGCGATTGGCGGTCTCCGCTTCCAGGCGCACCGCGCGCTCGCGCGCCAGCAGACACTCGCGCTCGTGCTCGATGCGCTGGCGTCCCAGGAACTGCTCGAGCTGCGCGGCCACCAGCCGCAGGGTCCGGACCGCGGCCACCTCGTCGCCGGCCTCCGGCTCGCGTCGCAGGCCCACCATGACGCTGGTCTCCTCGTCGCCCAGGGCGATCGGGACGCCGCAGGCGACGCGCAGCCCGGCGGCGTCGGCGGCGGCGGCCCGCTGGAAGATCGGCGCCTTGGCGAGATCGGCCAGCCAGACCGGCTCGCCGCCGGCCCAGACGTGGCCGGGGAGGTCGACGCCGCGCGCGAGGGTCGCCTGGTGGCCGAGCAGGGCCAGCGCATCGGCGTCGACGCCGGGCCGCGCGACCGCGGCGACCAGGCGGAGCCCGTCGGCATCGGGCGGGCGGCGCCAGACCTCGCCGACGTCCCAGCCGAGCTCCTCGCACACCGCCGCCAGCGTGCGGCGCAGCGTGACCGTCGCATCGATCCCGGCGGTGAGCGTCT
>Ga0302046_10004979_pt1 | contig 11756 bp, 7 predicted proteins | sample RVTome_11_FD_200261 | JGI IMG/M metagenome (GOLD analysis project Ga0302046, IMG submission 200261) | Soil microbial communities from uranium-contaminated site in the Upper Colorado River Basin, Wyoming, United States - RVT147D111 (version 2) ... | reverse complement strand
TTAATGAAGCCATGAAACTGGCCGCGGCCCGGGCCATTGCGGATCTGGCGATGGCCGGCTCCTCGGATCTGGTCGCCAAGGCGTACGGGGATGCGCCAACGCGATTCGGACCCGAGTACCTTATCCCGAAACCGTTTGATCCGCGGCTCATCCTGACGATCGCGCCTGCGGTCGCCAGGGCGGCAATGGAGAGCGGCGTAGCGACCCGGCCGATCAAGGACTTCGGCGCATACGAACAGCACCTGACCGAGTTCGTATTCCGGTCGGGCCTGGTAATGAAACCCGTTTTCGATATCGCCAAAAAGCGGCCCAGGCGTCTGGTCTACGCCGAAGGCGAAGAGAGACGGGTATTGCAGGCGGCGCAGCAGGTTATTGACGAAGGACTGGCGCGGCCGATTCTGGTCGGCCGTCCGGCGGTCATCGAAAAACGCATCAGGCAGCTCGGCCTGAGAATGCAGCCGGGAAACGACGTGGAGCTGGTGAACATTCTCAGCGATAAACGCTACAAGTCCTTTTGGCAGGAATACCGCCGGCTGGTCGGCCGCAGCGGTGCTTCGCCGGACTTTGCCAAGATGGTGGTGCGAACACAGGCCACCGTCGTTGCGGCGCTGTTGGTCCATTGCGGTGAAGCCGAAGCCATGCTCTGCGGTTCCGTTGGCCGGTACAAGGATCATTTCGCCCACGTTTCCGCGATCATCGGCAAACGCGACGGGGTTCGCGATTTCTCCGCCTTAACCGCGCTCATCCTGCCAAGCGGAACCCTGTTCATCTGTGATACCCACGTGACCCGAAACCCGACCGCCGAAGAAATCGCCGAGATGACGATTCTCGCGGCGCGGGAAGTTCGCGCGTTCGGCATCACGCCAAAAGCAGCGCTGTTGTCCCGTTCGAATTTCGGAACCCATGACGGTCCCGCCTCGATCAAGATGCGCAACGCATTGAAAATAATCCACGATCTCGCCCCCGATCTCGAAGTCGACGGAGAAATGCACGCCGATGCAGCGCTGTCGGAAGACATTCGCCGCTCGGTGCTTCCGGATTCGGTGTTACAGGGCCGCGCCAACCTGCTGGTGATGCCGAACGTCGACGCCGCGAATATCGCGTATAACCTGCTGAAAGTGCTCGGTGGAGGCGTCACCATCGGGCCGCTGCTGATGGGCGCGGCGCGCTCGGTACATATCGTGACCCAGTCGATTACCGTGAGAGGGCTCGTCAACATGAGCGCCATTGCGTCAAGTCGCGCCGCCGGCATCGATACCGGGACGCAGGCGCCGCTTCAGATGTAGCGAAAATTCACGTCCCGCAGGAGGATCGCCTCCTCGAGGGCGGTATCTATCCGGCGCCGCCCGATCCTGGGTTCCACGTCGGGGAAGAAATACGCCGCCAGCTCCAAAGAACGGGCACCGTCTGCATCACCGTCCAGTAACCTCAGATAGAAGGGATATTGTTCGACGCGACCGCGTCGCGACTCGAAGCGTTGATGTTCCTTTTTCAGACGTTTTCTTGCCGTTTCGATCTGGAGGTCGACGGATTCCCGCATGTTGAAAACCACACAACACTCATGCTGTTTCAGGTTTGGCCTGAGGTAATCCTGGTCGTCGACGTCCGTTTCCACCCTGTTTCCCAGGTCGTCTTCGACAAAGCTTGTGTCCCACCGCACCATGCGCACGACATGCGCCGGCCGAGGGGATTTGAAAAGAGGGTCAAGGGAGTCCCGATAATCGAACATTATGCCGCAAAGCCCGTAGCGGGCGGCGAGGCGGGTCCGCTCCCTGTCCTGCCCTGCATCCTGCGGCGACAGGGACACGAATCGTTCATAGTCCTGCTGATAACGCTCGTTTCGGCGGAGAAATTCCCAATGCCAGCGGGCAAGCAATGTGTCCGGGCCAGGCGTCGGGTAGTCGTCGGGTGACCGCCAGTCTGCCAGCGCTCTCATGAACCGGGCCTCTTGGGTGTTGGTTTCAGTAGTCGGCCGAAACCGCATCGTTTCGGTCCGGGCCACGCCGGTGCGGGGCGCGGCCGCCGCTCCGGCGATGGGGAAGAAATCATATCGTTTCGCCGGCGAAAAAGGGTATTCCATCCGCCGCCCCCTGCGGTGCCCCGATACGGTCCGAAGATGGCGCAATGGCGCGGTATTTCCCGCCCGGAGGGGATTTGAATCGGGACGTAACGCGCAGTACCATGCGTCTCGGTGCAGCAAAAACGCGCAAGAAATCCGGCCCGGCCACGAAAAAACACGCTATTATTGAAAGTTACGAGGAATAAGTGAACCGGCGCGCTCCCGAATCGGGGCTCGCACGGGGGATTTCGTCGTTTCGGGGATAAATATTACTCGGCGCGGGATTGGCCCCGCGAATATCGCCCGCAGGGTAAAACCGCATCAATCGGGCATCGCGGGTGCCCGGGGAAACAAGATCAAACGCAATAACATCTAACAGGAGCTAAGGTAATGAGGTACATGAGGACTCTTGCCGCCTGCGTACTCATCCCGGTTTTCATGTCCGGTTGTGCGAGCATCCAAGGCGGCCCTGGTAGTGAAGGCGGCCCTTATAGCGATTGGAATGCGTGCGTCATCGGCGGTGGCGTCGCCGGTGCCGCGGCAGGGGTAGCGGTCGACGGCGGGATCGGGGGTGGCGTTTTCGGATTCTTCTCCGGCGCCGTACTCGGCGGTGTACTCTGTCGTGACGCTATGCCCATGATGGCGGGGGATTCAGACGGCGACGGCGTGCCCGACGATGTCGACGAATGCCCGGGAACGCCAGCGGAAGCTCGCGGTATGGTGGACGACAAGGGTTGTCCGAAATATTCCGACGCCGACGGCGTCCCGGACTATCTGGATAAGTGCCCCGGAACGCCTGCCGGCGTGAAGGTCGATGCCGAGGGATGCCCGGTTGATTCTGACGGTGACGGCGTTGCCGATTATCTCGACAAGTGTCCGAACACACCGAAAGGCGTCCGCGTTGATACCGACGGCTGCCCGCCGGACGGCGATGTTGTGGCTATCGTTACCAACATCAACTTCGATTTCGACAGCGCGGCGATTCGTGAAGATTCCAGGAGCAAACTTGCCCGGGTCATCAACACGCTGAAGGAAAATCCGGGAATTCGCGTACGTATCGAAGGCCACGCGGACAGCACGGGCCCGGCGGATTACAACCAGGGCCTGTCACTGCGTCGCGCAGAGGCGGTACGCAAGTATCTGGTCGATCGCGGCATATCGATTACGCGTTTGAGTGTGGACGGAAAGGGCGAGGCCGAGCCACTTGTGTCTAATGATACACGGGCGGGCCGCGCCGTTAACCGGCGGGTCGAGTTCAAGGCCATCAAGTAATAATCAAGGCCTGAACGCGTAAGTCCTGAAGCCTGCGCGCGGTGCGTACCGCGCGCAGGCTTTTTTCATGGGCGCCCGAAAATTGCCTCGCCCCGGCGGTTGTCAGGTGTTCAGCAGGCATCGAGATTGAGGGATTCCTCAATGGTCCGGATCCGGCGCCGCCTGATTTCGGCGCCGGCATCCTTCCCGGTCACGCCCGACTGCACCGTGTCGTCCCCGCTCACCGCGGCAGCGGCTTCAAATGCCCGACGAAGAAGGCCCGTTTGTGCGGGTCCCGCCATCCACTGATCCAGTGCATCACATACAGCGAGCGCATCGGTGAATCTTTCCGCTCGCCGAAAGGCGTCGACAGATTCCAGCATCGCATAAAGCGCCGCCGCGTCCGGATTTTCTGACGGGAAGGTGTATACGAGCGGCACCATGCGTGCGAGCTCCGCGTATTTCCTCGGCAGGGGAAAGCGCTGACCCAATCGATCAAGTATCTCCACGGTGGCGACCGGATCGACGCCGGTGCGGGCGTTGACCAGGGTGGCGAAGCGTATTTCAGGGCGCGGGTCCAATCCTGCGGCAATGTCCAAAACAGAAAAATCGAGCGATGTTCCGTCGCGGCGCCCCGCCGGCGCCAACTCTGGCAAAACCACCGGCAGCGCGCCGCAGGTCTCAAGCTCGCTGAAAAACGTCGCCGGACTCTCCGTGCGCAAGGCTTTTTCAAGTTCTCTCCAGATTCGGCCTCCCGACAGCGCGTGCATGTCTTCGCCCGCAGACATTTTCTTCATCAATGCGCGGGTCGAGGGGTCGATCTGAAATCCGTATCCCGCAAGGCGCGCCGCCAACCTGGCGCACCGAAGCACCCTCAACGGATCTTCTACAAAGGCGGGTGAAACGTGACGCAGTACGCGCTTGTTCAGATCGCCAAGACCGCCAACGGGATCGACCAGTTCGCCCTCGGCTGATTCCGCCATGGCATTGACCCGCAGGTCGCGACGGCGAAGGTCTTCCTCCAGGGTGACCTCCGGTCCGAACTCGACAACAAATCCCTTGTGTCCTTCGCCCGATTTCTTCTCGCGGCGCGCCAGCGCGTACTCCTCGCCGCTGTCGGGGTGGGCAAATACAGGGAAGTCCGTATCGAGCCTTCGAAATCCCAGTGCTTCCATTTCCGCTGGCGTCGCACCGAGCACGACCCAGTCGCGCTCGTCGGGTTCGATTCCCAGTAACCGATCCCTGACGGCGCCACCAACGAGAAAGGTTTTCACACGGCCATCCGTTCGAAAGGTGGCGCCAATTCTACACGCAGACTTTGCCTGCATCAGGGTCCGTGAGGCGCCGGGCTCGAAGGGAAGAGGCCGGTTTCGACCTTTCGACAGCCGTCGTCGATAAGGGATTGTTCAGATACCCGTATCACCCGGATATGCGGGGTTGACCCAGGTCCCGTGGGAAGAAACGTCCGTGAGACGGATCACATTGGAGCCGTCGCTCTCGACGATCAGATGTTTCCGCGACACGTCACGCAAACCGGCATCCATGACAACGTCTGCGCCTGCGTCTCGGCCGATGATGTTCTTGCCTTCGCGCAGGGTTGTTTCCTGGCCTTTGTCGTCGATAAATATCAATCGTCCGCGGTAGATAATTCCGCAGGGGCTTTTGGCCAGCCTCAGGTCAAATCTGGTGTCATTCTCCAGCCTGATTTCAAGAGATTCCCCCTTCGGAAGCCGGCTGAATCCGGCGCCCTTTCTGGAGGGGGCCGCAAACGTCGTCACATCGAAAATCGCGGTTTCCTTGAGTGCGTCTTCCTCGGCACCGGTCAAGGTGGCCCCGGTAAAATCCTTTTTGTGGATTTGCCGGTGTTCGTACAAGCCTTTGACGATCTCCTGGCGGGAGACCAGATATTGTATGTATTTGACCAGCGCGATCTTCTTGTACTGCTCGAATCCGGCGGGGACGGCCATCAGCGCAGAGATAATCGCGCGCCAGTCGTTGTCCTGGGAAATAACCGCCAGATCGATTTCCTTGAGTACGTTGTTGACGTCGCCGATATTGGCAAGAACACCGGAAAGGGCGTCAGCGAACCGCCGTTCGGCCTGTTTGATGGCGGCGGCCTCTTCGAGCAGATCTTCGTCGCGAACATCCACCAGTGCGCTAATCTTCGCCGATGGCACGCAAACCCGTCCTGACAGGGCGAACTCGAGCTCCGCGGGGCTTTTGAAGACATAGGTACCGGCGCCCACCTTGAGGGTGAGTTCTTCGGTCTCGGATGCCGTGCGCTTGAATATCATTGAGCCCTACTCGGAGCAAAGCACGGGGAGAATGTAGCCGATGCCAACATGGATGCGGCAAGCGGCCGCGCCGAATTGAGACGGCGTTCACAAATCCACGCGTAAACTCCCGAAAATTTTGGAAAAAACGGATTTTTACCGAGGGGGCAGCCCCGGTCAACGCCCACAGGCGAGCGGGTGCCGGAAAAGCGGGTTGAGTTCCCGGTCCCTGTTCCATGACAGGGGCGGGGGTGTAGCAGCCTGTCGGACTGAGGACTGCTCTGCTGCGGAAAAGCGGATTCCGGTCCTTTTCGTCAAATAGCGACGGCTATTCTCCGAGAAACGACCGGACAAAATGCCTCGAAACCGCTTTCCCTCGCTACGACCGCCTGAGTCCGACAGGCTGCTAGCGGCCCCGCACCGGCGCCGCTACGGGCCGGATTGGCCTGCCCGTCAGGGCCTCCGGCGTGAATTCGTCCACGCGGATTGCCTCCTCCCTGGCCGCCTCCGCCTCCCGCAGTAGCTGCGCCTCTGGTTCACTGATCATGTCACACGCCAGCGCTTCGTCGATCTGCGCCTCGGGCAGATCGGCGGCAATATCGCCACTGCGCAGGGCGCGATACAGCTTGCGGGTTGCGCGTTCCGCCTCCACTGCCCTGCCCAGGGCATACTCCACGCGGCCTGCCGGTTCCTCCGGCCCGCCAATGTAGACCCCGTCGGTGAGCCGATCGCGGGCGGCCGACGGCGTCAGCAGCAGCCGGGCCACTCGCCGGTCGTTGGCATCGCTGGGCGCGTCGTAGGGCATCCCCAGCGGAAATACCATCAGGCGCAACACTCTGCCGGGCCAGCGGCCAGGCAAGTTCCTGAACAGTTCGTCAAAAGCCGTCTGTATACCGTAGAGCGCGTCCCGACACGCCCAGTGCAGCAGGGGCCGGTCTGCCTGGGGGGTCCCCTGATCGTGATATCGCTTGAGTGCCGCCGAGGCCAGGTACAGATGGCTCAGCACGTCTCCGAGCCGGGCAGACAGCCGCTCCATGCGTTTGAGACGGGCCCCGAGAAGGGCCATGGAGACATCTGCGGTCAAGGCAAGACCGGTGCTCATACGCGTGAGCTGGCGGTAATACCAGCCCGCGGTGCCGCTGACCGGTGCCCGGACAAATCGGGCGCCGGTCAGGCCCAGCGTCAGGGATCGGACCGCGTTGCTGACAAAAAACCCTATGTGGGAAAAAAGGGCGACGTCGAAATTCGCCAGTCCCCGCTCGACGTGCTCGTCGCGGGCTGCTTCCATCTCCCTGAGCACGAAGGGATGGCAGCGAATTGCCCCCTGGCCGAAAATAATCAGACTGCGGGTAAGAATATTGGCGCCTTCCACGGTGATGGCGATGGGTACGCCCTGATATCCCCGGGCAATATAATTCCGTGGTCCCATGCATATTCCGCGTCCGCCGTGAATGTCCATGGCGTCGTCGATAACCTTCCGCATCCGTTCGGTCAGGTGATACTTGACGATGGCGGAGACGACCGATGGGCGCTCGCCCATGTCGACGGCCACAGCAGTCAGGGTTCGCGCGGCATCCATGAGGTAGGCATTGCCGCCGATTCTCGCCAGTGCTTCCTGTACGCCTTCGAATTGGCCTACGGGCGAATTGAACTGCTTGCGGATGGCGGCGTACGCCCCGGTCACGCGGCTCGCCAGTTTTCCGGAGCCGGTGCCCAGGGCCGGCAGTGAAATCGAGCGCCCCGCGGCCAGTGACTCCATCAGCATCATCCAGCCTTTGCCCGCCATATCCGGGCCGCCGATGATCCATTCCACCGGGATGAACACGTCCCTGCCCGAGTTCGGACCGTTATGGAAAGCCTGACTCATTGGCCAGTGGCGGTTACCGATGGTAATTCCCGGAGTGTTCGTGGGAATCAGCGCCAGCGTGATCCCGAGGTCGTTTTTGCTGCCCAGCAGCTTGTCCGGGTCGTAGAGCTTGAACGCGAGCCCCAGCAAGGTGGCGACCGGGCCAAGGGTGATGTAACGTTTGCGCCAGTTGAGACGGATACCGAGCACGTCCTTGTCACCCTGGAATTCTCCCCGGCATACGATGCCGATATCCTGCATGGCGGTGGCGTCGCTGCCGGCTTCCGGTCCGGTCAACGCGAAACAGGGGATCTCATCGCCCGCCGCGAGCCTCGGCAGATAATATTCCTTTTGCGCTTCGGTCCCGTAGTGCAGCAGCAATTCGGCGGGACCCAGGGAATTCGGCACCATGACGGTCACGCCAGCCGATACGCTTCGGCTCGCCACCTTCATCACGACTGCAGAATGCGCCAGCGCAGAAAATTCCAGGCCGCCATATTTTTTGGGGATGATGAGTCCGAAGAAACGATTTTTCCGAATGAAAGTCCATACCTCCGGCGGCAGATCTTTCAGCTCGTGTGTGACCTTCCAGTCGTCCACCATGGCACACAGTTTTTCCACCGGACCGTCAAGGAAGGCCTGTTCCTCTTCTGTCAATGCCGGTGCAGGTATCGACAGCAGCTTTTCCCAGTTCGGCGCACCGCTGAAAAGCTCACCATCCCACCATACGCTGCCCGCCTGAATCGCTTCGCGTTCGGTGTCTGACATCGGCGGCATTGCCCGACGAAAAGCTTCAATGAGCCGGCGGCTGACGAATCGCCGCCTCAACTTCGGCACATTGACCAGGGCGGCGAGGGCAAGGAAGAGCGCCCACGCCAGCGCCGCGACGAGCGCCCCGGTATTCAGGGTGGCAGCGGTCAAGGATACGCCGGCGGCCAGGGTGACGGACCGGAGCGAGGCACGTATACAGGCGAGGGCGGCAAATCCGACGATAGAACTGAGGAACCAGACTATCCAGAACATCGGACCGACTTCCGCCCGCGGTCAGGCCGTGTAAGGGATCGATTCCGGATGCCGGCGCGGGCCGCGGTGGTCTCGATCAGGCACCGCCAGGAAGCAGCCGGGCGCCGGGTACGTAGGTGCCATGCGACGACAGATCCGTAAGCCGGACATGGCGGGGCGACTCGACGTCGATGATGAGGTGTTTTCGGGATACGTCCCGGTAGGCCGTGTCGATTCTCACATCGTTTCCCTGTTCCCGTCCCACGCGGTTTCGCCCATATTGCAGTATATATTCGGGACCGTTTTCATCCAGCAGGTGAATCTCCTGTCCCGAGACAATCGTGAACTTGTGGCGTGAAAGCACTATGTCCAGGTTCGAATCGCCATCGAGCTGAATCGTGATGGTTTCCCCGCGGGGGAGACGTTGCAGTCCGCTGTCACGCGGCGAAAGCAACGCGGCCTTTTGTGACTCGAAGATCACGGTATCCCTGGCGTCACGCTCGGCGCCGTTGACCTCCGCCGGCTCCGCGTCCAGCTGATATTTGTTCTCAAAAATACATTTTAGAACCTCTTGTCTCGAACCCAGGTACTGGGTGTACTTGACCAGGGCAAGCTGCTTGTAATCGTTAAACTCTTTTCCCGTCTTGACCAGCGATGTGAACAGGCTCCGCCATTCGTGATCCTGCGAGAAGAGTTTCAGGTCGACGTCACGCAACAGGTAACCAATACTACCCGGTTCCTCCATGGACTTTGACAGCAAGTCCACGAAGCCGCGTTCCAGCTGCCGTATACTGCCGGCTTCCTTTGTCAGCGCCTCCGGCGACTGGCGCACCAGCTCGCGGATTTTGCCGGCGGGCACCTCGGTTCTGCTCGACAGGCAGAAGTCGAAATCCGACAGTGATGCAAAACTGACGGTTCTGTCCTGGAATTGAAGTCTGAGTCGATTGGAAAAGAGTTTTTCGATCATGTCCCGTTTCGCGTCCATGAATCTCGAGGTCAGGGTACCAGCGCGCAATCTGGCGCGCTGTCCGGACGGCACGCGGCCTGTGTCTATTCTAGCAGTCTGTCGGACTCAGGCGGTCATAGCGACTCAGGCAGTAGAGCAGTCCTGACTCCGACAGGCTGCCAGCCTGCATTATTCGTGAACGCGCGATGCGAGGGCGTGGACGGCGGCACGCCAACGATCGCCCCGGCAATTCGTCTGCCTTTCCGCCATCCCTGGCGGTCAGATGGACGAGGCGGAGCGAAGCAGGCGCCGGCGCCGCGAGCAGCGCAGGGAGCGGCTGCGAGATCGTGCCCGGTGCAGAACTTCCGGCACCCTTGCCGGGCCCAACGCGGCAGATCCGGGCAGGTATGTGCCCGCAGCCGCGGGCTCATGAATCCTGCAGGCGGGCAGCCCGGCGCAGGCCAAACCGTTTCCGAAGCAACGGCGTCCAGGCGGTGGTTGCTTAATTCAAGATGCCCGTAGAGAATTCGAAGGGTCCGGGTTTTCGCGGGTTGAGACCCAGGAGAAAGCATGGCCGACGACCCTGATTTGTATATTCCCGTTCCGGGTCGAGGGAAACTTCCGTCTAATCCTGCCTTGAGCGTTTCAACCATCGCCCGTCTGGCAAAGCGGTGAGGCGGCGCCGTTCATTCTGCGCCGCGGTTGCGCTGCTCCTTTGCCTGGTGCCGGTGGCGCCCGGCGTTGCTCAATTGATTGAGGCAAGGCCGGCCGGCCTGCGCATGGAGGTGACCGCCCGTGTTTCCCGCGACGGCGGCGAAATGCAGGAAATACCGGTCAGCGACGACAGCGTGCTGCGTACGGGCGATGGCCTGCAGTTCCGATTGCGCGTCGCCCGGGATGCCTACGTCTATGTCATCGCTTATGGCAGTTCCGGGTCTGCAGTCTTGCTGCACCCGTTTTCCGGGAGAGACGAAGATGCGTTCCTCCGCGCCGGTGAGGAAAGAATCATCCCCGGGCCGGACCGCTTTCTGCCTCTGGACCGTCGGGCCGGTGAGGAGAGTTTCTACGCGTTTGCCTCCCAGACACCGGTGCGTTTCATGTCCAGTCTGCTGGTTCGCGTAGAGGCGCGCGGGGACAACCGGGCAGCGGTTGCCGAGATGTTGCGCACTTCCCATCCGGAGACGCTCGCGCTCAATTTCCGGCATGTTGCGGCTCGATCCACAGCGGGGCCGGCACCTGAGGCGAGCCCGGGCGCGCCGAAAACGCTGAACGACGCTGTTGCCGGATCGGTGCCGCGCGCCCCGGGAATTCAGGAAGTTGAAGAACCAGGGGTGTTGAGCGGCGAAGGCAGCCGGATCGAGGCGTTCATCAGCAGAAGCACGACACGGAATCAGGGCACCGGGGACCGCCCGGCGCCGGCCACCTCGGTTGCCCCCGAAGTCCCGTCGCCGCCACCGGCAACCGAGAAGCCGGAACCCGCGCCTGCGGCCGCTCCGGGCGGGTGGTTCAGCCGCTTGTTCGGCTTCGAACGCGGTGAATCCGCCCCGACTGAGGCGGAACCGCCGGTCAGGGAGGTTGCCCCCGCCACCACCTATGCCTTGCCCGGGCCCACGGAGGCGAAAACGGATCCGGTCAGCGTCACGGCGGATGCGCAAGGTGCGGTGATCGCGCCGCAGGAAAGTGCGATTTCGACCCCGGTCGAAGCCGGAACGGGAGCGGATTTGCCCAGCGCCGAACCACCTCCCGCGGTTGCCGGAAACGCCGATCCCCAGCTCAATGTCTCCGTACTGGATGCGATCGTGGCTTCTCTGGGGGAGATGCCGGAACGGGGTCGGGGGAGGGAAGCAGCGCTGGCGGATGGGGCCGCGACCCCCGGCAGCGAGACGCTGGCATCGGCAACGGAAGTGAAACCCGCCAAAGTCCAGTCTGCAGCGCCTGCGCACGGTCCCGGGACCGAAACCAGGGAAAGCGGATCCCGCGTGCCCGGTACGCCGCCGGCGTCCAGAACAGTGGTTATCGGCCCGTCGACGGCCCCGTCACCGGAGCTTTCGGCGCAGATCGATTCGGCGGCCATTACCGGGCAGGAGGCGGGGCCGGAAGCCGCCGCCGGAACATCAACAAGTGCGCCCGGGCCGGAGCGCGGCGGATCAGGCATTCTCGGTGGCCTGGCGTCCCTGTTCGGTGGAACTTCGACTTCGACCCAGGACACCGGCGCCGACGAAGCGCCATCCACGGCGCCCGCAGCGGGGGCTGTGGCAAAGGCCGGCGACCTCGCGGACGGTTCCAAACCGCAACCGGACGCGTCGGCGCCCGACACGGAAAAGGTACCCGCGGAGGCGGCAGCGTCTCCGCCGACAGGCGGTTTCTTGCGTGGACTCA
>Ga0302046_10004978_pt1 | contig 11756 bp, 6 predicted proteins | sample RVTome_11_FD_200261 | JGI IMG/M metagenome (GOLD analysis project Ga0302046, IMG submission 200261) | Soil microbial communities from uranium-contaminated site in the Upper Colorado River Basin, Wyoming, United States - RVT147D111 (version 2) ... | reverse complement strand
CCTGTGCGTTCGCCCGACGCAGACGCTGGAACGGTTGCGCACGGGTGGTCGTACGCTGGCTGCGATGCACTTCACGAAGGCCCATGGGACGGGCAATGACTTCGTCGTCCTGGTCGACCTCGACGACGAGCTCGACCTGCCCGCAGCCCTGGTGGCCGCGATCTGCGATCGCCACACCGGCGTCGGTGCCGACGGGATCCTGCGGCTGACAGCCGGCAAGGGCGACGCCGCCGTGTTCATGGACTACCGCAACGCCGATGGCGGCATCGTCGAGATGTGCGGCAACGGGGTGCGGGTCGTCGCCGCCCATGCCCTCGCCAACCACCTCGTTCCGCAGGGCGCCTCCGACTTCGTCGTCGGCACGCGCGACGGGGACAAGCCCGTCTCGGTCACGTTCCACAACGACGGACACGTCGCCTCGGTCACGGTCGACATGGGCCCGCCGACGCTCGAGCCCGAGCGTGTCCCGTTCGTGACGAACGGTGACACCGCCCCCAATGGCCAGCACACCCTCGACCTCCCCGACGGCCAGGTCCGGCTCACGCCGGTGTCCATGGGCAACCCGCACGCCGTGCTGCTCGTTGACGACGTCGCGACCGCGCCCGTGACCACGTTGGGGCCGCAGCTGGAGCAGCACGAGCGCTTTCCCCAGCGCACCAACGTCGAGTTCGCCGCGCCCATCGACCGCAGCCGCGTCCGCCTGCGGGTCTGGGAGCGCGGCGTCGGCGAAACGCTGTCGTGCGGCACCGGGGCGTGCGCGACGCTCGTGGCCCTCCAGCAGCAGGACCTGGCCGACACGACCGTCAGCGTCGAGGTTGTGGGCGGGACGCTCATCGTGACGCACCGGCCCGGCGAGTCAGTCCTGCTCACCGGCCCCGTGGCCAACGTCTACACGGGCACGCTCGGCCCGGACTGGCTGCTGGCCGTCCGAGCGCACGCATGACGACTGATCCCAGCGCCGATGACCTGTCGCGCGCAGAGCTCCGCAGGCAGCGCCGTTCGGTCATCACCGAGGGTGCCCCCCGCGAGGGCGTCGACGTCATTCGCCCCGTTGAGCTCGCCGTCGTCGTTTCCGTCCAGCCGCCCGGCATGACCGATGCCGACGTGGCCGCCAGCCTCGACGAACTGGAGGCCCTGCTGGACACGGCTGGCGCCCGCGTCGTCGAGCGGGTCGTCCAGCGTCGCGACACGCCCGAACCAGCCACGTTCATCGGCCGGGGCAAGGTCGACGAGCTTCGCCAGCTCGCGGGACGTCACGGCGCTGACGCCGTCGTCTTCGACGACGACCTGTCACCCGCCCAGCAGCGCAACCTGGAGGAGGGGATCGGTCAGAAGGTGCTCGATCGCACCATCGTGATCCTCGACATCTTCGCCCAGCACGCCACCAGCCGGGAAGGAAAGGCACAGGTCGAGCTGGCCCAGCTGACCTACCTGCTGCCGCGCCTGCGCGGCTGGGGCACGGCCCTGTCCCGACAGGCCGGCGGGCGAGCGGCCGGCGGCGTCGGCATCGGCGGTCGCGGGCCCGGCGAGACCCAGCTCGAGGTGGATCGCCGACGGCTCAACCGTCGCATCACGGCCCTGCGTCGTGACCTTGCGCGCTTCGAGCAAACCCGCCACACCAAGGCGGCCGAACGCGAACGGACCCCGCTCCAGCACGTCGCGCTCGTCGGCTACACGAATGCCGGCAAGTCCTCGCTGCTCAACCGCCTGACCGGAGCCGAGGCACTCGTCCAGGACCGGCTGTTCGCGACCCTGGACCCGACGGTCCGGCGCCTGGCGCTGCCGGACGGCCGCACGGTGGCCCTGTCGGACACGGTTGGTTTCGTGCGCAAGCTGCCGCACGGTCTCGTGGAGGCCTTCAAGTCCACGCTCGAGGAGTCCACGCGCGCCGGCCTGCTGCTCCATGTCGTCGACGCCAGCCATCCCGAGGCGACCGCCCAGGTCGACGCGGTCCACGAGGTCCTGCGCGAGATCGACGCCGCCGACCGTCCCTCGCTGCTGGTCCTCAACAAGGTCGATGTCGCCAACCCGGCGGCCGTCCGAGCACTCGCGCGCCTGCGCGATCCCGACCCGGACAGTGCCGACGTGGCGACCGTGTCGGCCGTGACGGGGGAGGGGTGCGACCAGTTGCTCGCGCGGATCGCGCAGCGGCTGCCCGACCCGCGGGTCCGCGTGCAGGCGCTGGTTCCCTGGGAGCGCTCCGACCTTGTGGCGCAGGCGCACGAGCACGGCGACGTCCACACGTCCAAGCACCTGGACAACGGCACGCTGATCGACGCGACGGTGCCCGCCCTCACGGCCCGGGCGCTCGCTGAGTACCCCGCCGACGCCTGACCCGGCCGGGGATGCCCCGGTCCGTGCGGACGGTTGTCAGCGGATGCTGCGCAGGACCGAGACGACCTTGCCCATGATGTTGGCCTCCGAGCCGGTCCCGATCGCGATCGGCTCGTAGTTCTCGTTGGCCGGGTCGAGGAGGATCTGGCCCTGGCGGGTCCGGCGGAAGAACTTGACCGTCGCCTCGCCGTCGACCAGCGCCGCACACATCTCGCCCTGCTCGACCATGGCCTGTTCGCGGATGACCACCAGGTCCCCGTTGAGCACGCCGGCGTCGACCATCGAGTCGCCGCGGACCTTCAGGAGGAACAGCGTGCCGTCGCCAACCAGGTCCTTCGGCAGCGGGTAGACCGTCTCGACGCGCTCGTCCGCCAGGATCGGCGCACCGGCCGCGATCTGGCCGACCAGCGGCACGTTGCGGGCCACCTCCGGACGGACGGTGATGTCCGTCTCGGGATCCTTGGCCATCTCCATCGCCCGCGGCTTGGCGGCATCCCGGCGCAGGTAGCCCTTCTGCTCGAGCGTGGCCAGCTGCGCATGCACGCTCGACGTGGAGCGAAGGCCGACGGCCTCGCCGATCTCCCGCACGGACGGCGGGTAGCCATGCTCCTCGAGGTGGCCGTTGACCACGTCGAGGATGGCGCGTTGCCGATCGGTCAGGTCCACGTCTGCTGGTGCCATGGTGTGCTCCCTCCAGGATCACGGGCCCGGATCACGGGCCGGTGTCACGGGCAGGTTGTGGCGCGTTGGCCCGTGCTGCACGAACGCCTGTTCGTGCGGTGACCACCATACCGGCGCGCACATGCCAAGGCAAACACCTGTTCGACATGGCACTTGCGGTCGAACAGATGTTCTGCTTGACTGCGAACAGGTGTTCGAGTGTCACACCCTCCCGGTTGGATCCTCTCAACACCCCAGCAGCAGCGAGGCCGTCATGCCCGACAAGACCACTCCAACGCCCCGGGCCGTGTTCCTGCGGCGTCGTGCTCTGGTCCTGCTGCTGATCGTTGTCGCCCTGCTCAGCGTCGGCGCCGTCGTCGGAGGCCGCGGCTCGACCGCCGAAGCCGGGCTCGCCTCCGAGATCGCCGGCCAGACCGTCCTGCGTCCCGGCGACACGCTCTGGGACATCGCCGTCGCCACGGCTCCCGACGGGATCTCCGTCCAGCAACAGCTTCGTGCACTCCAGGACCTGAACGGCCTCCGCTCCGATCAGCTCCCGGCGTGGACGATCGTGCTCCTGCCGGCCTGGTAGCCGGGACGAGCACAACCGGTGCGGCCCATCCGCCGGGCCGAACCAGGTCGGCCGCCCCGCCCGGACGTCGTGCACACCGGGCGGGCCGGCTCGACACCCACACTCGCGAGCCGGTCACGCTCGTGCCACTGCCCGTTCAGCGCGCGTCGCCGCCGGATTTCGGGGGCACGTCCTTGCGCAGCACCAGCAGCTCCTGCTCGAAGTCCTCAGGACCCTGGAAGCCCTTGTAGACCGAGGCGAACCGCATGTATGCGACCTCGTCGACCGCTCGCAGCTGGGCCAGGACCTCCAGGCCGACCTGTTCGGAGGTCACCGACTGGTCGTTGGCCGCCCGCAGCGCCTCCTCGACACGAAGCGTCATCGCCGTGACCTGTTGCAGGTCGATCCGGTCGTCGGCGGCGCGCACGATGCCCTCGGCGATCCGGCCCCGGTCGAAGGGCACCAGCTCACCGCTGCGCTTGCGGACGACGAACTCGTTGGCCAGCCGTTCGAAGGTCGTGAACCGGTGACCGCACGAGCACGCGCGACGACGCCGGATCGCGCGCCCGTCTCGCGACGAACGCGAGTCGATCACCCGGTCATCATCGTTGCCACAGGCCGGGCAGCGCACTCAGGCGCCTTCGTCGTCCGCCGCCGTGGCTTCGACCAGGAAGGTCTGGCCGTGACGACCATCGTCTTCGGTCCAGTCGTTGACCATCTCCAGCCGGCCATCACGGCGACGTTGGAGGCGAGCAAGGCCGTGGCCGAGCGTGACCTGGTGGCCGCCGTCCGCGGTGTCGATGTCCTCGACATACCGATAGCGCAGGACGTCGTTGGCCAGGATCCCGGCCAGCTCGCCCTCGGCGATGCGGCCCCCCGCATACCGAGCGAGCACCCGGCGACCCTCCTGGAGGAACGCGAACCGAAGGGTGGGTTCCGCGCTGCCCTCGAGCACCTGCTCGACCGTGAACACCAGGCCGTGCAGGTCGTAGCCCTCCTCGTCCATGTGGTGGCGCCCGGCCGTCCAGTCGGCCCGCGTGAGCGCATAGCCCCACTCCGAGGAGAAGGTCCCGTCGGCGTGGCGGAACGACTCGCGGTAGCGAGCCTCCATCCGAAAGCCCGCGGCGTTGAAGGCACGCTGCATGGGGACGTTGAGCTCGTGGGCACGACCGAACATCCGCACCACCCGGGGGTTGGCGGCGAAGTGGTGGTCGGCGAGCTGGCGCAGCACCTCGCGGCCGATGCCCTTGCCCCGGAACGTCCGGGCAATCCTCATCTCGATCTCGGCCACGCCGTCGGCGTTGGTCCGCACGATCGCGAAACCCGCCGGCTCGCCCGCGGTCGCGATGGCCCAGCCCCACTGCTCATTGGTGGCCCACACGCCCTCGTCGAGCTCGGCGGCGAGCTTCTCGACGTTCCAGTTCCACGGGCGTGCGAATCGCCCGGTCGTGCCTTCGTCGAGTGCCCCAAGCCACTCGGCGTCGTCGGACGTGAGCATGCGCAGGTGGACGTCGATCGACTCTGCCATCGTGCTCCCGACACCAGGCGGTTGCGACTGTCGAGCAGCGGCCGGCAGGCCGACCTCGCAGCCGTGTCGGCTCGTCCCCGTTCCCGGAGGGTCGCGTCGACATCGAGGATTGTAGGTGCGCTCACCACCCCCAACCGATGGATTCCGACCGGGCGATCGCGGACGTCCCCTACCGTCCTGCCCACCAGGAGGTCGCGATGACCAGTGTCGGCCTCGAAGCGCGCCAGATCGCGGCCGACGTCCGCCAGGGGCGCCGCACGCCCCGCGAGGTCGTCGCCGAGCACCTTGCCCACATCGAACGCCACGAGCCCAGGATCGGCGCGTTCCAGCTCGTGCGGGCCGACAGGGCCCTGTCCGAGGCCGACGAGCTTGCCGGACGCGCCGACATTGCCTCGCTCCCCCTGGCCGGGGTCCCCGTGGGCATCAAGGACCTCGTCGAGGTCGCCGGCGAACCGATGCGGTACGGGTCGACCGCCACGTCCGAAGAGCCACGCGACACCGACGGCATCCACGTGCAGCGGCTGCGGGCCGCGGGCGCGATCGTCGTCGGGCTCACGACACTGCCCGAGCTGGCCGTGTTCGGGGCCACGACGAGCCGGTTCGGCACCACGCGCAACCCGTGGAACCTCGACTACACGACGGCCGGCTCCAGTGGTGGCTCGGCGGCATCGGTGGCGGCCGGGATGGTCCCCATCGCGCTTGGCTCCGATGGGCTGGGCTCGATCCGTCTGCCCTCGGCCGCCGCCGGGATCGTTGGGCTCAAGCCCGGCCGGGGTGTCGTGCCGCAGACCTTCGCGGGTTCCTGGTTCGGCATGAGCCAGTTCGGGCCGATGGGTCGCACGGTCGGCGACATCGCCCTGATGCTCGACGTGCTGGCGGACGATCCCGGGCGATATGCCGACGTCGCGCCGCCCACCACGCCCATCCGGGCGGCGGTGTCCACGGCCGTCCCGCTGCGTCCGGGGAGCATCAGCCGGAAGTGGAAGCAGGCCGCCACCGATGCCGCCGAGATCCTGCGTGGCGCTGGCCACATCGTCGCCGACGCCTCGCCGCGTTACCCGGCGAGCCTGCCGCTGTCCGTGCTGGCCCGCTGGTCCCAGGGAACGCTCGAGTGTGCCGAGAGCGAGGGCATCGACCTCGACGAGCTCGAGCCGCGAATCCGGACCATCGCGCGGCTGGGGGAGCGGTGGCGTGCCCGCCGCCCAGTGGCCTCCGATGCCGCGGACTCCTGGCATGACACCCTCGACGCGTTCCTCCGGGAGCACCACCTGTTGCTGACACCAACCATGGCACGCCGCCCGCTTCGGGCCGAGCCGTGGCACGAGCGATCGTTCGTGGCCAACCTCGTCGGCAACGCCCCGCGCTACCCGATGACGGGACCGTTCAACCTCGCGGACGTGCCCGCAGCCTCGGTGCCCATGGGTCGCGACCGTGCGGGCGTTCCGGTCGCGGTCCAGGTCGTCGGTCGGCGGGGCCACGAGGCCGACGTCCTGGCGGTGGCAGCACTGCTCGAGCGCGAGCGACCGGGGGACCGCATCGCACCGGGCTTCGCACCGAGCTGACCGAGCTGACCGAGCTGACCGATCTGGAGGATGTCCGACGATCGTGGTGCCACGCCCGGCGCCTGCGCATGCGCACTGTGCGCACGGGGACAACAAGGGCAAGCATGTTGAACAAGCCGAGCGCGGCTGTGGGTAGCCACCGTCTTCCCTGTGCAAGATGTTGTGGACAAGAGGGGCAGGAGGCCTCTCTTGTCCCAATGTCCACAACATATGGTGGGTGCAGATGTTGGCAACGCAATGTATTGGGGTTCTCGGGCGTTGAGAATGTCCCACCCAGGTGCGATTCTTCATTGACATGACGCAGTGGGCGTGCTTGTAATTCCACCCTTGTGATTCTCAAGCCAAGAGCGCCACACAGGGCCCACGGGACAGCGAGGAAGCACCAGTGACAGACATCAGGATCGACGAGGCCGCGACGGACACCAGTGCCCTGCCCGAGGGCGACCTGGCGGCGGCCGGGGAGCCCATGCGAGTGGCCGGCCGAGGCAAGGGCAAGGGGCTGCGGTTCACGCGCCACTTCACGACCGCGGGCGTGCATCCCTACGACGAGATCGAATGGGATCTTCGCGACGCGATCATCAAGAACTGGCGCGACGACACCATCAGTTTCGAGCAGCGCGACGTCGAGTTCCCCTCGACCTGGTCGATGAACGCCACGACCATCGTCGCGCAGAAGTACTTCCGGGGCCAGCTCGGCACCGAGCAGCGCGAACGTTCCGTCAAGCAGATGATCGACCGGGTCGCCGACACCATCACCGGCTGGGGCATCAGCTACGGCTACTTCGCCGACCAGGCGTCCGCCGAGATCTTCCGCGACGAGCTCAAGCACCTGCTCGTCAACCAGAAGGCCGCCTTCAACTCGCCGGTCTGGTTCAACGTTGGCGTCGAGCCCGAACCCCAGTGCTCGGCTTGCCAGCCGTGGGATGCCCTGGTCAGCACGCCCGAGGGGTTGGTGCCCATCGGCCGTCTGGTCGAACAGGACGCCGTCGGCCGCAAGGTCTTCGACGCAAACGGGCTGACCCGCATCGTCGCGGTCAAGAACAACGGGGAAAAGCCCGTCCTGCGCCTCCACCTCAAGTCCGGGGATCAACTGGATGTCACCCCCGACCACCTCGTTTGGAAGCACAACGGCCGGGACTTTGTCGAGGCCGGAACCCTTCGGCCGGGCGACCAGCTGTCCTGGCACCGGACCTACAGCCATGGCGACGCCGAGATCAACGCCGACGAGATTGCCGAGGCAGCGCTGGCCGGCTGGCTTCAGTCCGATGGCTTCGTGGGGCAGTACGACGGCACCAACCGGTCGTTGACGATCGAGGCGATGACGGTCACCGATGCCGAGCGGCGATGGGTGCATCGCGCCCTCGACCGGGTCCTCCCGGACGTCCATCGGAAGGAGCGGACGGTCGAGACGGATGACATGACCATCGACTGCCGCCGGATCAGGCTGTACGGCGAGGCACTGCGGTCCTTCGTCGACAAGTGGGGCCTGCTGGACCGTGGGACCGACATGGTGGTCCCGGAGCACCTGTTCACGGCGCCGCTGCCGGTCGTTGCCGCCTACTTGCGCAGCATCTTCCAGGCCGAGGGCTACGTCAGCGTCCGTGACACGTCCGCGCGGCTGGCCTTCGACATGATCTCCGAACAGATCGTGCGCGGAGCCTCCAAGCTGCTGCTTCGCTTTGGCATCTTCTCGCGGGTGTCGTTCAAGCCCGATCCGCGCCCGAATCGGCAGGGTTGCTGGTCGTTGTCGATCGCCAACCTGGGTGACCGGGCGCTCTTTGCCGAGGAGATCGGCTTCATCGACGACCGGAAGGCCGACGCGCTCGAGCGGAGCCTTTCACTGTCCGGAGTTCCCTCCCGCGCCACGAAGAAGCTGACCATCGACCGCATCGAGGAACTGGGTGTCCAAACGGTCTACGACATCCAGACCGAGAGCGGCGAGTACCTCTCCAGCAACTTGCGCGTGCACAACTGCTTCATCCTGTCCGTCGAGGACACGATGAGCTCGATCCTCAACTGGTACGTCGAGGAGGGCACGATCTTCAAGGGCGGGTCGGGCTCCGGCATCAACCTGTCGTCGATCCGATCGTCCAGGGAGACGCTCAAGGGCGGCGGGGAGGCCTCCGGCCCCGTCAGCTTCATGCGCGGCGCCGACGCGTCCGCGGGGACGATCAAGTCGGGTGGCAAGACCCGCCGGGCCGCCAAGATGGTCATCCTCAACGTCGACCACCCCGACGTCGAGGACTTCATCTGGACCAAGGCCAAGGAGGAGCACAAGATCCGTGCGCTTCGCGAGGCCGGCTTCGACATGGACCTGGACGGCGCGGACTACGCGTCGGTCCAGTTCCAGAACGCCAACAACTCCGTGCGAGTCACCGACGAGTTCATGAAGGCCTACGAGGCCAACGAGGACTACGACCTGCGCGCGGTCACGACCGGCGAGGTCATCGAGCGCAAGTCGGCCGCCGACGTCATGCGGCAGATCTCCCAGGCCGCATGGGAGTGCGCCGACCCCGGCATGCAGTACGACACGACGATCAACGACTGGCACACAACGCCAGAATCTGGGCGAATCAACGGCTCCAACCCGTGCAGTGAGTACATGCACCTGGACAACTCGGCCTGCAACCTCGCCTCGCTCAACCTCAAGAAGTTCTGGGACGAGGACAACGACCGGTTCGACATCGAGTCGTTCACCCGGGCGGTCGAGATCATCTTCACGGCTCAGGAGATCGTCGTCACGCCCAGCTCGTACCCGACCGACAAGATCGGCGAGAACGCCCGCGCGTTCCGTGAGCTCGGCCTGGGGTACGCGAACCTGGGCGGGCTGCTGATGCATCTGGGCATCCCGTACGACTCCGACGAGGGCCGCGCGTGGTCCGGCGCCATCACGGCGCTGATGTCCGGTCACGCCTACCGGTCGTCGGCCGAGTACGCCAAGGTCGTGGGTCCGTTCGATGGCTACGCGCTGAACGAGAAGCCCATGCTGCGGGTGATGGGCAAGCACCGGGCGGCAGTCGACGACATCGACCCGCGCAAGGTCCCGGACGAGCTGCTCGAAGCCGCACGGACCGCGTGGGACGAGGCGCTCGAGCTGGGCGACAAGCAGGGCTTCCGCAACTCGCAGGCCACAGTGCTCGCGCCGACGGGCTGCCTTGTCGGTGGCTCGCTCGTCTCGACCGATCGAGGCCTCGTACGACTGGAGTCTCTCGGGAATCCGGCCGGTGCGCAGTGGCAGGACGTCGACTTTCGGGTCGCGACCGATGAGGGTTCGCGGGCGGCCACGAAGTTCTACGTCAACGGGCTTGAGTCAGTCGTCACCGTCGACACCGAACGCGGTCACAGGATCCAGGGCACTCCGAGGCACCGCATCAAGGTCGTCGCCGACGACGGGGCCTGGGAGTGGCGCCGCTTCGCGGACCTGAAGCCGGGCGACCGTGTGCCGCTTGCCATGAACTCGCTGATCGGCGATCCGCAGCACGTCACGTTGCCGCCCTTGGCGGAGGCCTACTGGACGGGCGAGCACCATGCCGTCGCGCCACGCGAGATGTCCGCTGATCTGGCCGAATTCGTCGGCTACTTCATGGGCGATGGGTCGCTCCATGCCCGGGGTATCCGCCTCTGCGTGACCGCCGGTGACAGCGAGACGCTCGAGAGGCTCCAGATCCTCGGCAAGGGCCTGTTCAACCTCGAGGCGCATGTCTCCGAGCGGACGGGCTACACCGAGGTCGCGTTCCACTCGGTCCGACTTGTCGAGTGGTGGGAGGCCGTCGGATTCGTCAAGCGCGAGCCCCGACCCGGGCACACCGGCAAGGGATGGGAACCTCACATTCCCGACGCGATCCTGCACAGCAACGATCGTGAGGTGTACTCGGCCTTCCTGCGCGGCCTGTTCGAAGCCGATGGGACGGTCACGGTCGGCTACCCCCATTGGGCAACCACGAGCTTCGCCTTCTCACGAGATGTCCAGAGCCTGCTGCTGGCCCTGGGCTACCCAACGACACGGAAGGTCGACACGACCGGTTGGGGCGGGTCTGAGATTGCGGTGCTTCGCCTGCTGAACTCGGGCTACAACGAGAAGTGGCTCCACGAGATTGGCTTCATCTCGGATCGAAAGAACCGAGCCGTCGACATCAAAGACTCGGAGCAGTCGGCAAGGCACGACGACATCCCCGTGCCTCGAGCGCTCATCGAGGAGCTGGGACCAACCGGGTCACGGCTGCGCTCGAACCTGCTCCAGGGCGTGAAGCGAGGTCGCGTCTCACGGACGCTCGTTGCCCAGCTGTACGAGGAAACCGGCGACGAGCGACTCAGCCATCTCCTCGGTTTCTTCTACGACTCGGTCGAAACGGCCGAGCTCGGCGAGGACGAAATGACCTATGACCTGTCCGTGCCGGACAACGTCACGTACATCGCGAACGGGTTCGTGTCACACAACACCATCGGGCTGATGATGGACTGCGACACGACCGGCATCGAGCCGGACCTCGCGCTGGTCAAGACCAAGAAGCTGGTCGGCGGCGGCTCCATGTCGATCATCAACCAGGGTGTACCGGCCGCGCTGCGCCGCCTCGGCTACGAAGAGGAGCAGGTCGAGGCGATCGTCGAGTACATCGACGAGCACAAGTCGATCCTGGGCGCACCCGCCATCAAGGAAGAGCACATCCCCGTGTTCGCATGCGCCATGGGCGACAACCTCATCCACTACATGGGTCACGTGAAGATGATGGCGGCCGCTCAGCCGTTCCTGAGCGGGGCCGTGAGCAAGACCGTGAACATGCCGGAGGAGGTCACGGTCGAGGACATCGAGCAGCTGCACTACGACGCGTGGAAGCTCGGGGTCAAGGCGATCGCGATCTACCGCGACAACTGCAAGGTCGCCCAGCCTCTGAGCGTCACCAAGAAGGACAGCGAAGCTTCCGGCGCTTCCGCGGAAACGGGCCCGGTCGCCGGGATGGTCCGGCGCAAGCTGCCCAAGCAGCGGCCGAGCCAGACGATCAGCTTCCAGGTCGGCGATGCCAAGGGCTACGTGACGGCCGGCGAGTATCCCGGCGACGGACTCGGCGAGATCTTCGTCAAGCTCGGCAAGCAGGGCTCGACC
>Ga0302046_10004976_pt1 | contig 11758 bp, 6 predicted proteins | sample RVTome_11_FD_200261 | JGI IMG/M metagenome (GOLD analysis project Ga0302046, IMG submission 200261) | Soil microbial communities from uranium-contaminated site in the Upper Colorado River Basin, Wyoming, United States - RVT147D111 (version 2) ... | reverse complement strand
GTCCTGACGATGGCGGATGGAAAGATTCACTCGGTGCCGCGCAGCTTGGTCGATCTCGAAGTCACCGAGCGGCTGAACGCGACCGCGAGACCACAACCCGTGGCGCCGGCTCCCGCGCCACCACCGTCTCTCCCTCCTTCTTCGGGCGGAAACGGGGGAGGTCCGTCCAATCAGCCTTTGCAGCCTCACGAGTCGGTCATGATGGCTCCGTCACAGGATTTGGCGCCTGCCTCCACGGGCTCGCTCCCGTCCTTTTCGCCGGCCGCCCCCATGGCTCCCGAGGTGATAACGCGGGACTCCGAAGGTCGCATCACGTTGCGCGCCACCCGTGTCGCCGAACCCATCGTTATCGACGGCAAACTGGACGATCCCGTCTACTCGAGCGTTCAATCCATGAGCGGCTTCACCCAGCAGGACCCGGACGAGGGCCAGCCGATCAGCGAGGAGACCGAGGCCTGGATCCTCTTCGACGATCGCAATTTCTACGTCTCCGTCCGCTGCTGGGACAGCCATCCCGAGCGGATGATCGCCAACGAAATGCGGCGCGACCATAACGGCATCACTCGAAACGAGAACATGACGATGACGGTCGACACGTTCTACGATCGTCGCAATGGCTTCTATTTCACGGTCAACGCCATCAGCGCCCTTCGGGACATGCTGGTGGGTGATGAGGGCCAGAACAACAACGTCGACTGGAACACGGTTTGGAACGCCAAGGCCTCGATGGATGATCGGGGTTGGTCGGTCGAGATGGCCATCCCCTTCAAGTCGATGCGGTTCAAACACTCGGGTCCCCAAGTCTGGAGCTTCAATCTTCGCCGCACCATAGGTTGGAAGAACGAGCGGGCGTTTCTGGCGCCGATCGCCGCCGCCTATTCCGGGCAGGGCCCCTTTCAGTTCTCGGATGCCGCCACATTGGTCGGCGTCGAAGTCCCGGGCTCCAACCGAACGCTCGAGCTAAAGCCCTACGCCCTCTCCACTCTGACAACGAATCAGACGGCCGATGAGCCCTATTCCAACGATCCCGACGCCGACTTCGGCTTCGACGTCAAGTACGGATTGACCAGCGGGCTCATCGGGGACTTCACCTATAACACCGACTTCGCCCAGGTCGAAGAAGATCAGCAGCAAGTCAACCTGACACGGTTCAACCTCTTGTTCCCAGAAAAAAGAGACTTCTTCCTGGAAGGCCAGTCGATCTTCGCGTTTGGAGGAGGCGGAGGGCGGGGATCCGGGGGCAGTGACACCCCGATCATGTTCTTCAGCCGGCGCATCGGCTTGACTGAAGAGGGCGAGGATCCGATTCGGGTTGGCGGCCGGGTGACGGGTCGCGCCGGTCTCTACCGTATCGGCGCCTTGAACATCCAAACGCGCGGTGTCGAGGACAACCTCTTGATCCCCGCTACGAACTTTTCCGTTTTGCGGGTGAGACGCGACGTTCTGCGGCGAAGCGATGTTGGAGTCATCGCCACCTACCGGAATACTTCTTTCACCGAAGGCGCGGGCTCCAACTCGGTCTTTGGATTCGATGGGAACTTTACTTTTTTTCAGAGCCTGCAGGTCAATGGCTACTACGCCATGAGCCGAACCGACCTGGATCAGGGGGGGACGACCGGAGACGACAACTCGAGCTACACCGGCAAGCTGGATTTCGCGGGAGATCGATACGGGCTCATCCTGGAGCACCTCTACGTGGGTGAGCAGTTCGAGCCGGAGCTCGGCTTTCTCCGGCGAGAAGACTTCCGACGAAGTCTCTTTCAGGGGCGCTTCAGTCCCCGCCCGCAGTTCATCGAGGCCATTCGCCGCTTCGTCTGGCAGGGGGATTTCGATTACGTCACGGATCCGGGAGGCCGTCTGGAGACCCGAACGGCGCAAGCGCTATTCCGCATCGAGTTCGAGAACGCCGACCAGGCGCGGGTCGAGTACGCCAACAACTTCGAGTTCCTCCCCGAGGAGTTCGAGATCTCGGACGGCGTGATTCTTCCGGTCGGTGGCTACAACTTCCAGGACGTGCTGTTCGGCTATACCTTCGGCCCGCAGCAACCCCTGCCTTCCTCGATTAACTACCGAACCGGAAGTTTCTACGACGGCGATCGAGACGCGCTCGACTTCGACGCTCGTATCGAGATCTCTCCCAAGTTTTCCGTCGAGCCGCGCCTTTCACTCAATTGGGTGGATCTCCCGGAGGGAAGCTTCGATACACGCCTCGTCAGCGCCCGCGTCACTTATGGATTCAGCCCCCGCATGTTCCTGAGCAGCTTCATTCAGTACAACTCCCGCTCCGACTCCGTGAGCGCAAGCGCGCGTTTCCGTTGGGAGTACGAGCCAGGAAGCGATCTCTTCGTCGTCTACAGCGAAGGACGTGAGGAGCTGTCGAACGATCCTTTCCTGGCCAACCGCACCGTCGCGGTGAAGTTCACGAAACTCTTCCGATTCTAGCCCTACCTTGATACGCGGCTCGTATCCGAAGACATGGAAGCCCTTCCCCTGGGTGGTGGCAACGCTGCTGTTTCTAGTTGCGGATGAGGCCGTCGCCGAGGTCGTGGTGTTTGCCGACGGTACGAGGCTCACCGTGCAGAGTTACGAGCTGAGGGACCGCGTGCTCGTCATCAGAACGCTCGACGGCAAGCTTCAGTCGATTCCGCTGAGCTACGTCGATCTCGAAACGACCGAGCGTCTGAACCGGGCTGACGAGCCGGCCCCGCAAGCACGCTCCAGCGCTTTGACGACGGAGGGCGAGCCGCGCGTGGCTTCTCTGCGACTTGTACCACCGGCAGCGGCGTCTACTGAGCCTGCCTCTATGGCGGCGCGCGAGGAAGCGACCGTGCCACCAGACCCCTTGCCGCCAGCCGTGCCCGCTCAAGGTGCCGAGCCCGCGGCGGCTGCTGCCATGAACACCGGCACGTTTCCCCCCGCACCGCTCGCACCGGAAGTGATGGCGCGAGACTCCGAGGGACGCATCACGCTACGCGCGACCCGCGTGGCCGAGCCCATCATTCTCGATGGCAAGCTGGACGATCCGGCCTACTCCCGGGTCAAAGCGCTGACCGGCTTCATCCAGCAAGAGCCTCACGAAGGGGAGCCCGCCACCGAGCAGACCGAGGCCTGGCTCTTCTTCGACGACAACAATTTCTACATCGGCGCCCGCTGCTGGGACAGCCACCCCGAGCGGATGGTGGCCAACGAGATGCGCCGGGATAACGGCAACATCCCTCAGAACGAGAACCTCACGATGGTGCTCGACACGGTTTACGACCGGCGTAACGGCTTCTACTTCGCGGTCAACCCTCTGGGCGCCCTCCGGGACCAGTCGGTCGGCGACGAGGGCCAGAGCAACAACACCGACTGGAACACCGTCTGGGACGCCAGGGCCGCGATCGACGATCGGGGTTGGACGTTGGAGATCGCGATTCCCTTCAAATCGCTGAGGTTCAAGAGCTCAGGGCCGCAGGTTTGGAGCTTCAACCTACGGCGCAACGTGGCCTGGAAGAACGAGCGGTCCTTCCTCGCACCCGTCGCCGCCTCTCACGGTCCTCGAGGCGTGTACCGGTTCTCGGATGCGGCCACGCTCGTCGGCGTCGAGGTCCCGGGCGCCACGCGAAACCTCGAGCTGAAGCCTTATGCGCTGTCTTCTTTGACCACCGACCAGACCGCCGGTGTGCCATTTTCGAACGACCCCGACGCCGATTTCGGTTTCGACGCCAAGGCCGGACTGACCCGGGGGCTCATCGGGGATTTCACTTACAACACGGACTTCGCTCAAGTCGAGGAGGACCAGCAGGAGGTCAACCTCACCCGGTTCAGCTTGTTCTTTCCCGAAAAACGCGAGTTCTTCCTCGAGGGGCAGGCGATCTTCGCCTTCGGCGGCGTGCAACAGTTAGGTGGGGGAGGCTCCGCCCGACCGGGGGCGCAGACCACCGATCTCACGCCCATCATGTTCTTCAGCCGCCGCATCGGTCTCACGGAAGAGGGTGGCGATCCCATTCGGGTCGGGGGCCGGGTGACCGGCCGTTCCGGCGCCTACCGCATCGGCGCCCTCGACATCCAGACTCGCGGCGTCGAGGAGAATCCCCTCATCCCGGCGACCAACTTCTCCGTGGTCCGCCTGCGGCGGGACTTTCTGGCGCGCAGCGACATCGGAGTCATCGGCACCTACCGGAACACGTCCCTGACTGAAGGAGCAGCCTCCAATTCCCTCTTTGGTGTCGACGGCAATTTCGCCTTCTACCAGAATCTCCAGATGAATACCTACTATGCGATAACCCGCACCTCCTTCAACGAAGGTGGAAATATTGGGGACGATCAGGCGAGCTACCTCGGCAACGTCACTTACGCTGCAGACCGCTACGGGGTCATCCTCGAGCATCTCTACGTGGGAGAGGACTTCGAGCCGGAGCTCGGCTTCCTGAGGCGCGAGGACTTTCGGAGGAGCTTCGCTCAGGGACGATTCAGCCCGCGGCCACAATCGATCGAGGCGATCCGACGCTTCGTGTTCCAAGGCGAGATCGATTACATCACCGATCCGGTCGGACGCCTGGAGACCAGAACGTCCCAGGGGTTGTTCCGCATCGAGTTCGAGAACTCCGACCAGGCCTGGGTCGAGTACAACAACAACTTCGAGTTCCTTCCCGAGGAGTTCGAGATCTCGGACGGCGTCATCCTTCCGGTCGGCGACTATCCATTTCAGGACGTGCGCCTGGTGTACGTGCTCGGCGCCCAGCGATTCCTCCCCTCCACCACGACCTTCCGGACGGGGAGCTTCTTCGATGGCGATCGAACGGAAACCACTTTCAACGGCCGTCTCGAGCTAACGCGGAAGTTCTCCATCGAGCCCCGGCTTTCCTTCAATTGGGTGGACCTACCGGAGGGGAGCTTCGACACGCGACTGGTCAGCGCCCGGGTGAACTACACGTTCAGCCCGAGGATGTATGTCAGCAGCCTGATCCAATACAACTCGAGCTCGGACTCGTTGAGCTCCAGCGTTCGCTTTCGCTGGGAGTACGAGCCGGGAAGCGATCTGTTCGTGGTCTACAGCGAAGGACGCGAGGACCTCTCGCTGGATTCTTTCCTGGCCAACCGAACCCTTGCCGTGAAGTTCACCAAGCTTTTCCGTTTCTAGTCGGAAGCATCGTGGCGATCCGCCATAATTGCAATTAATTGTAAAGATTCATGGGAGAAAGTCAGTAATTCCTCGATCGCCGTCATAATAGCAGGATGTATCGCCTCATGGGAATTGCGGTGACGCTGCTCCTCCCACTTGCCGGTGAAGCGCTCGCCGAAGTCGTGGTGTTGACCGACGGCACGCGGCTCACGGTTCAGAGCTACGAGCTGCAGGGTAACCGGGTCGTCTTGACGACGCTGGATGGCAAACTTCAATCCGTTTCCCTCCGCGACGTGGATCTCCCGGCCACCGAACGCTTGAACGGTATCGATCCACCGCCGAGGAGCGAGACCGGCGCCACCGCGGAGACGGGAACCAAGCCGCGGGTCGCTCTGAGTCCCGTGCCCACGAGCTCGGCGCCTGCCGAGCCAGCTCCGTCGGCGCAAGCCCCCGGGAGGGCCGCCTCCGCTACCACGGCCGTCAGCGCGCTCCCGGAGTTTTCCCCGCCCGCGCCCGTTGCCCCGGAGGTTATTACGCGGGACGCCGTGGGAAACATCACGGTGCGGGCCACGCGTCTCGCCGAGCCCCTCGTCGTGGATGGCAAGCTCGATGATCCGATTTATTCGCAGGTGAAGCCGGTCAACGGCTTCGTCCAGCAGGAGCCTCTCGAAGGAGAGCCGGCCACCGAAGACAGCGACGCCTGGATCTTCTTCGACGACAGCAACGTCTACATCAGCGTCCGCTGCTGGGATAGCCAACCGGAGCGGATGATCGCCAACGAGATGCGCCGGGATCACGGCAACATCCGCCAGAACGAGAACTTCTCGCTGGTTTTCGACACCTTCTACGACCGCCGGAATGGCTTCAACTTCACCACCAATCCCCTCGGTGCCGTTCGGGATCAATTAGTTGGCGACGAAGGCCAGAACAACAACCTCGACTGGAACACGGTCTGGGACGTCAAGTCCGCCATGGACGATCAGGGCTGGACGTTCGAGATGGTGGTTCCCTTTAAGTCACTCCGATTCAAGAACGCCGGACCCCAGGTCTGGAGCTTCAATCTACGGCGCAACGTGAAGTGGAAGAACGAGACATCCACGCTCGCTCCGATTCCCGCCGCCCAAGGTGGGATTGCCCTGTTCCTGTTCTCTCAGGCGGCAACGCTGGTCGGGATCGAGGTCCCTAGCTCGAACCGGAACCTTGAGGTAAAGCCGTACGCCCTCTCCCAGCTCACGACCGATCAGACGTCCGATGAGCCTTACTCGAACGACCCCGACGCGGACTTCGGCTTCGACGTCAAATATGGCCTGACCAGCGGGCTCATCGGGGACTTCACTTACAACACCGACTTCGCTCAGGTGGAGGAAGACGCCCAGCAGATCAACCTGACCCGCTTCAATCTGCGGTTCCCCGAGAAAAGAGAGTTCTTCCTCGAAGGCCAGTCGATCTTCGCGTTCGGGGGAGCTGGTGGACGTGGTAGTGGACTCACTCCCGAAATGTTCTTCAGCCGCCGGATCGGATTGACCGAAGAAGGCGAGGATCCCATCCGCGTGGGAGGCCGCGTGACCGGCCGGGCCGGCCAGTTCCGGATCGGCGCTCTCAACATCCAGACGCGCGGTGTCGAAGATGCGGAAGGGATGAACGTGATCCCCGCCACCAACTTCTCGGTAATCCGATTGAGGCGCGACTTCCTCCGGCGCAGCGACATCGGTGTCATCGCCACCTACCGGAACACGTCTCTCACCGAAGAAGCAGAGTCCAACGGGGTCTTCGGTTTCGATGGAAACTTCGCCTTCTATGAGAACCTGCGCTTGAACGCCTACTACGCCAGGAGCCGCACCGCATTGGATCAGGGAGGGACGACCCGCAACGACAACGCGAGCTACACTGGAAAGCTCGACTACAACGGAGACCGCTACGGGCTCGTGCTCGAGCACTTATACGTGGGGGAGGATTTCCAGCCGGAGCTCGGTTTCATGAGACGGGAAGACTTTCGGCGAAACTACGTCCAGGGCCGCTTCAGCCCCCGCCCGCGTTCCATCGACTGGATTCGCCAGTTTACCTGGCAGGCCGATCTCGATCGGATCACCGATACCGAGGGACTCCTGGAGACCCGCACCATCCAGGGAGAATTCCGTATCAACCTCGAGAACGGAGACTCGACGCGGGTCACCTACACCAACTATTTCGAGTTCCTGCCCGAGGAGTTCGAGATCTCTGACGGCGTGATTCTTCCGGTGGGCGATTACACCTTCCAGGACGTGGACTTCTCGTATTCGTTCGGTTCCCAACGGAAGTTGCCCACGTCGGTCAGCTACCGAACCGGGAGCTTCTGGAGCGGCAACCGGGACGCATTGGATTTCAACGCCCGCATCGAGATCTCTCCGAAGTTCTCCGTCGAGCCGCGCGGGTCTCTCAACTGGGTGGACTTGCCGGAGGGAAGCTTCGATACCCGCCTCGCCAGCACCCGCGTGACCTACACGTTCAGCCCCCGGATGGCGCTCAGCAGCTTCATTCAGTACAACTCCAGCTCCGACTCGTTGAGCTCCAGCGTTCGCTTTCGCTGGGAGTACGAGCCGGGAAGCGATCTGTTCGTGGTCTATAGTGAAGGACGCGACGACCTCTCGCTGGACCCCTTCTTGGCCAACCGTACGTTGGCGGTGAAGTTTACGAAGCTTTTCCGCTTCTAACCAGACAGTGTTCTCCACGGGCCGCCTCACCATCGGGCTCTGCGTGGTTCTTTGCGCCCCCCGAGCCGTCGCCGAGAACTGGCCGCAGTGGCGAGGTCCCGAGGCCACCGGCGTTTCTCGGGAAGAGAACCTTCCCACACGATGGACCTCAGAGGACAACGTCGCCTGGAAGGCTCCTCTCGATGGACTCGGGACCTCAACGCCCGTTGTCTGGGGTGACCGAATCTTCATCACCTCTCAGGCCGGCACCGGACCGGTCGACCGTCGCGGCGCGGAGTTCCCGGACGCGCCCTCGGCTCGGGACTACGGAACCGACACCCCGGTCCGCTTCCTCGTCTACGCGTTCCGCCGATCGGACGGCCACTTGCTGTGGCGCTACGAGTTCGCCGCCGAAGGAGATCTGCCCGCCGTTCACTACAAGCATAGTCTGGCCAGTCCGAGCGCGGTGACCGACGGGGAATCGGTGTACGCCTGGGTGGGTACCGGTCAGCTCGTCGCATTGAGCATGGAAGGGGAATTGCTTTGGCAGCGCCATCTCGGTCGGGAGTACGCGCCCTTCGACGTGCTCTGGGGACACGGGAGCTCTCCGGTGCTCTACGATAATTTCCTCTACTTGCTCTGCGATCATCCCGCCCGCGCCTATCTGCTCGCACTCGATAAGTGGACCGGAAAAGAGACCTGGAAAGTCGAGCGCGGTTCGGGTCTTCGCTCATACTCCACGCCGTTCGTCCTCAGAAGCCCGGCGGGCGACGAGCTCATCGTCAATTCCAGCCACCGTGTCGAGAGCTTCGACCCCAAGACGGGCGCTCTCCTTTGGTACGCTGGCGAGCCCACCACGCTCGCCATCCCGATGCCCGTTTCTCACGGCGGAATCCTCTACGCCAGCCGCGGCTATGCGAGCGGGCCCTATGCCTCCATACGCGGCGGAGGGCGGGGGGACGTTTCCGCAAGTCACGTTCGCTGGAGCATTCCGACCGGGGCACCCTACGTCTCGTCGCTTCTGTATTACGAGGGCCTGGTTTACATGGCCAACGAGCACGGTATCGTGACCGCCATCGACTCCGACACGGGGGCCGCCGTTTGGAGGGAAAGGTTGGGCGGTGTGTTCACCGCCTCACCCGTCGCCGCCGACGGAAGGATCTACTTCCTCGAGGAAAGTGGTAAGACCGTCGTTCTCGAAGCGGGCCGCACGTTTCGAATCGTGGCCGAGAATGCGCTCGGCGAGCGCAGCCTGGCCTCGCCAGCGGTCTCCAACGGACAGATTTTCATCCGCACCGACCGGCACTTGTACTGCATCGGAAGACCTGCCCAAAGAAAGGGGGCCCTTCTCCGGCGTTGCGTGGGCATGGCCCCGGTGTCAGTATGGTCGGTATGGGAAGATGGGTCGCGAGTTGATGGTCTTTCGCCTGCGCGCGAGCCGTGCCAGCGTGGCCGCTGCCGTCCTGCTCTTCGCGTTGCCCTTGGCGCTTCGCGGCCAGGGCCAGCGCGGAGACCCGGAATCCTACTCGGAGACGGTGGCTTACCGGGGTCACTTCGCCTTCACGCGGATCCGCTATGGCTCCGGAATGGACGAATGGGGGTTCCGCTGGGGCGGCGCCCGTTGGGCTCACGACTATCCGCGAGCGGATCGACACCTCTCACGGATCATCGCGGAGCTTACGACCATCAAAGTTCACCAGGACGGCACGAATGTCTTCGAGCTCGATGACCCGGATCTTTTCAAGCACCCTATAGCCTACGTCTCCGAACCGGGCTTTTGGACAATGTCCGACGAGCAGGCCCAAAACGTTCGGAGCTACCTCCTCCGCGGGGGTTTCCTCATTTTCGATGACTTCGAGAACGAGCAATGGGACAACTTCGAGGCCCAGATCATGAGGGCGCTTCCGGAGTATCGGCTGATCGAGCTGGACATCAGCCATCCGATCTTTCATTCTTTCTTCGACCTCAAGACCATCTACTTCCCCCACCCCCTGGTACCGGTAACTCCGAGCTACTTCGGCATCTTCGAGGACAACGACCCGTCCAAACGCATGATGGTCATCGTGAACTACAACAACGACATCGCCGAATATTGGGAGTGGTCCGATCGGGCGTACTTTCCCATCGACATCACCAATGAAGCCTATAAGCTGGGCGTCAACTACGTTGTCTACGCCATGACACACTAGGCTGATGAATGACGGGTCAGCCTGCGCGAGCGGAGCGAGCCCGGCGCGCCGCCGTCCGCAGCGAGCCTGCGAGCGGAGGACAGCAAGCGAACGAGGAGTGAGCGAGCATTGAGGAACGACCCGACGAAAGCGCAGTCAGCTGTTGGCCGCCAAAATGGGTGATTGCTTCGACGGAGCCCGTCAGGCGGCGGTGGGGTCCCCACGGCAGTAATACACACTTGACCAGTCCCCGAATCTTGACCCTACATTGAAACAAACAGGCGGCCGGACGTCGTCCTAGCTCTATGAGTCATCTTGCCAAGGGAAGTGCGCCCTCCCCCCGTACACGAAGGGCTGGATCCGCACCGGTGAGCGAAAATGCCCAAGAGGAGAGCGATTTAGTGGACGCGACCCGACGCCTGGAGCAAAATGATTAGACGCGACATGACCCAGCTCAAAGTGACGAGGAAGAAAGTCGTGGTGGGGGTTCTGGCCGCCCTCGGGGCCCTCCTGGCCTTCCGGCTCTATGGTGCCCTATGGGGAGGGGGCGGAGGGGATGCCCGCGGGGGCGGTCCTGGGGGCGAGCGGGCCCAACCGGTCGAGGTAGCCCGAGCGGAGCGAACCGATCTCTCGGAGAACGTCACTCTGGTGGGTTCATTGCGAGCGAAGGAGCAAGTGGACGTGGCGCCGAAGGTCGGGGGCCGCTTGGTGGAGCTCCGCGTCGATCTGGGCGACGCCGTGAAAGTGGGCCAGCTCATCGCTCGTCTGGAGGATGGGGAGCTGAGCCAGCAAGTCCGCCGGGCCGAGGCGGCCCTTCAGGTCTCCCGCGCGGCGGTCGCCCAGCGTGAAGCGGAGCTCGACAACCTGAAAATGGAGGCAGAGCGACACCAGAGCCTCGAGCGGGACGGCATCATCTCCTCGCAGCAATCGGCGCAAATCCAGACTCAGGTCCGGGTCGGCGAGGCCCAAGTGGAGCTCTCCCGGGCTCAGATGGAGGAATCCGAAGCGACGCTCGAAGAGCTTCGCATCCGACTCAGCCAAACCGACATCTTCGCGCCTATTTCGGGCGTGGTGGCCCGGCGCTACGTGGACGCGGGCGCACTGCTCAGCGCGAACGACCCCGTCGTGCTGATCATCAACCTGACCCGCATGGTGACGGTGGTCAATATCCCGGAGCGGCAGGTCTTCAGGGTTCAGGTGAACGACGAGGCCAAGGTATCGGTCGACGCCCTGGGAGGCGAAGAAACGACCGGTCGCGTGGTCCGCATTTCGCCCCTATTGGACGCGCAGACGCGCACCGCGGCGGTCGAGATCGAGATCCCCAATCCAGAGGGGCATCTCAAGGGCGAGATGTTCGCGCGCGTGGATCTGAACCTGACGCTTCAGCGAGAAGCGATTTTCATACCCCGACAGGCGCTCGTCTATCGGAGCGCCGAGCCAGGGGTCTTCGTCGTGGACTCGGACGTCGCACGATTCCAGCCGGTTCGCATAGGAGCCGCGGATGGCGACCGCATCGAAGCCATGGAAGGGCTCGAGCCCGGTCAGATCATCGTGACGCGGGGGGCCAATCTGCTGCAGAACGGTGACCGCATTCAGATTCCTGTTGAATGAGCCCATGCAAACAGTCCAAACCATCGCAAGCCGTTGTAAGCCAATGTTAAGGATGACTAGCCTATGAGCCTTCCCAAGTTCGCGATTCGACGACCTATCACCATCTACATGTTGACCGCGGTCGCGGTTCTCCTGGGCGGCATCTCATTCATGAGGCTTCCCGTGGATCTGATGCCCGACATCGAGTTCCCGACCCTCACCGTCTT
>Ga0302046_10004974_pt1 | contig 11759 bp, 8 predicted proteins | sample RVTome_11_FD_200261 | JGI IMG/M metagenome (GOLD analysis project Ga0302046, IMG submission 200261) | Soil microbial communities from uranium-contaminated site in the Upper Colorado River Basin, Wyoming, United States - RVT147D111 (version 2) ... | reverse complement strand
GAGCGGCAGGTCGTAGCCGTACAGGTGGAGCAGCGAGTAGAGCAGCGCGCTTCCGTGTCCCGGGGAGAGCACGAAGCGGTCGCGGTCCACCCATCGCGGCTCGCTCGGCACGTGACGGAGGTGCCGCTGCCAGAGCACGAAGGCCATCGGTGCAGCACCGAGGGGGAGACCGGGGTGGCCAGAGTTCGCCCGCTCGACGGCATCGACGGACAAGGCGCGGATCGTGTTGATGCAGAGGGCGTCGAGAGCGGCGGCCTGGCTCATGAGCATGGAATCTCTCCCCTGGAGGAGGCGCGTATTCGAGGTCCGGATCGCTCGGCCAGGATAGGAACTCGGGCAGGTCGATCCACGCGCCGACTCCGTGATTCCCGCTCGGCGGGACGCCTCCACACGAGTCGAGCCGCCGTCCCCCCTCGCGGGAGGACGGCGGCTCGCGAATCCGGCCCCCTACGACCGGCGAACCCGCACCGGACGACCTAGATGTCGGACCGGGTCGTCGTGACCTGTTCGACGTAGCGCGAGCGCTGGGCCTCCAGCTTCTCGGTCGCGAGCTGCATGCGCGCGAGGTCCTCGTAGTCGGCGTCCTTCTCCTCGTTGGCGAGGAGATCCAGCTCGGCCTCCTGACGGCTCTTGATCTGCGCCAGGCGCCCGGTGATCTGGTCCAGGCTGACGGACTCGTACCGGCTGCACTCGTCGATCGTGCGGTTCCGCTTGTCGAGCAGCTTGATCAGCCGGTCGTTGCGTGCGATCGAGTCGATCTGACGCGAGAGGCCAAAGATCTGGGTCTGGAACTCGGCGCGCTCGCTCTCCAGCTTGACCAGGAGTTGCTCCAGCCGCTCCTTCTGCTTCGCCAAGTAGACGAGGTCGTGCTGCGCGTCCGCCGAGCGGTTGGCGTAGGCGACGCGGGTGTTCTTGATCTGGTCCAGACGCATCTTGGCGCGGCTGGGCGAGTAGACGTGGTCGTCGAGGGTGACGGTGCGGACGGCGACCAGCTGCGTCTCGTTCGTCGGGAGCTGGACGGCGAGCTGGTTCTCCAGGCGATCGAGGTCCTGGTCCGCGAGGGCGATGACGCGGTCGGAGATGGCGATCTCGCGATCGAGCCCCGCCACTTCGGCTTGCACCTCGGCCAGGTCGCTCCGGACCTGGGCGATACGCTTGGGATACTCCCGCTCCATCTCGCGCAGTTGCGAACGGAAGGCGGCGGGGTCGTCGATCCTCTGATCGATGGCATGGATGAGCTGACCATGCACCTCACCCACGACGGCGTGCGTCCGTTCCTTTCCGATGGTCGCGAAGGCGGCGACCCCGGCGAGGGCCAGGAGGCCCACCGTGCAGATGCCGACCTTGAGGGTTTTGGCGAAGAACGCGATCATGATTGGACTCCTTGCTGGAAGGGTTCGGCTTGCGGGTTCGAGGTCCGCGGTTCGGACCTCAGCGACCTCTTTGGGAATCCGCCAGCTCGCCTTCCGCGCTCGCAACGACACTCCCGCGAATCTCCCGAATCGCGAATACTGGCTCGGAATCCGAGTTACAAAGGAGCCTGGGCGTTCCCCTCCGGCCCGTCCCCCGGAGCGCCACCGACCGCACCCGTGCCCAACGACCTCACCACCAACTTCGTCGGCCGCCTGCGCGCGCGCGAGCCGGAGGCCTGGTTCGAACTCTGGGAGAACTTCGGCCCGATCCTTCGCGCGCAGCTCTACCGCTGGGGTCGAGGGCGCATCGGTGCGGAGACGGTCCAAGACCTCTCCCAGGAGACCCTGGCCGCGCTGTCCGGGGCGATCGACCGGCACGACCCATCGCGCGGCGCGCGCTTCTCGACCTGGCTCCTGGCCATCGCGCGACATACGCTCGGAGACGAGATCGACCGGCGGATGGCCCAGAAGCGGGGATCGGGAGTCCGCCCCGTCTCCCTCGAGGACGCTGGCGAGAGGCACGGCCGCGGGCCGGCGCCGGACATGGCCTACGAGCGGGACGTGTTCGAGGCGAAGGTGGCAGCCGCCCTGCGCGCCGCCGAGCGGGATGCTGGGTTCGAGGACTTCAACGTCTACCGGAAGCGGATCCTCGAGGGGCGGTCCGGCAAGGAGGTCGCCCTATCGCTCGGCACCAGCGAGGCGACCGTCAGCCGGCGCTTGACCGCGGTTCGAGGTCGGATCCGCGAGCGGCTGTTCGAGATCTTCTCCAAGTACTCCTTCACCCAGGAGGAGTGGGACGAGCTCCCGCGGAATGGCCTCGAGCTGAATCCCACCAAGAAGGACGAGGTCAGCTTCGACGAGGCCGTCGCGGAGATCTATCACCGCTTCAGTCGATCGGGCGCGTCCTCCGGCCCCTCGAACACCGCCGCCGGGGGGCGTCTGTTTCGCAACGCCCACTTTTCCCACTCGGACACCGAGGTGTCTCGGATGAGTCTCTGAGGAGGCACGATCGATGGAGGTCGCAGTCTTTGCCCTGGTTCCGATCCTCGCGGTCTTCGCGGCGGTCACCTGGATCGTCTGGCAGGTGCTCAAAGGCCTGAGGTTCGTGGTCGTGAACCTCTTTCGGGGTGTGGGCTCCGTCGGGGGCGGCGTCTTCCGGTTCGTGCGACGCGAGCTGGTCGAGGTCATCCAGTTCGTGGGGGCGGTCTTCACGCTGATCGTCCTGCTTCCGCTTACCCTGCTGAACTTCGTCATCGGTCGCTGGTCGACGGCGAAGCATTACGGGCGAGCTGTGGAGGACGAGTTGGTCAGCGCCGGCCTCGGGCTCTACCGACTCGCGCTCGGCAACCCGCTGCGGCTCGTCGGTCTCGGAGGCATGCTCGACGGCGTCGAGCGACGCATCCCCGAGGTGGTCGACCGCGCGCCCCGACGCACGACGGCTCGTGGGGCGCTCCAGTTCGACGGCTACGACGTGGTCGGAACGATGCCCGCGGGGGGCTCCGGCGCGCAGCTCTACCTGGCCCGGCCGAAGCCGGACACCTTCGAGCGGCTCACGAAGGCCGGTCGCAGCGTTCCCGGCGAGGTCGTCATCAAGTCCTTCGCACTCGTGCAGGGCTCGACCCTGCCGCAGATCGTGCGCGAGAGCCGCGCGCTAGAGGCAGCCAACCGGCTCGGGCTGGTCCTGGAGCATCACCTCGACTCGGATCGCTTCTACTACGTGATGGAGTACGTGCGCGGCGAGGACCTGGACATGGTCGTGCAGCGCATGCATCAGCGCACGGGACCGGAGGGGCTCGGCGACCGTGAGCTGCGGCTCGCGCTTGGCTACGCCATGGACCTCCTGAAGAGCCTGGACCGGTTCCACACCGGGGGCCTGTGGCACAAGGACGTGAAGCCCGCGAACCTGATCGTTTCCGGCGAGCGGGCGCACCTGGTCGACTTCGGGCTCGTTACGCCCCTGCAGTCGGCGCTCACGCTCACGACGCACGGGACCGAGTACTACCGCGACCCAGAGATGGTCCGGCTCGCGATGCAGGGAGTGAAGGTGCACGAAGTCGACGGGGTGAAGTTCGACCTCTACAGCGCCGGCGCGGTGCTCTACTCGATGGTCGAGAACTCGTTCCCGGCGCACGGGAGCCTGTCACGGATCTCGTTGCGCTGTCCCGAGGCGCTGGCTTGGATCGTCCGACGCTCGATGGCCGACATCGCCTCGCGGTACGGCACGGCCTGGGAGATGCTCGACGACCTCGCAGCCGTGGCCTCGGCTCCCGATCCCTTCTCCTTGCGACCCGCGGACTTGCCCTCCGTCCAGCGCGGAGCTACCCGTGAGCGCTCGCCCTTCTATGCGTTCGCGGACGACGCCCCGGCCGTCGGCAGAGTAGTGGCGGAGTCGGCGGCCCCGACGGGGCTTCGTCCCTACCTGCTCGCCGATCAACCCCGGCCCGTGGCGGACGACGCCCGGCGCCGCCGGCGTCGTCGTGTGCTGGTCGCGGTCGGCGCCTCCAGCGCCGCCGTCCTGGTGATGATGACTGGCCTCGCGAGGGAGCTTCGCTCCCGAGCGCACGTCCATGATGGTCGCGACCTCGCCTTGCTGCCGTCGGAGGTTCGCGCGTACCAGGCGGGCCGAGCGATCGTGGAGGAGCGCATGGGACGTGGTGCGGACCAGCGAGTGGACCTCCAGTCCCGCGTTCATGGGCACGGAACGCCACGCGCCGAGCGCACCGGTGCCAAGGTCCCCGAGGGGGAGCGCTCGCTCGAGGACTCGTTCGCGTCGGGCACGCGCGCCCTGGTGCTCGACGATCTGGCGAGTCCAGCGGGACGGGGGGTGGTGCAACGCGAGGAGGAGCGCCTGCGCGAGCGAGGTCTGGCCATCGTCGGAGCGGACGAGACGGACGTGTTCGCCGGGGTCCGGATGGCCGTCGGGACGGGCCACGTCCAGGACGAGGACGCCATGAGCCGACTCCAGGAGTACCTGAACGACTCCACCGACATCGACCTGATCGTCTGGGTCGCGGCGGACGCGAAGCCGACCGTCCTCGTTCGCTCCGGGCTGACGGACTAGCGGTCCATCCTTCCCGGATCTCCAACGGCCCCTGGACTGGCGCGACACGGGCTCGATCGGGACGATGGCGCCATGCGCGCCTCGTTCCTGCCCCTCCTCGGCTTCCTCCCGACGACCGGGTTCCCTTCCTTCCAGGAAGCGACACCGCTCCAGTCGGGGGTCGCCGTCGAAGGTGAGCTCGAGGTAGGGCTCTTCGGCGAAGGTTGGAAGGACTTCGTCATCGATGTACCGAGGGACGCGGTCACGCTCGAGGTCGAGCTGAAGTGCGAGCAGGTGGACCTCGACGTGTACGTCACCTACAAGGGCGACGACTACGAGGGCGAGATGCTGTCCGGCCAGGCCTTCGGAGTCGAGCGCGTCGTGTTGGACTTCGTGAGCGAGTACCCGTTGCGGACGGGCGCATACGAGGTCTCCGTGCAGTACGGCGGTGCTCCCCTTCCGATCTGGGAGGGGGAGAAGATCTCCACGGCCCTGTTCTCCCTGAAGGCGACGCTGCACGAGCCCTTCGTCGACGCGACGCTCGAGATCGGCGTGCCCCAGGCCGCGAGGGTCGACACGTTCGCGCGTCGCGTACGAAGCTTCCAGGTAGAGGTACCGGAGGATGCGAGCGCGCTGCGGTTCGACATCGTCGAGACGAGCGGCGACCTCGACCTGCACGCGCGACGTGGTGGTCCGATCCTGCGGCGAGGTCAGGTGACGCACGAGGCGACGCACATCTACGGGCGCGAGTCGCTCGTGATCTCGCGTCAGTCGCGACCGCGCCTTCGCCCGGGGACCTGGTACGTGGACGTCGTGGACTACGGAGCACGCACGGGAAGGGTCCCCTTCGAGATCCTCGCCACGCTCGACCCCGATCCGCCTGCGCAGCTCCTCGAGGTTCCTCCGCCGATCGCGGTCGAGGGCAAGGGACCCCTCGAGCGCGCGGCCGCGGCCGTGGTCGATCTCTATGCGGGCGACACGCAGGGAAGCGGGACGTTGCTTACCGAGGACGGCTGGATCCTGACCAACGCGCACGTCGTCGCGGACTTCGCGGACGAGCCCGTCGACGAGGTCGTCGTCGCCGTCCCCGTCTCGACCGAGCGTCCGCCCGTGGAGAGCTTCCGCGCGCGTGTCGTCGAGTTCGATTGGGACCGTGATCTCGCGCTGCTGCACGTGGAGACCGGGTTCTATGGCCAGCCGGTTCCGGAAACCTATCGCTTCCCGTCGCTGCCCTTCGCCGATCGGCCGCTGAGGCTCGGAGACCGGCTGTGGGTCCTCGGCTATCCCTGGATCGGCGGGAGCGGAGGACGGGTCTCGGTCACGCTGACGGCGGGCATCGTCTGCGGGTTCGAGGACGCGGGACACGGATCGCTGGTCAAGACCGACGCCGGCGTGTCCGAAGGCAACTCGGGCGGTGCCGCGATCGACGAGGACGGCAAGCTGATCGGCGTTCCCACGTCGATCATGGAGAACGGTTCCAGTCAGATCTCCTTCGTCGTCCCCGTCTCCTCGATCCCAGGAGCGTGGCTGGAGCACCTGGGGGGCTGAGCCCGCCTCCGGATCAGGCTCACTCGGCCTCGGCCGAGGTCAGGCTCCGAATCTCGCCGTAGCCGCGCGTCGCCGCGGGCAATCGCTCGCGGCTCGCGGCTACTTCCTGGATCTGGTCCAGGGCGAGCGCGAGCCAGATCAGCTCCTCGCGCTCGTCGCCGAGCCAGGCATCGATCGCCCAGCGATACAGCGCGGCCATGTGCTCGCGGATCTCGTCCTCGTCGTCCAGGTACTTCCACTGGAAGAGGAGACGGTTCTTCTCGATCATCGCACGAACGAGACCTTCCTTGACGCGGCCCTTGATCGTGCCCCGGTGGTGATGCTCGACGACCGAGGCGGGAGCGTACAGGACGCTCTTGCCCGCTCGCCAGGCGCGCCAGCCGACGTCGACGTCCTCCCAGTAGAAGGGCTCGAAGATCGGGTCGCACCCACCGGCGCCGACGAACTCGTCGCGGCGCAGCATGCACGCGCCGCCGATCGCGTAGGCCACGGGGCGCACCTTGTCGCGGAACTCGCTCGCACGCCCCTCGAGCCCGGGCTGCCCGACCTCGCCCAGTCCGCGGCGAATGCGAATCTCGGTCACCGACTCGATCTTCTCCCGGTCGCCGTGCAGCAGGATCTGCGGCACGGCGGAGTCGACCGTCGGGTCCTCGAGGCATTCGATCAGGGGCTCGAGGAACCGCTCGGTGACGACGACGTCCGGGTTCATGCAGAAGACGAGCGGGTGCTCGGCCGCCGCGACGCCGTCGAGCAGTGCCTTGGCGAATCCGCCGTTCTCCTCGCGCGCGAGGATCCGCACGGTGGGAAACCGTTCCCTCATCCAAGGCCCGAGGAGATCGTCGCCCGTGTCGTCCACGACGAGCACCTCGTCGTTCACGTCCCGGCGAGCGGTCTCGGCCAGCAGCGGGGGCAGGCTCCGTTCGAAGAGGCCCGTATCGAACAGCGAGGGGAGGACGATCGAGACGGGGCGGGTCACGGTCTGCCTCCGCGTTCGTCGGGTCGGGCGCCGTTTCCGCTGTCGCGCCAGCGCGCCACGTGCCGTCCCAGGCCCGTCGGGCGGACGATCAGGCGGGCGATCCTCCGGTTCGCGAGCTCCTTCGCCAGCCGCATCTCCCGCCGTCGCTCCTCCAGCTCCTTCATCAGGCCGATCAGCTCGCGATTCCCGGCCAGGAGCACGGAGGCGAGCTCCTCGAGCGTCGCGGCCTCGGGGTGGTCGCGCATGATCTCGAAGAGCGGCGCGGCGTGGTCGCCGAACACCCTCTCGCGCATCTCCTGGAGCTCGGATGCGAGATCCGACAGCGAACGGATCCCTTCCCGTAGCCGTTCGCGCTCACGGTCGTAACGCGCCCCTTGCTCCTCGTTCTCGCGTCCCAGGCGATCCAACTGCGCCTCGAGAGCCCGACGTTTCTCCTGATACCACGTCAGGTCGTTCTCGTAGGCGATGAGCGAGTCCCGCAGCCAGCCCAGCTCCCGCTTCTGGTCGTCGAGTTGCTCGAGCGCGGCTCGAACCTCCGCATCCTTGGAGGACATGCTGTCGCGCAGCCACGCGACTTCCTGCTCCTTGCCGGAGGTCACGCTCTTGAGCCAGTCGTTCTCCTTGCGGAGTGCCTCGAGCCCGCGTCCGGAGTCCTCGACGGTCGCGCGCAGCCACTCGATCTCCTTGAGGCGGGCATCGAGTTCCTTTTCGCGCCAGTCGAGCTTGTCGCGCAGCGCCTCGATCGTCTTCTCGTGCGAGGACACGGAGTTTTTCAGCCACTCCTTCTCGCGACGCAGGTCCTGCAGGAGGATCTGCGCCTTCGATCCCGTAGCGAGCGCCTCGACAGAGAGCGGGCCGACGCCGGCGTCCTCCTCGCCGAGGAGCGTCGACTTGGCCAGACCGAGACGCGATTGGACGCTGCGGAAGATTTCGCGCAGTGGGAGCGCCGAGAGCTCCCGGTACCTGCGCCACGGCTCGTGCAGGCTCGCCGGCAGCGAGTTCCGCTCGACGTCCTCGAGCGCGGGCGCGAGCCGTTGGTAGATGCACGAGAGCTCGCGCGCCTGTTCGCCGATGTCCTTCACGGGCTCGATCCCGGCCACGAGCCGCTCGAGCAGTCCTGGTTCGTCCTGGATACGTCGCATCGCGGCCGCGAGCTCGGCGGCGTCGCCGGGGGCGAAGAGTAGGCCGTCGACCTCGTGCCGTACGCTCTCCGGCAGGGCGCCGACGTCGCTGGCGATGACCGGTCGCCCGGCGGCGAAGGCCTCGCGGATCACGAACGGGTAGTTCTCGACCCAGATCGACGGGACGACGACGACGTCGACGTCGGAGAGGGCCGACGCGAGCTCCGCGCGCCTGTAGGCGCCCCGCCAGCGGATCCCGGCGCGCTTGGCGCGTGCTCTCAGGGTCTCGACGTACACCTGGTCGCTCGAGTCGCCCCAGATCGAGACCTCGGGCGGCTGCTCGAGGCGTTCGAAGGCCTCCACCAGGACATGCACGCCCTTATGCTTCGAGAGACCACCCATGTATCCGAAGCGCAGCGGACGACCCTCCTGACGCACCACGGGGGAGATGCCCTTCAGGAACGCGGTTTCGGCCCCGTAGGTCAGGAGCTCCACGCGCTCCGCCGGTATCCCGCCCTCGATCAGGCGATCGGCCAGGAAGCGCGTGGGGGAGAGCACCAGGTCGAATCCCTGGTACGCCCTGCGGCGGCGGTCGTCGAGCTGGAGACGCCGCTCGACGAATCCCTTCAGCTCGTGCTCGCGGAAGCCCGCTCGCTCGGGGTCGCCCGCGAGGATGGCGCGGACCTCCGCATAGCGTTCCTCTCCGAGCTGTTCCTCGAGCGCGCCCAACTGGTAGTCGCCCAGCTCGCCGATCCGGTTGAGGTAGGACAGCCCGAGGTCGCAGCGCGCGCACAGGCTCGGGTCCCCGACGGTTTCGCAGCGGCTCATGTCGGGCTTCACGAGCGTGAACCGGTGGCACACGGGGTAGTAGTCGTGCGCGGTGTAGATGGTCGGGATGTCTCGCTTCCTCGCGTGGGCGGGGAGCTCCATGCCGAGCTTGATGAGGTGCTGGAAGTGGACCACCTCGGGTCGTTCCCGGTCGAGGAACTCGCCGAAGCGGTCGGCGACACCCGGCACGTCGAGCAGCTCCTCCTGGTTGCGCGGCGGTGTGCTCGTGGTCAGCCAGGTGACTCCGTACCCGTGACGCTCCTCCCGTCGCATCGAGAGATCCGGGAGCTCCGGGGCGACGCGTGGCGTGAAGACCTCGACGGAGTGCCCGGCTCGCACGAGCTCCGCAGCGAGGGCGGCCGTGTAGTTCTCGACGCCCGTCCGCTCGATGGGGGGGAATCCGTGGCTGACCAGGCAGATCCGCATTCGAGGAGGAGTCTACTCCCTGGGCCCCGACCGGGCGAACGGCAGTCATCGGCACGACGGGCCGTCCGGGCGCACGGTCCGCTCTGCTTTCTTGCGGGGTGCGCGCTCTGCCTCCGGCGCGTGCAGTCGACACTCTTCAGCGAGCGCTTCCGCCCGGACCTGATCCACGTCTACAACCTCGGGTAGATGGCGGCGGACTTTGCCGCGACCGTCGCTCGCCGTGAGGTGCACGTGCTGCAGACCGTTCACGAGTGAGGTCAGCTCTGTCCCAACGCCTGGTGCGTTCGTCCGGACGGAGTCGTGTGCGAGGGTGGACCCGGGTCGAAGTGCATGCGCTACGGCTGCGAGGAGAACTACCCGTTCGACGGTCGCGTGCTGAGCGCGTCGATGCTGCGCTACAACCTGATCCCCAAGTCGTTCCAGCGGTTCTTGAGGTGACCTGGTCGGCGGACGTGCAGCGCGTGATCCTCGACTGATCCGCACGGATAGAATGCCGCGCTTGAAGTACCCGAGCTTCCTCGTCGTCGTCCTCCTGGCCGCGTGCTCCTCGACCGACTCCGGAGTCCGGTCGCTCCCGGCCGCCTCACCGCCCGTCCCGGCGCTTCGCGCGGAGGATGTCCAGGCGCACGTCGACTTCCTCGCCTCGGACGAGCTGATGGGCCGCTTCGCCGGGAGCGCGGAGGCGCACCGCGCGGCGCTGTACGTCGCCGAGTGCTTCGCCCGCTACGGACTGGAGCCCGCCGGGGACGACGGCACTTGGTTCCAGGAGGTGCGGGAGGGGCTGTCGCCCAACGTGGTTGGTCGCCTGGCCGGTGTCCGCGACGAGTACCTCGCGCTGACGGCGCACTACGACCACCTGCGTCCGGCGGAGACCGGCGAGGATCGGATCTTCAACGGCGCGGACGACAACGCCTCGGGGACCGCCGTCGTCCTCGAGCTCGCGCGGCGCTTCGGCGCACGTGCCGCAGCGCGGAGTCGGGCGTCGTGTTCGCTGCTCTTCGTGGCCTTCACCGCCGAGGAGCTGGGGCTCCTGGGCTCGCGCTTCTTCGTCGAGCACCTGCCGGTGGAGGAGGACGCGGTCCTCGGGAACATCAACCTCGACATGGTCAGCCGCGGAGAGGAGGACCTGATCTTCTGCGAGGCGGGCGAGGGCTCGGAGCGACTCCTGGGCGCCGCGCGGACGGCGAACGAGCGGCTGGGCGAGCTGCGCGTTCGGTTCGGGGAGCACCCCGAGTGGCTTTCACAGAGCGACCAGTTCTCGTTCCTTCGCGCGGGCATCCCGGCGCTCTACTTCGGCGTCGAGGACCACGAGGACTACCATCGCGTGTCGGATCACGCGGACAGGATCCTCCCCGAGTTGGCGGCGCGCGTCGGCCGCCTGGTCGAGGGGATCGTCTCCGAGTTCTGACCGGGAGGGGTCACTCCGCCGGAGCGCGACCCATCCCCATGAGACGCGCGAGCACGATCGCCACGATTCCCACCAGTCCCGAGAGCAGCGCTCCCATCTTCGCCTCGCCCTGCAGCTCGAGGTCGACCGGGAAGGCCGCGCCTGAGACGAACAGCGCCACGGTCAGGCCTAGCGCGGCCACGAAGCCGGCCATGACGAGCTCGCGCATCCCCATGCGATCGGGGAGCTGGAAGCCGACCTTGGTCGCGAGGACTCCGAAGAGCGTGATCCCGACCGTCTTCCCGACCACCAGCGAGCCCAGGATGATCCACGTCATGGCTCCGACGCCGCTGACCTGCACACCGGCGTTCGCGAGCGCGAAGAAGAACAGGCCGAAGTCCACGAACAGCTTCAGACTGTGCTCGAATTCGTGCAGCGCGGAGTGCTCCACGTGCAGGTCCTTCGCCGTGGCCGCTCCCATGTGGTCGACCTCGTCCTCCTCGACGAAGAGGCCCATGTCGCGTCGCGGGCCGGGGAGGAACGGGACGATGAACACCAGCGCGAGCGCCGGGTGCAGGTGCGCGAGGATCAGCCCGCTCCACGCGAGCGGCCCGGCGACGGCGATGTAGGGCACCCAGTTCCGGACCTTGTTCCTCCGCAGCAGCCAGGCGATCGCCATCCCGAGCAGGACGAGGCCCAGGAACTCGGGCCGGGCGGGGTTGTTCGGGTCGCCGTAGAAGATCGCGATGATCCCCAGGCCGATCGCGTCGTCGGCGACGGCGAGCAACAGGAGGAAGTTGATCGCCGGATGTCCCTTGCCGAACACGGCGCGCGCGACGAGCCACGCGAGCGCGATGTCCGTCGCGGTCGGGATGCCCCAACCGCGATGCACCGTGGCCCAGCCCTTCTCCTCGAAGAGCTCCGCGCCCATGGCGAAGTGGACGGCGAGGAAGAAGAAGCCGACCGGGCCGACGACGCCGCCCACGGTCGACAGCAGCGGTGTGATCGCTTTGCTCGGCGG
>Ga0302046_10004972_pt1 | contig 11761 bp, 11 predicted proteins | sample RVTome_11_FD_200261 | JGI IMG/M metagenome (GOLD analysis project Ga0302046, IMG submission 200261) | Soil microbial communities from uranium-contaminated site in the Upper Colorado River Basin, Wyoming, United States - RVT147D111 (version 2) ... | reverse complement strand
CCCCCCAGCGTCTTGCGGATGGTCTCGATCCGCTTCTGGAGCTCCAGGAGATCTCCCACCCGCTCGAGGATCGGGCGGGCCAGCACCTCCCCCGACGGATCCGGGTCCCCCGGGGTCTCGACCATTATCGCGGAGCCGTTCGACACCCTGCCGTTCATGGCTTCGTCTCCGACCCGGTGGGGCGGCCGCCTGTCCGCAATGGCGCTCATGCGGTACGACCTCGGGTGCGCGTGCCCGGTTGCGGGATGTTCATGGCCTCTGCGACATAGGCAAGCCCTGTGCCACGCGGTCCCGCCGTCCGGGGGGCTCGAGGACCCGGTGGCCGTCCGGAAGGACCGGGCGCGGACGAGCCTCAAGTCATTGTCGCGGTTGCCGCCTGGCTACCCTATCGCGACCCGCGCCGCCGGCCAGCGGGGCGGCCCCGCCCGGGGACATCCCAAAATGTGAAGTCAGGTGACGATTTTGGGCTCCTCGGGGCCTGGGCGCCGGGATGGGTGCTCACCGCGAGAAGCCGGAGCGGGGCTTCTTGCTGGCCTCCTCCGTCCCGTTTGGGTAGGATAGCCGGGCCATGAACGCCGATCAGCGCCCACTCATGCTCGACGGAATCCGCGTGCTCGACCTCTCCCGGGTGATCGCCGGGCCCTACTCCGCCATGCTCCTCGGTGACCTCGGCGCCGACGTGATCAAGCTCGAGCGCCCCGGGCGCGGCGACGACCTCCGCGCGCTCCGGGGCGAGAACGGCATGAGCGCGGTCTTCGCCGCGGTGAACCGCAACAAGCGGGGGATCGCCGTGGATCTCCAGAACCCCGAGGGAGCGGCGCTGGCCTTCGAGCTCGCCCGACGCGCCGACGTCGTCGTAGAGAACTTCCTCCCCGGCGTGGCCGACCGCCTCGGCCTCGGCTACGAGACCGTGCGCGCCGCGAATCCCGGCATCGTCTACGCGTCGGTCACCGGCTTCGGCCAGACGGGGCCCCATGCCCGCCGGCCCGGCTACAACCTGATCGCGCAGGGAATGAGCGGGATCATGGCGATCACGGGGATGTCCGGCCATCCGCCCACACGCGCCGGCGGCTCGGTGGCCGACCTGGCGGCGGCTTTCGTCGCCTTCGGCGCGATCAACGCGGCCCTCGTCCATCGCCTGCGGACGGGCGCCGGCCAGCACCTGGACGTGAGCCTGCTCGCCTCCACCATCGCGCTGCTCCCGGATCCGGTGGCACACTACTTCGACTCGGGAGTGCGGCCGGGACGGGAAGGCAATCGCAACCCGCACCTGACGCCGGCCGAGGCTTTCCGAACCCGGGACGGGTACCTGACGGTGGTTCTCATGAGCCCCGACCAGTGGGACCGCTTTTGCCGGGTCCTCGGCGACGAGGGGCTCCGCACCGACCCACGCTTCGCAATGAACGCGGACCGCCTCCAGCACCACGCCGAGTTCAGGTCGCGAGTCGAGAGCATCCTCGAGACGGCCCCGACGGCCGACTGGGTGGTGCGCTTCGAGGCGGCAGCCATCGCTTCCGGGCCGATCTACGAGTTCGACGAGGTCTTCGAGGACCCGCAGGTGCGCCATCTCGGCGTCGTCGCCGAGATGGCGCAGCCGGGCTACGGCCCCGTGCGCATGCTGGGCTTCCCCTTCAAGGCCTCCGCGACGCCGGCCGCGATCCGCCGGCCCGCTCCTCTGCTGGGCGAGCACACCGCCGAGGTTCTGGAGGAGCTCGGTCGGGACGCCGCCGACATCGAGCGGCTCGCGGCCCGTGGCGTGATCGCGCTGGGCACGGCCGCCGGACGGCCCAAGTAACTCGTACCGGCTGCGCCGTCCTCGTCCCTCCCCGCCGACGCGCTGCCGGCTGGGCCACCCGCCGGCTCAGCGGCGGGTCCCCAGCCGCCGCGACTCCTCGCCGATGTGGATATGCGCGCCCGTGGACGATCCCGCGACCGCCCCTCGGAAGGCGACGAAGGGGATGCCGCCGCGTCGCAGGTGCGCCATCAGGCCCTGCCCCTCCGGACTGTCCGGGTGCACCGCCACGTCCATCGCGTTGCGGTGATCGAACCCGATCCGGTCATGCACCGCCGTCTGGCCCAACGCGCTGATCGGCATGGGCCGGCCGAAGCGCTCGGCGAAGAACCGCTGGATCCTGGGGGCATCGGCGGCGAGAGACCAGCGCGTGGAGCCGTTGTAGCGGATGAGCGACGCCGTTTCGAGGTATCCGCCGCGCGGCAGCGGCGGCAGCTTGGCGAGCTGCTCGACGGCAAGCGCCTCCGCGATCAGGGTGTCCGCCTCGACGATCCACCGCCGGGTCTCCTCCACGTCGGACACCGCAGCCGCCAGGGCGCGCTCGCCGTCCTCGAGCTCCCGCCTCGAGATGATACCGCCCTCGAACAGACCGCGCTGGACCTCGACGTGCTCGGCGACCCGCCCGGCCTCGGCCTCCTGCACGGCCAGCAGGCGATCGAGGGTGGCGCGGTACTCCCGGGTTGTCCTGACGACATCGGCGGCGAGCTTCGCGAGGTCGTCCTGGCTGGCGGCTCGGCGGCCCGCGGCCGGCGGGCCGACCGGCTTGCGGGGCGGGGCCGCCTTGCTCTGGGCCCATAGCGCGGATGCCGACAGCAGCGAGGCGCCGGCGAGAACCCTGAGGAACAGGGACCGGTTCACGCGCTCGCCGGCTCCGCTACCGATCGTACCGCCCCGCCGCGCTCGGGCGTCAAGCCGACCCCTCCCGGCTCAGACCTTGAGCGGCTGGGAGACTTCCCAGCGCTGGCCCTCGTTGTTGACGAAGACCACGCGCAGGGTGCCGGTCCGCGTGGCCCGGATGGGGAAGCGGATCACCGGATGGGGGCTCACCGCCGAGGTCATCTGGAACTCGCTGACCTGCTGGTCGTCCAGGTAGACCAGCATCTGCCTGACGTAGAGCTCCGGCGATTCCCGGACGTGCCTGCCGTTCTTGAGGGCGAGCCCCGTGTGGGAGCCGTGCGTGATCCGGGTTCTCACCTCGACGATCTCCCCCGGCCGGCTGGGCGCGGGCACCCGGAGCATCGGATTCCCGGCACGCTGGCGGTCGACCGGCTCCGGCCCGGTCGCGCAGCCGCCCTCGGCCACCCGCATCTCGCGGGTGCCGACGAAGCGGCCGTGCCGGGAGCACTCGGCCACCGCCGTGACGATGCCACCGGCGCCGGAGCGCATCGGGAACGCCACCGAGGCCCGGCCGTTGGACGGCGTGAAGACGAACTTCCCCTTGTGCGGCACCGGGTCCCTCTCGAGCGTGATGTCGATCCACCGGATGAAATGGTCGGGCTCCATCGCATGATCCACGCCGACCTGGACCGGCACCGCCGTCGGGTCCTCGGCGAGGATGGGCAGGTCGAGCTTGATCCGGTGGTCGCGGTCCGGCGCGGACTGGGCCCGGAGCTGGGCCGGCGCCAGGAGCGTCAGGCCCGCTCCGATCAGGAGATCACGTCTCGAGGGCCTCATGCTCTTCTTGTACCGCCGTTTCGGCGGGCGCGCCAGCGGTGGCCGATGCCGGGGGCTCGCGATCCGGAGGGCTACCGGATCACCCTGCGCCGAGGAGGGCATCAAGGACATCGCGCCCGGGCTTGCGATGCTGGGCGGCCGGGTCGTACGGGTCGTGTTCACGCGGGAGACGGAGCCGGGCGTTCATGGTACCCTCGAGCATTCCGCTGCTCCGTCCCCCAGCCCAGAGGAGCGTCGAGCGATGGCTCGAATGACCGGTGGCGAGGCTCTCGTGCAGTCGCTCTACCGCGAAGGCGTGCGGGTGGTGTTCGGCCTGCCCGGCGTGCAGCTCTACGGCGTCATGGCGGCCCTGCGGGACGAGCCGGGGATCCGCTTCATCGCGACCCGGCACGAGCAGGCCACGAGCTACATGGCCGACGGCTACGCCCGCGCCGGCGGGAGCTTCGGCACGGCCCTCGTGGTGCCCGGCCCCGGTCTTCTCAACGCCATGGCCGGGCTGAATACCGCCTACGCCGCCTCCTCCCCCGTCCTCATGATCTCCGGCCAGATCCCGAAGAAGAGCATCGGCAAGCGGATCGGGATCCTCCACGAGGTCGACGACCAGCTCGACGCCATCGCCCCGGTCACCAAGTGGCGCCGGCGCATCCTCGAGGTCGCCGAGATCCCCGGGGCCGTGCGCGAGGCGACGAGCCAGCTCAGGACGGGGCGGCCCCGCCCGGTGGAGATCGAGATGCCGCCGGAGACGATGGAGGAGGAAGGCGAGGTCGAGCTGCTCTCCCCGGCGCAGGTCTCGCGCCCGGCGGCGCCGGCGGCCGACGTGGACCAGGCGGCGCACCTGCTGCTGGGCGCCGAGCGGCCCGTGATCTATGCCGGCGGGGGCGTCCACGCCGCGGGCGCCCACGACGCCCTGGCCGCCGTGGCCGAGTACCTCCAGGCCGGCGTGCTGCAGTCGGCCGAGGGCAAGGGCGCGGTCAGCGACCACAGCGACCTGTCCCTCGGCGCCGCGCTCTGGCCCCAGTCGCCGCTGCGCGCCTACGTGGACGCGGCAGACGCGATCCTCGCGGTGGGCACTCGCTTGGCCCTGGCCGCCCCCCAGCGAGAACAGCAGGTCATCCAGATCGACATCGACGGCGACGAGATCGGGCGCAACCACGCGAAGACGATGGGGCTCGTAGGAGACGCGCGGGCCACGCTCGAGCTGCTGCTCGAGCGGCTGCGCGCCGGTGGGGCGCCCCGGAGCTCGCGGAAGGCCGAGCGCGAAGCCCTGCGGACCCGGCTCGGCGAGGCGGCCAACCAGGAGCCCCAGGCCTCGATCCTGAGGAGCCTGCGGGCGGGCACCCCCGAGGACGCCATCTTCGTGTCGGGGATGACCCAGATCGGCTACTACTCGCGGCCGTTCTGGCCCGTGTACCAGCCCCGGACGTATCTGACCTCGTCATACTCCGGCAACCTCGGCTACGAGTACCCGGTAGCCCTGGGAGCGAAGGTGGCCCGGCCCGACCGGCCGGTGGTGGCGGCGATCGGTGACGGCGGGTTCCTCTACAACTCGCAGGAGCTGGCCACGGCGGTGCAGTACGGCATCAACGTCGTGGTGGTTGTCTTCAACGACAACGCCTACGGCAACGTCGCCCGCGACATGGACGAGGCCTGGGGCGGCAGCTACGGAGCGGCGCTCCACAATCCCGACTTCATGAAGCTGGCCGAGGCCTATGGCGTCGTGGGGCTGCGGGCCACGCAGCCAACCGATGTCGGCGACCTCGTCCGGAACGCGCTCGATCAGGACCGGCCGGTCCTGATCGAGGTGCCGGTGGGGCGGATGCCGCGCCCGGCCTTCTTCGCCGCCCGCCGGCACCCGACGAAGTACCAGCGCTGACTTCGCATTATTCACGAACCCGCCGGGCGCGAGGCGGGCGGGTCCCGTCGCGGCATGCCGCCCCCGCGATGGCCTGAAGCGCCACTCCCGCGCAGGCCACAAGCCCCGCGATCACCCACTCTCCCACTACCGCCACGCCGCTATTCCCCCGATGGCGCGATACCGGCGCATCGGCCCCATGCCTCCGGCATAGCGAATCCGGGAAGCTCTGCCATTCCACCCTGCGGGTAATTCTTGCCTCACCGAACCGGGCGCCCCGTGTGACTGTTGCCGCTCCGGCTCCGGGCGCCTGGAGCGCGTCACGCGCCTCTCCACCATGTTTCCGGCTCAGACCGCGGCGATGACGGCGATCTCGACGAGATACTTCGGCGAGGCCAGCCGCGCCTCCACCGTGGCCCGGGCCGGCGTGTTGGTGGGATCCACCCACGCCTCCCAGGCCTGGTTCATCTCATCGTAGGTCCCCATGTTGGCCAGCCACACCGTGGCGGAGAGCAGCTTGGACTTCTCGCTGCCAGCCGCGGTGAGCAGACCGTCGACCTTCTTGAGGATCTGCTCGGTCTGGCCCCTCACTCCCGCCGACGGATCGGGGGCGACCTGGCCGGCCAGGTAGACGGTGTCGCCGTGGACCACGGCCTGGCTGAGGCGGGGGCCGACGTTGTGACGCGTGATCGCCATCTCGGGCTCCTTTCGTTGCTCGTGTGGTCAGACAGAGGGGCGCTACTCCGTCTCATTCACGAACGCGTGTTCCACGTGCTAGCTCCCCCTCACCCTGTCACTCTCCCCTTCCCGGGGGAGAGGGCATCGAAACGCCTCCCTCTCCCTCGGAGAGGAGAGGGTCGGGGTGAGAGTGAGGCATGCGTTCGCGCAGGATGCGGGCTAGCGCCGCGCGTGATTCGCGATGATGAACCCGGCGATGCTATGCGGGGACGGACCGGTCGGGAGGGCGTCCACGGAGAACCACCGCGCGTCCTCGAGCTCCTCGGGGTCCACGATGACCTCCCCGCCCGCATAGGTCGCGACGAAGCCGATCATCAGCTGGCTCGGGAACGGCCAGTTCTGGCTGCCGACGTACCGGACGTCCGTCACGTCGACGCCCACCTCTTCCTTGACCTCGCGCCGCACGGCGCCTTCCAGCGACTCCCCGTTGTCCACGAAGCCCGCTACCAGCGCGTAGCGCCCCGGCGCCCACTCCCGCTTGCGGGCGAGCAGGCAGCGGTCGCCGTCGCGGACGAGGACGATGACGGCCGGGTGGAGATGCGGGTAATGCTCGTAGCGGCAGCGCGGGCAGCGCTTGCCCCACTCGCCCTCGATGCGCTTGGTAAGCTCCCCGCAGCGCGGGCAGTGCCCGCTCGTGCTCTCCCAGTGAAGGGCCTGCATGGCCATACCGCCCAGGGACAGCAGATCGTCGGGCAGCCGGGTGCCCTGCATCGGGATCAGCGTCTCGCGGCAGAGGCCCCCGGGGAGCGCCGCGCCCCGCGGGAGCGTCGCCACCCAGCATGGTGTCTCCTCCAGCGTCCCCAGCCAGAGCGGCGCACCGGGAGCGCCGTCGAGATCCGCGGGGAAGTCGCCCTCAGGCAGCCGGAAGCCGTCCCCGTCGGGGACAACGATCAGGCCCTGGTCCTGGACGATGAGCCAGCGTCCCCGCGGCGCAGGCGGGGTCCACGCATGCTTGGCGGGGACGAAGGCGCCCCGCAGGCAGTCGCGGTTGAAGGGCAGGTAGACGGTAAGGGGCGATGCGCTCATCTGCCGGACGGCATTGTTCACCACTCCGGGCCCGGCGTCAATGCTCGCGTAGCGCCACGCCCGCATCCGCGCCTTCCGGGCCCGCGCCGCGAGAGTGATGGTACTCTGGGGCCCTGGACAGCGAGTCGCGCCGGACCGGGCGGCGCGAGGCGTCGTGCCGCGCCCGAGGAGGCGGCGAGCAACGCGCGGCACCCGCGCGTCAGCCATGGAGGCCGGAATGGAAGAGCGATTGCGTTTCGGGATCTTTCTCGCCCCGTTGGATGCGGGCCGCCCGGCCACGGTGGAGGCGGCGCGGAAGCACGACCGGGAGCGGGCCGGGAGGCGAGAGCCATGACCGGAGACTTCGCCCCCTTCGCCGACCGACGGCAGCGCTTCGTCGAGGCCATCGGGGACGGCCTCGCCATCGTTCCCGGCGCCCAGGAGACGCCCCGCAACGGGGACACCCACTACGAGTTCCGCCAGAGCTCCGACTTCTTCTTCCTCACCGGGTTCGACGAGCCCGACGCCGTCGCGCTCTTCGATCCGGCCCACCCCAAGGAGCGGTTCGTCCTGTTCGTGCGCCCGCGCGACCGCGAGATGGAGATCTGGAACGGCCGCCGCGCTGGCGTCGAGGGCGCCGTCGCCATCTACGGCGCCGATGCCGCCTACCCGGTCGACCAGCTCGACCGCGCGCTCCGCGACCACGCCCTCGACCGCCCGGTGCTGTTCCATCGCCTCGGCCACGCCGCCCTCGACCAGCGCGTCATCCGGCTGGTCACCGAGCTGCGGGCGGCGCGCGCCCGCGGCTACAGCGCGCCCGTGCGCGTCGAGGATCCCGGTCCCATCCTCCACGAGATGCGCCTGCGCCGCTCGCCCGCCGAGCTCGCGCGCCAGCGCCGCGCCTGCGAGATCAGCCGGGACGCCCACACGGAGGTCATGCGGTTCGCGCGGCCCGGGCTGTACGAGTACCAGGTGCAGGCGGCGCTCGAGTTCGTCTTCCGCCTCCACGGCTCGCCGCGCAACGGCTACCCCTCCATTGTCGCCTCCGGCCCCAACGCCTGCATCCTCCACTATCACGAGAACCGGCGGCGCCTGGAGGACGGCGACCTCCTCCTCATCGACGCCGCGTGCGAGTACGGCTACCACAGCGCCGACATCACCCGCACCTTCCCCGTCGACGGGCGCTTCACGGGGCCCCAGCGCGCGCTCTACGAGCTGGTGCTGCGCGCCCAGCTCGCGGCCATCGGGGCCGCCCGGCCCGGAAACCGCTACGAGGCCATCCACGAGGCCGCCCGCCGGGTCCTGACGGAGGGCCTCGTGGACCTGCGCGTGCTGCCCTGTGGCGTGGCCGACTCGCTGGCGATGCACCACTACCGCGAGTTCTACATGCACGGCACCGGCCACTGGCTGGGCATGGACGTGCATGATGTGGGCGATTATCGCATCGCGCGGGCCTCGCGCCTGCTCGAGCCCGGCATGGTGCTCACCGTCGAGCCCGGGCTCTACTTCGACCCCGACCGCGAGACCGTGAGCTACGCCCTCCGCGAGTACAGCGAGGAGGAGATGTGGGACCGGCGCTATCGGCTGGGGACGGCCGCCGCCCGGGCGCTGGAGGACGAGGAGAAGGCCCAGGCCCGGAAGATCGAGCACCCCCTCCCCCGGGAGTTCCGCGGCATCGGCATCCGCATCGAGGACGATGTCCTCGTCACCGAGGATGGGTGCGAGGTGCTCACGGCGGGCACGCCCAAGACCATCGAGGAAGTCGAGCGAACCTGCGCCGAGCCGTCCCGGCTCCCGCGCTGATCGGAACTTGGTCGGCCGGGCCAGCATTGTCGCGATGGCGCGAGGCCGGCGCTCGGAGAGGCTCGCCAAGCCCGCCGGCCTCCGGTAGACTCTGGCAAATCCCTTCGGAGGTCGGCAATGGCGCAACCCAAGGTCCATCGAACCGAGCTCACCCCGGTGAGCTTCCTCCGGCGCAGCGCCTACCTCGCCCACTTCAAGTGTCCGGCCGCGGTCGAGTTCGGCGACTTGCCCAAGACCTCCACCGGCAAGGTGCAGAAGTTCGTCCTGCGGGACCGGGAGTGGGGCGGGCGCGAGAAGCGCATCAACTGATGGCGACGGTGATCGGAAGCTTCCGATGACCCGCCGGGGGCTGCGCCACGTGGCGCTCAGGACCCGGGACCTGCGCGGCACGGAGCGCTTCTACACGGAGTTGCTCGGGCTCGAGATCGCTTTCCCCCACCGCGGGATGCTCTTCCTGCAGTCCCCCGGGGGCGACGACCTGCTCAACTTCGTCGAGACCCGCAAGCCCTTCGACCCCGGGGCCGGGGGCTTCGACCACTTCGGCATCCACCTCCCGCGGCCGGCCTGGAGGAAGACCTGCGAGAAGCTCAAGCAGGCCGGGGTGCCGGTCCGCGGACGGCGGGGCCGCTCGGCCGTCTACATCGAGGATCCGAACGGCTACACCGTGGAGCTGTATTGCGACTAGCTCCAGCAAACTAGCAGTTCAGGTACTTCGGGCTCACCAGCGGCTTCACGGCGCCGTCGGCGCTCCAGGTCTTGCGCTCGAGGCCCGCGAGATCCTTGCCGTAGACGTGGATCTCGACGGTGTCCTGGTCGGTCGGGTTGTGCATGGCGTGGACCTCGTCGCCGGGCACGAGACAGGAGACGGCCCCGGACCGGTGCCGCAGCACCTCCTTGACCTCGAGCGTCGCGCGCCCGCCCTCGGGGGCGGGCTCGCTCACCCGGTACCGCGTTTCCTGGATCTCGTTCCCGACCACGCCGATCACGCCCCACGTCTCGTGGTTGTGGGCGCCCGCCGTGTCGCCGGGCCTCCAGATCACCGAGGTGACGTTGAAGCGGGGAGCCCGGTGGAGCATGTAGCGCCCCCGCCCGCCCTGGGCTGGCCTGCTGCGGAACTCCAGGGGTACGGCGTCGGGGTTCCTGACGAGCCGGCCGAGCAACGGCGCCACCCGCTCGGTGATGGCTGCGGCGGAGTTCTCCTCGGCCGTGATACGGTCCAGATCGGCGATGAACTGCTCGAGCGTGTAGCTCTGGGTCGCCATCCTCTGTTTCCTCCGGAGCCCTCGAAGTCTACGGCTCCACCGGCGTATCGGACCGCCCGCCCCACTCCGTCCAGGATCCATCGTACACGGCGGCCTCCCGCCGTCCCAGCAGGTAGAGCCCGAGAGCCAGCACGGCGGCGCTGACGCCGGAGCCGCACGTCGCGATCACCGGCCTGGTGGGATCGAGGCCGGACTCTCGGAAGGCGCGCTCCAGGCCCTCGGGCGGAAGCAGGGTGCCGCCCTCGGCGCTGAAGAGCTGGTCGTACGGCAGGTTGCGACTCCCGGGGATGTGGCCCCCGCGCACCCCCGGGCGCAGCTCGGGCTCGGTGCCGGCGAAGCGGCCCTGGGAGCGGGCATCGAGCACCTGCTCGCGGGAGCGCTCGAGGGTGGCCCGGACCCGGCCCAGGTCGGCGACCAGCTCCCCGCGGAAGGATGCGGTGAAGCGCCGCGCCGGGGGCGCCGGCCTCCCGGGTTCCAGCGGACGGCCCTCCGCCCGCCACTTCGGGAAGCCCCCATCGAGCACGCCCACCGGCTCGTGGCCGAAGACGCGGAAGGTCCACCACACGCGCGCCGAGGCGATCATGTGGCGGGCGCCGTAGACGACCACTCGGTCCCCGGCGCTGAGCCCGAGCTCGCCGACGCTGCGGGCGAACTGGTCCGCGCTCGGCAGCATGTGGGGGAGGGGCGTCCCGGTGTCGGCGATCCCGTCGATGTCGAAGAACACCGCGCCGGGAATGTGGGCCTGGACGAACTCGGCCTTCGGGTCTCGCTCGAGGGGCAGGTACCACCGGGCGTCCACGAGGCGCAGGTCGGGCTCGCCGAGATGCGCGGCCAGCCACTCGGTGCTGACGATGGGCTCGATGGCGCCAGCGCCGGCCCGCTCACTCGTCACCGCCGGCCCTCCTGGGAGGGGATCAGCGCGTTCGGGCTGCGCCCTTCGAGATCGAGGGCTTCCTCCCAGCGCAGATAGGCCTCCATCGCCTCCCGCCCCTTTTCGTACGGCTTGAACACCACGTCGTCGGGCTCGTCCAGGAGCCGCGTGGGCCCGCTCTCGACCGGCAGCCCGGCCTCGGCCCAGGCCCGGGTGCCGCCGTCGAGCACCCGCGCCGCCGCGTATCCCATCCCCAGGAGGGTGGCGGCGGCGAGGGCGGACTGGACGCCGTCGGCGCAGGTGACGACAAGCGGTCGGCTCCGATCCGGCGCCACGGCGTCGATTCGCAGCTCCAGCCGGCTGCGGCAGAGCCAGGCCGCGCCCGGCACGTGGCCGCGCCGGTAGCCGTCGCTCGGATCCACGTTGAGGATCGCCGCCTCGCCGAGCGGCCCCGCGGCCACCGCCGCCACGTGGCCCCGGGCTCGCTCGTAGCCGAACGGAACGGTCACCGGGTGCCCCTGCTCCGCGGCGCCCCCTGCCTCCGCCCAGGCCCCGATCCCGCCGCGCAGGACGCTCACCTTCGGGAACCCCATCCGCATGAGCCAGGCGGCCGTCATCACGGATCGCGCGGACCCGTCGCAGGCGAGCACGATCGAGGCCGCCCGCACCGCGATGTAGTCGTCGGTGGCCTGCACCGCCTGTCCGCCGGGCGCCCAGATCGCCCCGGAGAGGTGACCGGCTTCGTATTCCTCCCGCGCGCGCAC
>Ga0302046_10004971_pt1 | contig 11762 bp, 12 predicted proteins | sample RVTome_11_FD_200261 | JGI IMG/M metagenome (GOLD analysis project Ga0302046, IMG submission 200261) | Soil microbial communities from uranium-contaminated site in the Upper Colorado River Basin, Wyoming, United States - RVT147D111 (version 2) ... | reverse complement strand
ACGAAGAAGCGGGCTCGAGGGCTCGCGTGCTGGGTGCATGCCGGGTTCGGGCATCTGGGGGGGTCGAACATGGGTCCGTTCTCCTGGAGGAGGGCCTCTGGGAGACCGGACCGCTGGAAGGCCCCGGCGGTTGCAGCGTTCTCGCGCCCGCTGGCGCCCCGCGCCCACAGCGAACCCATGCAGTTCCGCGCCCTTGCGCCGGGTGGGGCGAATGCCGATCCTGGCGCCTCCGCGCGCCAGGCGGGCCTTTTTCCGGTGTGAAGCAGTCCACCATCGAGAAGCGCTTCGAGGAGTACCTGCGCTCCCACTCCCTCAAGCTGACCGCGCAGCGCCGGCGGATCTTCGAGCGGACGTTCGCCACGCACGAGCACTTCACCGCCGAGCGGCTCTTCGAGTGGCTGCGCGCCGATGACGGGCCCGCCGTCTCGCGCGCCACGGTGTACCGCACGCTCGGCCTGCTCGAGCAAGGCGGCTTCATCGAGTCGCTCGACACCGGTCAGGGCGAGCAGCTCTACGAGCACATCCTCGGCCACCACCACCACGACCACATGATCTGCGTCGAGTGCGGCCGCATCGAGGAGTTCCACGACGAGCGCATCGAGGAGCTCCAGCGCGTGGCAGCGAAGAAGAAGGGCTTCCGGATCCAGAGCCACGTGCACCGCCTCATGGGCCTGTGCCGCGGCTGCGCGCGCCAGCGCCGCCGAAAGCTCCGCCGCCCGCCGAGCTGAGAGCCGCCGCGTCGCGCGGGCCGCGTGTCCGAGCCAAGGCCCGTGCCCGTGCCCGATCTACGCCGCGAGGGCCGCGCGCAGATCCCGCAGGAACCGGTTCGCGGTCTCCTCGTCGTTGAACCCGAGCTTGCGCGCCTTCAGGTGCAGCAGGGTCTCCTGGTAGTCGTAGGCCTCGATCTTCACCACGATGAGCGTGGTCCCGATCCAGACCTCTGCCTGCATGGCGCCCTCGTCGAGGTCCACCGGCTTGGTGGCCATCGCCTCCAGCGTGGTCTTGGCCTTCGCCCAGACCTCCTTGACGTCGCTCTGGAGGTAGAGCTGCTTGACGTTGCTCGCGGACGAGGAGCCGCTCACGTCCGTGGACGCGCAGCCGAGAGCCAGCGCGGCCAGGACGAAGAGGGAAGCGATCGGTAGTCTCTTCATGGTCTCGATCTCCCCTCAGCGGTCCAGGTTCCGCCGGATGCGGTCCTGGACCATCTCGGCGAGGGCCTTGTTGTCGACGCCGAACTTGCGCGCGAGGATGCGCACGCGGGTCTCCTCTTGGTTGAAGGTCTCGACCTGCACGACCACCTTGGCGGCGTCGATCGTGGCCTCGGCCGCCATGAGGTCGTCGTCGACGTCGATGGGCGTCGCGCTCATCTCCGACAGGGTCGCCTTCGTCGTCGGCCAGACGACGCGCGAGGTGCCGGGCATGTAGACCTCCATGGCGTTGTCCATGAACTCCTGGCTGACGACGAAGCCCGTCACGCCCGCCGCGACGACCGCGCAGGCCGAGGCCAGGCCGAACAGGAGCAGGAACGGGAGCAGTGCTTTCTCGTGCATGCGTTCTCGGGGCTCGGTTCAGACGGTCGCCGCCGTGGCCGCCTCCACCATGCGCCGATAGAAGGAGAGCCCCTCACCCTCCGTGCGCGTGGGGAGCCGCGTCCACCGCGGATGATTCCAGGGAGTCAGGTTCCGCTCGGGGTGGGGCATCAGGCCCAGGACGCGCCCGGTGGGGTCGCAGATGCCCGCGACGTGCCGAAAGGAACCGTTGGGGTCGGCGGGATAGGCGGGCTCGCCGCCCTCCTCGGTGACGTACGTCAAGGCGATCTGCCGGCGCTCGGCGAGCGCGGCGAACGCGGCGTCGTCGCGGACCACGAAGCGCCCCTCGGCGTGCGCGACCGGCGTCGGAAAGCGCTCCCCGGCGGCGAGCCAGGGGCACGCGCAATCCTGGACCTCGAGGGTCACCCAGCGGCATTCGTAGTGGTTCGAGTGGTTGCCGTACAAGGCGACGGTGCGCTGTGCGGGATCGGTCTGTGGTTCGAAGATGCCGGACTCGACCAAAACCTGGAAGCCATTGCAAACCCCCAGTGCGAGTCCTCCGCGCTCGACGTAGGCCGAAAGGCGCGGTCCGAGCTGGTGGCGCACCTCCCAGCCCCACACGCGGCCGGCGGCGACGTCGTCCCCGTAGCTGAAGCCCCCCGGGAAGACGACGATCGCGGCCTCGTCGAGACGCGCCGGCTCGGCGAGCAGGCGCGCGAACGGCAGGATCTCGGCGCGCGCGCCCGCCCACTCGAGCGCGCGTGCCGTCTCGTCCTCGCAGTTGGTGCCGGAGGTGCGCAGGACCAAGGCTCGCGGTGCGCTCATCGTCGCTTCACCCCCGGAAGGCGCCCCGGAAGGCGCCGTGGAAGGCGGCGCGCAGCTCGGCGAGCGGGAGGTCGACGAGGAGGCTCCCGCTCACACCCTTGATCTTCAGCCTGGGCGAGGTGGAGACGCGGCCCAGCGGGATCGCGGGCTGACCCATCAGCTTGGTCTGGAAGTTGAACTTCTTGCCGGGCTCGACCTCGACCAGGAAGCGCGTGCAGCTCTCCGAGAAGAGCAGCGTCGCGTCCTCGTCGTACTCCGCGCCACCCCCGCTATCGCTCGGGCCGCTCGGGCCGCTCGGGCCCGAGGGAAACGGCTCGTGGTCGATCACGCCGAGGTCGAGCTCCATCCCGTGCCCCCCCGCCAGGCACATCTCGGCCGCGGCCACGGCGAGCCCGCCCTCCGAGATGTCGTGGCAGGCCCGCACCTGGTTCATGCGCAGGGCGCCGTGCAGCCGCCGCAGGAGCCCCGGGGCCCGCTCGAGGTCCGGGCGCGGCGGGATGCCGCCCGCGAGGCCGCGCTGCGCCAGGTACTCCGAGCCGCCCAGCTCGGGCCGCGTCAGGCCCACGAGCAGGATCAGGTCGCCCGGCTGCTTGACGTCCATCGTCACCGCCCGCTCCACGTTCGGGACGATCGAGACCGCCGACACGAAGAGCGTGGGGGGGATGGAGAGGGTCTTCTCGCCGACCCCGTACTCGTTGTTGAGGCTGTCCTTGCCCGAGATGAAGGGCGTCCCGTAGGCCACGGCGGCGCGCTGGCAGGCTCGTGCCGCGCGCACGAGCGCCCCCAGCTGGTCGGGCTCGTCGCAGTTGCCCCAGGCGAAGTTGTCGAGGATCGCGGTGCGCTCGGGGTCGCCGCCGACCGCCACGACGTTGCGCAGCGCCTCGTCGATGACCGCTTCCGCCATCGCGCCGGGGTCGAGCGCCCCTAGCCGCGGGTGGGCCCCGCAGCCGAGCGCGACACCCTTCTTCGAGGCCTCGAGCGGCTTGAGGAGCGCGGCGTCGGAGGGCCCGTCGCCGTGGACGCCGACCAGCGGCTTGACCACCGACATGCCCTGCACCTCGTGGTCGTACTGGCGCACGATCCACTCCTTGCTCGCGACCGCCGGGCGCGCGAGCAGCTCGAGGATCGCCCGCCCCGGGTCCTCGGGCCGCGGGCAGCCGGGGTCGGGGAGCTCCGGCGCCCGCCACTCGGCGCGCCGCCGCGGCCGCGGCGTGCCCGCGTGCAGGAAGCCCATGTCGAGGTCGCCCACGATCTCGCCCGCGTAGCGCAGCACGAGCCGCCCCGAGTCCGTGAAGCGGCCGATCGCGGTCGTCTCGACCTCCTCCGCCGCGAAGAGCGCGCGGCAGGCCTCGAGCTTCTCGGGCGGCACGGCGAGCACCATGCGCTCCTGCGCCTCGCTGATCCAGATCTCTTCGGGCGAGAGGCCCGGGTACTTCAGCGGGACCGTCTCGAGCTCGACCTCCGCGCCGCAGCGCTCGCCCATCTCGCCGACGGCCGAGGAGAGGCCGCCCGCCCCGCAGTCGGTGACGGCGCGGTAGAGGCCCGCGTCGCGCGCCCGGAGCTGGGCGTCGAGCACGCGTTTCTCCGCGATCGGGTCGCCGATCTGGACCGCCGCCGCGGACACCGTCTCGCTCTCCTCGTGCAGCAGGGTCGACGAGAACGTCGCGCCGTGGATCCCGTCGCGCCCCGTGCGCCCCCCGACGAGGAGGATCACGTCGCCGGGCTCGACGCTCTTCGTCGCGCACTCGCGCGGCAGGAGCCCCAGCGTGCCGCAGAAGACGAGCGGGTTCGCCACGTACCCGCGGTCGAACCATACCCCGCCGCTCACCGTCGGGATGCCCATGCGGTTGCCGTAGTCGCGCACCCCCGCGACGACCCCGCGCAGGATGCGCCGCGGGTGCATCGACCCGCGCGGGACCTCGCGCTCGTCGAGGTCGGGCGGGCCGACGAAGAAGGCGTCGGTGTTCGCGATCGGCTTGGCGCCCAGGCCCACGCCGAGGATGTCGCGGATGACGCCGCCGACCCCCGTCCCCGCGCCGCCGTAGGGGTCGATCGCGCTCGGGTGGTTGTGGGTCTCGACCTTGAAGGCGAGGTCCTGGCCCGCGTCGAACTCGATGATGCCGGCGTTGTCGTGGAAGACGCTGACGCACCACGGCCGGTCGAGCTCGCGCGTCGCGGCGACGATGGTCGACTTCAGCAGGTCGTCGATGACCTCGCCGTCCATCTCCACGATGCCGCGGAACGTCTTGTGCTTGCAGTGCTCGCTCCAGGTCTGCGCGAGCGTCTCGAGCTCGCAGGCGGTCGGCTCGCGGCCCAGCTCGCGGTAGTGCGCCTGGATCGCGCGCATCTCCCCGGCGTTCAGGCTGAGCTGGCCGTCGGCGCTGATCCGCTCGAGCGTCGCCGCGTCCGCGGCGCAGAGCGCCACCTCGACGCGGCCGTGCCGCGGCCCCGGGCCGGGGACTCCGTAGTGCAGCTCCTCGGAGTCGATCGATAGGCTCTCGATCACCTCGTTGGCGAGGGCCCGCGGCGCGAGCTCGGAGAGCTCCGCGCGCGTCACCCCGCCCTCGACCTCGAAGGCCCGGAAGGTGCCCACGTGCGGCTCGCGCGCGGCGCCGAACCCGCCCTTGCGCAGGGCGCGCTCGAGGGTCAGCGCGACGGGGTCCATCACGCCCGGCTTGCGCGCGACGAGGACCCGGCGCACGCCTGCGCGCGGGGTCGGCCGCTCGCCCGGCGCGTAGAGCCGCGCGCGGTCGACCACCGGGTCGACGAGCAGCTCGCGCAGGACGCGCTGCACGGCGTCCTCGGCGAGGTCGGCGGGCAAGAGGAAGCCGCGGCCTGCACGGACGCTCGCGATCGAACCGGCCCCGAGCTCGCGCAGGGCCGCGAGGGCCTGGGCGCCCTCGGGATCCTCGAAGCCCTCGCGCCGGAAGACCTCGACGCGCCAGGCGCCCGGGGCGGACTCGGCCGGTGGCTTGGGGGTCTCGTCGGCGGTCACGGTGCTCCTCGAAACCGGCATGGTACGGATCGCGAGCGGCGCTCCCAAGGGCGCGCGCCGGACTTGTCGCGCCCGCCCTGCTTGCCCCTACTTGCGAACGGCGTCGCGGTCCAAGACGATGGTCGGGAATTGAGCCAGGACCGAAGGCGAAAGCGCGACGGCGGCCAGCCGCTGGGCTTCGAGCGCCCGATCCAGGAGATCGAGGAGCAGCTGCGCGAGCTCGAGGCGATCTCGCGCCGCACCGAGCTCGACATCTCGAAGGAAGTCGAGGGGCTGCGCAAGCGGCTGGCGGAGCGGATCGAGGAGACCTATGCCGAGCTCTCGGCTTGGGAGCGCGTGAACGTCGCCCGCCACCCCGAGCGCCCGGTCACCTCGGACTACATCGCGGGCATCCTCGACGACTTCTTCGAGCTGCACGGCGACAAGCAGTTCGGGGACGACGCCGCGATCGTCACCGGGCTCGCGACGATCGCGGGACGGCGCTTCGTGCTCGTCGCCCACCGCAAGGGGCGCACGACCAAGGAGCGCCTCGCCTGCAACTTCGGGTGCGCGCATCCAGAGGGCTACCGCAAGGCGCTGCGCAAGATGCGGCTCGCCGAGAAGCTCGGGCTGCCGATCGTCACGCTGATCAACACTCCCGGGGCCTATCCGGGGATCGGCGCCGAGGAGCGCGGCCAGGCGGCGGCGATCGCCGAGAACATCCTCGCCATGTTCTACCTGCGCACTCCGATCATCACGCTCGTGATCGGCGAGGGCGGCTCGGGCGGCGCGCTGGGCATCGGCGTCGGCGACCGCGTCCTGATGATGCAGTACGCCTACTACTCGGTGATCAGCCCCGAGGGCTGCGCCGCGATCCTCTGGAAGGACGGCGAGCGCACGCCCGAGGCGGCCGAGGCGCTGCGCCTGACGGCGCCCGACCTCGAGGAGCTGGGCCTGGTCGACGAGGTGGTGCCCGAGCCGCCGGGCGGCGCCCATCGCGATCCGGAGGCGGCGCTGGCGCTCGTCCGCGCGGCCCTCCTGCGCAACCTCGACGAGCTCGCCGACGTGCCGCTCGAGGAGCTCGTCCTGCGCCGGCGCCGGAAGTACCGCACGCTCGGCGCGCGGCCGGGGCGCTTCCCGCCCGGCGGGCTGGCTCCCGAGCCCGCGGCCGCGACGCAGGCGCAGGTGGCGCTCGGGGCTCCTGGGGCTCCTGGGGCCGACGAGTCGCGCGCACCCGGTGCCGGCTCCAACGCCGGCGAGGACGGGCCGTAGGTGCGGGAGGTTCCGGACCGTCTTCCCTCGTGCCCTTCTCGAACCGACCCGCCCCCTCCTCGCGAGCTGACGTCGCGGGCGAGGCGGGCTACACTTCTCTCGACTCCCCGGCCCCCGCGCGGGAACGGCGTGGCCAGCGCGTTCCGGCGCAAAGAGCCATGAGCGAGAGGCGCAGCGAATCGAACGGGCCTTTCGGGGCGCAGGGACGCGAGCCCGACGCCGACGCCGCGCTGCCGCCCGAGGAACCGGCGGAGCCCGGGGCGGGGCCGGATCACGAGCTCGTCCGTCGCGCCCAGGCCGGCGAGGAGCGGGCCTTCGAGACGCTCGTGCGGCGCCACGAGCGCCGGGCGTGGCGCGTGGCGCGCAACATGGTCCCGAGCGACGAGGACGCGCAGGACCTCACCCAGGAGGCCTTCCTGCGGGTCTTCCGCAGCCTCGACCGCTTCGACTTCCAGCACGAGTTCACGACCTGGCTCTACCGCATCGTGACCAACCTCGCGATCGACCACCTGCGCAAGCGCCGGCCGTCGTTCTCGACCACCGCCTCGACGCAGGGGGAGGAGAGCGAGATCGACCTCGCCGACCCGCGGGACGGCCGCCCCTCGGACGCCATCGAGTCGCTCGAGACCGCGGCCAAGGTCCAGGAGTGCCTCTCCGCCCTCGCGCCACACTTCCAGTCGGTCCTCGTCCTGCGCGAGCTCGAGGGCCTGGCCTGCACCGAGATCGCCGAGATCGTCGGCGCGACCCACGTCACCGTCCGCTGGCGCCTGCACCGGGGCCGAAAACTCTTCCAGGAGGAATGGGAGCGCCGCAAGCGTCTCGCGGAGGGCGGGCCCGGAGAGGAGCCCGTCGGCGCGGAGACCGCCAACACCGAGGGCGATTCCCCGTAGGACAGAGCGTTCCGCGAGGAACGAGACCGAGCGAAGCATGGAACGATTGCCCGAGAGCTGCACCGACGTCCAGGCGAGCCTGCCCCTGTTCGTGGGGGAGGACCTGGAGCCGGCCGCCCTGGACGCCGTTGCAAGGCACGTGGGCGGCTGCGCCGCGTGCCGCGCTCTCGAGGGCCGCGCGCGGTCGGCGCGCGAGCTCCTGCTGGGGCTCGGTCGCGAGCACGCGCACGCCGCGCCCCCGGCGCCCGGGCTCTGGCCCGGGATCCGCGGGCAGCTCGTGACCGGGGGGCTCCTGGCGGGCGCCGCGCCGCTGGCCGGACCCGGAAGGGAGGCCGTGGAAAGGGAACTCACGGCCTCCCGGCCCGGGCGCGTCCTCTCCGGGCCCGTCTCGGGGCGCGCATGGCACCGCGCGCATCTCGGCCGCGCCTCCGCGGCCGCCGCAGCGGCGCTCCTCGCCGCCCTGGGGCTGCTGCTCTCGGGCGAGCCCGGGAGCGAGCGCTCGGGGAGCCCGGGGAGCGTCGACGCGCTGGTCGGCGTCCCGCCCGCCGCGGGCGATGCGAGCCTCCGTGGGCCCGGTGGGCCCGGTGGGCCCGGTGAGATCGGCGCGGGGAACGCCACCGCCGTCCACCTGCCCGCCGTCGCGCCCGAACCGCAGCCCGCCTTCGAGGGCGCGCTGCGGCCCGCGGGCCTCGAGGATCCCTCGCTCATGCACCGCGCGCTCCTGCTCTCGCCGCAGGGCGGCGGGGCTTCCGGTCAGCCGAACGCCCTCGCCGGACAGCGGTGGTCGCTCGGACCGCGCAAGAAAGTCCACTAGCGGGACCTGCGCCCCCCGTGCGCGCCCGGCCCCGCGACTCTTCTCTTCCCGATCGGAGGAGGAACGTCATGAAGCACTCGAAACGATCCTGGGTGGCCGCGTTCGCCGTCACCCTCGCCGTGGCCGCCTCGGCCCTTCAGCAAGAGCGAGGCGCGGACGAAGACGCCCGCGCCGATGGCCTCGTCCCCGCGCCGGCGCGCGACTGGCAGGACCAGGGGAGCGCGTACGCGTTCGACGCCGAGGCCTGGAAGCAATCCCTCGGGACGCCGGACCTCGACGCGCGCGAGCGCAGCTTCGAGCGGCTCGTGCGCGAGGCGCGGCGCCACCCCGAGGCGCGGGCGGCGCTCGAGGAGTGGGCGCGCGCGAGCGACGTTCCCGAGCTGGCGTGGACCAGCCGGCTGGCGCTGCGCGAGGTGCGACGCGAACCGGCCGGGACGTTCCGCCTCGGCCCGCTCGGCCCGGGCGGCCCGGGCGGCGGCGCGCGCGATCCGTTCGCTTCCTTCCTCCAGCGCTTCCCCTCGATGACGAGCCCGCACCAGCTCTTCGAGGAGCTGGAGCGCGAGCTGCAGGACGCCTTCCAGGGGCTGCCCTCGCCCGAGGGCCTCCAGGGCACGTCGCGCTCGCAGGGCTTCCACATGGAGAGCACGCCCGAGGGCGTGAGGATCAAGATCGTCACCGAGGAGGACGGGAAGTCGACCGAGAAGGTCTACGAGGGCGAGAGCCTCGAGGTATTGCTCGAGACCTACCCCGAGCTGCGCGAGCACGTCGAGATCGGGACCCCGCCCGATCCGTCGCAGCAGCTCGACGAGGTGATGCAGCGGCTGCGCTCCCGGTTCGGCGGGCTCGAGCAGCCAGAGCAGCGGCGCGTCCCGACCGACATCCTCGGCGTGTACCTGGAGGCGCCGCTCGAGGGCGAGCCGGAGCTCGTCGTCGACCGGGTCCAGCCCGGGACGATCGCGGACGCGCTCGGGATCCGGCGCGGCGACCTGCTGCTCGAGATGAACGGCACGCCGCTCGCGAAGCCGGGCGACATCGGCCGCGTGCTCGCCGAGCGGCCGAAGGGCGAGGCGCTGCGCGTCGTCCTCGAGGACCGCCGCGGCGAGCGCCGCGAGCTCACGTGGCTCCCGGGGCCCGAGGAGAGCGGCGGGCAGTAGTCAGGGCGAAGAGGCTCGGGCTCACGTCGACGCGCCGCCCGCTCGCGGCGTGCAGGAGGCGCGCGGCGTGGTACCAGGCGTTCTTCGCGGCGGTGGCGAGGCGGCCCGTGCCGTCCGCCGCGCTCTGGCCTGCCACGCCCTGGATCGGCCGCAGGTGCACGAAGGTCGGCCGCTCGAAGCCGCAGCGCTCGAGCAGCCGGGCGAGCGTGGCCCGCGAGTAGAGGTGCAGGTGGTCGCGCGCCTCGAGGTAGTGAGTCCCCGGGCGCATGCCGCCGAGCCGCCGCTTGAGCCGCGCCTTGAAGAGCTGCGCGCGCGCGTTGGGCGTGTGCAGGAACAGGATCCCGCCGGGGGCGAGCAGCGTGCGCAGATGCGCGAGGAGCGGATCGGGCTTCTTCAGGTGCTCGACGACGTCCCACAGCGTGATCACGTCGAAGCTCGCGGCCTCCAAGCCGGCCGCCTGGACCTGGCCGCAGCGGACGCCGGCGAGGCCCAGGCGGGTCTGCGCGAACTCGACCGCGCTCGCGGAGATCTCGCACCCCGCGAGCTCCCAGCCGGCGAGGCCTCGGAGCTGCGCGAGGAAGTACCCGAGCCCGCAGCCGACGTCGAGCAGCCTTCCCGAGCGCCCGGCGAGGAAGCGGCGCGCGAAGTCGGCGTACATCCGCTCGTGCGCCTCGTTCCAGTACGCGTGGCGCGGGCCGGCCTGGATCCGGCCGTGTCCGAAGTAGCCGTCGTAGTGCTCCTCGCCCTCGAACGTCGAGAAGACGTGCCCGCAGGCGCGGCAGCGCAGGACGTCGATGCCGAGCTCGACGAAGACGACGGAGTGCTCGGTCGAGCGGCAGAGCAGGCACTCGGGGGTAGGGGAGGGCGCCACGGGGCCACAGCGTAGTGGCGGGGAAGGGCGGGTGCAGGGCGGGAGCGTGGGGGCTCGGCGGGTTGCCGTCGCGGCCCGGGTGGTCGGGCGGCGGTGTGCCGCAGGCTCCGGCGGATCGGCTCAGCGTCGCTCCGCGCCGGTGTCCCGCGGTAGCCGGTCGAAGCTCCCGTGTAGGACGAGGGGCTCCGGCGGCCAACCGAGGGGCGTTCCCGTCTCCGCATCCTCGCAGCGTGCGAGCTCGATGTCGAAGCTGCCGCTGAGTTCACCGGACTCGGCCAGCGTGGTGGTGCTGAGCGTGCCGACGGCAGGATCGCCGGGCCGGCAGCGCACCCTACGGAGTTGCTCCTCGAACTCGAGCTCGAAGACCACCTGGGTCTCGGGGGTCACCCGCCCGTCGCCGTCGAGGACGAGCACCAGATCCCAGTCGTCAGCGTCGATTTCGAGGCGCCTGGGGCCGACGCTGTCGATGGAGGCGCGGGCGCTCTGCGAGTCGAACCCCAGGTGCGCCTCGAGCCCGAAGATCTGTGGCGGGAGGATCCCGCCGAGCGGCAGGCCGAGGCGCGGCCGGATGACCTGCACCACGAACGCCGGGCCCGACGAGGACCCGGGGACGATGGTGGCGTCCGGACGGTCCGGCCGAAAGGCGACGACGGCAAGGCCGGCCAGCAGCCCGGCCAGCAGCAGCAGCGAGAGGAGAATCGAATCCACGACGGTTTCACGCCGTCGATACGCTTCTGATTCCTATCGGCCATTCTCCTCTCCGTTCCTTGCCCGCCCAACGCCCCGCATCAGCGGCGGCGCGCAGCGCCGTCCGCTGCATGCTGTTGGGCAGCATCGTCATTGCTGGAACAACCCTGCAAGCGAGAAGAACATGATCCCTTCCTGCGCAGCCTTGTCCACCTTGGCTTGCAGCGCGTCAACCAACGAGACCCGGCCTTCGAGAATCAGGGTTAGGTCGTACCCATCCATCAAGACCAGGTTTGCTGGTCCAGCCTCGCGCAACCGCCGAAGCACGTCGTCGCTGAATGGAGCAATCGACACCACGAAACCACGAGTGCTCTCTATCTTCCGCTCGACTTTCGTTCGAATCGCGGCAAGCTCGGCGAGGTCCGGGGCCCTTTCCGCCAACGAGCCTCAACAATGTAGTCGAACCCTCCGAACGTGAAGAATCCGTCGTATCTGTTTAGCGGGTCAGTGAACCCAGAGCCAGTGGTTGGCGCCGTAGGGCGGCTCGGCTGGGGACCTGCTGGGGACCCGGGGGGGGCCCGGGGGGGGAGGGCGGACGTGAGGCTGGGGTGAAGCGAAAGGTCCGGTCCGGGTACATGGGTAACACCCATGTCCGGGCACATGGGTGACAGCCTGTGAGGTCCGGAGGGCCGGTGCCCGGGCACATGGGTGACACTCGTCGCTGGGTTCGTAGGCCCGGGGCGCGA
>Ga0302046_10004969_pt1 | contig 11766 bp, 11 predicted proteins | sample RVTome_11_FD_200261 | JGI IMG/M metagenome (GOLD analysis project Ga0302046, IMG submission 200261) | Soil microbial communities from uranium-contaminated site in the Upper Colorado River Basin, Wyoming, United States - RVT147D111 (version 2) ... | reverse complement strand
CATCATCGCCATTGTCTTTGGCATCATCGGCATTGCCGTGGGGATGTTGTTTGCCTCGCTCACGGAGATTATGGTCGGCGGCATCGACCTGAGTACAGCCCTGGTCGGATATGCTACCCCGGCCATTATCGGTAATGTGATCGTGACGATCATCCTGCTGCCCATTTTGATGGTAGCCTTTCAAGCGGTGGTGGCCTCGCGGGGCAGATAAGTGCTCGTCACCTGGAAGTATCGACCCCGCTCAACCTTTATCCAGAGCCTCGATCCTCGGTCCAGGCTGATTTTCACCGCCTGCCTGATTCTGGCGATTACCTTGATCCAGATCTGGGACTTGCGTTTGCTGCTGCCGGTTTTTACGCTGGTGCTGGTGCTTTACCTGATGGCCCGGATCGAATGGTCTGACGTCTGGCGAGTCTGGACTTTTGTTATTTTGTTCGTCACGTTTATCGTGAGCCTGGCTCTGTTGACGGCGCGGGGCGGGCCGGAGTCGGTGCGTCAAGCGCAGTCACCGGCCATCTTCGCGGTGACTCTGTTGACCTTTCCCGGCGCCAACTGGGATCTGACCATTTCGGTAACCATTGTCAGAGCGTTTTTTGCTATCACCCAGTTTATACGGATGCTCACCATGGCCCTGTTGGCTATTCCCATTGCCTATACCATGGACCCCAGCAGCTATGGGGTCGCGTTTCGGCAGATGGGCCTGGCCGATAAAGTGTCATATACCATGGACCTGGCCTTCCGCTTTGTCCCAACGCTGGGTCGGGATTTCGCCTTGACGGTCGATGCCCAACGGGCCCGTGGCTATGAGTTGGAAACGCTGCGAGGCGGTATCATCGCCCGCCTGCGTCGCCTGGCTCCGCTGCTGGTCCCGGTGACAATGCATGCCATCGTCACCGGCGAAGAGGTTATCGACGCGATGGACCTCCGCGCTTTTGGGGTTCAACAGCGCACCTGGTTGACCCAACTGCACTATCGCCTGCGTGATTATCTGTTCATCGCTGTAGGCGTGGTGATCTTTGTGGCCTATTTGACGCTGTGGCTGTTGGGCTACGGGGGCTTTTGGCTGCCGGATTGGTTTGCGGCTTTGTTTCAATGAAGGTAGGGACAGGTCTCAGACCTGTCCCTACGTTTGGTAACCAGGTCACAAGCCCCAAAGAGAGTCAAACCAAATCAGACCTGATAGGTTTTCAAAACCTGTCAGGTCTTTTTTATACCTGTCGAGGTGTCACTTCGATTCGATCCCCCACCCGCGCCTTGAGCCGTTCTGCCGCGTTACCGTTGACCACCGAGATCATGACATAGCCGCTGCTGCCGAACAAGGCAACCAGGCTGCCGGGCTCACGTTCGCCAAAGGTGCGCACCAGGCCCTCGATGGTGGCGCCGTTTACCGTCACGTTGACCGCGCCCACATCGGCCAGATCGGTCCGGTGAATATTGGTGATGATGTTGCCGAAGTGGGGAAAGATCAGGGCGATTTCGCCTTCGATGCCACGCTCCGTTCGTTTGGGCCGGGGCAAGTCGATACGAATCGGATCAGCGATGGGTGTACCCAGCGCCTCCAGCGGCACGCCGGCGGCCCAATGCGCGGCCACGGGCGAGAAGATGTCGCGGCCATGAAAGATGTCGCTGACATCAGGCAGCCAATATTCCGGCTGGTTGGTGTGGACGATCTGGATCGGCCAGCCGGCGCGTTCGGCTCGCAGCAACATAGGGGTAAAGACGCCGTTATCCGGCCCAACAAAGCGCTGCGGCCCAAGCTGCGCTGCAATAGGTCGCCGCTCGGTGCCCACGCCCGGATCGACCACAACCACATGAACTGTGTTATCGGGAAAGTAGTATACCTCTCGATCCAAATAGAGCGCGGCCTGACGGACATTTTGCGGACTGATGTCGTGGGATAGATCCGCAATCTTTGCCTCGGGCGCAATGCGCCAGATGACACCTTTCATCACGCCCGGCGCACCGCCAAAATCTGTCGTTAGGGTAATATAACTCATTTGCTCCTCTCTTCGGAAATAGAATTTGTAGGACAAACTTAAGTTTGTCTTACGCTAATTTTTATTGTCGTTGCTGTGCCCTATGAACTTTCACACTCACTTGTTGGTGTAACCTCATGAATTATCTGGCTTCAACCATGTACTCACCATAGGTGTGCAATATTTCAAAGCCCAGTTTCTCGTAAAGGGCGATGGCGGGCCGGTTGTCAGTTCTGACATTCAGGGCAATATGGTCGACCGTTTCGGCCAGGGATTGACACAATCGGGCGGTGACTGCCCGGCCTAAGCGCCGGCCCCGGTAGCCGGGGCGGGTAGCGATATTGCCCAGCGCGGCCACCTTATACCGTTCGGAGTAGACGTGGATACCGGCGACGCTCAGCAGACCTTCATCGCCCTTAATAGCGAAATATTGGTTGGTTTCCAACATGCGGGGGTCGAACCAATTGCCCGGATAACTGGCCCGGTAGAAGGCCATAACATCTTCTAAATGCCCGGTCGATAGGCGAATCACCTGTGACGTGTCGACGGTGACCAGCTTCGATTGATCGATCAGGCCCATCTTGTAATGCGCGCCGTAGGATTGAATTCGATACTGCGGCGCCAGCACGTCTTCCAGGCCAGGGCTGAAATGGGCATAAAATCGATTGGGCAGCAAGGGCAGTATCGATTGCAGCAAGTCCTGCATCGCTGCGAACTCGTCGCCCAGGGCCAGGAGGACCGGCGGTGGTTGGCCGATGTAAAATAGGGCAATGGCCTCGAGCTGGCCATGCTGTTTGGCGGCATACCAGATGGTATCGTGCCAAAAGAAATCGTCCAAGTCGCCCAGGCTGTAGAGGTGCAGAAAGAGATCCTGGCGCAAAAAGGCCTCGATCTCTTGCTTGTCGTGGAGGATCAGCATTTTGCCCGGCATCTAGCCATAAACCTTCGGTGGATCGGCCAGACTATAGACTCGCGTCTCGGCGGCAATCGCTTCACGGATGTGTTTGGGTGTTTGCATCAAGCCGAGCAGTGTAGTTCCGTCGAACATGCGGAACTTTCCCGTGGTTTTAGCTGCCAGGAGCGCATCCACCGCCGCGATGTCAGGCTGCCGGTTGATCGGCTGGACGCTAGCCATGATAAAGCCCCAGGGCACCGTAAAGGATGGCACAAAGGAACTGTACGAGGCCACATTGGGGAAAACCGCCTGAACTGTGTTCACCAGCCGGACATGCATATCCAGTTCGACCGGCGAAACGCTGCCGGCCTGCAGAACGAAGGTGCCCTCCGGCCGCAAGGCGCGGCGGCACAATTCAAAATATTCCCTGGTAAAGAGTTTGAAGGACGGCCCGTTTTCAACGGGATCGGACAGGTCGGAAATGATGATGTCCCACTCGTGCTCTGACTTATCCAGATAGTTCAGGGCATCGCCGATGATCAGTTCGCTGCGGGGGTCCTCCAGGGCATGCTGATGCATTTCGGGCAGATGCTGCCGGCAGGCCGCCACCACATCCGCATCGATATCGACCATCACGACCTGTTCGAGGGTGTGCCACTTGAGCAACTCGCGTACGGTTGCCCCTTCGCCGCCGCCTAGCACCAGCGCTCGTCGGGGCGCGCCATGCTGGACACAGGCCGGTTGGACCAGCGGCTCGTGATAGAGAAACTCATCCCCGGTGCTGGACTGCCACTGCCCATCCAGCACCAGGGCTTTGCCGTAGGCGCCAGTGTCGATGATAACCATGTCCTGAAATGTAGTTTTTTGGCGGGCCAATACCTCGTTGAGTCCGTGGTGGTAAATATCGTGATGGTTAAGTTTTTCGGCCAGCCAAAGATCTGTTTCCAGCTGTAGACCTGGCATAAGTACATCCCTCCTCTATGGGGTTTTGTTCGTATCTTATTGAAAAGTAGCCGGGAGGCAAGTTGGCCAGGTGGTAAAACCGACACCCTCTTGCTCTTCCCCCGTCCTTGTGGTAGCATGCCGTCCGGTATGAACCGATACCATTTCTGGCTTCTAAGCATCATCCTAATCGCTTTAGCCCTGCGCTTATATCAACTGACCTATCACAGCCTCTGGTTTGATGAGGCCATTAGCGTCCATTGGGCCAGGCAAACGGTTCCCCGTATCCTGGAGGTTGGTTTTACGCAGGTCGAAGATCGCTTGCCGCCGCTCTATTATCTTATGCTCAAGGGCTGGACAACCCTCTTTGGTCTGAGCGAGCTAGGCGTGCGCAGCCTGTCTGTTCTTTTTGGCACGCTGTTAATCCCGGTCGTGGCAAGCCTGGCAGCGACTCTTTTCAATCGTCGGATCGCCCTCGATGCTGCCTTGCTGACCACGCTCAACCCATTTCTGATCTGGTACGCTCAGGAAGCCCGCATGTATGCCCCGGCTGTTTTCTTTAGCGCCCTCACCGTTTGGGCCTTTGTGGGTCTGTGTATCGCATCAAAACCAACCAATCCAGAAAAACCTAACCAGGCTCAAACCCGGCCCCAATATTCCGCTCAACTTCATCCTGCTCTCTTTTTGGCCGGTTTCATGCTTGCCGGCATTGCCGGCTTATACACCCATCTCTACACGGGCTTTCTGCTGCCGGCCTTGGGCTTGTGGCTTGTGGTCAGCTATCCTCGAGCCCGGCGGCTATGGCTGTTGTTTGCCGTGAGCGGTTTGATCATTACTCTGACCTTTGTGCCTCTGGCCATTGCCACCTGGCGTTTTGCCGGTGAAGCGCCTTCGGGAGATCCGGTCAGCGGCATCGGTCAGCGGGCTTGGTGGCTCCTGCAAGCCTTCACCGTCTGGAAAGCACCCTTATCGCCGGTCACCCGTATCGTGATTCCGATGATAACGGTCCTGGCGGCGGTCGCAGCTTATCTTCGCCCGAAAGCCTTCAGGACTAAAGCTCGACGATCTGATTTCCGATCCGCCGTCGCCGTTCGTTCCACTCATAACGAAGCCCAGGATAAGTCCCAAAGAGCAACTGTCCCAAATCCTTTGCTCCTGGTCACCTTGCTCATCATTACCCCTTTTGTCATTGCCAACCTTCTACTTTGGCGCAACCATCTGGCGTTTTTCGGCGAGCGTTACTTTATCGTCATGGCGCCCTGGCTGCTGCTGCTGGTTGCCGCCGGCGCAGATAATTTGGGTCGATGGTTGCAGCCCTTCCGTCTTCTCTATTATCTACCTCTCATAATAATACTTATCGTCCTGAGTCTGCCCATTCCCGGCCAATGGAGCATTCCCGCCGCCAAGGAGGCCTGGCGGCAGAGTGCCGCTTATCTGGCCAACGCTGCGACACCGGCTGATGGTATTCTCATCCATCCGGATTGGGTGCGCTATCCTTTTCAGTTTTATTTTGAGGGACCAGGGCAAACGTATGCTGCGTTTAGTGATGTTACAGCAGAGACGCCCCTGGACGGTCCGCTCGAGGGCGTCGTGCAGGATCACGTGGTCGTCTGGTTGATTCAGTCCCACCTCGACGGCCCCGATCCCGATCACCGGGTCGAGCAATGGTTCGTCTCACGTTATCCCCTGGCAACGGAGCTGTACCCCCCCGGCATCACGCTAAAAGGGTTTGTGACCCGCTATCAACTCGACACCCTCCCGCCTGAAGCCAGCCCGGTCGATATTCAATTTGAGAACGGCCTGCACCTGATCGGCTATCAAACGGATCAAGTGGTCACCGCCCGCGATGACCTTTTTCATCCCCCGTCGGGTTGGGTGCATGTCATTTTATACTGGACTACAGCCGAACCGATTATGACTGAAGCTAATCCCATCGTTCAACTCGTCGGCCCCGAGGGTGTTTGGGGAGCCGGTCTGGCCCGCTCCAATGATGCATTCAAACTTTTTCCACCCTCACATTGGCCGGCCACCGCCGATCGGCGGATAATCATCCGCCACGACGTGGACGTCAACTTGAATCCGGCCACTCCACCCGGAACCTATGAATTGCTGCTTGGAATGGAAGGCGAGGAAGTTCAGCATCCCTTGACTACGGTCGAGGTCCGCTGACCTTGAGGCTATTTGCCAATTTTGCGTTCCGGTCTAAAACCGACTATCATTTTGTGAGCATAATTATTAAACATATGGAAAGGATCATGCCAAAGAATCTCAATCGATTTTTGCAGATCGCTCTGCTATTGGCGCTGGTTTTTACGCTTTTTGGTCTGGCTGCCTGTGCCGGCGGCCCATTAGTGGATGGGGTGAGCATCAGCCCTGAGACCATCTCGCCCAATGCCGATGGCCTGACGGACGTAACGCGAATTAGTTATCGTCTGGCACGCTCGGCCAATCTATCTATTTATTTTGTCGATGAAGCCGGACAGCAATACTACTTCAGAAAAGATCGCCGCCGCTCTACGGGTGACTATCGGGTCGATTTTGGAGGCGTGGTCGATGGCACGATGCTGCCTGATGGTACTTACACCTGGGTCGTCGAGGCGGTGACTGATGAAGGTGAGACGGTCAGCCAGCAGGGAACGCTGCGGATCGAGGAGGCCGACACCGAAAAGCCCGAACTCCAGGGTTTTAGCGTTTATCCCAATATTTTTACGCCCAATCAGGACGGTATCGATGATCGGGTTGACATCAACTATTATCTGACCAAAGAGGCCAGGGTAACCATCTATTTGATCGGGCCGGATGAGGTCACGCGTTATCCTGTCGCCGAGGTGGAGCGAGATATCAAACCCGGCGAACCCGGCTTTCATACCTATGATTATGAAGGGGGAGTCGATCTGGGAGCAGAGCCGCCACCCGATGGGGTCTACACCGTCCATGCCGAAGCCGAGGATCGGGTTGGCAATCGCACGGTTGTTACCGAAACCTTGACGATTGCCGAGGGCGGGGTGCCCCGAGCAGACATCGTTTCGGCTGAAGTGGATTTTTATAACCCCGCCACAGGCGATCAGGTTGTCCCGTTAGGAAGTACGCTGGCCTTCACCCTTACGGTTGAGAATTTTGGCAGTGTGCCCATTCGCACCAGTGGCCCCGGTTCCGGGGCCCATTACCGCAGCGATGAAAATTTCAACACGAAAGAAAGTTATGAGTCCTCCGGGGTCTGGCGGGTGGGGATCGATTATGAAGGCAATCCCAGCTATGCCTACCCCTATCGTTGGGCCGTGGGCAATTTGGATGAATTGGAAACGCGGGTCATCAACGGTAATACCGAGCATTTTCTGATGCCCGGACAACGCGCCCTTGTCACCGGTTCCATCCAGATTGTGGCTAATCCGACCAACAAAGATCGGGTTGATTTCTGGGCCGGCCTGATCCACGAAGATGTCATTATCGACGTATTCAATGATCACGTCGATCCCCAACCGATTGCGATTGGGTTCTGACCCTTAGCGTCGCGCTTTGTTATGACCGACCTGGCTATCATCATCGTCAATTGGAACGTGCGCGATCTTCTGGCTGCCTGCCTCCGCACCGTCCTGACCGATTTGGCGGCCGGTGATCTGTCAGGACAAATCTGGGTGGTGGATAACGCGTCACATGATGGTTCGGTGGCGATGCTGGAGCGTGATTTTCCCCAGGTCCGCCTCCTGACCAGCGCCGAGAATTTGGGCTTTGCCGGGGGTAACAATGCCGCGCTGAGGGCCATGGGGTTTGGGCATGATGACAGGCAAGCCGGTCGCGCCGAGGCGATGGCTTCAGTCCAAACACACAGCGATCTGCCCAAGGTTGTTTTGTTGCTCAATCCCGATACCAAGGTGCAGCCCGGCGCGCTTCAGACGTTGGTCGATTTCCTGGCCGGAAACGCCAGGGCCGGGGTGGCCGGAGCCCGCCTGGTTTATGGCGATGGTTCATTCCAGCACAGCGTATTCGCCTTTCCCGGACTGTGGCAGTTGGCCATCGAGCTGCTGCCGCTGCCGGGCCGGCTGGCCGAGTCACACCTGAATGGGCGTTATCCACGCTTGCTGTACGAGCGTGGCCGACCTTTCAAGGTCGGTCATCCGTTGGGAGCAGCCATGGGTGTCCGGGGTGAAGCCATCGAGCAGGTTGGGCTGCTCGATGAACGCTATCATATGTACGTTGAAGAAATCGATTGGTGCCGGCGGATCGTGGCGGCGGGCTGGGAGGCCTTCTGTGTACCGGCGGCTGTGGTCACCCATTTTGGTGGTCAGAGTACGGGCCAAATTCAGTTAGATAGTATGCTCCATTTGTGGACCAGCCGTTACCGGTTTTATCACAAACATTATCACCCAGTCCGGGTCTGGTTGGCCGGACAAATCGTCCGCATCGGTATGGAACGCAAAGCCGCCATCGATGCGACGACCGCCGGGCAGGGGAAGCTAACCGAAGCCGAGTTGGCGAACAGGCGACGATGTTACCAACGCATCATCGATATCTGGCGTGGAAAGCATAGCAAGTCATGAGCAAACTTATTGCGGCGGTTCTCACCAAAAATGAGGTTCGCCATATCAGAGACTGCCTGCAAACCATCCAATGGGCCGATGAAATCATTCTGGAAGATTCGTTCAGTAAGGACGGGACAGTCGACACCGCGAAAGCGTTGGGCGCGAACGTTTTTCAGAGTGATTTCGTCAATTTTGCTACAGCTCGAAATTCGGCCTTGAATAATGCACGCGCCCTGGGCGGGAAGTGGGTCTTTTTTGTGGATGCCGATGAGCGTGTAACGCCGGAGTTGGCCGAGGAGATTCAGCAAGTTATCGGCCAGGACAATCCGGCCGGCTGGTGGGCGCCTCGTTACAATGTCATGTGGGGCCACATCATGCGGGGCGGCGGCTGGTATCCGGATTATCAACTGCGCCTGATGCGGATCGATGCCGCCCGTTATGACCCTGAGCGTCAGGTTCATGAAATCGTCATTCTGGATGGCGAGGCCGGCTATCTGAAGGAGCATCTGGTTCATTACAATTATGACTCGTTGGCCCACTTTAAGCTTAAGCAAAATCGCTATATCGATTTTGAAGCGAAGATATTGAAGGAAAAAGGCATTCGGGCTAAACCCTGGACCTATCTAACGATGCCGCTGCGGGAGTTTAGACGACGCTATATTTCCCTGAAGGGGTATCAGGATGGCTGGGTGGGGTTACAAGTCTGTAGCCTGATGAGTTGGTACACAGGTATAAGCTATATGCGCCTGCGTAGATTGTATCAGGTCGATCAGGCTTAGACGGTTCTGGGTGGCGGCACGCCCATGCCGCGCAGAAATGCCTGAACAAGAACCTGAGCTACCTGTTCTTCCAGAGTCTCCATGAATCCGGAGGCGGGGCAGGCCAGCCTTAAGTCGGTTACGTAAAAGCATTCGCCGGTGGGGACGGTGACTTCTAAGCCAACCCGTCCATACGCATAATAAATGACCCGCACTTGAAATTGATTATCTCCGCTCAGGTAGCTGTGGACCGTGGCAGATATCCGGACCGATTCATCCAGCCAGGTTTGGTGTACGCCGGCGAAGTCAAAGTGTTGGCCGATCAGGGCCGGGTTGTGGCGGTGGGTATGCGCCAGTTGGAGTAAATGATACCCGGCAGCGTGAAGCACATCTTGAAAACCGGCGACGGCGAAATCGATTTCAGCCGGTCGTAAACCAATTTGCGAATTAATCGTTTCAAGTTCCTGCCGGAAAATATTGGTTGACGCATCTATCTGGTCGATCAGGCGAATCGGGATAATGACCGGCGGCGTCGCTTCGATAACCCTTTGTTTTAGCTTTTTCAGGGTTGGACCGGCGGTTTCAACACTGCCCAGCCCGGACCAATTTTTGGGGTCGAAGCGGTCAATCGTAAAATCATCGAGTAACTGCCAGTGTTTACGAAAGGTTTGGAGGGGGGTAAAGCTATATTGTTGATTGTTTATTTTGAGCTGCATGGCACTAATTATCCCAAATCGAAAACATGCTGGTCATCTCGATCTACCAAAAAAGGGGGCAGGCCGTTAACAGCCCGCCCCCCTAAATTTGCAAATTGCCTAGTACACGGACGCGTAAATAGGCGTCGGTTACACCCCCTCGATCCCCCCACTCGCGGGGGGAGGTTGGAGAGGGCTATTTACGCCGCGATGTACTAGGCTAATTCCGGGTCCAGGAGACCATAATTATTATCTGACCGGCGATAAACGACATTGATACGGCCGACGTTGTCGTTATAGAAGACATAAAAATTGTGGCCCAGAAGCTGCATCTGGTCGATGGCTTCTTCCTCACTCATCGGGTGAACCACAAAGCGCTTGGTACGAACGATTTCGCGTTCATTCTCCTCGGCAATCGCTTCGATCACACTTTGTTCAAGTTCGGGCAGCACATCATCATGGGGCCTGTTTATATGGCCTTGCCCCCGCCATCGATCGGTGCGTTTGCCTTTATAGCGCACAATCTGGCGATGGATTTTGTCAACCGCCGCATCGATGCAGGCATAGATTGCCTCTGAGCGTTCTTCCGCGCGCAAAATAGTACCGTTAGTGCGAAGCGTTACCTGCACAATCTTGCTATCTTTGGCGCTTTTGGTCTTTTCTTCGGTTATTTCGACCCGGGTTTCTCCAATGTCCGGCAGGTAGCGGTCCAGCTTACCAATTTTCTTCTCCACATACTCCCGAATTCGATCTGAAATAACAAAGTTTTTTCCTTTGAGAACCAGTTGCATTTTTCTTTCCTTTCTGGCACACAGCTATGGAAGTTGAATTACATAAGGGCTTAGGATTAAATAACGTTCCTATTTGCAGGCAGATAGGCCGGGTATTTGGACTTGATTTGAGGAAGTTATTTAATTCTCAATCCTAAGTTAGCCTGCTTTGGCAAGAGTCAGGCCCCAAACAGCAGCGGCGCCCCTCTGCTTTAGGGCTTCTGCGCAGGCGGTCAGAGTTGAGCCGGTGGTGTAGACGTCATCGATCAGCAGAACCCTCTGGCCGGATAAGGCATTATCACGACAGGTAAAAGCCCCGGCCACATTTAGATACCGCTCCTCAGCCCCCAACTCCATTTGCGATTTAGTTTGCCGGACTCGTTGTAAGGTCATCGTATTTACCGGCAAGCTGAGGATTTTGCCAATGTTTCGGGCCAATAGCTCACTCTGGTTATAGCCGCGTTCACGGAGGCGAGCCGGATGTAAGGGAACAGGGACGATTACATCGGCTGAGAGATCATAATCCTGGTAGGCGTCGGCCAGGATTTTGCCCAAAACGGCGGCAACGGCCTTACGATTGTTATATTTTAGAAAATGGATCGCCGGGCGAATCGGATTGTTCTTAAATAATGACGCCGCTCTAATGCCGTCAATATATTTTAGAGGATTTTTGCGGCATTGTCCACAAGAAGATAACGATGTGGCGAGCGGACTGCCACATCGCTCACAAAATGGCGCAGTAATGAAAAAAATATTATTCAGACAGCGTGAGCATAACCAGGCGTCGGGATTCTGACAACTAACACATCTGGGGGGAAATAGCAGATCAAGCAGTGCTTGCGTATATTCTTGAACTAAGCTGTACGCTAACACTAATTGGACACCTTCATAGCGTAGAGTGATGGCGACCAACCAGGGCAGGAAAACCGGTCTGCCTGGTGAAGATTACTGTTCAAATAACAGTTGGTCACCTACTTGAGTAGCTGTATGAGCAATGGCGCCTGCCAGCAGCTCCAGGACATAAGCGGATTTGGTCACGAATGGACCGATCCGGTAGGGGACCATATCAGGATCGGTCCGAATAACGCGATAGTCTTTATCAACGTAGACGACATCGATTGGGAATGTCATGAAGAGGGTATGGATACTTTTTTCCCCCGCCAGAATCAATCCTTCTTCCGGTTTGAGCGGCGCTGCGCCTAACAGGCCC
>Ga0302046_10004968_pt1 | contig 11767 bp, 11 predicted proteins | sample RVTome_11_FD_200261 | JGI IMG/M metagenome (GOLD analysis project Ga0302046, IMG submission 200261) | Soil microbial communities from uranium-contaminated site in the Upper Colorado River Basin, Wyoming, United States - RVT147D111 (version 2) ... | reverse complement strand
CGGCGGGCCCGACCGGACCTCGCCATTCGCAATCCCGGCTGGCAACGCATAGGGCGCCCAGGGTTCGCCAAGCGGAAGCGAATAGCGCGCTCCGGCTATGGAATCGCCGAGCAAGGCGCCAGGCGTTACGGGCGGAGGCGCACCGGCCTCCTGGCCGGCGGCCGCAAGCGCGCGTTCGACCGACCGGAACAGGAAATCGTGCACGGCGCGACCGTCCCGAAAGCGTACTTCGAGTTTCTGCGGGTGTGCGTTCACGTCGACCTGTAGCGGATCGACTGTCAGGTACAGCAGCCAGGCCGGATGCCGGCCGCCATGGCTGACGTCGCGGTAGCCGAGCCGCGCCGCGCTTGCGAGCAGCCGGTCGCGGACCATGCGCCCGTTGACGAACAGGAATTGCCGGTCCGGCTGGGCGCGTGACTGCGACGGGAGCCCGATCCAGCCCTCGAGCGCCATGCCCGACAGCGCATGCGTCACGTGGCGCGAGCTGGCGATGAAATCGGCGCCCACCAGGCGGGCCACCCGAGTTTCGCGTTCGAGCCTGCTGCCGGCCGGTGGCAACGCAAACTGCTCGCGGCGGTTGTGCGTCAGCGTGAAGGCGACGTCGAAGCGCGACAGCGCAAGGCGGATCACGGTGCGCAGAACATGCTGGAACTCGGTCGATTCCGCCCGCAGGAACTTGCGCCGCGCGGGCACGCGGTGAAAGAGATCGCGCACTTCCACGGTCGTGCCCGGCGGATGGGCGGCGGGTTTCAGCTTGCCGAGACGTCCTTCAACGGACTCGATCGACGATGCCTGCCGTGCATCCGCAGGCCGCGACGTCAATGTCAGGCGCGAAACGGAAGCAATGGAAGGCAGCGCTTCGCCGCGGAATCCCAGTGTGCCAATCCGCTCCAGATCGGCCAGGGTGGCGATCTTGCTGGTCGCATGTCGCGCGAGCGCAAGCGGCAACTCCGACGCGGGAATGCCGCTGCCGTCATCGCGGACGCGAACCATCCGGATGCCGCCACCCTCGACATCGATCGTCAGCATGCGCGCGCCGGCGTCGAGCGCGTTTTCGAGCAACTCCTTGGCGACGGACGCCGGGCGTTCGATGACCTCGCCCGCGGCGATCTGGTCGACGAGCGTGTTGTCGAGACGGCGGATCGGCATGGCGCGCACGGTTTGCGCGCCAGTCTAGCAGCGCCTCCGGATTCAGGTGCCGGTGACGGGAATTTCGAGGATCGTGCCGCTCGCGAGCGACTGGTCGCCGAGCCGGTTGCGCTGGCGGATATCGTCCACGCTGACCGCGTAGCGGACCGCCACGTCGCCCAGCGTTTCGCCGGGCGACACGACGTGCCGCAGGGCCTGGCCGCGTTCGCGCGCGGCAAGTGTCGCGACACGGCTGCCGGGCGGCGGGTTGTCGTAGAAATACCGCCGGACGCCCGCGTGGATCGCGCCCGCCAGCTTGCCCTGGTGCGCGGGATCGCGCAGCCGCCGTTCCTCTTCCGGGTTCGAGATATAGGCGGTCTCGACCAGCATCGACGGCACGTCCGGCGAGGTCAGCACGATCAGGCTCGCGTGCTGCACGTCGCTCTTCTTGAGCTGTCCGACGTGATCGAGTTCGGCCAGCACCCGCGCCGCGGCCTCGCGGCTCGCGCTAATAGATGCATTCTGCGACAGGTCGAACAGCACCGAGGCGAGCACGTCGCTCTTGTCGTGCAGCGACACGCCACCGATGAGGTCGGCCGCATTCTCGCGGTCAGCCAGCATGCGCGCCGCCTCGCTGCTCGCGCGGCGCGTGGAAAGCACATACACGGACGAGCCGCGCACTGCGCGATTGACGAATGCGTCGGCATGGATCGAGACGAAGAGATCCGCGTTCGCGGCGCGCGCGCGCTTGATGCGTTCACGGAATGGCACGAAGTAATCGCCGGTCCGGGTCAGCATCGCGCGCATGCCCGGTTCCGCATTGATGCGGTCCGCAAGCTTTTTCGCGACCGCGAGCGCGACCACCTTCTCGCGCGTGCCGGCCTTGCCGACGGCGCCGGGGTCTTCGCCGCCATGGCCCGCGTCGATCGCGACCACGACGTCGCGCTGGCCGTCGCCGTTCGCGGCCTTCACCGGCCGTGGCGCCTGTTCGAGCGCAAGATCGATGACCAGCCGGTGACCGTAGGTTTCGTTCGGAGGCGTCAGGAAGCTCTTCGGCAGCACGCTGGCATTGACGTCGAGCACGACGCGCAGCCCGCCGCCATCACGCGTGCCAAGGCGCACGGCGCTGACGCTGCCGGTGCCGGCCGGCATGCGAAGCGCTGCGATGTTGCCGGTGGCCTGCTCGAGATCGATGACGACGCGATCCGGGCCGTCCAGCGAAAACAGGGAATAACTCGCGGGCGCAGACAGGTCGAGAACGACGCGGGTCGTGTCGGGACTCGCCCATAGCCGGATGTCCTGCAGCGTGACGGGCGATGCGTTCGCCGCCGCGCTGGCAAGCGGCAGGAAGCAGGCACCGATCCAGGACGGTAGACGCATGGCGCCTCGAAGCGTGCGAAGCACGCCCGTACTCTAGCGGCGCAGTCTGATTAATTCAACACTATCAGCCAGATACATCAGGAACTTACAGCGCCACGCGATACGGCCGCCAGCCACTCGCGCCCCGCGCCGCTCGCGGGGGCGATCACGAGGCGCCGGCCGGCATCCTGCGTCGTGAGCGTCGCCTGCAGGTCCGGCGCGCCGACTGCACTGCCGGCCCGCTCCGGCCATTCGACCATAACGAGACCGGGCATGGCGCGCAGGTCCCGATAGCCGAGTGTCTCGAGCTCGGTCGTGCCGTCCCGCAGCCGGTAGAGATCCAGGTGATGCACGGTTCCCCGGGCCGTTTCGTAGGGCTCCACCAGCGTGTAAGTGGGACTCCTGATCGTGCCGGCGACGCCGAGGGCGCGCAGCAGGCCGCGCGCCAGCGTTGTCTTGCCGCTGCCGAGTTCTCCCGACAGGCCGAGCAGCAGGCTGTGACGTCGGAGATCCGGGAGGGCGCGCGCAAGCGCCGCGCCCGCTGCGGTGGTCGCCGCCTCGTCCGGCAGCATCAGCTCCACGGCGTGTTCACGCCGCGGCGCAATTCGGCGATCAGATCGCTGGCAATCATGCCGCGCGGCCGAGCGCCCGCCGCGCGATCGCCGGCCATTGCGTGAATCCACACCCCTGCGGCCGCTGCGCGCGAGGCGCCAATGCCCGTCGCGGCGAGCGCGACGACGACGCCGGTCAATACATCGCCGCTGCCGGCGGTTGCCATTCCCGGATTGCCGCGATCGCAGATCCGGGGCGTTGCCGGCGGCGCGCAGACGATCGTGCCGGCGCCTTTCAGCACGGCGACGCCGCCGAACTTCGCGGCGAGCGACTGCGCCGCGCCGAGCCGGTCGCGCTGGATCGCCGCCGTATCGCTGCCGAGCAGGCGCGCCGCTTCGCCCGGATGCGGCGTCAGGACCCACGCGTCGTGGCGACGCGGGCGCCGCGACAGCAGCGTCAACGCGTCGGCATCGACGACGAGCGGCTTGCCGCAGGCGATGGCGACATCGAGAAACGCTGCCGCGGCGTCGTCCAGCCCGAGTCCCGGGCCGATCGCGACGGCATCTGCGGCCGCGAGGAGCGGTTCGAGCTCGTCGGCGGTATCGACGGGCACGCCGATCAGTTCCGGCCGCCTGCCGACGATCGCGGAAACGCTGGAAGCGGACGTGGCCACGGTGACGATGCCGCTGCCCGTGCGCAATGCCGCCTCCCCCGCGAGGCGCGCGGCGCCCGCCATCGCGCGGCCGCCGATCACGAGTACGCGGCCGTGCTCGCCCTTGTGCGCAGACCGGCGGCGTGCCGGCAACACGTCCGCGAGGATGTCCGCGTCCAGGCGGGTCATCACGGGTGCCATGCCTTCGCGCACGGAGTCCGGCAGGCCGAGACCCGCGAACTCGATCGTGCCGACGTGATCCGGCGCGGCGCCGAGGAACAGGCCGGATTTCAGGCCGACGAATGTCAGCGTGCGGGTCGCGTGCAGGGCCGTGCCGCGCACGAGCCCCGTATCGGCATCGAGGCCGGACGGCAGGTCGAGCGCGAACACGGGCCGGCCTCCTGCGTTCACCGCCTCGATGCACTCGCGCATCGCGCCGTCCACGTCGCGGGCGATTCCGGTGCCGAGCAGGGCATCGACGATGAGCGGCGACGCGACGGCGGCCGCTGCGTCGAACGCACCGTGTCTGCCCTCGTCCGCGGTGAACTTTGCGAACGCCTGCGCCGCGGCGCCCTGCAGTCTCGACGGATCCGTGAGCGCCATGACGCTGACGTGCATGCCCGCGCTGCGCGCGCGCGCGGCGAGCACGTAGCCATCGCCGGCGTTGTTGCCCGCGCCGCACAGGATCGTCATCTGGTCGGCATCGGACCAGGCCCGTCGCAGGCAGGCGAGTGCCGCCTCTCCGGCGCGGCTCATCAGCGTGTATTCGGGAATGCCGTCGACTTCGACCGCATGCCGGTCCATCGCGCGCACCTGCGCTGCCGAATAAATGCTCCCGGGCAGCGGTTCCATGCGCGCGATTATACTGGCCGTTCGCCGGAGGCCGTTTTCATGGCCAGTTCACTCGACGCATTGCAGCTCAAGGCACTGAGATCCCGCCTCGACGAGCATGCGCGCGCGCTCGGCTTCGACCAGGTCGGCGTCGCGGGCATCGAATTGCCCGACGACGAGGCAAACCTGGCGCGCTGGCTCGACGAGTCGCGGCATGGCGGCATGGATTACATGGCGCGCCACGGGCAGCGGCGCAGCCGGCCCGGCGAACTCGTGCCGGGGACCCTGCGCGTCATCAGCGTGCGCATGGCGAGCAGCGCCCCCGATGCGACGGCTCCGGAGCGCGTTCTCGGCGACGGCAGCAAAGGTTACATCGCGCGCTACGCCCTCGGCCGCGATTATCACAAGCTCCTGCGCGGCCGCCTGAGGACGCTGGCGGAACGGCTGGCGGCGGAGTTCGGCCCGTTTGGTTACCGCGCCTTCGTCGATTCGGCGCCCGTCATGGAAAAGCCACTGGCGCGCAACGCCGGCCTCGGATGGATCGGCAAGCACACGAACCTGATCAACGAACGCGCGGGCTCGCTGTTCATGCTCGGCGAACTGTTCACCGATCTGCCATTGCCGGTGGACGCGCCCGCGAAAGACCGCTGCGGCAGCTGCAGCGCCTGCATGCCCGCCTGCCCGACCGGCGCGATCACCGCGCCATACCAGCTCGACGCGCGACGCTGCATCTCCTACCTCACGATCGAACACCACGGCGAGATACCCGAGGCGCTTCGCCCCGCGATCGGCAACCGCATCTTCGGCTGCGACGACTGTCAGCTCGTCTGTCCCTGGAACAAATTCGCGCGGGTCGCCGCCGAACCGGACTTTCGCGTGCGGCACGGGCTCGATGCACCGGATCTCGTTGCGCTGTTCGGCTGGTCGGAAGCGGAATACCTGGAACGCACCGAGGGCAGTGCGCTCCGGCGCCTCGGCTACCGCCGGTGGCTGCGCAATATCGCCGTCGCGCTCGGCAACGCGCCGCGCTCGGATGGCGTCGTGGCCGCGCTTGGCGGCCGGCAGGACGACCCGGACGAACTGGTGCGCGCCCACGTGCGCTGGGCGCTCGCGCGCCAGGCCATCAGGCCCGGACCGGATTGACGTAGTGCCGGCCGCTCGTCGTCTGACGGATCGTGTCGAACAGGTCGTCGAAATCGCGGGAATCGTTGGCCGGATCGATCTCGCTCGTATTGACGATCAGCAGCGGAGACGCCGTGTACTGATGGAAGTAGCGGGTATAGGCCTCGCCCAGGCGCTCGAGATAGGCCGCATCGATGTACTTCTCGTACGGAATGCCGCGCTTGTCGATGCGCGCGAGCAGGACATCGACCGGCGCCTGCAGGAACACGACGAGGTCCGGCACCGGCGCATCCATGGCGAGGCGCGTGTAGACCTGGTCGTAGAGCTTGAACTCCTCGTCGTCCAGCACGATGCGCGCGAACAGGCGGTCCTTGTCCAGCATGTAGTCGGCGACGCGCACCTGCGCGAACAGGTCGTGCTGGCGCAGCTCGGAGAGCTGGCGCGCGCGCTGGAACAGGAAATAGAGTTGCGCGGGAAAGGCCGCGGCCTTGCGGTCCTTGTAAAAGCGCTCGAGAAAGGGATTCTCCATCGGTTGCTCGAACACGGTGCCGGCGCCGACCGCCGCGGCGAGCTTGCGCGCGAGGCTCGTCTTGCCGACGCCGATCAGGCCTTCGACCACGACCAGCCGGTGCGGCCAGTTGTCCTGCTTGGATTCAGTCACCGGATCCCCGCACTGCCAGGCGCTCGAGACCATCGCCCGCCGCTCGAAGTTGTAATGTCCGCACGCGGCCGTGTCCCGGCACCCAGAGTTCCGCGGCGATTTCCGCCAGAGGATACAGCACGAAATTGCGCTGGTGCAGACCGGCGTGCGGCAGCGTCAGATCCGGCTCGTTGACCTGCCGGTCGCCGTAGAGCAGCAGGTCGAGATCGATCACGCGCGGTCCCCAGTGCACGACGGGCTGGGTGCGTCCAAGGCGCCGTTCGAGCTCCTTGAGGGCGGCCAGGAATGCCTGCGGCGTCGCCGTCGTCAGCAGTCCGGCGACGGCATTGACGTAATCGGGTTGATCCGCAGGCCCCAGCGGCCGGCTTTTCCAGAAGCTCGATCGCGAAACGAGCCTCGTTTCCGCCATGCCGGCAAGCGCATCGATGGCGCTCTCGACCTGACGCGCGGGATCCGACAGGTTGCTGCCGAGCGCCACGTACGCCGGGTGCCAATGCATCGATCAGGCGTCGGGTGCGGGCGACCTGTGGCGTCGGCCGCCGCGGCGCCGGCGTCGCCGCACCGGGCCGCCTTCGTGCGGCCCGTCATCGCCGGGTTCCGCCGATCCGACGCGCCTGAGCTGCTCCGGCTGCGGCAACGACTGAATCTCGGTCCACCAGGCGGCGACTGCCGGATCCTCGGCTCCTGCCTCCGTGCGCAGCAGCAGGAAATCGTATGCGGCGCGGAATCGCGGATGGCCGAGGAACGAGAGCGCGCGGCGACCTTCCCGGCGGTGAAAGCGCGGCTGCAACGCGAGTAATTCCCGCATCGGAATCGAAAATCGCTTCGGGATGCCGATGCGCCGGTTCTGCGCGGCGATGACTTCGTCGACAGCGTCCGCAATCGCCTGTCCCGGGTGTTCGCCGGCCTCGAAGCGCCGCTGGGCGGCCGCCGAAACCGGACCGAACAACAGCACGGCGAACAGGAACATCGGCGTGACCGAACGGCCTTCCGCGACGCGCCGGTCCGTATTGACGAGACCTGCCGTAATCAACCGCTCCGCCATGCCATCCTTTTCCGCGGCCAGGTGCAGAGCGGTTGCCTCGAACAAATGCTCGAGCAAGCCATGTTCGCGCAGCAGCTGGAACGATCGCTGCCCGAATCCGGCCAGGAACAATTTCTGGAATTCGTCGAGCAGGCGCGCCGGCGGGATGTTCTCGAGCAGGACCGCGAGCGTCGCGAACGGCGCGCGCGTCTCTTCGTGCAACGAGAATCCGAGCTTCGCCTGGAATCGCACTGCGCGCAGCATGCGCACCGGGTCTTCACGATAGCGCGTCTCGGGATCGCCGATCAGCCGTAGCGTGCGCGAGCGCACGTCCAGAACGCCGCCGACGTAATCCCAGATCGAGAAATCCTGGATGTTGTAGTAGAGCGCATTGCAGGTGAAGTCGCGCCGCCAGACGTCCTGGTCGATGGTGCCGTACACGTTGTCGCGCAGGATGCGCCCGCCTGCATCGTGCGAGCGGTCCACGCGGTTAAACTCCGGTTCGACAGCGTCGTCGTCAATGGCCACATTGCCGTCCGCGTCACCGTCATCGTCCGCCTCAATTTCCGTCTCGGCATCTGCGTCCGCCTCGAGATCAACTTCTGCGTCCGGCACGATCGGCTCGCCTGCGGCGCGAAAAGTCGCGACCTCGACGACGTGCTGGCCGAACCGGATGTGGGCAAGCCGGAAACGCCGGCCGATCAGCCTCGAATTGCGGAATAGCCGCCGAACTTCCTCCGGCGACGCGTCGGTCGCGACGTCGAAGTCCTTCGGTTCGATGCCGATCAGCAGGTCGCGCACGCATCCGCCGACCAGGAATCCCTGATAACCCGCGTCTTTCAGGCGGTAGAGCACTTTGAGCGCACTGCCTGCGATCATGGAGCGCGAAATCGGATGATCTGCGCGAGCGACGATCACCGGGACGCTGGCCCGGTCGCTTGGCTGGTTCAAGAATGAAGGTCCGCTTGAGGTCGAATGATGGGCCGATATAATACCAGCCCCCGCCGCGGGCCCCGGCTGAATGCACAGGCGCTTCGCTCCCATCGTCTAGAGGCCTAGGACACAGCCCTCTCAAGGCTGGTACGAGGGTTCGAATCCCTCTGGGAGCGCCATTCGTCTCATTGGCCGGGCTTTGCAAGCTGATCCAGGCTCGCGGCCGCACGCATCGCGTGGAACATTTCCTGCGCTGCCTTCCGGTTGCCGTCGATATTCCAGTGGCCGTCGAACCGGTGGAAGTAGCCCTCGGATTCCCTGTCCGCGTCGTCGAAGGTCAGCTGATAATAGAGGTCGACGTGACCGGGCAGTCGCGCCGCGAGGACTTCATTGTGCGGTCCCTCGTCGTGATCGAACACGATGAATTGCGCTCCTGATCGGTGAATCCGCTCGGCGAGTGCAAGCAAGCGACGAATATGCGTCTCCCGGGCCTCGCGCAGCCAGGGCCGCCCGGTGTCGTCCAGTTCCCACAATTCCACTTCGTACCGAGATGAAATGCTGGCCGGCGGCAGGGCATTCCTCTTTGTCCCGAATACCGCCCGGTACGCGATCCACGCAACCAGGCTGTGCTCGCGCAGCCACTGACGCATCGACGGCCGCGACTCGCGGTATATGGCCGCGAGTTCGGCGTCGGTATAGCGATCCAGCGATCCGGGGGCCAGATCGAGTGAACGGAAAGCGTCCAGGCGCTGCCCATCGACTACACGATAAGAGGGATAGACGTAATCGTCATTGAGGTCGTTCATCGTGTACAGCAGGATGACCATCGATGGCGGTGCGCCAATGCGTTTAATCAGCCATTCCAGCAGCGCCGTCTCGTAATTCGTGCCGATGCCGGTGACGCCGCATTTCACGACCTGCCGTCCGGTCAATCGTCCGAGTTCAGTCGCCCAGTTCGCCTCGACCGGCACGTATCCCCAGGTTGCGCTGTCTCCGAGGACCAGCACGTAGCCGGGCGCTATCGTCTGTTCGTCATCAAAGCACCCGAGCGAGTTGGTAAACGTCTCAAACGCCGGCCCGGGAAAGCGGAATTCCGCGTGCGGCCGGTTGAATGAATGCCGGGCCCCGAAAACCGGGTCGCTCATGAAATAGCTATCCGGAAACTCGACCTTCGCCAGCGCATACCGCTGCTCGGTCAGCCGCAGCAGTCCCTCTGCCGCGAGAACCGCGACGGTCAGCGAGCCGATGACCAGAGAGACGTTACCGAGGAATCTTTTCATACCGTCTCGTCCTACTTCTGCAATAAATGCCTGTCTGTGTCGGTCATATCGGTATCCGGACCATCGCCTGGGACGATAATGTTCTGCGAATTCATTAAACACCGGGGCATTTGTGCCTAGTAGATAAGGAGATTTTCACATGTTGAATCGTCGTACAGTCAATGTCGCACTCGTCAGCTCACTCGCGGCGGCCATCGCCACCTTGGCCCCGTCTGCCACCGCCGCGGAAGACAAGAATCAGGAGAAATGTTACGGCGTGGCGCTCAAGGGGCAAAACGACTGCGCCGCGGGCCCTGGCACGACCTGCTCCGGCACCTCCAAGGTCGACTATCAGGGCAATGCCTGGAAACTGGTTCCAAAAGGCACCTGCACGACCATGGAACTGCCCGGCGGGCGCAAGGGCTCGCTGACCGCGCAGTCGCGCGATCTGCTGCAGTAGCCGCGAGGCAGGTTCAGTCCGCGCAAGGCTGTCTCCCCGCGCGCAACAACACGGGGAGACAGTCGGCAGTTCAGCGGCCAGGACGGGAGGCGAGTTTCCGGTGAACGACCGCGCAAAGCATTCGCGAACAGCGGCACCCATCAGGCTTCGCGCTGGCGTCAGCCTGAAACCCTGTCACTACAAGACGATTCTCGAGACACGCCCCGACATCGGCTTCTTCGAAGTCCACGCGGAGAACTACATGGGAGCCGGCGGGCCGGCTCATCGCTTTCTCGAGGCGATCCGAACCGATTACCCCTTGTCCGTGCACGGCGTTGGCCTGTCCATCGGATCAAGTGAAGCGCTGGATCTTGAACATCTCGAGCGCCTGAATCGCGTGGTCACGCGCTACGAGCCCGGCCCGGTGTCGGAGCACCTCGCCTGGTCGACGCACGATGGATTCTTCCTCAATGATCTGCTGCCCCTTCCCTACACGCGCGGCACGCTCGCTCGTGTCTGTGACCACGTCGATCAGGTGCAGGCGACACTGCGTCGCCGGATATTGATCGAAAATCCATCGACATATGTCCGCTTCGCGCGAAACACGCTTTCGGAGATCGAATTTCTGGCCGAGGTCGTGGCACGGACCGGATGCGGCCTGTTACTCGACGTCAGCAATGTCATGGTCTGCTCGGTCAACCATGGCACTTCGCCTCACGCCTACATCGATGCGTTTCCGATGGACGAAGTCGAGGAGATTCATTTGGCGGGTTTCAGTGCGGAAGGCGGCGATGGCGATCAGCGATTGCTCATCGATGATCATGGTTCGGCGGTGCGTGCCGAAGTACGGTCGCTATACCAGTACGCGCTAGACCGGTCGGGACCCTTGCCGACGCTCATCGAGTGGGACAACAACTTACCCGCCTGGTCCGTGCTGCTGGAAGAAGCGCAGCGGACTGAAACGGCGCTGCGTAACCGCGTCGGTAGATTGCCGGTACAACCGAGTAACCATGCAGAGCACATGGGCTGAAATGCAGTCTGCTTTTGCCGCCGCGGTCCTGGACGCCAGGCTGCCGCCTCCAGCCTGGGTCATTGAATGTGGCGGTTCCGGCACCCGTGGCGGTTTTGCCGTTTATCGCAACAACTCGCTGGTGACCCTGATCGATGCACTGGAGGAGCGTTTTCCCGTGACATGGACGCTGGTCGGCGAAGAGTTTTTTCGCGCGATGGCCCGATCATATGCAACCAAGCACCGACCGCGAACGCCGTTGCTGATGAAATACGGTGACGACTTTCCCGCCTTCATCCAGGGCTTCAGTCCCGCGGGCGACGTGCCATATTTATCCGATATCGCGCGGCTCGAAGCCGCGTGGAGCGAGGCATATCACGCAAGGGAAGCGACTCCACTGCAATCGCAGGTGCTGGCAGATTGCCGGCCTGAAGAATTGCTCGAAATGCGGCTGATGTTGCATCCGTCCGCGCGAATCCTGCGCTCCGCCTATCCCGTTGCGGAGATCTGGGCCGCACATCAGCACTCGGGAGCGGTCACTCCACCAGCCCACTGGGACGCACAGGACGTGCTGATCGTTCGGCCTGATGCCGACGTTTGCGTCAGCACGCTGGGTCCGGGCGATTGTGAATTCATCAGCGCGCTGTCGGAAGGACGGTGTGTTCAGGAAGCTGCCGGGTTGGCCCTCCTCCGCAATGCTGAATTCGATGCCGGTGACAAGCTTGTGAATCTGTTTCGCTTCGGTCTTGTCACTGGGCTTAGTGCCCATAACGCGCAGGAGACAGCACCATGAGTTAC
>Ga0302046_10004967_pt1 | contig 11767 bp, 9 predicted proteins | sample RVTome_11_FD_200261 | JGI IMG/M metagenome (GOLD analysis project Ga0302046, IMG submission 200261) | Soil microbial communities from uranium-contaminated site in the Upper Colorado River Basin, Wyoming, United States - RVT147D111 (version 2) ... | reverse complement strand
ACGCCGGCCGCACCTGCCTGGCCGCCGGAGCGCAGCTGCACCTCGTCGGACCGCTCGGCTTCTCGCTGCGCGATCGGGATGTGCGCCGTGCGGGTCTCGATTACTGGCCGCGGGTCCGGCCGCGCCTGTGGAAGAGCTGGGAAGAATTCGAGGCACGCCTGCCGGAGCTGGGAGAGCCTTTCCTGTTCACCACGACGGGCCGGGGAGATCTGTGGAGCGCCGGCCTGCCGCCGCGCTCGATTCTGATCTTCGGTCCGGAAGGGGTCGGCCTGCCGCGTGCCGTGCTGGCCCGTCACCCCGAGCGGCTGGTACGCATCCCGATGGTCGATGAGGATCTGCGATCGATCAATCTATCGACCGCGGTCGGTATCGCTCTGTACGAGTGGCTCCGCCGCAGGCGGTCGACGGACGGGCAGGCTACTTCTTCTTGAACAGCGCTTCGAATGCCGCCCGCCCATGGCTCATCCCCGGCCCCTGCTCCGGGGCCGGCCCCGGGGTGACGATGCGCCGGCCGGTGGCGTCGAGAACGGTTTCGGGCCGGAACAGATCGCAGTGGTTCGCGTCGGTCTTCGAAGGCACGCGCGCCTTGATCTCCTCCCGGCACTCGAACCGGGCCCCCGGATCGAAGTGGATGCAGTTGCGGCAGCAGTGGGCCGGTGCCTTGCACGACGGGCAGAGATGATCCGGCTCCACCGTCTCGGGCGCCGCTTCCTGATGGCCGCACTGGAAGCAACGCCGCACGAGTCGCGCTTCGCGGGGCGCGCCCCTCGGCTCACGCCGCTCTCTCGGCCCGTGATCCTGCTGGCGCCGTTTCTCTCGTTCTTCCTTGTACTCGTTGTCCCTGTAACCCGGTTGACGGTACTTCATGGAACGGTTGGCCTCCTGTTGGGAATGCGGCTGGACGATGTCCCGGGAAGACTCCATTTTAGCCCGTATCGGGGAATTCGTGTAGAATACCTGCTTTCGAAGCCAGAGGAGGAATCATGGAACGGTCCGTCAATCGGGTCCTGACTGTCGTCGTCACCTGCTGCGCGGCGGCCATCTTCGCCTGCGGCTCCGCCACCGGCGAGTCCGGCGCGAAGGGCAAGGGAAAAACGGGCCCTGCGGCTCCGTCGTCCGACAGCAAGGTCGCCACCATCGGCGACTGGTCGATTTCCCTGGACGAGCTCGATGACGCCGCCGCCGCGCAGCTCTCCAAGGTGCGGCAGGACGAATACGACATCCGGCAGCAGGTTCTCGACGGCCTCATGGAACAGCAGCTTCTCGAACGGGAAGCGAAGGCCCGCGAGGTGACCGTCGACGAGCTGCTGCGGACCGAGGTGACGGAGAAGGTCGTCCCTCCGACGCAGACGGAGATCGACGCCTATTTCAACAGCATCAGCAGCCGTCTGCGCGGCCAGACCAAGGAGCAGGTGGAGCCGCAGATCAAGGCGCACCTGGCGGCGCAGAAAAGCTCCGGCATCCAGGGAGATTTCGTCGCCTCGCTGCGCAAGAAGTACGACGCCAGGGTGATGATCGAGCCGCCCCGCATCACCGTCTCGGCCGATGACGACGCGGCCAGGGGACCGAAGGACGCGCCGATTACCATCGTCGAGTTCTCTGATTATCAGTGTCCCTACTGCGCCCGCGGCGAAGAATCGGTCACGGCGGTCCTGGAGAAATACGGCGACAAGGTGCGCGTCGTCTACCGGGACTACCCTCTCTCGTTCCATCAGAACGCGGAGATCTCCGCCATCGGGTCGGAATGCGCCGAGGAACAGGGCAAGTTCTGGGAAATGCACGGGGCGATGTTCGCCAACCAGCAGAAGCTCGCGGCGGCTGATCTGATCGAGACCGCGGCCGGGCTCGGCCTCGACAAAGAGGAGTTCAAAGCCTGCCTCGAATCGGGCAAGTACCGCGAGGAGGTGCAGAACGACTTCCAGGAAGGCGCAAGCTACGGCGTAACCGGAACCCCCGCCTTCTTCATCAACGGCGTCATGTTGAGCGGCGCCCAGCCTCCGGAAGCGTTCTACAAGATCATCGACAGGGAGCTCGAGCGCCTGCAGAACTGAGGCGCTCAGAGACCCGCTTCGTATTCGTGCCAGGAGGCCTCGAGCGCGTCGAGGTCGGGACCGAACAGCCCGGCGAACGCCTCGAGGCCTCCTCGTCCGTTCGCCTCCAGTCGCGCATAGTTCATGAACGCCTGGCGATGCGTCCCCTTCGCCCCGTGCAGCAGGAAGTGCACGAGGCTCCAGGAGGAGCCGTAGGGGCGGGAAGACGGCCCGGATCCCCATAGGGGATCCGACTCGCCGGCTCCGACCAGCACCCGCAGCGGCAGCGGTCCCCGCTGCTCGAGCTGGCGGCGGTGTTCCCTGATCTCGGTGCGCGGATCGAACTGCATGCGCAGTCCTTCCACGTTCAGGATGGCCGATCGATCGATGTCTCCGGCGCTGATCCGCAGCCTTGTATCGATGCGGGAGAAGCCGAAGTAACTGGCCAGCCCCTCCTCGAACCAGCGCGACGCCACCGTCTGTTCCGCGTAGACACGCTCGTAGTTGAGCATGTGGATCGCCTCGTGGATGAGGTACGGCACCGGCAGATGGCCGCCCATCGACTCACACGGAAACGACAGGATGCGCGACGAAGGGATGTACTCGCCCTGGGTCGATGAGCCCGGCGAGCGGGACCCGGCCCACAGGCGATGCAGCCGGTCGTGGTCCTCCTGGCGCGCGAAGGCGTAGACCAGGATCTGCTGGGATAGCGGGCGCACAGGGACCAGATCCCTCCAGAACTGCTGGTGCGCTTGCACGGCCGATTCGACCACCCGGCCGAGCATATCGATCTCCGCCGGCGGCAGCACGTCGGAATGGACCGTCAGCCGTCCGATCTCCTTCCTGGTGCCGCGGATTCCCATCAGGCGGGCCGCTTCGTTGACGTAGGCGCGTCGCCGGCTTTCCAGAAGATACGCTTCGATGTCACGCCGGATCTCGTAGTCGAGCGCGCCGCCGGACGGGCCATTGACCTCGTGCAGGACCTCATACGAAGGTTCGTCGCCGCTCAGCGAGCGGATGGCGTAGTAGACCTCGCCGCCCTTGCGCAGCAGAAACTTCCACCCTCTTCCCTCCACCGGCCCGATCACCTCGCCGATCGCCGCGTCATGCAGGGCGCGCCTTACCGGGGGAGGAAGCACGGCGGCCGGGACCCAGTCCGCTCCACCCCACCCCTCGACGGTCGCAGCGACACCGGCGGCCACGGCGGCGAACGGGTCGCCGCCCCGCAGACGTTCGAGCGCGTTGCCGATGACGAGGTCGTCGGCCGAAATCACCGCATCGAAACGGAACAGGGCACGGTGAATCCAGCCGAGCGATTCGGGGGGAAGTCCTGCGAACACGACCTCGACGGCGGCGAACGAGCGGACCTTCTCCCCCGCCAGGATCGCCGGCGCGAACCGCCATCGCCGGGTTGCCTCGACGGCCGATCGGCGCATGCCGAGGTCGGGTTGCGGCCCCCGCAGGATGCGCGCCCGGCCCGGCGTCCCGTCCGCCGACAGATCGACCAGCACCTCGACCCGCACCGGGGCGAACAGCCGTGCACGGCTGGCCTCCGCCGGCACCACCGGATCCTCACGGTGAAGCGCGCGGGCGGGAACCATGGCCGCAGCCGATGACGTCCCGGCGCCGGGGTTGTCGGGCGGCGGCGACACGCTCGACGGCGGCCCGGCCTCCCCCTCGTCTTTTTCCGTTCGATCCGCCTGCGCCTCATCCTCCGGCCAGAGGACGGAGTGCTCCCCGGCGGCCCCACCCGGGACAGGACCACCCGCCATGGCGAGCGCCCGGTCGAGCGACGATCGCGACGCGATGTATCCGCCGTGCACCTGCCAGACGCCCAGTCCCTCGCGTATCTCCAGCAGCGCGTCGAACGGGACCGGGGGATTGCACGGCCGTTCGAAGCGGACGCGGATGAAGCCGGGCCACCGGCGGACCACCTTTAGCTTCCCGGGTGGTCCGCACTCCTCGGTCGCCGGATCGGACCAGGCGAGGAACTCTTTCAGCGCTTCGTCCCGGTTCTGCCTGGCCTCGTCGGGATACTGACGATCGATCGGTGCGACGAGCGCGACAACGAGAAGCGCGATCATCCTGCTGAACATGCCGGGCACGGGGGCCTCCCTTTCGACCCGGTTCGTGTCGGGCGAGCGGGCATTGTTGCGGCCAGGACATTATATTCCTCCCTCTGATGCGACCTCTGTTGCGTGCGCGCCTGATTGTGTCGTTCACCTGCCTGCCGTTGCTGGCGGCGTCGGATCCCGATGTTCTTCCGGACGACGTGACGAGCGGCCTGCAGGGGGTGGTGAGCGTCGACGTCCATGAGGTGGTCAAGCTGCCGACCTTTCGCAACGGTCGCTTCATCGACGAGGAGGTCGAAGGGGTCGGGGCCGGCTCGGGCGTGGTGATCTCGGAGGATGGGCTGATTCTGACCAATGCTCATGTCGTGGCCGGCAGCGAGGTGGTGCAGGTCGGTTTCGCGTCCGGACAGAGGACCCGCGCCAGTCTGCTGGCCGTCGACGAAGCTTCCGATCTCGCCCTGATAGTCGTGGCGGCCCGGGGCCTGCACCCCATCCCGTTCGCCGACCGGCTCCCGGAGCCGGGGGAGACCGCGTTCGTAATCGGCAATCGCGATGGACGGGGGCATCAGATCGCCTGGGCCCGCATCGGCTCCCATCTCCGGGTGCGGGTCGGCGCACGTCCGCTGGAGTTCTGGGGCGAGGTGGAGGCCCTCGTCGGGCCGGGGAACTCGGGCGGCGCCGTGCTCAACCGGGAGGGCGAGCTAGTCGGCATTCCCAGCCTCCTGTTGCGCTATACCGAGCGGGCGATCAGGCCCGGCCCGCACTCGTCCGGTCTCTACATACCGTCGCACCATGCCCGCCGCGCCGTCGACAGGATGATGGGCGGCCCCCGGGCCGCATGGCCCTGGCTCGGCCTGCTGCTCGACGATCCGATTCTGGCGACCGCCGCGGGCCGGCGCTGGGAGGCCGGAGAACCGCCCGTGGTGCGCCGTGTCCATCCCGACGGGCCGGGGGCGGCGGCTGGTTTCCTGCGGGGTGACCGCATCATCGCCATCGGCGAACGCCCGGTGCGGGACAATTTCGACGCGCTCGATGCGGTCCTCGACCTGGCGATCGGCGCGACCATCGAGGTACGGATCGAGCGCAACGGCTTGCCCCTGGTCCTCGAGGTGGTGGCCGCCGAGCGCCCCGCCGACCCGCGTCCCGATGCGGTCGACGACTTCATGCTGCATACCGGTCTGCGACTCGAACCGCGCACCAGCCGGAGCGACGGTGCGGGGGAGCTGGTGTTCGCGGACATGTCCCAGGAGACCCGACGGGAGATGGCGGAGATCGAGATCGATCTGTTTTCCGGGCGACCCGCCCTCGCCTCACTCCTGCCGGGCGACGACCTGCTGCGCGGTGACCATCGCCGCACGCCGATCGCCGCCCCCTCCGATCTCGAGGAGTTGATCTCCCGCTGCTTCGTCAGGGAACAGTTCGTGGCGATGGCACACTGGAGCCTCGGCGGAAGGCGCACGCTCGACCAGGCGCACGTCCATCGCAAGATCTACCCTTTCGTACTCTGAATCCGGGGCGGGACGCGGCCCCATGCATTACTCGGACAGGCTCCTGTGCCGGTAGCTCTTCTCGCCGGCGCGAATCGCCACATCGAGCCGGTTCTCGCGCGGGGGGATCGGGCAGTTGTAGGCGTCGGTGTAGCTGCAGTAGGGATTGTAGGCGCGGTTGAAATCGATCTCGTAGAGCTCATCGGTCGGCGGATCGAGATCGAGATAGCGCCCCGTGCCGTAGCTCTCCTTCCCGGTCGTCGCGTCGGTGAACAGGATGGTCAGCAGCTCCTCGTCGCTCGAGACGAAGGCCGGCTCGTAGGCATGGACACGGACATCCGCCCCCCCGATGCGCAGCTCGAAGTGCCCGATGCGCCGGTATTCCTTCGTCCTGCCCAGGGAGGTCTGAAGCGCGATGATCTCCGGCTCGGCGGCGCGGACCAGCGGCGCGCGGAAGCGGAAGGCGGGATCGACGTCGAAGTAGCGCGGCGGGTCGAAGCGATCGGGCGCGGTGCGCCGGCTGTCGAACAGGATGAGAATCCCGGCGCCCCCCTGCACATAGGGTCGCACCGCGTACGGTCCGATCTCGATCACCGCCTCCTCCAGGACGATGCGCACCTTCCCGTCATCCGCGCCCTGTTCCAGCGGCTCGCCGTCGATGGCGACGGTTCCCGCCGGCCCGAGATTCTCCACCCTGAACCGCCAGGCCTCCTCCGCAGCGGGCGACAGCACGGCGATCGAGAGTTGGCGCGGCGCGATCGCCTCGTCGGACAGGCGCACGGTGGCCCCGGGGGCTGACCCGAGGATCGCCGGCCCGGGCTTCTCGGCGGAATAGTCGTGTCGTGCGAAGGCGCGCAGCGGCGACCAGGGGTGATCCCGGAACCAGTCGTTCTTCTGCCGCCGCTCCGCCGCGATCCGCGTCTGCAGCGATCCCGGATCGGCGGCGCCGGTCTCCGCCCGCGCCGCCAGGGGAGCCTGAGCAGCCGCCAGCAGGAGGGAGAGAGTCGCGATCAGCCGCCTCATCCGGCCGGGGTCCCGTTCATTCACTTGCAACTCCATGCGCCTGTCAGGCGTATTCCATTCTATGACAGAGAGGCGCCTCCGGAGCGGCATCGCCCAGCTTCTACGTGTCGAGGAGGCTACCGCTGCGTGAACACCGCAGATCGAGATGATCTTGATGTAACCAAAGGTGGTTCTCAAGCGTATTCGTAGATATGATGCTGTATCAGCAACGCACGGCACCACAGCATCGTCGGCGGGAGGGAAGGGGGGTTGATGGGCTGCAGCCGGGTCGACACCTTGGCGATCGCACCGATGCGATGGACTAAGTTCTTTTCCTACATCGGCTTGAGCATTATTTCCTGGTTCGGCGTGAATGCCTGCGGGGTACGGAGCGCACCCGATCTGCCCAACATCCTGCTGGTCACCATGGAGACGACCCGGGCGGATCATCTCGGCGCCTACGGCTATGCCCGCCCCACCAGTCCCAATTTCGACCGACTGGCGGCGCGTGGCGTCCTGTTCGAGAGCGCGCTGACGGTCTCCCCCCGGACCAATCCGTCGGTCGCCTCGCTGATGACCTCCCTCTACCCGCACGAACATCGGGTGCGCAGCCTGCTCCGTCCGCTCACCACCGACGCGCGCACCCTTGCCGAGATCCTGCGGGGTGCAGGTTACCGCACCGGCGCGATCCAGACCCATCACTTCATGAAGTCGGACAGCGGCCTGGCGCAGGGGTTCGACACCTACGAAGATTCGTTCATGGGCGAGCGTCGTGCCGACGAGGCGGCCCGCCTCGCGGTGCGCTGGATCGAGCGGGGATCCCGCAGCGGCCGGCCCTGGTTTCTCTGGGTCCATATGGTCGATCCCCACTGGCCGTACGAGCCACCGGCGCAGACCGCGTCGCTGTTCGGGCCGGCCGATCCGCGCACCCTCGATCTCTATCGCGATCTCAGCCAGGGCCGGGTGTCGATGGGATCGGTGATCTTCAGAAACGGCATGTCGCCCGATCTGGTGCAATCGTTCGTCAATCTTTACGACGGCGAGATCCGCTTCATGGACGACGCTCTCGGCGCCATTCTCGCCGCCGTGGACGTCGCCGAGGGACGAGAGCGGACCATCGTCGCCGTAACCTCCGATCACGGCGAAGCGCTCGGAGAGCACGATTATTATTTCGAGCATGGGGATTTCGGCACGACGCCGGAGATTCACGTGCCGCTGGCGTTCGCGGCACCCGGCCTGGTGCCGCCCGGCATCCGGGTCCCGTCGACGGTGCGCAGCATCGACGTCGCCCCGACCATTCTCGAGCTGGCCGGTCTACCCGCCGAACTCCAGTTCCGCGGCCTGTCGATGCTGCCGATGCTGCGCGGCGGGGGCGGGGGCGAGGATCGCGCCTGTTTCGGAGAGGCCGGCGCGAGTTATCATCTCGAGAACAGCCGCCGTGAGATCGAGGGTGCGGACGGGAAATGGCGATGGATGCAGCGGGGGCGCTACAAGCTGGTGCACATCCCGCGCCAATCCCGCCCCCCCATCCGCAGGCTCTACGACCTCCGCAACGATCCGGGAGAAACCGCCAACCTGCTGATCGATCTGCGCGGCGTCGCGGTCTGGATGGAGCGCGATCTCGATACCTGGCTGACCGAAGGGGAACTCGCCGCAGGCCCGGCCATGCGGATCGACCGGGTCACGTTCGAACGCCTCAAGTCGTTCGACTACCTCAATTGACCCGGGTGATGGCCACGCTTGACAATCCCTCCCCCGATCGGCACGATGCGGCGCGACCGGCTTCGACTACATCGGCGGATTGGGGTCGATCGTCATGCGCATGAGTCACCGCACAACATGGATCCCCTCACCTCGCGGCGCGCTTCCGTCGGCGCTGCTCGTCGCGCTCGCCGCCGTCTTGCTTTCGATCGGCGCTCCCGGGGCCGACGAGGGAGTCGCTGCGCTCGAGCGGGCGACCGCCGCCCTTGCGGCCGGCGAACTGGAACCGGCCGCCGCCGCCTTCGCCGCGATCACCCGGAATGACGCGGCGAACGGCGCCGCCTGGCTCGGGCTCGGCCAGACCCTGCACCGTCAGGGGAAGTTCAGCGAGGCGATCGAGGCGTTCGAACAGGCCGAAGCCCTCGAATTCGCCCCGCCGCGCACCCGCTTCGGGCTGGCGCGCGCCGCCGCCCGTCTCGGCCGCGTCAACGTCGCGCTGACCTGGCTCGATCGCGCGGTCGACGCCGGCTTTCCGTCGCTGCAGCTGCTGCAGACCGAGAGCGATCTCGACGGCTTGCGCGAGGACCCCCGCTTCCCCGCCATCCTCGAGCGGGTGGAGCGGGCCGCCTTTCCGTGCCGCTTCGAGCCGGAATACCGCCAGTTCGATTTCTGGGTAGGCGAGTGGGAGGTGACGGTCGCATCCGGCCAGGTCGCCGGCACCAACAGCATCCGCAAGGCGGCGGACGGCTGCCTGTTGCTGGAAAGCTGGACGGGCGCCGGCGGCGGCTCCGGCAACAGCATTAACTTCTACGATCCGGCGACCAGGAAGTGGGTCCAGACCTGGGTCGACAGCGGCGGCGGCGTGATCTCGGGCGAGGGCGGACTGCATGACGGCGCCATGCGCCTGCTCGGCACCCACATTCTGAACAGCGGGGAGAGACGCCCCTTCCGCATGACTTTCACATCGCTGCCGAACGGCCACGTCAGGCAGTTCCTGGAGGAATCGACCGACGAGGGGAAGACCTGGTCGGTCTGGTTCGACGGCGACTACGCTCCACAGGACTGACGATCCCCGAGGCGGCGGGGCCCGGCGCGCTTCGACCGCTCCCCCGGATCCGTCCCACCTCGCGGTAGCGGAAACAGCCGACCAGATGATCGTTGACCATGCCGGTCGCCTGCATATGCGAGTAGCAGATGGTCGGCCCGACGAAGCGAAAGCCCCTCTCCTTCAGGTCGCGGCTCATCGCCTGCGACTCGGTGGTCTGCGGCGGGATCTGATTCATGGCCCGCCAGACGTTGCGTTTCGGCCGGCCGCCGACGAAACGCCAGCTGTAGGCAGCGAAGCTGCCGAACTCGCGCTGCACCTCGAGAAAGGCGCGCGCGTTGCCGACCGCCGCCGCGATCTTGGCGCGGTTGCGGACGATGCCGGGGTCGCGCAGCAGTGCCCGGATCTTCCTCCCGTCGTAAGCGGCGACCTTGCGAGGGTCGAAGCGGTCGAAGGCGGCGCGGTAGGCGGCCCGTTTTCTCAGAATGGTAATCCAGCTCAGCCCGGCCTGCGCCCCCTCGAGGATCAGCATCTCGAACAGGCGGCGATCGTCATGCTGCGGCACGCCCCACTCGGTATCGTGGTAAGCGACGTAGAGCGGATCGGTCCCGGCCCAGCCGCAGCGCGTCCGTCGTTCATCGCTCAATGACGGATCTCCACCCCGCCCATGATCGCCATGCCGCGAACGACCAGCCGCTGCTTCCCATCGGCGTGACCCGATTCCGTCTTGTCGACGACCCCGCCGATGATCGGCCTGACCTGGTTGGTGACCGTCCAGGTCGGCGGCACCCTGATTTTGATCGCACCGCACCAGGTGAAGACATCGATGATCGCCTCCCCCCCGCCGATCGCGGCCCCGGCCAGATCGACCTCGCATCCCCCCAGGACGGCGGTCAGGTCGGCGCCGTGAAAGGAGCTCGAGGTCGAGCGCTGCACCACTCCGCCCAGGCAACTGCAGGCGCTCAGGTAGGCGCCGGGATCGGTGCCCGCAAGCGACACGCGGCGGCCGCGCATCGCATGCCAGACCAGCGATCCGCCGGCGAACACCAGGAACAGCGGCCAGAGATCCCACAGATCGCCGCTGACGACGCCGAACCTCTTGAGGAGAATCCAGGCACCCAGGAATGCGAGAACGATCCCGAACCCCCGCCCGGGAACGCCGCGCGGGCGGAATGCCATGGTGAGACCGACCGCCACCAGGACGACCGGCCAGAAATCCAGCAGGTCGTCGATCCCGGGGATCCCGAGGTTCCGGAGGGTCAGGAGCAGGCCGGCGATGATCGCCGCGCTGCCGAGAATGATGCGCGGAATCTGGTTCGCTGATTTCGCCACCGGCTCGTCGACCCCCTTTCTCCACCATACCGCACGGCGGTTCCGCCTTCCGCCCCCGGTTGATAGTCCCGTTGAGCGTCCCGGCACCCTTCCATTGAACCACGAGCCGCCGTCCGGCGCACCCCCGCACCGCCCCCCAAATTGACCCGGCCACGGAAAGCGGCGTAGAATTCACGCTTATCATGCCGTACGCTACAGTTTCCATGTCCGTTTCCGGCCGCGCCGGCCCATGACCGCCTCGTCCAAACGCCAGGGCCGCCTGCGCCAGATGCGGGTCGTGCCAGTCCGGCCGCGCGGCACGCCGAAGGACGCGCCGCCCGAGCTCCCGGTGCGCGATCCGGCGGGAGCCGCCCAGGCCGCCTCCGCCTTCCCGGCCGAGCCGGTGAGCTTCGCCTCCCTCGACCTTCCACCCGGCATCCAGCGGGCGCTCGACGAGATCGGATACACACACGCGACGCAGGTACAGGCCCTCGCCATCCCGAAGGCGCGCGCCGGTCTCGATCTGATCGTGCAGTCGCGCACCGGCACCGGCAAGACGGCGGCGTTCGGCATCCCGATCCTCGAGCGGATCGACGTCGACCGTCCCCAGGTCCAGGCGCTGGTGCTCTGCCCGGCGCGCGAGCTGGCGATGCAGGTGATGGAGGAGATCGCCCGCCTCGGCAAGTCGGCAGGGGTGCGCTGCCTGACCATCTACGGCGGCGACCCGATGCCGCGGCAGGTCGAAGGGCTGCGCCGCGGCGCTCAGGTGGTGGTCGGCACGCCGGGACGGCTGCTCGACCACCTGCGGCAGGGGACCCTGAAGCTCGATGCCGTCCGCACCCTGGTGCTCGACGAGGCCGACCAGATGCTCGACATGGGGTTCGAGAAGGAAGTGAACGCGATCCTCGGGCAGGTGCCGAAGGATCGCCAGACGCTGATGTTCTCCGCCACCATCCCCTCGTCGATCGAGGCGATCGCGTCGCGCCACCAGAAGAACCCGGAACGGGTGATGCTGTCGCGCGACTCGCTCTACGTCTCCGACGTGCTGCATCTCTTTTACATCGTCACCCGCATGGAGAAGCAGGCGGCGCTCTACAAGCTGATCGAGTACGAGGATCC
>Ga0302046_10004966_pt1 | contig 11768 bp, 6 predicted proteins | sample RVTome_11_FD_200261 | JGI IMG/M metagenome (GOLD analysis project Ga0302046, IMG submission 200261) | Soil microbial communities from uranium-contaminated site in the Upper Colorado River Basin, Wyoming, United States - RVT147D111 (version 2) ... | reverse complement strand
GAGGTCCAGGCTTTTCCACAATGTGTGGAAAAGCTGTGCGCCACTGGGGTTGCGGCGTGATCCGCATACCCCCGAATCCATCGCGTCCGGGGGGGCGACGTCGGAGGGGTGGTCTTGCAAGCGGGACTCTCGAAGAATACCTGGCAGCAGGTCCTCGGGAAGGTCGAAGCGCGAGTCAGCTCGCATTCGTTCAGCACGTGGTTCAAACCCACGCAGTTCCTGTACGAGGACGCGACAAGCGTCCACGTCGGCGTTCCGAATACGTGGTTCGCCGAATGGCTGAGGGCGAACTACCTCTCGGTCATCAAAGACGCGCTGGGTGAGATCGAGCGGTCCGAGATCACGGTCCGCTTCCGGCCCGAGTCCGAGGACCGCGGCGAGACGTTGCGCACCGACGGGGCCTCCCCCCCGGGCAGGCCGGGCCCGGGCAGGCCGGCCCGGCCGACCTGGCTGAACCCGCGCTACACCTTCGACGCCTTCGTGACCTCGTCCTGCAACGAGTTCGCCTCGGCCGCGGCGCAAGCGGTCGCCCAGCAACCCACGCGATCCTACAACCCGCTGTACATCTACGGCGGCGTCGGCCTCGGCAAGACGCATCTGATGCAGGCCATAGGCAATCACCTGTGCGGCGGGGCCATCCGGATGCGCTACATCTCGGCCGAGCAGTTCATGAACGAGTTGATCAACGCCATCCGGTTCGAGAACACCCATGAATTCAAGGACAATTACCGCAACGTGGAGCTCCTCCTGATCGACGACATTCAGTTCCTCGCCGGCAAGGAACGCACCCAGGAGGAGTTTTTTCACACCTTCAATGCCCTGTACGACTCCCAGAAGCAGATCGTGATCACCAGCGATTGTCCGCCCCGCGAGATCCCCTACCTCGAGGAGCGCCTGCGGTCCCGGTTCGAGTGGGGCCTTATGGCCGACATCCAGCCTCCCGATCTGGAAACCAAGGTGGCCATACTCCAGAAGAAAGCCGAGGCCGAAGGTGCTAATCTTCCCGACGACGTCGCCCTGTTCATCGCGACGAAGTGCAAGTCGAACGTCAGGGAGCTCGAGGGAGCGCTGATCCGGGTGATCGCATTCGCCTCGGTTTCGGGCAAGGACATCTCGCTCGACGTGGCCAAGGAGACGTTGCGCGAGGTTCTCGCGGCCGAGGCTCCGGCGGTCACGGTGGAGAGCATTCAGAAGTTGATCGCCAACCACTACGACATGAAGGTCAGCGAGCTTAAGTCGCGGAACAACAGCCAGTCCGTCGCCTTTCCGCGACAGATCTCCATGTACCTGTGCAAGAAGCTCACGGATTGCTCTCTTCCCGAGATCGGAAGGCGATTCGGCGGCAAGCATCACTCGACCGTGATCCACGGGATCCGCAAGATCGAGCGCAAGCGGGCCAAGGACAAGGAATTCGACAGGTTGATGCAGTCGTTCTTCGAATCCCTCGAGTAGGTTTAGGTGATTTCCACAATTTCGCGCCGCGGATACCCTGTGGACCGACCGCTGTCGGTGCCGCATCCCGAACCGTCCACCGATCGAGGGGGACGCCGGGCGCACCGCTCACCGAGCGGTGCACAGCGCAAACGATGACGTGCCGGGGTTTCGGGATTCCGTCCGCAGTTTCCACGGCCCTTTCTTTTTCTACTTCTCTCTCTCTACGAAGAGAGAGATGTACGGAGCGGTGAGAGATGGAATTCGTCATCCAGAAGAACGATCTCCTGCGCGAGCTTCAGACCGTCACGGGAGTCGTCGAAAAGCGCGCCACGCTGCCGATCCTGGCGAATCTGCTGCTGGAAACGGCCGGAGACGGCATTCGGGTCGGTGCCAGCGATCTGGAGGTCACCATCCGCGGCACCGCGAAAGCGACCGTCGTGCAGGAGGGTGCGGTCACCCTCCCCGCGGGGAAGCTCCACGAGATCGCCAGGTCGCTGCCCGACGCCGAGGTGCAGTTCAAGCTCCTCGACCGCAACCAGATGAAGATCTCGTGCGAGCGCACACGGTACAAGATCGCGGGACAGGCGCCCGACGATTTTCCGAAGTTCCCCGAGATCGACGTGGCGAGCGGCATCGAGCTGCCGGGCCGCGCGCTGTGGGAGATGATCGAGCGAGTCACCTTCGCGATCACGACGGAAGACCCGCGCTACTCGCTGAACGGTGCCTTGGTGCTCCTGGAAAAAGGGTCGATCACCCTGGTGGCCACCGACGGCCACCGCCTGGCGTTCGCCACCCGCAAGGCGGACGTCGAACCCGAAGGCGGCGAGCTCAAGGTCATCGTTCCGCGCAAGGCGCTCGCGGAGGTCTCCAAGCTGGGCGCCGATCTTTCTTCCGACGACCGCATCGCCTTCGGCAGGGTCGGCAACCACGTGTTCTTCAAGGTGCGGGATCACGTGCTGACCTCGACCGTGCTCGAGGGGAACTTCCCGCGCTACGAAAACGTCATGCCGGAGTCGTGCGGCATCGAGATCGCGCTCTCGACTGAGGAGCTCACGAACGCAGTGCGCAGGGTGTCGCTGCTGGCGGCCGATCGACTCGGTCGCGCCGTCCGTTTCAGCCTCAGCAGCGGAAAGCTCGAGCTGTTCAGCCAGACCGAGCTGGGCGAGGCCCAGGAAGCCCTGTCGGTCGACTATGACGGCGCCGCGATGGAGATCGGATTCAACGCCCGCTACCTGCTCGATTTCCTCGGTGCCGTGGGCACGCCGTCGGTCCAGCTGGGACTCAATCCCACGCGGCCGGGCGACGACGCCAAGAAGGCCGATCCCGGAGACAAGCCCGGGCAATTCCGACCCCACCCCGCCAAGGGCCTCGACTATCGCTACATCGTGATGCCGATGCACCTGTAAAAAGGCCACCATGTCGCCTTTATTTAACCCAAAACGGCGGCGTGCGGGACCCCGTCCCATCGGGTAAAATGGCGGTCGGCTCGGGGCGCCCCCAAGGGGCGTTCCGCCGCACGATTCAACTGCGAGTCGCCGCCCGCGGTGGGCCCGAAGGGGTCGCCGATGGGAACGTCCGCGGTGGAAGGGACCCATGAGCGGAAACGAGTTCCCCGAGGCCCCCCCTGGTTCCCCCCTCGACTCCGCGACCGCGACGGTCGCCGACGACTCCACGTACGATGCCAGCAAGATCAAGGTTCTCGAGGGCATCGAGGCCGTCCGCAAGCGCCCGGCGATGTACATCGGCTCGACCGGCGCCTCGGGGCTCCACCACCTGGTCTACGAGGCCGTGGACAACTCGGTGGACGAAGCCCAGGCCGGTTACTGCTCCAAGATCGACGTCGCCATCCACATCGACAACTCGGTGACCGTGGTCGACAACGGCCGCGGCATTCCGGTCGACATGCACCCCGAAGAGGGCCGGCCGGCCGCCGAGGTCGTCCTGACCACGCTGCACTCCGGCGGGAAATTCGAGAACGACGCCTACAAGGTCTCCGGCGGCCTCCACGGCGTCGGCATCTCGGTGGTCAATGCTCTTTCCGAGCGCCTGGCGGTCGAGATCCGCCGCGACGGCGGCATCTACCGCCAGCACTTTGAGCGCGGTAAGGCCGTGAGCGAGCTCAAGCGCACGGGAGACACGACCGCACGCGGCACCAAGATCACCTTCAAGCCCGACCCCCAGATCTTCGAGGAGCTGGTCTATTCCTACGAGACCCTCTCGCACCGCCTGCGGGAGCTGGCGTTCCTCAACAAGAACCTCGAGATCGTGCTGCGCGACGAGCGCGCCGAGAAGCCCAGGGAGACCACCTATCGCTTCCAGGGAGGCATCGTCGAGTTCGTGCAGCACCTCAACAAGGCGCGGCACACGCTCCACGAGCCGCCGATCTGCATCGAAGGCGAGGCCACCGGCATCCTGCTCGAGATCGCGATGCAGTGGAACGACTCGTACAACGAGACGATCTACTCCTTCGCCAACTCCATCAACACGGTCGAAGGCGGCACCCACCTCGCGGGGTTCAAGGCGGCCTTGACGCGCACGGTGAACAGCTACCTCGCCAACGCCGCTATCGGCAAGGACGCCAAGGAGATCGCGCTGTCGGGTGAGGACTGCCGCGAGGGGCTGACGGCGGTCGTCTCGGTGAAGATCCCCAAGCCGCAGTTCGAGGGCCAGACCAAGACCAAGCTCGGCAACTCGGACGTCAAGGGATTGGTCGAGACCCTGGTCAACGACCGCCTGGGGGCGTTCTTCGAGCAGAACCCGGCGGTGGCGAAGAAGATCATCCTGAAGGGTGTCGAAGCGGCGCGCGCGCGCGAGGCCGCTCGCAAGGCCCGGGAGCTCACCCGCCGCAAGGGCGCGCTGGACTCCGGCTCGCTCCCCGGCAAGCTCGCGGACTGCCAGGAGCGCGACCCCGACCAGTGCGAGCTGTTCCTGGTCGAGGGCGATTCGGCCGGCGGCTCCGCCAAGCAGGGCCGTGATCGCCGCTTCCAGGCGATCCTGCCGCTGCGCGGCAAGATCCTCAACGTCGAGAAGGCGCGGTTCGACAAGATGCTCGGGCACGAGGAGATCCGGACGATCATCGCCGCCCTCGGCACGGGCATCGGCGAGGACGAGTTCGACGTCACGAAGCTGCGGTACGGCAGCATCCTGATCATGACCGACGCCGACGTCGACGGCTCGCACATCCGAACCCTGCTCCTGACCTTCTTCTATCGCCAGATGAAGCAGCTCATCGAGCGCGGCCACATCTACATCGCGCAGCCGCCGTTGTACAAGGTCAAGAAGGGCAAGGAGGAGCTGTACCTGGCCAACGATCAGGCGCTCTCCGAGTTCGTGATCCGCAAGGCCACCGAGGAGCGGACGCTGAAGATCCCCTCCGCCGGCAAGGAGTTCGCCGGCCAGGAGCTCTACCATCTGTTGCACTCGCTCATCGAGTACGACCAGCACATGAGGTCGATCGAGCGCATGGGGATCGAGCGCGACGTGATCGAGATCGTCCTGCGCGCCGGGCTCGTCGGAGAGGACTTCCACAACCGCGAGAAGATCGAGAACATCGCGGAGCGCATCCAGGCGCTGGGGCACGAGATCCTGTCCTTCCACACCGTCGAGGGCAGCGGACTCAACGAGCTGCACGTCCGCTCGACCTCCCGCGGGAAGCGCGAATACCGGATCAACGTCGAGCTGGTCCAGGCCGTCGAGATGCGCCAGATCCGGCGCATTCAGGCGACAGTCGCGCCCCTGGCGGATCCCCCGCTCCTGGTCATTCGAAACGGCGAGGAGCTCGCGCTGGAATCGAAGGAGGCCCTGCTCGGCCACCTCATGGAGGCCGGGAAGAAGGGGCTCGCCATCCAGCGCTACAAGGGGCTGGGCGAGATGAACCCCGGGCAGCTGTGGGAGACCACCATGGACCCGGGACGCCGTCGCGTGCTGCAGGTTCGGATCGAGGACGCCGCCGAGGCCGACATCCTGTTCTCCGTCCTCATGGGCGACGCCGTGGAGCCGCGGCGGCAGTTCATCGAGGACAACGCCCTCGAGGTTCGCAACCTCGACATCTGAGGGTTTTCGGCGCACCGCCCCGGGGGGGGCCGGGACCGCCGGCCGACCGCTGTGCGGCAGCGCAACACTCCGAGTAGGACATGCCTGAAACCGAAGACCGACACCCGATCAACATCGAAGAGGAGATGAGGCGCTCGTACCTCGATTACGCCATGAGCGTGATCATCGGGCGGGCGCTGCCCGACATTCGCGACGGGCTGAAGCCGGTGCATCGCCGCGTGCTGTACGCGATGTTCGAGAGCGGGAACACCAGCGACAAGCCGTACCGCAAGTCGGCGCGCACCGTGGGCGCGGTGATCGGCAAGTACCACCCGCACGGCGATCAGGCCGTTTACGACACCATCGTGCGTCTCGCGCAGGACTTCTCGATGCGCTACATGCTGGTGGACGGCCAGGGCAACTTCGGCTCGGTGGACGGCGACCCTCCCGCGGCCATGCGCTACACCGAGGTCCGGCTGTCCCCGCTCGCCCACGAGATGCTCCGCGACATCGAGAGCGAGACCGTCGACTTCGTCGCGAACTACGACGGCTCCGAGCAGGAGCCTGTCGTGCTTCCCGCGGGCATACCCAACCTCCTGGTCAACGGCTCGGCGGGCATCGCGGTGGGCATGGCCACCAACATCCCGCCCCACAATCTGCGGGAGGTGGTCGCCGCCATCAAGATGATGGTCAAGAACCCGGACGTCGGGTTCGACGAGCTCATGGAGGTCATCCCGGGCCCCGACTTCCCCACCGCCGGCTCGATCTACGGCACCACGGGCATCCGCGAGGCGTACGCCACCGGACGCGGCCGCCTCGTCGTCCGCGGCCGCGCGCTCATCGAGGCGCTTCCCAAGCGCGAGAATCGCCAGGCGATCGTCATCACCGAGCTTCCGTACCAGGTCAACAAGGCGCTGCTCATCGAGGAGATGGCCCACCTCGTTCGCGACAAGCGCATCGAGGGGATCCGGGACATCCGTGACGAGTCCGACCGTGAGGGCATCCGCGTGGTCCTCGAGCTCAAGAAGGAAGAGAACGCCGGCGTCATCCTCAACAACCTCTACAAGCACACCAAGCTCCAGACGACGTTCGGCGTGATCGCCCTCGCCATCGTCCACGGCCGGCCGCAGGTGCTGCCGCTCAGGGACCTGCTGCGGCACTTCATCGACTTCCGGCGCGAGGTCGTCGTGCGCCGCACGCAGTTCGATCTCCGCAAGGCCGAGGAGCGGGCCCACATCCTGGAAGGCCTCAAGATCGCGCTCGACCACCTCGACGAGGTCATCGAGCTGATCCGCAAGGCCAAGACGCCTCCCGAGGCCAAGGAGAGCCTGCGACTGCGTTTCCACTTCTCCGATCGCCAGGCGCAGGCCATCCTCGACATGCGCCTGCAGCGCCTCACCGGGCTCGAGCGCCAGAAGATCGTCGACGAGTACCAGGAGACCTTGAAGCTCATCGAGCGCCTGCAGCAGATCCTGGCCAGCGACGCGCTCCAGCTCCGGATCGTCGTCGAGGAGCTCGAGAAGATCAGCGAGAGGTTCGGCGACGCCCGCCGCACCGAGATCGTCCCGCGCGACACGGAGATCTCGGTGGAAGACCTCATCCAGGAGGAAGAGGTCGTCATCACCGTCACCCACACCGGCTACATCAAACGCACCGCGCTGTCGACCTATCGCTCGCAGCGCCGCGGCGGCAAGGGTCGCATCGGGCACACCCCGCGACCCGAGGACGCCGTGCAGCACCTGTTCGTGGCCTCGACCCACGACTACATCCTGGCCTTCACCTCCGCCGGCAAGGTGCACTGGCTGAAGGTGCACACCATCCCCGACGTCAGCTCCTACGGACAGGGCAAGGCGGTGGTCAACCTGCTGCAGCTCGGCTCGGACGAGAGGGTCGCGGCGATGCTGGCGGTGCGCGACTTCTCCGAGGACAAGTTCGTGTTCCTGGCCACCCGGAGGGGTTACGTCAAGAAGACGGCGCTGTCCGCGTTCTCGCGGCCGCGGCAAGGCGGGATCATCGCGCTCGGAATCGAGCAGGACGACGACGTCCTGGGCGCGGGCCTGTCCGATGGACAGTCGGACGTCTTCCTGGCGACGGCTTCCGGCAAGTCGATCCGCTTCAAGGAAACCGACGTTCGCCCGATGGGGCGCAACGCGCGCGGGGTGATCGGGATTCGAACCACGAAGGACGACCGGGTCGTCGAGATGGACGTCCTCTCCGGGAAGCCCGACATCCTGACGGTCAGCGCGAACGGGTACGGCAAGCGCACGCCCGTCGACGAGTACCGCCGGCAGGGCCGCGGCGGCTCCGGCATCATCAACATGCGCACCACCGCCCGCAACGGCAAGGTCATCGCGGCCATGGAGGTCGAGCAGGAGGACCAGCTCCTGATCATCACGGCCAAGGGCAAGATCATCCGCATGGACGTTTCGGGCGTCAGCCGCATCGGGCGCGCCACCCAGGGGGTGCGCCTGATCCAGTGCGGCGAGGACGACAGCGTGGTTTCGGCGATCCGCACGGCGGAGCGCGAGGAAGAGGGCACGTCCGAGCCGGTCGCCACGGCGCCGGACGAGCCGGAAGCCGACCTCGGTCCCGAGGCGGATGGCGATACGGACGAGGACGCCGACGAAGGAGGAGAGCCGTGAAGCTGTTCATCGACACCGCGGACGTCGGCGAGATCCGCGAGGCCGCGAGCCTCGGCGTCCTGGACGGCGTCACGACCAACCCGAGTCTCGTGGCCAAGGGAGGTCGCGACTTCAAGCAGGTGCTGCGCGAGATCGTGAGCATCGTGAACGGCCCGATCTCGGCGGAGGTCACCGCCGCCGACCGCGACGCCATGCTCGACCAGGGCCGCGAGCTCGCCAAGATCCATCCCAACATCACGATCAAGGTCCCCATGACGAAGGCGGGTCTGCAGGCCTGCAAGGCGCTGCGCGCGGAGGGCACGGACGTCAACGTCACGCTGTGCTTCTCCGCGACCCAGGCCCTCCTGGCGGCCAAGGTCGACGCCACGTTCGTCAGCCCGTTCGTCGGCCGGCTCGACGACGTCTCCGCGGACGGCATGGAGCTGATCCGCCAGATCCGGCTGATCTACGACAACTACGGCTTCGAGACCCAGATCTTGGCGGCCTCGATCCGGCACCCGATGCACGTCGTCGAGGCGGCCATGGCCGGCGCGGACATCGCCACGATTCCCCACGGGGTCTTCATGCAGCTCGTCCACCACCCGCTCACCGACCTCGGGCTCGAAAAGTTCCTCGCGGATTGGGAGAAGCTCCGGGCGGCCCGATGACGCGCCCGGGCCCTCTCGACGAGATGCGCCGGCGCTACGCCGAGGCGCGGCGCGGCGGCGGCGAGGAGCGCGTCGCGAAGCAGCACGCGGCGGGGAAGTTGACCGCGCGCGAGCGCATCGAGGCGTTGCTCGACCCCGGCTCGTTCCAGGAGCTCGACGCGCTGGTCGTGCACCGCTCCCACGACTTCGGAATGGAGAGCCAGCGCGTCCCGGGCGACGGCGTCGTCACCGGCCACGGGCGCGTGGACGGCCGCGCCGTGTTCGTCTTCGCACAGGACTTCACGGTCTTCGGAGGGTCGCTTTCGGAGACCTTCGCCGAGAAGATCTGCAAGGTCATGGACCTCGCCATGAAAGTCGGGGCGCCGGTCATCGGCCTCAACGACTCGGGGGGCGCGCGCATCCAGGAAGGCGTGGTGTCGCTGGCGGGCTATGCCGACATCTTCCTCAGGAACACCCTGGCCTCCGGGGTGGTCCCGCAGATCTCGGCGATCCTGGGCCCGTGCGCCGGCGGCGCGGTCTACTCGCCCGCCATCACGGACTTCGTGGTGATGGTGCAGGACACCTCGTACATGTTCATCACGGGGCCCGACGTCATCCGCGCGGTGACCCACGAGGAGGTCACCAAGGAGAAGCTCGGCGGAGCCGAGACGCACAATTCGGTCTCCGGCGTGGCGCACTTCGCGGCCGCCGACGATCGCGACGCCCTCATGCTGGTGCGCGACCTGCTGTCGTTCATGCCCTCGAACAACGCCGAGGACCCCCCGCTCAGGCCGACCGACGACCCCGAGGACCGCGCCGACGACACGCTCAACTCGCTGGTGCCGGACAGCCCGAACGTGCCGTACGACATCAAGAAGGTCATCCTGGCGGTGGTGGACGACGGCAAGTTTCTCGAGGTCCACGAGCACTTCGCCAGGAACATCGTGGTCGGCTTCGCGCGGCTCGGCGGGAAACCCGTCGGGATCGTCGCCAACCAGCCCGCGGTGCTCGCCGGGTGCCTCGACATCAACGCCGCGGTCAAGGGCGCGAGGTTCGTGCGGTTCTGCGACTGCTTCAACATTCCGCTGATCACCTTCGAGGACGTCCCCGGCTTTCTCCCCGGGACCGACCAGGAATTCCGCGCGATCATCAACCACGGCGCCAAGCTGCTGTACGCGTTCGCCGAGGCGACGGTGCCCAAGCTCACCGTCATCACCCGCAAGTCGTACGGCGGGGCGTACTGCGTCATGGCCTCGAAGCACATCCGCACCGATTTCAACTTCGCCTGGCCGACCGCCGAGATCGCGGTCATGGGTCCGGAGGGCGCGGTCAACATCGTCTATCGCCGCGAGCTGAACGACGCAGGCGACAGGGTGGACCAGGTCCGCGCGCAGCACGTCGACGAGTACCGCGCCAAGCTGGCCAACCCCTGGATCGCCGCCGAGCGCGGCTACGTCGACGAGGTCATCGAGCCGGCGCTCACTCGCGGGAAGCTGATCGCGGGCCTGCGGCTGCTCGAGAACAAGCGCGACGTCACCCCCGCCAAGAAGCACGGCAACATCCCGCTGTGAATCCGGGAATGGCAGCATGACCGCCACGGCCCGGGAAGGCGGGTTCCGGCGGATCCTGATCGCGAACCGCGGCGAGATCGCCGTGCGGGTGATCCGCGCCTGCCACGAGATGGGGATCTGGACGATCGCGGTCTACTCGGACGCGGATCGCGAGGCGCTCCACGTGCGCTACGCCCGCGAGGCCTACCCGATCGGACCGCCGCCCTCCGCCGAGTCCTATCTGCGCATCGACAAGATCCTGGACGTCGCGCGGCGCTCGGGAGCCGAGGCGATCCACCCGGGCTACGGCTTCCTCGCCGAGAACGCGAGCTTCGCGCGCGCCGTGGAAGAGGCGGGGCTGGTGTTCATCGGACCGCCGTCCGGCGCGATGGAGGCCATGGGCGACAAGGTCCGGGCCCGGGAGATCATGACCCGCGCGCGGGTCCCCGTGGTGCCCGGCTCGCCCCCGCTCTCGGGAGACCGGGAGGAAGCGCAGCGCATCGCGGAGAAGATCGGCTTCCCCGTGCTGCTCAAGGCCGCCGCGGGAGGCGGCGGCAAGGGCATGCGGATCGTGAGGGAGCGCTCCGAGCTGCCCTCGCTCCTGGAGCAGGCCCGCGGCGAGGCCTCGTCCGCGTTCGGCGACGGCACGCTGTTCGTGGAGAAGTACCTCGAGCGGCCGCGTCACATCGAAGTCCAGATCATCGCCGACACGCACGGCCGGTGCGTGCACCTCGGGGAGCGCGAGTGCTCGATCCAGCGGCGTCATCAGAAGCTGATCGAGGAGTGTCCGTCGCCCGTCGTGGATCCCGCGACGCGCAAGGCGATCGGCGCGATGGCCGTCAAGGCGGCGAAGGCGGTCGGCTACGTCGGCGCGGGCACCGTCGAGTTCCTGCGCGCCGCCGACGGCTCGTTCTACTTCATGGAGATGAACACCCGGCTGCAGGTCGAGCACCCGGTGACCGAGATGGTGACGGGGGTCGATCTCGTCAAGACCCAGATCCGTGTCGCGGAGGGACGGGAGCTGCCGTTCTCGCAGTCCGACGTGTCCATTCGAGGACACGCCATCGAGTGCCGCATCATCGCCGAGGATCCCGCGCACAATTTCAGGCCCGCGCCCGGCACGATTCGGGGGCTTCGCGTTCCGACCGGTCCCGGCGTGCGCGACGACGGGGGCATCTACGCCGGGTACACCGTGCCCGTGCACTACGACGCGCTGCTGTCGAAGCTCGTCGCCTGGGGCCGCGACCGCGACGAGGCGATCGCGCGCATGGCCCGCGCCCTCGACGAGTACCGCATCGACGGCATCAAGACCTCCATCAGCTTCCACCGCAAGGTGATGGACCACCCGGCATTCCGCGACGGCGAGCTCGACACCGGCTTCGTCGCCGCACATCCGGAGCTGGTTGCGCCGAGCGAGGATCCGTGGCTCGAGGAGGTCGCGGTCCTTGCCGCCGCAGTCGCGCACTTCAGGCGCGTGGAGCGCG
>Ga0302046_10004964_pt1 | contig 11769 bp, 7 predicted proteins | sample RVTome_11_FD_200261 | JGI IMG/M metagenome (GOLD analysis project Ga0302046, IMG submission 200261) | Soil microbial communities from uranium-contaminated site in the Upper Colorado River Basin, Wyoming, United States - RVT147D111 (version 2) ... | reverse complement strand
CGTCACGTCGAGCTGGCCGCGCTTCACCGCGCGCAGGAGCGCCGCCGCCTCGACCAGCTCGTCCTGGGTCAGCGGGAAGACGCGCCCCTTGGGCGTGCGTCCGACCCCGTGCCCGGCGCGGCCGACGCGCTGCAGGAGGTTCGCGATCGAGCGCGTCGAGCCGATCTGGCACACCAGGTCGACGTCGCCCACGTCGATGCCGAGCTCGAGCGAGGCGGTCGCCACGAGCGCCGACAGCCGGCCCGCCTTGAGCCGTTCCTCGGCGTCGAGGCGCCGCTCCTTCGACAGGCTCGAGTGGTGGCAGGCGACACGCTCCTCGCCGAAGCGCTTGGAGAGCTCCGCGCCGACGCGCTCCGACATCTTGCGCGTCCCGACGAACACCAGCGTCGAGCGGTGCGCGTCGATGAGCGCGGCCAGGCGGTCGTAGATCTCGCCCCAGGTCTCGTGCGAGCACACGGAGGAGAGCGGCGAGGGCGGGATCTCGACCTCCAGCTCGATCGCGCGCAGGTGGCCCTCGTCCACCAGGGCGCACTCGCGGCCCGCGCCGACCAGGAAGCGGCCCACGGCCTCGAGCGGCTTCTGCGTGGCGGAGAGGCCGATGCGCTGCAACGTCCCTCCCCCGGCGGTCGCGAGCGCGTCGAGGCGCTCGAGGGACAGCGCCAGGTGCGAGCCGCGCTTGTCCCCGAGCAGCGCGTGGATCTCGTCCACGATCACGCTGCGCACGGTGCGCAGCATCGCGCGCCCGCCGTCCGAGGTCAGCAGGATGTGCAGGCTCTCCGGCGTCGTCACCAGGACGTGCGGCGGGCGCTTGCGCATGGCCGTGCGCTCGCTCTGCGGCGTGTCGCCGCTGCGCACCAGGACGCGCACCGCGGGCAGCGCGGGGTCGCGCTCGCGCAGCTCCGCCAACGGCCCGAGCAGGTTCTTCCGCACGTCGTTGCCCAGCGCCTTGAGCGGTGAGACGTACAGGACGCGCGTCTCGTCCGGGAGCTCCGCGCCGGAGCGGACGAGCTCGTCGATCGCCGCCAGGAACGCGGCCAGCGTCTTGCCCGAGCCGGTCGGTGCCGCGATCAGCGTGTGCGCACCGGAGCGAACGAGCGGCCAGCCGCGGCTCTGGGGGGGCGTAGGAGGTCCGAGCGTTTCCTCGAACCAAAGGCGCAGCGTGGGATGGAAGGACGAGAGCGGCACGGGACCCTATCCTAGACGAACCCTCGAATACCCCAACGCGTCACCGGCCCTGGATCGCCGCATGAACCTCCACACCCTTCGACGTCACGTCCTGTCCATCGTGCTCGCCGCGCTGGTTCCAATGCTGCTCGCGAGCGGCCCAGGCGCGCAGGAACGCGGTCGTCGCGCGGAGCGCGTGGTCCTGGAGACGGCCGACGGCGTGGACGTCTACACCGACCTCTACTTGCGCAACCCCGAGGAGGAGGCGCCGCTCGTCGTGCTCTTCCCCGACACGCGGCAGTCGATGGCGGAATACAAGACGATCGCCCCGCGCCTCTGCCGGCTGGGTTTCAACTGTCTGGCCGTCGACACTCGCGCGGGCAACCTCGGGCCGGGCTCGAAGAGCCTGACCGCTCAGCACGCCGGCACGCGGAACCGTACCGCCAAGGACGCGATGTTCGACTTCGTCGCCGCGCTGGAGTGGGCGCGGAGCGAGCACCCGAAGCGGATCGTGGTCGCCCTGGGCTGCGAGTACTCGGCCGGGATGGTCCTGCGCCTGGCCGCGACACGGCCGGACCTGGTCGATGCAGTCGCCGCGTTCTCGCCGGCGGAGACCTTCGCGGCGCACGGCGAGTCGGACACATGGTTGCTCGAGTCGGCCCCGCTGGTCTCCTGTCCCGTGTGGATCACCTCGGCCGCCGCCGAGGAGAAGGAGTGGCGCGCGATCTTCGAGGCGCTGCCGGACGAGCTGGCGCACGAGTTCCTGCCCGCGGGCCGCGGGACCTCCGGCGTGCAGTCCCTGGGCGACGGAGCACCCGGGTCGGAGGAGGTCTGGACGGCGCTGTTCGAGTTCCTGGAGCAGGACGTGGTCGCGCACGTGGCGCGCGCGCGCGGCGAGCCGGGTGCGCCCGAGCACGTCCTCGACCGGACGTGGGTCGTGGGGGCGAGCCTGACCTGCGGTGTCTTCTCCGAGGTCGACCTGGCGGCCGTGCTGACGGCAACCGTCCGCCGCGAGGCGATCCTCGTCGAACGGCGCTGCTCGGCCTTGTTCTTCGGAGACCCGGTCGGGAAGGGGACGGAGTTCCTCTCGGACGCGCGCGCGGCCGATCCGACCTTGCTGGTCGCCATCGACTTCCTGTTCTGGTTCGGCTACGGCAACCGGCGCCTCGACGGGAGGCCGTTGGCGCTCGCGTCGGAGCGGTTGGAGCTGCTCGAGGCGGGGCTGGAGCTGCTCGAGGGATTCGACTGTCCGATCGTGGTGGGGGACTTCCCGAACATGGAAGCCGCGGTCGGCGAACTCGCGCAGGGGAAGCTCCTCCACGCGACGCAGCTCCCGAGCCCCGAGGAGCTCGCGCTGCTCAACGCGCGGCTGCGCGAGTACGCGGCGGAGCATCCGAACGTGCTCGTCTTCCCGCTTGCCGACGTGCACGCGAGGATGCGCTCCGACGAGGCCGTCACCCTCGGACGTCACTCGTGGCCGGCGAAGAGCTACGACCGGCTGATGCTGGCGGACGACCTGCACCCGACCCTCGAGGGCCGCGCGGCCGTGGTCCACGCCATCGCGGTGCTGCTGCTCGAGCGTGGCCTCGTCGCGGAGGAGGACCTGGTGCTCGATCTGGACCAGGTGCTCGCCACCTGGGACGTGCCGGTCGAAGAGGAGTAGCGCTACCGGCCGGCGGCGGGGAACGCGACCGGGCTCCTGTAGCCCTCGCGGTCGTAGGCGCGCACGCCGAAGAACCAGTCGTCCTTCGACAGGTCGACCGTGGCCTCGGTCGCCGTGCCCGCGTCGAGCACGTGGCTCCAGTCGGGCTCCGTCGTGGCGCGCCAGAGGACCTCGTAGCCGGCGACGTCCGGCTCCGGGCTCGGCTCCCAGGTCAGCGTCGTGTCGTTCGAGAGGGAGCGCGTCGAGAGGCGTGCGTTCCCGGGGACCGAGGGAGCGTTGGCGAGGTGGACCAGCGCGATCCCGTTGAGCCGCGTCACGTCGGCGAGGTACTCGGCGTCGACGTGCTCCGGTAGGTCGCCGTAGGAGACGCCGTCCTCCTCGCGCACGTCCTGGTGCTGGCGCGCGTAGTTCTCGTGCACCTCGGTGAAGCGCACCGCGGCGATCCCGTGCTCGTTGAAGGGCGTGTGGTCGCCGCCGCGCAGGAACCGGTCGGGCCGGTGCACGGGCATGGGCCGCACGCGCGTCTCGTGCACCTCGGCGACGCGGGCGACGAAGCGCGAGAGCTGGCGGCTGGAGGAGTCGTTCTCGCCGGAGAGCCGCCGCAGGGCCGTGACGGAGCGCTCGTCCAGCCCGCTCGCCGGCAGCCCCTCGGAGAAGACGCGCACCAGGTCGCGGGCCATTCGCGGGGCACCGCTCGCGTCCGGCGGCCCGGTCGGATCGCCGACGATGTCGTTGTTCAGGGCCGCGCGCACGTCGCGGCCCTCGGCCAGGACGCGCTCGAGGTGGCGGCTCGCGCCCCACAGCCCCTGCTCCTCGCCGGCCGTCGCCAGGAAGACGACCGTGCTGTCGAGCTCCGTCTTCGCCAGGACGCGCGCCAGCTCGAGCACCAGCGCCGTGCCCGAGCCGTCGTCGTTCGCGCCGGGCGCGTCGGACTCCGCGTCGCCGCCGTTCGACGCGCGGCTGTCGTAGTGCGCGAGCACGTAGTAGTGCCGGTCGCGCGCCTCGGACATCTTCCCCGGCAGGACCGCGACCACGTTCACGACGTCCGCCGCCGCTCCTCCGCGCAGCTCGACCTCGTGCGGGTCGAGCGTCGCTTCGAGCCGGCCGCCGTGGCCGTCGAGCTCCTCGAGCAACCAGCGCCGCGCCGCGCCGATCCCGCGCTCGTCCGACTCGGCCTCGGACAGTGTGTGGCGCGTGCCGAAGAGCGCGAGCCGCTCGACGGTGGCCGCCAGCCGGTCCGGACTCACGGCCGCCGCGACGGCGTCCGGGAGCGGAGGTCGCGACGGAACGGATTCCTGGACGAGAGGCGCGAGGGCGAGGAACAGGACGGGCCGCATGCTCGGTTCTCCTTGCCTGCCCAAGGGTCAGACCGGAATCTCGTGCGGCTGAAGGATGGCGACCTGACCATCGCGCCAGACTGCGATGGAGTTCCCGAGCTTCTTGTGCCGACGAAGTGCTTCGCGCACTGCGCAACGAAGGGCCTCATCGATCACGTCGTCGTCAAGCATCATCTCCGCGATAGTCCGGCGCGGCTTCGTCGGGACTCGCGGAGGCTTCGAAGGCTCGCCAGCGTTCTTCATCGCGGATTCTCTGGACCAGGGCCCCGCTTCCGCCCGCGATCTGCACCGGACCGGAGTGTCTGGAATTGTCGTACACACGCCAGGACTGCGCCAGGGGTCGGTAGAGGGTGAGGAAGTTCCGGATTCCCCGCGCGAACCGGCGCCGGATCACATCCTCGGGCACGTCGTGGCCGCCCGAGCGCACGCGTTCCCGGACTCTCCGCACCGCGAGGTCGGCCGTTGGAATCCAGAGGAAAACGACGTGGACCTGGTAACCCGTCGCTCCGAGCTCCGTCAGCCAGGGCGCGAGACTGCGACTGGCCAGCGTCGTCTCGAAGGCAAAGTCGCTCCTTCTTCCAGCCAGCTCGCGCAGGCGTTCCAGCATGACTCGCCCGGCTGCGAAAGCAGATGCCTCGGGCCGAAAGCCCGACAGACCGCTGGCGATGACGTCGGCGTTGACGAACTCCTTGACCGACAGCGCATCGCGAAGGAGAGCAGCAGCCGACGTCGACTTCCCCGCCCCATTCGGACCCGCGATCACGACCAAGCTCGGAGCCCGCGTCATGGGGGCTCATCAAGCCGTCGAGAGGATCGATGTCAAGCACCATCGAGGCCGTGAGTCGTCTCGACCGGCAGGCCGGGACGGCGGGCGCGGACAGCGAGGCTCAGAGCGTGATCTCGAGGCCGAGATAGGGACCCGAGAGCGTCACCTCCGCCTCGAACGCGTCACCGCCGTCCTCGTACTCGACGTCCAGGTCGACCTGGCGCCAACCGAGGATGAGCGAGGAGCGCACGTGGTTCTTGCCGCCCAGGACGTGCCAGCGCGCGAAGACGTCGGCGTCGACGAAGCGACCCTCGTTGTCGTCGAGCGAGAGCGAAAAGCCCGACACGAGGGCGGCCAGCTCGATCCCGCCGAGTTGCACGCCGACGTTGGCGGCGAGCACGGGAACCGGGAGCGTCTCGGCGCTCGAGATCTCCATCCCCGAGCCCTGGTCGGCCATGGCGAGGTCGAAGTCGAACACCGTGGCTCCGAAGCCGATGGCGACCTCGACCGTCTTCCCGGGGAAGACGTCCCACAGGAGCAGGCCGGAGTAGAGGTCGAGGTCGAGGTCCGAGTCGACCGTCGCGCCGGCCGGAATCGTCATGCCGCCCGCGTTCAGCGTCGCGTCGACGGTTCCGGTCCCGCTCCAACTTGCCCGGCCGGCCGAGAGGACGAGGTGCGGCGAGCCGAACTTGAGGTCGGCGCGCAGACCGGGGATGCCCTCGTCGTCGTCCAGGCCCGCATCCTCCAGGGAAGCGGTGGCGGTCACGTCGCCCGCGTCCGCGCCGAAGGAGCCCTCCAGGGAGAGCTGGCCGTAGCGAGGCGTCACGTCGAGCTGCGGGATGGCGCAGCCCGTGGTCAGGAGGAGCGGGAGGAGGGTGCCGGCGCAGCAGCGGAGGGAAGGCGTCATGGCGGGTCGATGGAGGGACGGGGAGCCCGCGCGGACCGGGGCCTCCGAGGAGTCTCCCACATCGGTCGCCGCCCGCGAACGCTTGACCGGGGCATTCTCCGCCCTCCGTCCACCTCGGGCCCCGCTCCCGAGTAGCTCCCGAGTGCGGGTCGGCGGGTCCCGGCGGCGGGTGGGGCGCGGTGCGCCATACTCTTGCCCATGCTCTCCCCCCTGGTGCTGCTGCTCGCGCTCCCCGCCGCCTTCGGGCGCGACGACTGCCGCGCTTGCGAGGACACGGGACTCGTCGCCTGCAAGCCGTGCGCGCGGCTCGCGTGCCTGCCGGAGGGGGGGAACGAGCAGCTCCTCTTCTGCGCCGAGACGATCGCCTGCGAGGACTGCGTCGGGCTGCGCGTCGTGCCCTGCTCGAAGTGCGACGCGTTCGACCAGGCCGCTGCCGCGTCGCGAGCGGCGAGCCAGGCGGAGAACCGCGCCTGGCTGGAGAAGATGCGCGCCGTCGACGCTTTCATGGAGAAGGAGCTCCAGCACGTCGAGACGAAGCACTTCGTGCTCACCTTCGGCATCCGGCGGATCGACGTGAAGGGTGGGAGCACCGCCCACGGTGCCATGCACGTGTACGAGCGCCGGTTGGAGGAGCTCTTCGCGTTCTTCGTCCGCGACCTGCCGGCCGACGCCGAGCAGGACTTCTTCGGCAAGACGCACGTCTTCCTGTGGGACAACGCGGCCGACCAGGAGCGCGCCTCGCTGAAGTACACGCTGCAGCCCTCGAAGACCCAGTCGAAGCTGATGGGGGCGAACCCGGTCGTCAGCATCCACTACGACAAGAGCCACCTGCACGAGGAGTTCGAGCTGCACCAGGCCGTCGTCCACCAGGTGACGCACTGCCTGCTCTCGAACGTCTTCGACGGGATCTGGCCCGGGAACGTCCGCGGCGGCTGGATCGACGCCGGTCTCGCCCACTGGTACGAGGTCGCACTGTTCGGCGGCGTGCGACACTACTGCTACGTCGAGGGCGACACGATGCGCACGTTCCAGTTCGGACGCTGGGAGCCGGAGGTGCGCAAGGCCGTGGACGCGGACGAGACGCCGGGCTTCCTCGGGCTGGCCTCGAAGCACACCACCGAGCTCACGCCCGAGGAGCACATGTTCGCCTGGTCCTTCGTCGACTTCGTGCTCCGCGCGCGCCCCGGGACCTTCGGCGCGCTGGCACGCGCGATCAAGGCCAAGCGGCCGGTGAAGGAAGCGCTCTCGAGCGCCCTCGGCCTCTCTCCGTTCGAGTTCGAGGCGGCCTGGCGCGAGTTCGTGCGGACGAACTACTCCCTCAAGAAGCGACGCTGAGCTTCCCCGGGCCTACCGGGCCTACCCGGCGGGCCGGGTGGGCGACATCGGCGGCGTGTGCTCGGGGGCCTCGCCGTCCTTCGTGGTCCCGGCGAGGAAGCCGCGGCGGGGCTCGGCGCCGGAGCCCGTGGCTTCCTCGAGCGGCTGCGAAGCCTCCCGTGTACGGGCTCCTCCGACCACCTTGTCCAGGTCGTCCGCCGTCAGTTCCCGGTGTCTCGTGTTCTCGCTCATGGCTCTCTCCTTCGCAGGGACGTGTTTCGGTGAGCGCGATCCCGCTTGTAGCAAGGTCCGCTGGGACCGTCGAGGTCGCGGCGCGGGCGACTCGGCGCGAGTCGACCGACTTCCCATGTCGGCGGGACGCGAGAACCCACGGGCCGGTTCCGCTTTCTTGCGCGCCGGGAATGCGGGATCGATCGTGGCGGACCCGGAGCCCCGGTTCTCGGCGAAGAGCGCGCAAGAACGAGCAACCAGGTCCGGGTCACTCGTCGCGCAGAGCGCGGGCGGGCCGCACTCCGAGGTAGTACCAGCCCGAAACCGGTTCCGCGATCGAGCGCTCTCCGGGTCCCGACAGGGTGATGCCGGTCGACATGCACCCTCCGCGGGTCACCTTGTTCGCGCGGTTCAGCACCTCGCGCTCGCCGTCACCGGGCCTGGGCTCGTAGTAGTACGCGTCGCTCCAGTCGCGGCACCACTCGCGCACGTTCCCGAGCATGCCGTGGAGCCCGAAGGAGCCCGGGAGCAGCGCGTCGACCGGGGAGCTCCCGAGGAAGCCGTCGTCGAGCCCGATCGCCAGCCCCTCCTCGAGCGCCGGCCAGGGCTGCTTGCTCGCCGAGACGTCCGCCAGGTTGGCGTAGCGTCCGAGGATCCGCTTCCCCTCCGGCGTCGAGAGGTCGCCGGGGAACCACGCTCCGTCCGTGCCCGCCCGCAGCGCGTAGTCCCACTGCGCCTCGGTGGGGAGGGCCAGGTCGTAGCGCCGGAGGACCTCCTCGCACAGGTTCCAGCTCACGCTCTCCACCGGATGGCGGTCGTCGACGATCGTGCTGCCGTATCGCTCGCCCTTCTTCCAGTAGCTCGGGCGCGTGTTCGTGATGCGCCACCACTGCCCCTGCGTCAGCTCGTACTTGGAGAGCAGGAAAGGATCGAGCCGGAAGGGCTGCGTCTCGCGCGTACCGCTCGGCGCCTCGAACCGCATCCGCATCGTGCCGCCGGGAACGAGCACGAGGACGATGCAGGAGTCCTCGGTGACGCGCAGGGCGCCGTCGGCCCCGCGTTCCGGGATCTCGCCGGACAGGGGGTGCGCGAGCTCCCACAGGCCGCTCTCCGGGTCGCGGCCGATGGGGAGCAGACCGAGCTGCGGCGTCAGCTCGAGCCCGCCGTAGGCCGGGCACTCGAGCGGATCGGAAACGGATTCGATCGCCTCGCGCCAGCGCCGGCGCGCCTCGACGCCATCGACCGTACGCTCCCTCACCGCGCGTGCGAAGGCCAGGCGCCACTCGATCCCCGGACCCCAGCGTGCGGAGGTCCCCTCGATCAAACCGGTCTCCGGGTCGGCGAAGGCCTCGACCTCGGACACCAGCGTCGTGAGCTGGCCGTACCACCAGCCCGTCTCCTCGTCCGGGAAGATCGGCGGCGCGATCTCGTTCCGCAGCGCGTCGCGTCCGGTCTCGAGCGAAGCGAGGAGCGTGCGACCTTCCGCCCCGGCCACGGACGCCACGGCGCCGCGCAGCTCCTCGAGCTTCCGGCGGAACTCCGCTCTGCGCGCTTCGTCCGCCTCGGCCAGGGCGCGCTCGCTCGCCGCGAGGGCGTCCGCGTCGAGGCCGTTCCAGAACAGCGTCCAGGCGAGCGTGTCGTCGACGTCGGCGAGCTTCTCGGCCGGCGCCAGCTTCCTGGACTCGCGCGCGAGCTCGAGCGCCTCGCGCTCCCCGCCGAAGCGCGTCCGCTCCGGCGCGACCAAGAACCAGGCCAGCTCGTTCAACGGTTGCCAGCCCAGCGCGATGCGCTCGGGAGCGACCGTGAAGGGCTCCAGGTCGCGCCGTCCCTCGCGCAGCTCCTGCGCTCGTGAGCGCGCCGCCAGCTCGCCCTCGAGGGAAGCCAACTCCGGGGACCGCGGATGGTTGCGCGCGCGCTCGAGCCATTCGGACTCTCCCACCGGACGGCCGAGCGCTCGCAGGCGCGCGACCTGCTCGTGGTAGCCGACCGAGGCGAGCTCCCGAGCCCGCCCGAGCCAGTTCTCGTAGTCGTCGATCCGGTCCGGCGTGGGGGGCCAGAGCGCGTGCGCCTCGGCGATCAGTCCCTCGAGCATGCGCATCGCGGACAGCTTGAGCACGTCCTCGCGCCGGCGCTCCGCCTGCTCGCGCAGGAACAGCGCGACGACCAGCCCGACGACGAGCGCGCCGATGGTGGCCAAGCTCATCGTGAACACGCCTCGATTGCGCGCGACGCGCTTCTTGAGCTCGGCGACGACGCCGGACTCGTAGGCGTGGACCACGCGGTTCTCGAGGTGTGCGCGCAGGTCCTCGGCGAACTCGAGCATGCTTGCGTAGCGGTCCGCGGGATCGCGCGCCATGGCTTTCTCGCAGATGGCCACGAGCTCGGGCGAGGCGTCCGGAGCGTGCGCGAGGATGGGCGTCGGCGATTCGCCGATGACGCGCAGGATGACCTCGAGGCTCGTCGGCGACTCGTTCACCCCGACGTGCGGCACGATGCCGGCGACGAGCTCGTACAGCATCGCCCCGAGGGAGTAGACGTCCGAGGCGGGTCCCATCCCCTCGCGGCTGCCGCGCGCCTGCTCCGGGGGCATGTAGACCGGGGTCCCCATGATGGCTCCGGCGCGCGTTCGAGCGGCGCAGTCGGACGACTCGATCTCGTCGTCCTCGCCCGGCGAGTGCAGGAGCTCCTCCGCTCCCCCGGAGGGCCGGTCGAGCACGCGCGCCAACCCCCAGTCCATGACGTAGACCTCTCCGAAGTCTCCGACCATGACGTTGCCGGGCTTCAGGTCGCGGTGGATGACGCCCTTGTCGTGGGCGTAGGCCATGGCCTCGCACACCTTGAGCAGGACGCCGACCGCGCGTGTCTTGGTCCAGTTGGCGCGGCCCGCGCGCACGTCGTCGAAGACCCGCGAGAGCTCGCGTCCCTTGACGAGCTTCATCGTGAAGAAGACGCGTCCCTCGTGGTCGATCCCGAGCTCGTGCACCGGGACGATCCCGGGGTGGTCGAGCTGGCCGGTGATGCGCGCCTCGTCCAGGAATCGAGCCAGCCGACGCGAGGCCGTCTTCGTATCGTCGCCCGGCTGGTTCTTGCCGGCGTGGGCGACCTTCATCGCGAGCGAGCGCTCGAGCTCGTCGTCCCAGACCTGGACGATGGTCCCCTGGCCTCCGCGCGCCAGCTCCGGGCCGACGTGGTAGCGACGGTCGGAGCCGCGCGTGAAGCGCTCGAGGATGCGCTCGTACAACTCGGCTCGGGAGGGGGCCCGCTCCTCGAACTCGTGCGGCGGGAGAATCGTGGCGGGAAGCTCCTCGATGCGCGGGTGCTCCCCCCGTTCCTCTGGTTCCTCTCTTCCCATGCAAGCCCCGGCGACGGTGCGATTCTACCCGAGGCGGGGAGCCGTTCGACCGCCGAGCCCCTCCCTAGCCCCGGGACGACCCGAGCGGAGGTGGAGGACTTACGCGCGCCGAGGCGTAACGCCGGTCTTCCTTTCGACATAATCGGCGCAGCACTCGGCGCGCGCGCCGGACACTCACGGAGAACCCATGTCGAAGCTCCTTCTCGCTCCTCTGCTCCCGCTCGCTCTGCTCGCCGCGCACGACGCAGAATCGGATCGCGGCGTCGGCTCCCGCGCCGACCTCGTGGGGACGCGAGTCACCGATCTGGACGGGACGGTCCGCAGGATCGGCATCGGCGTCGGGCTGGAGCGCGAGCCGCGCTCGACCGTGCTGCTCTTCCTGGACACGGGCTGTCCGATCGCGAACAAGTACGCGCCGCGGTTGAACGAGCTGGCGCGCGAGGCGGCGGAGAAGGAGGTCGACTTCCTCGGCGTGATCTCCGATCCGTCGACCTCGGCCGCGGAGGCCCGTGCGCACCGCGCCGAGTACGGACTGGACTTCCCGGTCCTCTTCGACGCTTCCGGCGAGCTCGCCGACCGCCTGCGGCCGACGCACGTGCCCGAAGCCTTCGTGGTCGACGCGGACGATCGACTGCTCTACCGCGGGCGGGTCGACGACCGCTTCGAGGCGGTGGGCAAGCAACGGGCGAGCGTGACGTCCCACGACCTCCGGGACGCGATCCACGGAGTCGCCGCCCGGACCCTCGAGCCGACCGCGACCGAGCCCGTCGGTTGCGTGTTCGAGGCCTGGACGGCGCCGCGCGAGGCGGCTCCCGTCACGTACAACCGTGACGTCGCGCCGATCCTGAACGCGAACTGTGTCGACTGCCACCGCGCCGGCGACGTCGGACCGTTCCCGCTCGACTCCTACGCCGACGCGCGCCGGCGCGCGAAGATGATCGCCGAGGTCACCCGTGGCCGGAGCATGCCGCCCTGGTTCGCCGAGAGCGACGCGGCTCACTTCCGCGACGAGCGCGCCCTCAGTCGCAAGCAGAT
>Ga0302046_10004963_pt1 | contig 11769 bp, 6 predicted proteins | sample RVTome_11_FD_200261 | JGI IMG/M metagenome (GOLD analysis project Ga0302046, IMG submission 200261) | Soil microbial communities from uranium-contaminated site in the Upper Colorado River Basin, Wyoming, United States - RVT147D111 (version 2) ... | reverse complement strand
AGCAGGTCGTTGCCGGCGCTGCCGATGATCGAGACGACGCCCGCGTAGTCCCCGTCGCTGCTCTGCGAGCCGCTGACCGTGACCGTGCCGGCCCCCGTGATCGTGATCGCCAGGCCGAACGGCTCGACGGAGAGGTCGAGGATGCCGTCCGCCGGGTAACGGAGCATGAACTCGAAGCCGGCCGCGCTGACCGGCTGATTGCCGTGGATGACCAGCGAGTCGATGCCGTCGCCGTCGCCGCCGCCGATGGTTCCCGTCAGCGCGCCCCCCGCCGAGATAATGAACTCGTCGCTGGCCGCCGCGCCCAGCAAGCTCTCGATGCCTGAGAAGTCGAGCACCGTGCCGCCGAAGGTCAGTTGCCCGGCCCCTTGACCGGTCAGCTGCCACGCCGCGCTCTCGTTGGGGCCGACGAGCAGGTCGTCGCCGCCACTGCCGACGATCGAGACGACGCCGGCGTAGGCGCCGTCGCTGGACTGCGAGCCGCCAACCGTGACCTCGCCGGCTGCGGTCACGGTGATCGTGATCGGCGAGCCGCCGGCCTCGCCCGAGAGGTCGAGAATGCCGTCGCTCGGATACCTGAGAGTGGACTCGAAGCCGGCGGTCGCGATGGTCTGGTTGCCGTCGATCACCAGCGTGTCAAAGCCGCCTTCGCCGCCGTCGACGACGCCCGAGAGGCTGCCTTCCGCCGAGATCGTGAAGGCGTCGTCGCTGCCCGCCGCGCCCTGCAGGGCTTCGATGCCCGCGAAGTCGAGAACCACCGCGCCGGATCCGAACACCAGCTGGCCGGAGCTCTGCCCGCTCACCAGCCAGGTCGCGCTCTCGTCGGGGCCGACCAGAAGATCGTTGCCACTACCGCCGATGATCGACGCGACGCCCGCGTAGTTGCCGTCGCGATCGTCGGAGCCGCTGACGGTGACCTCGCCGGGAGCCACGACGGTGATCGTCAGGGCGCCGTGCTCGCCCGAAAGATCGAGAATGCCGTCGGTCGGCAAGCGGACCGTGGACTCCATGCCGACGTAGGTGATGGGCTGCTCGCCCTCGACCACCAGCGAGTCGTAACCAGCGCCGTCGCCACCGGCGATCGATCCCGAGAGACTTCCCTGTGCCGAGACCGTGAACGTATCGTCGGTCTCCGCCCCGCCTCCCAGGCTCTCGATCCCCGAGAAGCCCAGCGACACGGAGCCGGCGCTGAAGCTCAGCGTCCCGGCGTTCTCGGCCGTGACCTCCCAGGTGGCGCTTTCCGCGGGACCGACGAGCAGGTCGTCGCCGCCGCTGCCGACGATCGACGTGACACCCGTGTACGTACCGTCGCTCGCGTGCGAGCCGCTGACCGTGATCTGGCCCGCCGCCACGACCGTGATGGTGATCGCCTGGTCGCTGGTCGCGCTCGACAGGTCGAGGATGCCGTTGACCGGGATCGGGTCCGCGTCGAGCAGAATGCGCGGCTCGAGCGTCTCGAAAATCAGCTTTCGATGGGCTCGCGTCGGCGGGCGTTTTCTCGGACTCGATCTCCAGAACGGAAGAATACTTCGGATACGCCGGCCACGACGCTTCGCCATTCCGAATCTCCTGAGAACGTAGGTTCCCGGCAAGACACAAGTCGGGAATCCGGCACGGTCCGGATTCCCGACTCAGGGGAGAGCGATTGCTGACCCGGGTTGTTGCTCTTCTCGCAGTGGCGGAGTCTGACAGAGCCGGACGGAAAGTCAACGTGGCGAAATCTGCAAACACGCACCGCTCGGCAGCGTTGGGTCCGCGTATCGGCGCTTGCTTCCGTTTGCTCACGATTGGGCCCGGCGGACCAGGCGTGTGAGCCAGCTGCAGCAGCAGGTTCCGATGCTCGCAGGAGCCGACGAGTCACGCCGGCAAGCCGGCCCCTCCCTCCACCCTCCCTCCACAACTCGCTTGAGTTGGGCGGGATGCTGGCGTAGACTCAGCGCCCACGATCACGAGCTCACGCCCTCCGTCGGGGCAGCACCCCAGGCGAGGCCCAGGCGTGCTCAACAGCCGACGGAGTCTGGACGAGACTCGATCGGCGACCTACCCACCCATAGCTCAGAAAGCGCGAGACTCATACGTGACGAAACAACTGCTGATCTACGAGAACGCTGTCCCGGTCACCACCAATCGCCACGGCGGCTGGGCCGTCAAGGCCGGCTCAGGCTACGGGTTCGCCCGCCAGGTCAACTCGGTGCCGCTGACAACCGTGGAGTTTGCCAACTCGGCGTCGGAGTACACGATCGTCTTCACCGGGACCGGCGACGAGGTGATGCCGGCGGTGATCCTCGGCATGAGGGACCGGGAGAACCTCTATCTCTCGGATTCCAGCTCATGGGAGGCGCGCTACGTTCCCGCCTTCGTGCGCCGCTATCCGTTCGTCTTCTCGAGCTCCGAGGACGGCAAGACCTTCACCCTCTGCATCGACGAGGACTTCGAGGGCTGTAACGACAAGGGGCGCGGCGAGAGGCTCTTCGACGCCGACGGCCAGCAGACCCAGTACCTGCGCGGCGTGCTCGCCTTCCTGCAGGATTACCAGGCGCAGTTCCAGCGTACCAAGGCCTTCTGCAACACCCTGCAGGAGCTCAACCTCCTGGAGCCGATGCAGGCCATGTTCACGCTCGGCAGCGGCGAGCAGGCGTCGCTGGCCGGCTTCATGGGCATCGAGCGGGAACGGCTCAAGGCCCTGCCCGGCGACACGCTGGCCAGGCTGGCGAAGACCGACGCCCTCGAGCTCGCCTACCTGCAGCTTCACTCGCTCCGCAACCTGTCGGCGATGGCGAACCGGCTTACCCCCAAGGCTGCGGCCGCCGCGGAGAGCCCCGGCGCCGACCCATCCAGCGAGGACAAGAAAGCCCCCAAGACAGCAGCAAAGAAGGCGAAGGCCGCGAAATAGGCCTGCGCCGCGGGTTCGGGCCCCGCTATCGGCCGCAGCAACCGCACGAGGGGCGGATGAGCCATGCTCAACCCCGTTGACGCCAAGCTCGCCGAGGCGCCCGACGAAGGCGACCATGCGGCGAGGCCGGCCTCCCCGGCGTCGCTATCGGTGATCGAGCGCAGCCGGAGCGAAGCCCCCGAGGCCGGCGTAGGGGCATGGCTCGGGCTCCTTTGCGGGCTGCTCGAGGGGGCCTCGCGAGCCGTCCTGCTGCTGCCCTCGCCCAACGGCCCGGGCGAAGCTTCTCGTTGGTACCCGGCGGCCCGCTGGCCGGCCTCCCCGGCCTCCGAAGACGACCTCTCGCGGCTGGTCGCCGTCGCCCATGCAGCCGCCGAAAAGGGTCGGACCGTCGTTCGTCCCCACGCCAGGGCCGACGGGGCCGCCGCCGAGGTCCACGACCTCGCCCACCCGATCGAGGACGGCGATCAGATCACCGGCCTGGTGGCGATCGAGGTCGAGAACTGCCCCGAGCCACGGCTGCCGGACGTCGTTCGCCGGTTGCAGACCGGGATCGCCTACCTGCCCGGCCTGCTCGCCACAGCCCCGGCGTCGCGAGCCCCGGCGCGCGGCACGTTGGAGTCGGCCCTCTGGCTCGTCGGCAACTGCCTGGAGCACGACCGCTTCCGCGGCGCCGCCACCGCCGTCGCCACCGACCTCGCCGCGCAGCTCAATTGCGCCCGGGTCGGCATCGGCTTCGTGGACGGCCAGCAGGTCAAGGTCGAGGCGCTGTCCCACAGCGCCGACTTCAGCCAGCGCATGAACCTCATCCGCCGTATCAGCGCGGCGATGGACGAGGCGGTCGACCAGCGCGCCTCGGTGGTTTTCCCGGCGCCGGAGGAAGGACCGGTGCTGGGGGCGAGCGCCCATGAAGAGCTGGCTAAAGAGGAAGGCTCGGGGGCGGCCTGCACCGTCCTGCTGACCTGGAACGACGGGATCATCGGCGCCATCACTCTCGAGCGAGACGCCGAGCACCGCTTCGAATCCGCAGAGGTCGAGACGCTGGAGGACATCGCCGCGCTCCTCGGCCCCATCCTCGAGCTCAAGCGCCGCGACGACCGCTGGCTGGCGCAGAAGGCGTGGGCCTCCTTCCGCGCGCAGGCCGGCAAGCTGGTCGGACCGGGTCACATCGGCGTCAAGGCCGCGGCCATCGCCGCGCTGATCGTCTTCCTCTATCTGGTGGTCGCCACAGGCACGTTCCGGGTCACCGCGCCGGCGACGCTGGAAGGCGCCGTGGTGCGCGTGGCGGTCGCCCCGATCGACGGCTACATAATCGAAGCACCGGTGCGAGCCGGCGATCTGGTCAGCGCCGGACAGGTCCTTTGTGTACTCGACGATCGCGACCTGCGCCTCGAGCAGCGCAGCCTGCAGAGCCAGCGCGACCAGATCGAGAGCTCCTACCTCGAGGCCATGGCCGAGCAGGAACGCGTCGAGATGAACCTGCTGCGCAACCGCATGGCACAGGTCGACGTCCAGCTCGACCTCGTCGCCGATCAACTGGCGCGCCTCCACATCGTCGCGCCCATCGACGGCCTGGTGGTCACCGGCGATCTCAGCCAGTCGATTGGCGCGCCGGTCCCCCAGGGCGAGCCGCTGTTCGAGATCGCGCCGCTGGATTCCTACCGCCTCATGCTCAAGGTCGACGAGAGGGACGTCGCCCACGTGCAGCCCCGGCAGCGGGGAAGCGTCGTGCTCGCCTCCCTGCCGGAAACCGCGCAGAGCTTCACCGTCGAGAAGGTGACGCCGGTCTCGACCTCCGAGGAAGGCTCGAACTACTTCCTCGTCGAGGCGAGCCTCGATGAGGCGCCGCCGGCCCTGCGCCCCGGGATGGAGGGAATCGGCAAGATCGACATCGAGCCGCGCCGGCGCATCTGGATCTTGACCCGCCGCGTCACCGATTGGCTGCGCATGTGGGTGTGGTCCTGGAGGGGTCCCGGAGGATGAGCGCGCCGCTCTTCAGCCAGTCCTGGCACCGGGTCTCGCAGCTGCGGCCGAAGCTGCGGCCACACGCCCAGATCCATCGCCATCACTATCGCGGCAAGCGCTGGTACGTGTTGCAAGACCACGCCACCGGTGCCTTTCATCGTTTCATGCCGAGCGCCCACTTCATGATCGGCCTGATGAACGGCGAGCGCACCGTCCAGGAGATCTGGGAAGCGTCGCTGGCGAAGCTCCACGACGACGCGCCGACCCAGGACGAGCTCATCGAGCTGCTCGCCCAGCTGCATTCCGCCGACGTCTTGTTGTGCGACGTCACTCCCGATGGCCTGGAGCTGTTCGACCGCTTCAACCGCAAGCAGAGCGCTCGACGCACGCAGCGCTGGTCGAGCCCCCTGGCGCTCAAGTTCCCCCTCGTCGATCCGGACCGCATCCTCGACAGGCTGGCGCCGTTCGTGCGGCCGCTGTTCGGCTGGGTCGGCGCCATCACCTGGCTGGCGGTCGTCGTCACGGCGGCGGTGCTGGCGGTGACCCACTGGCCGGAGCTGACCGAGAACGTGACCGATCGGGTGCTCACTCCCCACAACCTCGTGCTCCTGGCGTTGACCTATCCCCTGATCAAGCTCTTCCACGAGCTCGGGCACGCGCTGGCGACGAAGATCTGGGGCGGCGAGGTGCACGAGATGGGGATCATGCTGCTGGTGCTGGTGCCAATCCCCTACGTCGACGCCTCGGCCGCTTCGGCGTTCCGCAGCCGGCGTCGACGGGTGATCGTCGGCTCCGCGGGGATCATCGTCGAGCTCTTCCTGGCCGGCCTGGCGCTCTTCGCCTGGTTGAACATAGAAGCCGGAATGCTGCGCGCCGCCGCCTACAACGTGATGATCATCGGCGGCGTCTCGACGCTGCTCATCAACGGCAACCCGCTGCTGCGATTCGACGGCTATTACATCCTCGCCGACCTCCTCGAGATCCCCAACCTGGCGCAGAGATCCCAGCGGCACCTCCGCTATCTCGCCGACCGCTACCTGTTCGGCGTCGAAGGCGCCGAGCCCCTCGCCAATGCCCCCGGCGAAGCGACCTGGTTCGGTGTCTACGGCGTCGCCAGCTTCGTTTACAGGATCTTCCTCTTCTCGGCCATCATCCTGTTCATCGCCGGCAAGTTCTTCGTGATCGGCCTGTTGCTCGCGGCCTGGGCCAGCTTCGGCCTGGTCGTCCGCCCGCTCTACAAAGCCGCCCGCTACGTGTTCGCCGATCCGCGGCTGCAAAAGAGACGCGTCCGGGCGGTTGCCGTGGCCGCCGGCCTGGTCGCCGCCGCCGTGCTCCTGCTCGTCGTTCCGGCCCCCTCATCGACCCGGGCCGAAGGCGTGGTCTGGATCGCTGAGGACTCGATCGTACGTGCCGAGGTCGACGGCTTCATCGCCGAGGTCCTGGCCGAGCCGGGAACACGCGTCAGCGCCGGCCAGCCGCTGGTCACCACCCACGACCCGAAGCTGGCCGCCGACGTCGAGATCCTGGAGCTCCGGGTCGAGGAGCTCCGCTCCCGCGAGGCCGCGCTCAGGGTATCCGATCAGGTCGCCGCCGAGATCGCTCGCCAGGACCTGCTGGCGGCCAACGCCGAGCTCGAGCGGACGCGCGAGCGCCACGATGCGCTGACGATCCGGGCGCGACGAGAAGGCACGCTGGTGCTGACGCGGGCCCGGGACCTGCCGGGTCGCTTTCTAAAGAAGGGCCAGGTGCTCGGCTACGTTCTCGACCTCTCCACGGTCACCGCGAGGATCGTGGTCACCCAGGCGAACGTCGACCTCGTGCGCCGGCAGACGGTGTCGGTTTCGGCGCGGCTGACCGAGAACCTCAACGAGACCCCGGCGCGGATCCTGCGCGAAGTACCCGGCGCATCGGACCGCTTGCCCAGCAACATGCTCGGCACCGTTGGCGGCGGTCAGATCGCCATCGACCCGCGGCTCCAGGGAGGCGACACGGCGCTGCAGACCCTCTTCCAGTTCGACATCGAGCTGTTACCGGAGCGCAGCCTGGCCACCGTCGGCGGCAGGGTCCATGTGCGCTTCGACCACGGCAACGTGCCCATCGCCCAGCAACTGTACCGGTCTCTCCGCCAGCTCCTCCTCCGGCGGTTCCGTGTCTAGCGCGCATCTCTCGTCGCAGTTCGTCGCCGGCAGCAGAATGGCGGTGAGAAATGCCGGCTAGCTCCAGCGCGGCGATCGTCGCCCGCTACCCCGGCGCCTACCCGCAGCGGGCCGACAGCCAGCCGGGGAAGTTCGAACGCCTGGCGACACCGGCCATCGGCCTGCTGACGCGAACGATCCGTTCGCGGCAATCACGCTTCCAGCCGCTCGCCGACATGGTCGAGGCGCACGGTCGAGAGCTGCTCACCGCCAGCGACGCCGATCTCGAGGAGCGGGCGCGCTCTCTCCGCCTCGAGCTCCGTTCGCGCCGCGCCAGCGAGGCAATCCGGGTGCGGACATTCGCCCTGGTGCGTGAGCTGGCCCAGCGGCGGCTCGGTATGCGGCCGTTTGACGTCCAGGTGATCGGCGGCTGGATCATGCTCGAAGGGATGGTGGCCGAGATGCAGACCGGCGAGGGCAAGACCCTCACCGCGACGCTGCCGGCCGCCACCGTGGCGCTGACCGGCACACCGGTCCACGTGGTGACCGTCAACGACTACCTGGTGGCGCGCGACGCCGAGACCATGGGACCGCTCTACCGCGCCCTCGGGCTCAGCGTCGGCGTGATCCAGGAGGGAATGCAGCCGGCCGAGCGCCGCGCCGCCTATGCCTGCGACATCACTTACGTCTCCAACAAGCAGCTCACGTTCGATTACCTCAGAGACCGAATCGCCATGGGCCGGCACCTCAACGAGCTGCGGCTACGCCTGGAACGGCTGCACGCGCCGGCCCCGCGCCTGCAGCAGCTCGTTCTCCGCGGCCTCCACTTCGCGATCATCGACGAGATCGACAGCGTGCTGGTCGACGAGGCGCGCACCCCGCTGATCATCTCGCGGGAGGTCGGCTCCGAGGATGAGACGGAGTTGTACGAGCAGGCCCTCGAGCTGGCCGCCGGCCTCGAGGAGGGCGTCGATTTTCAGCTGCGGGGCGCCCAACGCCAGGTCGAGCTGACCGCGGACGGCCGAGAGGCCCTCGAGCGGCGCGCCAAGCCCCTCGGAGGGGTGTGGACCAGCTCGCTCTACCGCGAGGAGCTGGGCGGGCAGGCCCTGAGCGCCCTCCATCTCTTCCAGCGCGATCGCCACTACCTCGTCGTCGACGACAAGGTCCAGATCGTCGATGAGTTCACCGGGCGCATCATGGCCGACCGATCCTGGCAGCGCGGGCTCCACCAGATGCTCGAGGTCAAGGAGGGGTGCAAGCTGTCCGGGGAAAAGGAAACCCTGGCCCGCATCAGCTACCAGCGCTTCTTCCGCCGCTACCTGCGGCTGGCGGGGATGACGGGGACGGCGCGCGAGATCCGCGGCGAGCTGTGGTCGATCTACGGCCTTGCCGTGGGGAGCGTTCCGACCAATCGGCCGCTCCGCCGCCGTGCCTACAAGCAGCGGATCTTCGCCACCCGCAGCGCCAAGTACGCGGCGATTCTCTCGCGCGTCCGCGAGCTCCACGAGCTCGGCCGTCCGGTCCTCGTCGGAACCCGCTCGGTCGCCGCCTCCGAGGAGCTTTCCGAGGTCTTCACCCAGGCCGGATTGCCACACCAGGTGCTCAACGCCCGCCAACACGACGCCGAGGCCGAGATCGTCAAGCGGGCCGGCGAGCGCGAGCGAATCACGGTGGCGACCAACATGGCGGGGCGCGGGACTGATATCGTGCTCGGTGCGGGCATCGCGGAGCTCGGCGGCTTGCACGTGATCGCCACCGAGCTGCACGAGGCGCGTCGAATCGATCGGCAGTTGTTCGGCCGTTGCGGAAGACAAGGAGATCCGGGCAGCTACGAGGCCGTCGCCTCTCTAGAAGATGACCTGGCGCTGCAGCACAGCCCCAGGTTGGCAGGCCTGTTGGGCGGCATGTGGCGGGACGGGCGGCGAGGCCCGGCGGTGGCTGCGAGTGCAATGATGCGCCACTGGCAAAGGTCGATCGAAGCCCGCCACGCTCGCACGCGGCGGCTCCTGGTCAAGCTCGATGAACGGCTCAGCAAGGCCCTGGCGTTCTCCGGGCAGGCGGAGTGATGGAAATGATGAGATTGCAAGCTCGGGTTCTACCGACGGTCGCCGGCATCATGGCGCTCGCTTTTGCTCAGGGGGCGCAAGCTCCTCGCTCGGCGGACGACCGGGAAATCATCCTCGACGGAGTGATCGAGCCCTCACAGGTCGTCGAGGTGAGTGCCGGCGTGCTCAACGGCGTGCTGGAGTCCGTTACCGTCGATCGCGGCGACTTCGTCGAAGAGGGACAGCTACTGGCGATCCTCGACTCGCGTCTCGACGAGGCCAACCTCAAGATCGCTCGGGCCCGTGTCGAGCTGGTGGCGGCGCTGGAGGCAACCCTCGCCTCGCGCGATTACTTCGCCGGCATCTTCGACCGCGCCCAGACGTTGTTCGAAGAAGGCGTGCTGTCGTCGGAGCTGCGCGACCGGGCGGAGGAGGAGGCCCTTCTCGCGGAGAGCCGGTGGCGGGTCGAGCAAGAATCGCACACGTTGTGGCGCTACGAGCTGGAGCGGGCCGTCACCGCCATCGAGATGCGGCGCATTGTAAGCCCCGTGTCGGGGGTCGTCATCGCGCGGCTCGTGGATCCCGGGGAGTTCGTCGGCCAGACCACCCTCCTGACGATCGCCAAGCTCGATCCCCTGTATGTCGAGATCGTCGCTCCCGTCGAGCTCTTCGGCTCGATCCGGGTCGGGGCGGCCGCCACCGTGATCGTCGGCGAGCCGATCAACGGCAGCTATCGAGCCCAGGTCAAGGTGGTCGACCAGGTCTTCGATGCCGCGAGCAACACCTTCGGCGTCCGTCTCGAGCTGCCCAATCCCGGGCGCTCGCTACCCGCCGGCCTGCGCGCCCGCGCCCGCCTGACCCTCGAGCCGCCGCAGCGACCCTAGCCCGACCTTCTCAAAGGGTCACGGCTGCGCGACCCGGTTGAGAAGGTCGGCCTAACTGCCCCCAGGATTGCTGCGCGCCCGCACCCGCCCTTCGGGGTCACGCAGCTCGGCGGTGTCGCCGGCATCGTCCCAGATCTCCCGGGTCGTCCACAGGTAGACCTCGGGCAGCACGCTTCGCGCGCTCGCGCCGGACGAAAGGACCACCGTCTTGCCGGCGCCGAGCTTGAAGAATCGGAAGGTGAACGTCTCGCCGCCGACCTGGCTCACCAGGCTCCAGCCGTTCAGGTCGATCGGCCGGTCGCCGGTATTGGTGAGCTGCACCTCCTCGCCCTGCAGGTCCACGCTGAGCGCCACCTGCACCGGTTCGCCTTCCCCGGCAGGCTCGTCGGCGGCATCCTCGGCGATCGCCACGTCGAACGTCCAGCGATCGGCGGCCAGCGCTTCGTCCTCGGTGACCGTGCCGCTGTCGGTGAACTCCGCCTTCGCCCGCCCCTCGAGGTCGACGGCGTGCTCTGCGCTGTGGATGATCGATCCATCCGCGCCGCGCAGCCTCACCATCACCAGCGCTCGGATCGGCAGGGCGCTCGGGTTGCTCACCGAGGCCGACCAGCTGAACCCCACCTCGCCGTTCATTCGCTGGGTCCACGCGACGTCGCTGCGGTCGATCACCGGTAGTACCCGCGAGGGGTCGGGCAACGGCGCGACCGGGACCCCGGTTGACGGCCTGGTTTCCGGCGCCGGCGCCGGGGTTGGCGCCGGGTAGCTCACCGCCTTGACCTGGGCGAGCACATCGACGGACCCGCACCGATCGCCGCTGCCCACCACCAGCCGGTAGTCCCTGCAGATCGCGGAGACGACGGTATTGCCGTGGGTCGTGGCGACCGCCGTGTACAGCCAGTCCGCCACGCCGCCGCGGAACTGACAGGCGCCGGAATGGATGGCGGTCGTCCGCGAGCCGTCGCTACAGATCGCGCCAATGCGGCTGCCCCGCTGGATCGTCGTGGCGCGGGCGGTCGACTCGGCGATGGTGGGAGGCACCGTGGAGCGACGCGGGCGGGCGAGCGACCTCGCGAGCTCGCCGTCGACGAACACCACGACGGGCTCGGTCTCCGAGACGCTCTCGTGGTCGCTGTACGCCAGCAACGTCAGGTTGGATCCCGCGTACGGCCGCAGCTCATCGATCAGGGCCGCGACGTCGAAGGCGGCGCCGACCGCCACGGCAACGACCTGCCGTCGTTGCCCGCCACTGATTGCCGCCGTCCCGTTGAAGATCGTCGTGAGCTCCTGGGCGGCGGCGGCGGGGAGGCAGATCGAGGCCAGCGCCGCCGCCAAGATCACGGTTCGCGCTCGCGCCCCGTTCCTCGGTGCCGTGTCCGTCGACAATCTCGCCTCTCTGTGCATTCTCCGAACCTCTCCCGGCGGATCGCCCGATCCGCGCCGAAAACGAAGTTTAGCAGGCCTTCGCGGCATCGCCCCATCGAGAACAAAAGCTCGGCGCCGGCACCGCGAGGCCCTGCCGGCGGCTGGCTCGCCCGTTACCTTGATTCCGTGGCCAAACCGGGCTCGGCGGCGGCTGCTATAATCCCGCAATCATGACAGCGATTCATCGCAGCGGTTCGATCGCCGCCGCAGGGTTGCGCGGCGGTCGTTTTTTTCCGGTAGCAACCCTCCTGCTCACGCTCCTGCTGGCGGCATGCAAGCCCGGGGGCTCCGAATCGCCGCTGCCGACGGCGCCGGACCTGACCCCCTTCATTCTCGCCGGCTTCGTGACCGAGCTCGACAACGGATCGCCCATCGCCATCCCCGGGGCCCTCGTCGAAGTGACCTCCGGCCCGCACAGCGGCAAATCG
>Ga0302046_10004962_pt1 | contig 11772 bp, 10 predicted proteins | sample RVTome_11_FD_200261 | JGI IMG/M metagenome (GOLD analysis project Ga0302046, IMG submission 200261) | Soil microbial communities from uranium-contaminated site in the Upper Colorado River Basin, Wyoming, United States - RVT147D111 (version 2) ... | reverse complement strand
GCCCCGGCTGCGGCGATTTCGGCGTCCTGAAGTCGCTGCAGGTCGTCGCCGCCGACCTCGGGCTGCGGCCCCATGACATCGTCACGGTCAGCGGCATCGGTTGCTCGTCGAACTTCCCCGGCTTCTTCAATGCCTACGGGATGCATACCCTTCATGGGCGCTCCCTGGCCGTCGCTACCGGCCTCAAGATGGCCAACCACGAGCTCACCGTCATCTGCACCGGCGGCGACGGCGACGGCTACGGAATCGGCGGCAACCACTTCACCCATATCGCCCGGCGCAACGTCGACCTGACCTACCTGGTCATGAACAACCAGATCTACGGGCTGACCACCGGACAGATCTCGCCGACCAGCGAGATCGGCATGAAGACCAAGTCGACCCCGTTCGGCAACATCGAGAAGCCGATCAACCCGATCACCTCGGCGATCATGAACGGCGCCACCTACGTCGCCCGCGGCTTCTCCGGCGACCCCAAGCACCTGCAGATGTTGATGAAGGAGGCGATCGAGCACGAGGGCTTCGCGCTGATCGACATCTTCAGCCCCTGCGTGACCTTCAACCACGACAACGACTACGCCTTCTTCCGGCCGCGCGTCCGCAAGCTCGAGGACGAGGAGCACGACACCGGCGACTGGAAGTCCGCGTGCGAGAAGGCGCTGATGTGGGGCGACGAGATCTACATCGGCAAGTTCCTGCAGGTCGAGCGCCCGACGCTGGGCAAGCAGGAGCCGGTCCTCGACGAGGGCGGCGCGCTCGCCCACCGCCCGGCCGGCCTCACCGCCGAGCAGGCCCAGAAGGTCATCAAAAGAATGATGTAACCGCCGCCACAGGCGATGATGCGCCACCGGCGCATGCAACCACCTCCCCACCGGGAAGCGAGAACGTGGTGGATGCAAGGCGCGCGCCGCGAGGGCGACGCAGGAGAAGCTACTCTCGTGGCGGGCGCCGAACCCATGAAACAATCGCAAGCCGCAACGCAGCAGACGCCGCGTTATCGCTTTCCGCGCGCCGCTACCAGCGTTGGCGAAAACCCTCGAGCGCCGCCTCGGGGTCGAGGCCCCGCTCGCGGAAATCCTTGACGAACTCCACCGGCAGCGGGAAGTGCACGCGCTCCTCCGGCCCGTCGAGCTGGGCCACCGTGCCCTGCGGACCGCGTAGCTCGTCGACGATGTCCATCACCAGCGTCTCCGGCGCCGAGGCGCCCGCGGTGATCCCCACCCTGGCGACGCCGGCGAGCCATTCGGGACGGATCTCGTCGCGCGTCTGCACCAGGTAGGCGGGCACTCCGGCGGCCTCGGCGACCTCGACGAGGCGGTTCGAGTTCGACGAGTTGGGCGCCCCGACAACGATGATCGCGTCGACCTCCGAGGCCATCCGCTTGACCGCCTCCTGGCGGTTCTGGGTCGCGTAGCAGATGTCGTCCTTGGCGGGCCCCACGATCTCCGGAAAGCGGCGCTTGAGGACCGCCAGGACGCCGGCGACGTCGTCGATCGAGAGGGTCGTCTGGGTCAGGTAGGCGACCTTGCCGCCGGCCGGGACCTGCACGGCCTCGGCCTCGGCCTCGGTCTGTACCAGCGTGACGTCATCGGGAACGTGTCCCATCGTGCCCTCGACCTCCACGTGACCGGCGTGACCGACCAGCAGGATGTGGTAGCCCTGGGCGACGTAGCGTAACGCTTCGTCGTGGACCTTGGTGACCAACGGGCAGGTGGCGTCGACGCTCCTGAGCCCGCGGGCGCGGGCCTCCTCGCGGACCTCGGGGGGGATGCCGTGGGCCGAGAAGATGACCACTCCCTCGTCGGGGACCTCCTCGATCTCGTCGACGAAGACGACCCCGCGGGACTCGAAGTCACGGACGACGTAGCTGTTGTGGACGATTTCGTGACGGACGTACACCGGGGGCCCGTACATCTCGAGCGCCAGATCGACGATGTCGACGGCGCGCACGACGCCGGCGCAGAAGCCGCGCGGCTTGGCAAGCACCACGCGGCGGGACTCGGCGTCAGGCTCGACCACGGAAAGCTCCTGTCAATTGGTGCCGAGGGGGGGACTTGAACCCCCACGGGCCGAAGCCCACATGGCCCTCAACCATGCGCGTCTGCCAGATTCCGCCACCTCGGCACTCGATACGAATCGGGGGTCTGCGCCGCCTCAGGATCGCCCGCTGCCCGGGTCGGAGCCGCCGCCACCGGGGCCCGGCTGCTGCGGGCCGCGCCCGGTCTCGCCGCCGCCCTGCGGCTGCCCGGCCTCCGCCGGAGCGCTCACCGGCGGTGGGCTCTCGATGTCGTCGATCACCGACGACTCGCTACGCCCGACGATTCCCAGGCTCAGCGAGGTCAGCATGAAAAGCACCGCCGACACCGTGGTGAGCTTCTGCAGCAACGTCGCGGCGCCCCGCATTCCGAACGCGGTCTGGCTGCCGCCACCGCCGAAGGCCCCGGCGAGGTCGGCGGCCTGGCCCGACTGCAGCAGCACCACGAAGATCAGAAACAGGCAGACGAAAATGTGCAGGATGGTCAGCAACAACTCCATTGGAAAGCCCTCTCTGGCGGAGCCGCCGCGCGGTTGCCGCGACCACACGTCAACCCACTCTGTCTCGGCCCCGGGGAAAACGAGAAGCGAGCGACCCTCGCAAGCTCGGAGTAACAATCTAACAGAGAGATACCGCGCCAACAACGCACGAAGCCCACTCGCCCGGTGACGTCATCTCACAAATCTGACGTGCACCCAGGCCCGCTCGAGAGCCCCAGAATGCCCGCTGGCAGGCTCGCCGGCCCGGCCCGGGAGCCCCCCCCCGGTGGGCCCCGGCGCGGCAGCGATTGCGGGGCCGTGGCGGACCGCTCAGCCGCGAGCCGCCTTGACGATGGCGGCGAACGAGTCGGGGTCGAGGCTGGCGCCGCCCACCAAGGCGCCGTCGATGTCGGTCTCGGCGAGCAGCTCGGCGGCGCTTGCGGGCTTGACGCTGCCGCCGTACTGGATCCTGATCGCGGCGGCTAGGACCGGTCCCAGCAGGTCGCCCAGGAAGTCGCGGATGATCGCGTGCACCTGCTGCGCCTGGGCAGGCGTCGCGGTCACCCCGGTGCCGATCGCCCAGACCGGCTCGTAGGCAATCACCAGATCGGCCAGATTCGCGCCTCTGAGCCCGGCCAGGCCGTTGCCGAGCTGCGAGGTGACGACGGCGACGGTCTCGTCCTCCTCGCGCTGTTCGAGCGTCTCCCCGACGCAGAGGATCGGCACGAGGCCGTGGCTGACGGCCGCCGCCAGCTTGCGGGAGATGAAGGCGTCGTCTTCGGCGAAGATCTGACGGCGCTCGGAGTGGCCGAGGATCACGTGACTGGCCCCGGCGTCGAGCAGCATGGTGGGCGAGACCTCTCCGGTGAACGGTCCCTCGTCCTCGGGATAGAGGTTCTGGCCGGCCACCACGATCTTGCTGCCGCGGAGGACCTCGGCGGCGGCCGCCAGCGCCGGAAACGACGGCGCCACGCCGCACTCGACCCCCTCGACGTCGCGCAGAGCGCCGCGCAGCTCGGTCAGCGCCGTGCGCGCCTCGGGGATCGTCTTGAACATCTTCCAGTTGCCGACGATGAAGGGTGTCCGCTCGCTCATTCTGCCTCCAGATCCGGATGGTCGACGGCCCCCGCCGGAAGCCTAACAGGCCGGGGTAGCCGGGCGCTCACTCCGGCCGATCGGTGAGCGCCTCGATGCCCGGCAGGACCGCCCCGGTGAGCAGCTCGAGGGCTGCCCCGCCGCCGGTCGATACGTGGCTCATGTCCGCCGCCAGTCCGGCGCCGGCGACGGCCGCGGCGGTATCGCCGCCGCCGACGATCGTCAGGGCGCCGCGCGCACGCAGCGCCGCGATCGCCCGCCCGACCCGCTCGGTGCCGGCCGCGAAGCGTTGCACCTCGAAGACCCCCATCGGCCCGTTCCACAGCACCGTGCGGGCATCCGCGAGCGCCCCAGCGAAGCGCTCGGCGCTCCGCGGTCCGATGTCGAGGGCCATGGCGCCGGCGGGGATCTCCGCGGTGATCGCGGCGCTCTCCGGGTCATCGAGGCCGTCGGCGACGACGAAGTCCTCGGGCAGCAGCACCTCGACGTCCTGCTCTCCCGCCCGGCGCACGAGGTCGCGGGCCAGCTCCTGGGAGCCCTCCTCGATCCGTGAGCGGCCGGTCGCCCGCCCCTGTGCGGCGAGCACCGCGTTGGCCATCGCGCCGCCGATGATCAGCCGGTCGACGAGCGGCATCAGGTGGGCGACGGCGTCGAGCTTGTCGGAAACCTTGGCGCCACCGGCGACCAGAACGAAGGGCTTCTCCGGGGCCTGGAGACAGCGGCTCAGCATCTCCACCTCCAGGATCAGGAGCCTGCCGGCGGCCGCCGCCTCGACTCGCGCCGGCACCCCGGTGATCGAGGCGTGCGACCGGTGCGCGGCCCCGAAGGCGTCGTCGACGTAGAGGTCGGCGAGAGCGGCGAGCCGGTCGGCGAACCGCGGATCGTTGGCGGTCTCGCCGGGGTGGAAGCGCAGGTTCTCGAGCAGCGCCACCTCGCCGGGGCGAAGCGAGCAGGCCGCCGCCTCGACCTCGTCGCCGACGCAGTCGGGAAGCAGCGCGACCTCCCGGTGCAGGGCCGCTCGCAATGCCGCAGCGACGGGAGCCATCCCCAGCTCGGGGTCGCGCCGGCCCTTCGGCCGGCCCCGGTGCGACATCACGATCAGCCCGGCGCCGGCGGCGAGCAGGGCCTGCAGCGTCGGCAGGGTCGCGTCCAGTCGGGTGCTGTCGGTAACCTCTCCGTCCTCCACCGGCAGGTTGAGATCGGCGCGCACCAGCACCCGGCGTCCCGCCACCTCGAGGTCATCGAGGGCCAGCTTGCGGCGCAGGACCTCGACCGATCCGAAGCTCATCGGGACATTTCGCCATCGCCTGCGTCGGCTCTTCTTGCGGTCACCCGCAAGACCCACGCGCCAGACCCATCACACTTCCACCACGGCCGGCTAAAGGCTCGCCGCCACGTGCTCGGCGAGGTCCTTGAGACGCGTCGAGTAGCCCATCTCGTTGTCGTACCAGGACATCACCTGGACGAGGCTGCCACCGACGACGCTCGTGAAGCCGGCATCGACGGTCGACGACCGCGGGTCGCCGTTGTAATCGATCGAGACCAGCGGCTCGTCGGACACCGCGAGGATCTTCTTCAACGGCCCCGAAGCGGCGGCGGCGCGAAAGGCGTCGTTGACCTCGTCAGCGGTGGTGGCCTTGGCGACCTGGGCGACCAGATCGACCATCGAGACGTTCGGCGTCGGCACGCGGACCGCGCAGCCGTCGAGCTTGCCCTCCAGCTCGGGCAGAACCAGCGCCACGGCCTTCGCCGCTCCGGTGGTGGTCGGGATCATCGATACGGCCGCCGCCCGCGCCCGCCGCAGGTCGCTGTGGGGCAGGTCGTGGATCCTCTGGTCGCTTGTGTAGGCGTGGATCGCCGTCATCCAACCGCGCTCGATGCCGAAGCTCTCGTTGAGGACCTTGGCGACCGGCGCCAGGCAGTTGGTCGTGCACGAGGCGTTCGAGATGATGTGGTGGCCGGCGGGGTCGTAGGCGTCGGCGTTGACCCCCAGGCAGATGGTGACGTCGGGGCCCTTGGCGGGGGCGGAGATCAGCACCTTGCGGGCGCCGGCATCGAGGTGCTTCTGGGCATCGGCACGGGCTCGGAACAGCCCGGTGGACTCGATCACGATGTCGGCCCCCAGCTCTTTCCATGGCAGCTTCGCCGGGTCGCGCTCACGGAGCACCTTGACCTCGGCGCCGTTGATGATCAGGGCGCCGTCGCCGACCTCGACGGTCCCGGAAAACGCACCGTGCACGGAGTCGTGCTTGAGCAGGTGGGCGAGCGTGGGGGGGTCGGTGAGGTCGTTGATGGCGACGAACTCCAGGTCCGAGCCGTCGCGGACCGCAGCGCGCAACATGTTGCGTCCGATGCGTCCGAAGCCGTTGATGGCCACACGGGCAGACATTGGAGACTCCTTGGTAAGCGGTTCAAAAGCTCCGGTAGACAGGGCGCATACACCGCCAACAGCCCTTCGGGCCCGGCTCGGAAGTACTACCGGCGCGGTCGGCGAACCCCGGGCGCGATCTCGATCGTCAGGGATTATCGGGGCGCGGTGCGGAAGCTGTCAACTCGACGGTTCCGAGGCCTCCAGGGGCCCTTTGGGCGGGTTTCGAACGGCCCGCCGAATGCACAGTCATGCCCATCATCGACAAATGACGCCCATTAAAGCATCTGATCAGGCAGACGACCCGGCCTACCGCCAGTGGTGGTCAGTTCCCCCTCGCCGCGTGCTTGCCACCCCCGCGGCCGATGCCTAGAATTTCCTCATCAACAACAACGGCCCCAGAGCAAGGGGGCCCGGTCGCCGGCCAGTCGCTTTCCGAACGGCCCATCCCAGGTCGGCGGCCTCAGAGCCCGGGCAGCAACGTGCCCGGTTCAACTCGAAGACTCGAACGAAACACACGTCGCGTGCTTGCCGCCGATCCGCGCCGGTGCGCACCCGACGTGCAACGAGGAGCTACGACTATGCGTAGTCCATTGAGGTGGCTCACGCTGGCCGCGATGGGGCTTTGTGTCGCCCTCGTGCAGGCGTTGGAGTATCAAGCCATCGAGTTGGACGAGCTGCGGCGGCAAAGCGACACCCACTACCAGGCCATCGCCGAGGTGGAGTCCGAGCTGCAGTCGTTGCGTATCGAGACCAGCGTCCGCGACGTCCTGGACGCCAACAACATCAACGTTCCGCGCCACAAGCAGCGGGAGATCGCCCGCAGCCTCATCGAGGTCAGCCGTCACTACGGCATGCAGCCGGAGCTCATCCTGGCGATGATCTTCACGGAAAGCCGCTTCGACGTGTACGCGGAGTCGGAGGCGGGCGCCGTGGGGCTCATGCAGCTGCGCCCGGCGACAGCCATGGCCGTCGCCGACGAGCTGGAGCTCAAGTGGAAGGGCCAACGGCTGCTGACCGATCCACAGATCAACATCCTGCTGGGAACGTCGTATCTACACTCGCTGCTGCAGCGCTACAACGAGCAGGGCCTCGACTATGCGCTGGCGGCCTACAACGTCGGGCCGCGCAAGCTCGACGAGCTGCTGCTCGAGCGCGGCCGGCCGCCATCGCGCTTCGCCCGCGAGGTCCGCAAGGTGAGCGAGAACCTGCGCGCCGAGTATTTCTACGACGATCGGCGGAACTGATCCGCCTTCCGGCTGCCGCACAAACGGCGGCCGGCGTGCTTTGATGGGCCCCGTGGCTGCCGCCACGGGGCCTTTTTCGTGAACGAGCGAGGTGACGTCGGGTGGATCTGCTGGTTCTCCGCAGGCTGGTCGTCGAGCTGCACGAGCGGCTAGGGGGCGCCCGTATCGACCAGGCCTACGGCGTCGGCCGCGACCACCTGGCGATCGTCCTCGGCCTCCCCGGCTCGCCGCGTCTTTGGTTCAGCGCCGAGCCCGAGCTGCCGCACCTCTACGAGCGGCCGGGCTCCCACATCACCCCCCAGCGACCCCCACCGTTCGCGATGGCAGCCCGCAAGCTGCTTTCGGGCCGGCGCATCGAGTCGATCGCCTGCATCGGGGGCGACCGGGTCGTCGAGCTGTGCTGCGGCGGGGATGGGGCCCCCCGCCTGATCCTCGAGGTGATTCCCCGCCGTGCCAGCGGCTTCGTGGTCGACGCCGGCGGCGACGTGCGGGCGGTCTGGCGGCCTCGTCGCGGCCGGCCCGGGCTCGGCGAGCCCTACATGCCGCCCGGCGCTGATGCCAGGCCCCCGGTCTCGAGCCTCGGTGGGGCGGAGTGGAAGGCCCTGGCGGAGGCGCCCGACGCCGACGCCCTGGCGCGCGGGCTGCTCCGTGGGGTCGCCGGGATGTCGCCGCTGCTCGCCCGCGAGATCGCCGCCCGGCACGACGCCGGAGCTTGCTTGCAGCAGGCGACCGAAGAGGAGCTGCGCCGGGCGGCCGAGGCGCCGACGGCCGCCCGCGTCTACTCGCCGGCCCCGCTGGAGGAGCTCGCCGAGCCGCCGGCCGCCGGGCGATTCCTGCTGGCGCCCTACGGGCTTCGCCATCTCGAGGCCGCCGGTACCGAGCTGCAGGTTACCCGCTTCGGCTCGCTCGTTGACGCGGCGGCCGCCTACTACCCTCTCCGCTCCGAGCTCGTCGCCCGCGCCGCCGCCCGCCGTGATCTCGGGCTCGACCTCGAGATCGCCGCCCTCAAGCTGCGCCGCACCCTGGAGGCTGTCGCCAGCGACCTCGAGAGCGCCGGCAAGGCGGAACTGCATCGCCGCTGGGGTGATCTGCTGCTCGCCCACCCTGAGGCGCCCCGCCACGACGGCAGCGTCGAGGTGCCCGACGACTACGGGGACGGGGCGCCGATCCGGATCCCCGTGGATCCGGCCCGCTCCCAGGTGGACAACGCCCAGCGCTACTACCGCCGGGCGCGCCGCGCCGACCGCAGCGGCCAGCGGACCGCCGAGCGCCGGCGCCGCCTCACGGCGCGCATCGACGAGCTGGAGGATCTCCGGAAACGCGTCGCGGCGGCCGCCGGCTCGGGCGACCTGCGGCGCCTGGCTCGCGAGGCCCAGCGGTTGCGGGTCGATCTGCGGGTAACCGCCTGGGAGGCGCCCGAAGCTCGGGTCGAGGACGCCGCGGCGCCGGAGCCGAAGGCCGCCGGCGGCCCCTCGGCCCCTCGGCGGGCGGCGGACACGTCGCCGGACGCCCCCATCGCCGGCGCCTCGGGGCGCAAGGTGGCCCCCGGGGTCGTCGCCTACCGTTCCAGCGACGGCTTCGAGATCCTCGTCGGGCGCAGCGCCACCGCCAACGAGCGCCTCACCCACAAGCTCGCCAAGCCGCACGATTTCTGGCTCCACGCCGAAGGACCCGGCTCGCACGTCGTCATCCGCAACCCGCGGCGGCAGGGCGCACCCAGCCCCGACTCGCTGCGCGAGGCCGCCGCCCTGGCGGCGTACTTCAGCTCTTCGCGGGCGGCGACCAAGGTGAACGTCCGCTGGACGCAGGTGCGGCACCTGCGCAAGCCGCGCGGCGGCGCCAAGGGCCAGGTGATCCTGCGACAGGCCGAGACCTATCTGGCATCGCCGGTGCCCCCGGAGGAGCTGTTCGCTCCCTCCTCTTCCCGGGGTTAGCAATCCGTGCTGAAACCAGGGTCTGGGAGGGGCATCGGATGCGGCCGCCCTCCTTGCCGTCGACCGCCGACCCCACGCTCCGAATCCGTCGGGTCCTCACGAGGGCGTGGTGGCGGTCCTAGGCCAGGCCTAGGCGTTGCGCGGATCCTCGTCGCCGGCGTCGTCGTAGGGGTCGGCGGTGGGCTCGGCCTCGAAGGTCACCTCGCCGTCACCCGGGCCACCTTCGGAAGACACGGGGCCGACGGCGGGACCCGGTGGCGGCGTTCCGGGCGGCGGATGGCCTCCCGGCGGCGCACTCGCCGGGGCCGCGCGGTATACCCATGGACGACCGGTGCCGAAGCGGGTCGCGAACACAGAGCCGAGGCCGACCAGCGCCGCCACCAGCCAGATCACGCTGCCGACGATCGGCACGAAGCGCAGCATCCCGAGCACCAATCCGCCGCACAGCACGATGGCGATCTGGGTGGCATCCGGGCGCCCCACCATGTTCATGACCCGGTTGCCCACCGCCTGGAAGACGGCGACCAGGCCGAAGATGTACGCCAGCCACCAGGCGAAGATCAGCGCCAGCAAGAAGGGGATCCCGATGATCAGGAACGAGAGCACCACGAGCACCACGAAGGCGAAGCAGAGGGCGAACAAGCCCAGCAGACCGATCGCGCCGATCCGCAGCGGCTCGCGCGAGATCGCGTGGCTGGCCGCGGAGACCCGGTCGCCGACGAGGGCGACGGTGAGCAGCGCCAGCATCAGCCAGTAGAAGAGCTGGACGGCGCGGCCAAACCAGGCGAAGGGGGTCAAGCCCCACCACCCCCAGAACGGGAAGCTGCCGCCGAACATGTTGTCGAAGCCGTAGCCGATGCTGACGTTGACGAGCTCGCCGTCGATGCGGGAGCCCGCGGCGCGCCGCAACGAGCCGCCCACCTGCACCAGGTCGCGACCGATGCGGGCGTTGGGGCCGAGGATGAGCGTTCCCCCGACCTTGGTGACGCTGCGTTCGACCTCGCCGTTGACCTCCAGCCGCCCGCCGATGACGACCACGTCGCGCGTGGCGCGGCCGTCGATGCGAACCGCACCGCCGATCGCCACGATGTCGTCTCGCGCCACCTCACCCTCTTCGACGACGATCCTGCCGCCCATCACGAAGCCGCCGTCGGCGGCCTGCACCTGGACGCAGCCCATCGCCAGGAGAGCCGCCGCGACGAGCGGCAACAACCCCGCCAACCGGCGCCCTGCCGACAGTCCCCCCTCGTATCTCGTCGATGTCACCATGGTGCAACGCCTCCTCGCCCGCCTGCCTTCCGGTCTCATTGCCGCCGCTGATAGTTGAGTACCATGCGCGTGAACAAGTAGTTGAGGGCCACGGTGATCAGCAGCACGGCGAGCTGGAACGCCAGGCTGCTGCCGCGGACATACTCGAGGATCCCGGTCAGCAGCGTGCCGATCGGTTGCACCAGCGGTCTGGCCGTCTCGACCGCCTCGACGCCCCACAGGTACACGTTCTTGGCGGCCTGGGCCGCGGCGACGATGCCGTTGGAGGCGTACCCCGCCGCCTCCTGACCCTCGGCCGGCGAGGTCATCAAGAGCCACCCCCCGATGCCCAGCCCGAGCACCAGCAAGGCGGCGAGGCTGCCGGCCCAGACCGCCAGACGTTGCAAGGACACCTCGGTGGCGGGCTGGTAGGCCGGGTATTGCGCCACCCGCGCCATGACGCCGGCGGTGAAATCCACCGGCACCTCGACCGTGCGCAGACCGTCGAGCCGGCGCAGGAAGGCTCGCTCCTGCTCGAGCCGGGCCCGGCACTCGCCGCAACCCGCGAGGTGGTGGCGGAGCCACTGGGTGGCGTCGATCGACAGCGCTTCCTCGAGATAGGCGTTGAGGCTGTCGCGATCGGGATGTTGCTGGCTCGTCATGGCGTTCACGTGGCCTTTTCCGAGTCGTCGTCGAGCAGATCGCCCAACGACCGCCGCAGGGCGTCGCGGGCGCGGAAGATCCGCGTCTTGACGGTGCCGAGCGGCAGCTCCAGGGCCTCGGCGATCTCGTCGTAGGACAGCTCGGCCGCGTGGCGCAAGATGATCGCTTCGCGGTACTTCTCCGGTAGCTCGTCGATCGCCGCCGAGACCCGGTCGCCGAGCTCGACGCCGAGGTAGGCCTCCTCCGGGTCGAGGCCGGGGGATTCGACCTCGCGGCCGACCGAGCCGTCTTCGAGCTCCACCGGGGCATCCAACGACACCGTGACCACTCGGCGCTTGCGGATCTCGTCGATCGCCGCGTTGCGGGCGATCCGGAACAGCCAGGCGGCAAACGGGTACTGCGGCTTGTAGCTGCCGAGAGCCGAGTAGGCCTTCAGAAACACGTCTTGTGACAGGTCCACGGCATCCTCGTAGTTCCCCAGCATCCGGCAAACGTAGTTGACGATCTGAGACTGGTAACGCGTGACCAGCTCCGCGAAGCGGTGTTGCTGGCCTCCGAGCACCGCGGCAACGATCGCTCGATCGTCCTGGTCCATTAATTAGCAGGCCGTGGAGGAAGTGTGATGGGTCTGGCGCGTGGACCTTGCGGGTGAGGGCAAGGAGAGCCGACGCAGGCGATGCCGGAGCCATCGTCGAGGAGGCTC
>Ga0302046_10004961_pt1 | contig 11773 bp, 6 predicted proteins | sample RVTome_11_FD_200261 | JGI IMG/M metagenome (GOLD analysis project Ga0302046, IMG submission 200261) | Soil microbial communities from uranium-contaminated site in the Upper Colorado River Basin, Wyoming, United States - RVT147D111 (version 2) ... | reverse complement strand
CGACCGTTCAGGCCGTTCTACGCCTGCTCGACAGCAAGCACAAAACGGCCCTGCTGGCCGCGCCGACCGGTCGCGCCGCCAAACGCCTGGCCGAAAGCACCGGCCGCGAGGCCAAAACCATCCACCGCCTGCTGGAGGTCAATCCCAGCCAGGGCTTCCAATTCCAGCGCAATCAAGACAATCCGCTGGAGGGTGACATGCTGATCGTGGATGAATGCTCGATGGTGGATTTGACCTTGATGAACCACCTGCTCAAGGCCGTTCATCCAGCCAGCCATCTGCTGTTGGTCGGTGATGCCGATCAATTACCGAGCGTCGGCGCCGGCAATGTGCTGCGCGATATGATCGCCAGCGAGGTGATACCGGTCACCCGGCTGGATGTCATTTTTCGCCAGGCGGCGGACAGCACGATCATCACCAACGCCCACCGCATCAACCAAGGCGAGATGCCGCAGTTTCCCAAAGACAAGAATGATTTTTTCTTCTTTGGCAAAGAGGATGCGGACGAGGCCGCCGAGCTGGTCGTCGATATTGTGGGGCGGCGCATTCCCAAAAAATTTGGTACTCCCAGCCGCGATATTCAGGTCCTCAGCCCCATGCACCGGGGCGCGGCCGGAGTACGGGCGCTCAATGAGAAGCTGCAAAGCCACCTCAACCCGCTGCGCTATGACCAGCCTGAATATCGCAGCGGCAGCCGCCTGTTTCGCATCGACGACCGGGTGCTGCAACAGCGCAACAACTATGACAAGGATGTTTTCAACGGCGATGTCGGCCGCATCGAGCAGATCGACCTGGAAGAGGGTGAAATTTGGGTGAATTTCGAGGGCCGCAGCGTGATGTATGAACTCAGCGAACTGGACGAGCTGACCCTGGCCTACGCCATGAGCGTCCACAAGAGCCAGGGCAGCGAGTATCCGGTCGTGGTGCTGCCGCTGCTGACCCAACATTACATGCTGCTCCAGCGCAATCTACTATACACGGCTATTACGCGCGCCAAACAAATGGTCGTCGTCGTCGGCACGCGCAAGGCCATCGCCATCGCCGTCAAAAATGACAAGATTGCCGCTCGCTGGACGGCGTTGGAGGAACGGCTGAGAAATGGTGAAGGGTGAAAGGTGATGGGGATGGGGAGATAAAGCCGCTCCGCTTGATGCTTAGTACATCGCGACGTAAGTAACCCCAGGGACACCCCCCTCCAACCTCCCCCCACCAGCGGGAGGGAGGCTTTAAAAGTCCCCCCGCCAGCGGGGGGATCGAGGAGGGTGTAACCGCCGGCCTATTTACGCCTCGGTGTACTAGCCCCGACACGTCGACAACCTGATCTCTACACTACTATCACCACGGGCCGGCGTAGTCAAGCTGGCAGGGTAGGGCAATCGTATACTAATGCATTTTTAACAAAGAACTTGTGCTAAACCTTACAGATTTCTGAAAACCTGTAAGGTTTGGTAAGCCCAATAACCTTGTTAAACATGCACTAAGAGGACAGAATGACTCTATCATTTGAACAGAAGTTGCAAAACTATGCTGATTTGGCCGTCAGAATTGGCGTCGGCCTGCAACTGGGTCTTTTGATGGCGTCGGGCTCACCTACTCTTGATACGTGATGCGATAAATTGCCCCACCAAAATCATCCGAAACCAGCAGCGACCCGTCCGGCATCACCTGCAAATCGACCGGGCGGCCCCAGGCCTGACCGCCGCGCAGCCAGCCCTCGGCAAAGACCTCGTAGCTGATCGCCTCGTTATTTTCCAGGCGGACCAGCATGAGGCGATACCCAATGGGTGTACTACGATTCCAGGAGCCGTGCTCGGCGATGAAAATCTGGCTGCGGTATTCGTCCGGGAACATCGAGCCGGTGTAAAAACGCATGCCCAGCGCCGCTACGTGCGGGCCCAGCGGCATGGCCGGGCGCCTAAATTCTTCGCACGAGCGATCCTGGCCCAACTCCGGGTCAGGAACGGCGCCGCCGTGGCAGTAGGGAAAACCGAAATGCATACCGAGCTCCGGGGCGTGATTCAACTCGTCCGGCGGCAGGTCATCCCCCAACTGGTCGCGCCCATTGTCGGTAAACCAGAGTTCCCCGGTCTCCGGCTGCCAATCGAAGCCGACCGAGTTGCGTATGCCCACGGCAAAGAGTTCGAGGTCACTGCCGTCGGGGTTCATGCGCGTGATCGAACCAAAGCCGGTGTTTTCGATATCGCAAACGTTGCAGGGTGCGCCAACGGGCACGTAGAGTTTGTCATCCGGCCCGAAACGGATGAATTTCCAGCCGTGCGTCCCCTGGTTGGGAAATGCATTCGTCACGATGACCGGCTGTGGCAGCTTGGCCAAATGGGCCTCGATGTCGTCGTAGCGCAAGATGCGATTGATCTCCGAGACGTAGAGCGCCCCCTCACGAAAGGCCACGCCGTTGGGAGAGTTCATGCCCTGGCGCAGGATGATCACTTCATCGGCCAGATAATCCTGATCGAGGTCGCGGATGGCGTAAAGATTGCCCTCGGTGCGGGTGCCGACAAAAAGTGTTCCATTGGGGCTCAAGGCCATCGAACGCGCATTGGGTACATCACGCGCATAGATTTCGATCTTGAAGCCCGGCGGCAGACTGATCTCAAAAGGTAACGAGCGGTCATCAGCCGGGGTGGTAGCGGTGGGCGGGGGAATCTCGGTGGCAGCCGGGGCTGAGGTTGGCGTAGGCGGGAGGGCTTCGGTGGCGGCCGGTGGTGGGGTTGGCGTTGAGGCCGGCGCGGAGCCGGTGCAAGCATTCAAAAGCAACCCGGCCAGACTCATGATCAAAATTTGTAAGGCCCTATGTCGTAACATTAAATCCCCCCTAAAGAAATTAACCATGAAGGGCATGAAGTTTTTCTATTCTCATGATCTTCATGCCCTTCATGGTTGAATAATTGTCTTGCCCCCAAATCAAGCCTGCAGGGCTTACGTGGTTGGCGATTTAAGAGCGCGATTAGCTACGCTCCGCCTAATCGCAAATCCAAAACTCGTCTTGAGCGAAGCCGAAGGGTCCCCAATCCAAAATCATGATGCTTTGGCTTTGGCCAGCTTGACATCCGGTTCTTTAGAGTTGTCCGCATATTTATGAGGTCCTATCGGCTCCGGATGGATCAGCGCCGCTTGAGCAACCCTGGCCTCGTCCAGACTCGAACCCCAGACAAAGTAGGTCACGATCTTGATGTTACTGGCCGACTGCAAGACCCGGCACAAGACCCGCAGTTCACTGGCCTTTAGCCCGGTGGCGTCCACCAGATCGGCCAGGCTGGCCTCATCGGCCGTGTTGGCCAGCAGTTCCGAGGCCCGGCTCACCCCGGCCCGGGCCAGCGACTGGAGCTGCTCCGATACGGTGTGGATCAACAAGATAGCCTGATCGATCCAATCGATAATCTGATTCACGGTGAATGGCGTCATCATGATCAATTCAGGAATGTCGGCGGTCGCCAGATTTTGGACGTTGTCGATGTTTTCCTGTTTCAAGCGCCCTTGCTGCCAGATGCTCATGCCCTCGATCTCGGCCAGGCGAGTCTCTCTGACGATACCCCCTTGCTGCTGCAGCGCTTTCTGGGCGGTGGCCGTAATCCAGTTGAGCCCCTGTTCGGGGAAGAAGCCGATGAAAAATGCCACGACCGACACCGTGGCCAGGTTGGTGTCAAAGGGTAGCCCCGCCATCCGGGAGAACGTTCCCAGAGCGATTCCCACCATGCCACCCAAAACAAAGGCCAGCAGAAAGCGATTGGCCGTGAAAACGTAGACATTCGGCGTCAAATCATAATCCATAAAGCGACGAATGATGGTGTAGAATGAGTACAGGTAAGCGCCGAGCCAGCCCCAAAACAAGAACCGTCCAACGGGCACCGTCCGGGGAAAAAGGTCATCGGCCCCAAAAACATCGATGACCTCCTCCAAAATACCGGCTCTCAAATTACTTTGGGCGATAACAGGATGGGTCAGCGCAAATGTAATCATGGTCAGCCCGATCGCGCCCAACATCGGCCAGATGAAATAGCGCAGGCTGTGTCCATCTTTGGTCACCTCGCGCCAATCTTTGGCTTCGGCCAGGCCCAACTGCCACATCGCGGCGACCACGCGGTTCCGTTTCATCGGCGCATGGATCCAGCCATAGGCCACATATGTCAGCGGAATATACAGAACCAGCAGCACCGCTTGCAGCGAAAAGATAACGACAATCGATTCGAGTAGAGCTTCCATCAACTTCTCCTCCATGCCATGGACAGACCCAACGATATCTTACCATCTTAACACGACTCAGGAAATAAAAAAAGCCCTTCCTCGCAAAGTAGGTAGGGCTGTACGTTTCCCGTTATAAGACTTTGTCTCTTGCGACCTGTTACCCTGCTACCTTGCTACCTGCCTCCTAACACGCGCCGCAAGAATTGGCCGGTGTAACTTTCCGGGATTTGGGCGACGGCTTCCGGCGCACCGGTGGCGATGATGCGTCCGCCCTCGTCGCCGCCTTCGGGTCCGAGATCGATAATCCAATCGGCGCTCTGAATGACATCCAGATTGTGCTCGATGACGACGACGGTATTGCCGGCATCCGTCAGACGATGCAGCACGTCCAGCAGCTTTTGAATATCGGCGAAGTGCAGGCCCGTGGTCGGCTCGTCGAGAATATAGACCGTGTCGCCGGTTGACACGCGGGACAGCTCCCTGGCCAGTTTGACCCGCTGCGCCTCGCCGCCGGACAGGGTCGTCGCGCTCTGGCCGAGCTTGATATAATCCAGGCCAACATCGTGCAGCGTGGTCAAAATCCGCTGGATACGTGGGATGTTGCCGAAGAACTCCAGAGCCTCGGCCACATCCATATCCAATACCTCGGCAATGGTTTTGCCTTTGTAATGCACCTGGAGGGTCTCGCGGTTGAAGCGAGAGCCCTTGCACACATCGCAGATGACCCACACATCGGGCAGGAAGTGCATTTCGACGATCTTTTGCCCGTGACCGGAACAGGCCTCGCAGCGCCCGCCTTTGACATTGAAGCTGAACCGGCCCGGCTTGTAGCCGCGCGACCGGGCTTCGGGCGTCTGAGCGAAAATCTGGCGGATGCTGTCCCACACTTTGGCATAGGTGGCCGGGTTGCTGCGCGGGGTGCGGCCAATGGGGTCCTGGGTAATGTGGATCGCTTTGTCGATCTGGTCGAGCCCTTCCAGCCCGGCGTGGTTACCGGGCCGCTCGTGGGCCTGCTGTAAGGCGCGGGCCAGGGCCGGATAGAGGGTCTCGGTGATCAAACTGCTCTTGCCACTGCCGCTCACGCCGGTCACGCAGGTAAAGCAGCTCAACGGAAAGCACACGTCGATTTGCTTTAAATTGTGGTGCGCCACGCCCTTCAAGGTCATCCAGCGACCTTCGGCCTCACGGCGGCCGTTCGGACTGACCACGCTTAACTCGCCGGACAAATATTTGCCGGTCAGCGAGGCCGGCTCCCGTATGATCTCTTGCGGGGTGCCGGTAAAGACGACCTCGCCGCCCTTGATGCCCGCGCCGGGTCCAAAGTCGATCAGCCAATCGGCCGAGGTGATCGTCTCCTCATCGTGCTCGACTACCAGGACCGTATTGCCCAGGTCGCGCAGCCGCAGCAGCGAGTCGAGCAGCCGCCGGTTGTCGCGCTGGTGCAGGCCGATGGAGGGTTCATCCAAAATATACATCACGCCGACCAGGCCTGACCCAATCTGCGAGGCCAGCCGGATGCGCTGCCCTTCGCCGCCAGAGAGTGAGGGCGCGGCCCGGTCGAGCGTGAGATAGTGCAGCCCCACGTCCAGCATGAACTTGAGTCGATCCCGAATCTCCTTGAGCAGTTCATAGGCGATCTCGAGCTGCTGGCCGGCCAGGGCCATTGTATCCTGGGCGTGACGGGACACTTGAAACGTAAAATGGGAGCCGGACTGGCCGGAGCCATTACTGCCGGCCTCGACGCTGCGCTGCTCCTCAGCGGCCCGGCTGACCTGGCTCTCGACACCCATCAGGCCGCAGACCCAGCCATAGGCTTCGGCCACGCTCATCGAGGTGACCTCCGAAATTTTCAAGTTGCCAACCGTAACCGCCCCGGCTTCCGGCCGCAGGCGATGACCCTGGCAGGTCGAGCAGGGCTGCTGGCTGAGATAGCGGCCGTAGTAGTCGCGCATACTTTGGGAGTAGGTCTCTTTATAGCGCCGCCGGGTCGCATTGACCACGCCCTCATATGGCCAGGCGCCGTGGAAATTTTCGCTCTGGTAGTTGAACTTGAGGTTAGGGTTGCCGTCCATGATCAGGGTTCTGACCTCTTCCGGCAGCTCTGTCCAGACCGTGTCCAGACTGATGTTGAACCGGTCGGCGATCTGCTGGGCGATCTGGGCCGACCAACTGCGTTTTTTGCTGACCTCGCCCCAGGGCAGGACCGCGCCATCGTTGATCGATTTGGTCGGGTCGATAAACAGTTGGGGATCGAACTCAAAGCGCACACCCAACCCGTTGCAATCGGAGCACATGCCCAGCGGCGAGTTAAAGCTGAACATGGGCGGCGTCAGTTCGGGAAAGCTCAAACCGCAGTGGGGGCAGGCGTTCTGCTCCGACAGCAGCATTTCTTCCCCATCGACCACGTCGACGATGAGCATACCCTCGCCCCAGCGCAAAGCCGTTTCGGTCGAGTCGTTCAGCCGGGTCTGGAAATCCTCATCCGGCTCGGCCGGCATCTCCAGCCGGTCAACCACCAGCTCGATATTGTGCTTTTTGTTCTTTTCAAGCTTGATCCGTTGATCCAACTCGCTGATGACGCCGTCGATGCGGGCGCGCACAAAGCCATCGGCCCGGGCCTGGGCCAGGGTGTCTTCAAAGGTGCCCTTGCGTCCTTTGGCCACCGGCGCCAGGAGCTGAAACCGGACGCCGGCCTCCAACGCGGCCACCTGCTCGGCGATCTGCTGGGCGCTCTGCTGCTTGACCACCCGGCCACAGTTATAGCAGTGGGCCGTGCCGATCCGGGCAAACAGCACCCGGAAGTAATCATAGACCTCGGTCACCGTCCCCACGGTACTGCGCGGATTTTTGCTGACCGCCTTCTGCTCGATGGCGATGGCCGGGCTAAGGCCGCCGATATAATCGACCTTGGGCTTCTCCATCTGGCCCAAAAACTGGCGGGCATAAGAGGACAGGCTCTCGACGTAACGCCGCTGCCCCTCGGCATAGAGCGTATCAAACGCCAGCGACGATTTGCCACTGCCGCTGACGCCGGTAAAGACCACCATTTTATTGCGCGGAATCTGGAGATCGATGCTTTTCAGGTTGTGTTCCTTCGCGCCCCGGACCACAATTTTATTGTTATCTGACATGATGTGTAGTCTGCCCCTACGCTCCTCGATGATGATCTAACTTGACATATTAGAACAAACATTCTACAAAGCGGGATTATAGCACAGGGCTAATTTTCAAACAAATTGACACGGCTCTCCCATTACCGGGCTGACCCGCAGGGTTAGTGACCGGCCTGAATTATATCCGAAGTTGTTGTGGAAACAGGCGGAACCGGTTGGGCAGCCCCAATATCCTCAGGGGCGTCAGATTTCGTTCAAATCCACCAGTCCGTAGCGTAGAGCAATCACCGCGGCCTGGATGCGATCAGACACGTCGAGCTTGGTCAGCACTGCACTGACATAGTTACGCACCGTTCCTTCGGCCAGAGATTGACCGACCGGCGGCTGACCGATCGGAACGCTCGACTAAACGGCCCTAGTACATCGCGGCGTAAATAAGCCCAGGGCTACCCCCTCCAACCTCCCCCCGCTAGTAGGGGGAGGCTTTAAAAGTCCCCCCGCGAGCGGGGGATCGAGGGGGGTGTAACCGGCGGCCTATTTACGCGTCCGGGTACTAGTGTTACGTCGAGCCGGTTCTTCTACGCCTCGCGGGCAGCCGCGCTGGCTCGTAAGGCGATGAAACGGGCGAAGGTCATAGTGGATGGGCTGGGTTGAAGGAAGATGTCTTAACTTCAAACCCGCGTTTCACGTTTTCGCAAAGGGCTATGGTGCGGTCAGGATCAATCCCGGCTCCTGCACTGAGGATTTTTGCAGGCGCTCGACCAGGTGTTGCGCCAGCAGCTTTTCGACCTGATCGACCCAAACTGAAGTAGCTTTTGTTTTGGTTGCTTTAAAACTTGGCTGCATGCGGGGTGATCCGACGATGGGTTTGCCGGCCAGCATGACCAGGTCCAGGTCGGCGCGGGTCAGGCTTAAGAGATGGGCAAAAGGGTCGGTGTCGATTGGGCCAGGTAATAGAACGAAATCGGCGGGGCCGCCCTCGCTGATTTGACCCTGGCCACCGGTCCGCAGTCGCAAGAGGCGAGCCGGATTGAGGGTGACCAGTTGAAAAAGATCACGCGGGGTTAATTGTCCGGTTTCGTGAGCAATGCGCAATTCCGCTAGCAAATCAAATTCGCCGCTCAGTCGAGAGTCGCTACCCAAAGCCAGCTTGCCCGCTTGAGCCAATTCAGAGACATAAGCGGTTTGGCCAAATAGAAAATTGTTCGAGCCGGGGCACCAGATCAGGCCGCCGCCTCGCTCGATGAGGGTCCGGCGTTGGGCAGCCGTCAAGCCAACCCCATGCACCAGGATAGTATTGGGTTGAAGGAGCCCCAGCCGGTCGAGCTGATCGAACTCGGCGGCGGCTTCGGCATCGACCCCTTCGGCCAGGTGAATGATCCAGGGCTGGTTTGAGTTCGTTTCCCGATAGCTGGTCCCGGCATCGTCACCCCGGAACAATGAGTGACAAAATCCATACTCCTTAACGACATGCAGCGGGTAGTTGCGGCGCAGCGGCTTATGCAGCGGGTTGTGGTGGCAAACTGTCGTCACACCGCTGAGCAGATTTTTGACCGCACCGATGAGCAGCCGGTCGGCCAGCGGCTGTTGGCGCGGAGCCGTCAGATCGGGATCACCATCAAAGCGATCTTCGATGTCCTCGATCCAGGCGCGAGAGTGGGTGTAAGTTTCGCGATATTTGAGACGCCGGAAGGTGTTGAGTTCCAGGTGATCGTGGGCGTTGATCAAGCCGGGGATCAACAAGCCACCCCCGCCGTCGATGGCGTGGTCGTTCTTTCGAAGTGGCGAGTCGATCCCAACGATGGTCTTACCCTTAATCCGCAGAGTGTGGCCGCTGGGGCCGGCGGCCGTCAGGATCGTCGCATTGGTGAAGTACAAAGGCCGGTTGAACATATAGGAGAACGGGGTGGGTGGTGTTGACAGAAGGCTCACCACTCATTATGATTTTGGGATTAACGTTTTCTGTGCGAGTTCTTAGGCCGTTTTGACGGCGCGAATGACCAAAACTACCGGCCAGTCTTGAAATCCGGCCGGGGCGTGTTCGCCGGCGCGAGGCTCCAGCACGGCATCAATGGCAAGACCGGCTTGCTGGCAGGCCTGCTGATGATCGGTATACAAATGAAGATAGTGTTCGAGCTTAAAGGTGGCGCCGTTCTCGCCGGTGAACGAACGCTCCCAGCCGGCCAGGGTAGCGAAAGGATGGAAATCGGAGTAGATGAACAGACCGCCGGGCCGTAAGAGACGGGCCGCTTCGGCGATGATCCCTTTGAGATTCGAATCGTGTCCGACCGCCAGACCGCAGGTAATCAGATCAAAGGTTTCCGCCGCGAACGGCAAGGCCAGAAATGGGCACTGCGTCAAATTGAACGCTTCGTTGGTGTCTCTGGCCTGAGCCAGCATATGGGCCGAGTAGTCCAGTCCGAAGATCTGTCGGGCCTGTCTGTCTTGCATCAATAAGAGATAACGCCCACTGCCGCAAGCCAGATCGAGACAACATTGATCGCTCAAATCATGGGGCAGCAAACTCAACATGGCCCGCTCTTCGATTTCCATCAAAGCGTTGTGTGCTTTGGCCGGATAACGTTTGGCCCACTGAGCGTAGCCGATCAGAACATCGACCTGGATGGGTTGTTTTTTATCGCGCAGCAAAGATCTTAACGTTCGCCCGATTCGAGCTAGATAAAGCATCCGCCCTATCGCCTAGAAGCCGCTTGTTTCGGGCCGCTGATAGGCAAAGAGTCTTTGCATGGCGTACAGTTCGACCGGATACTCATAAAACTTCAGATGATAGCGCCAGCCGCCCAGCGTTTTAAGCATGGTTCGGCGCAGGCCGGTCAGCTTCATGTCGGTCGTGGTGGGGTAGTAGGCGTTGATCACCCGCTCGAAATCACGAACCTTGCGGTAGATGTTGTTATCCAGCCAGGGCGTTTTGGGTTTCCGGCGCAGGGCAAACTCATCCCAGGGCGGCGAAACCCACTCGTCCAGCGTGGTCGGGAATTTGAAGCCGGCGGCCTGGGCCCGCTCGTATAGATTGCCGCTGCCGGCATCGGTGGGCACCGGGGTATAGGTGTACAAAATCAGTTCGGTGGCGGGATTGATGCGCTTGAGCTTACGGATAAAATCAAAGGTAACCTCGATGTCCTGTTCCGGCTCGGGCGGATTACCCAGCACAAAAGAATACTCCGGCACGATGCCGTAACGCTTCATCTTGGCGGCCAGTTCCAGGGTCAATTGGGTCGAGGCCTGCCCGCCCTTGTTCATGCGCTCGAGCATCTCATCGGAGCCGCTTTCGGCCCCGCAGAAGATCATCTTGAGGCCGCTGCGCTTCATCAACTGCCAGGTTGAGTCGCTAAAGCGTGACAGCTCGTCGATGCGCCCCAGCGCCCACCAGGTCATGTCGTAATCCTTGATGCGGTCGGCAAATTCGGCCACGCGCTTTTCGGAGATAAAAAAGTCCATATCGTGATATTGGGCCGCGTTGACGCCATGGCGATCTTTGAGCAGCTTGAGATGATCGGCCATCCGCTCCGGCGTTTCGGGCAGCCAGCGGCGGTTTGTCATGCTGACGATAGCGCAGAAGTTGCAGGCAAAGGGACAGCCAAAGCTCGAATTTTGGTCGATGGTGCGAGTACCGACATAGTTGTTTTGGATGTAGCGCTCGACATCGACTCGATGATAGGGCAGCAGTGGAAATTTTTCGGGCGAGATCAAGCCACGCGGCGGATTGACCTTGATCTGCCCATTGTCGCGGTAGGCCAGGCCATTGATCGAACTGAGATCCCCGCCGTTGTCCAACACCGCCAGCAGTTCCAGCAGCGTCTGCTCGCCCTGGCCAATGACGGTGTAATCGACGTAGCCGGATTCTAAAATCACGTCGGTGTGCTGGGTTGGAAAATAGCCACCCCAGATGATCGGGAGATCCGGCAACGCTGCCTTGATCTTTTTGACCAGGGCCGCCGAATGATTGAGCTGCGGTCCGGGCATCACGGTCATACCTAAAGCGGTGACCGGCTTTTCTTTTAAGATATCGAGTAGTTGCTTAGCAGGATCGGCCAGCAGGTTGCCATCAATAATTTCATAGTCATATTTATCTTCCAGCGCCGCGCCGACGGCCAGGAGCGAAATCGGCAGTGGCGCTTTGCCGGGATGGGTACTAACAGGATTGTAGAGAATGAGCATCGACGTGCCTCCAGGCTACGAAGCCTTCATCTTCTTTCGAATATGATAATATAATGATCGCCCCAGCCTGTGGTGAGCCGAGCCGTGGCTTTTTCGAACTGATCGAGCCGGACAAAGAAGTTGGGCCGGCGGTTAACAAAATGATCCAGATAGCTGGGGGGCAGCCATAGCCCCAGGCTTTCCACGCCGCAGTATCGAAACCAGGGCGCAAAATCAGCCCGCAAACGCCGGGTCGATGGATACCAAACGGGAATCACGGTCTCACCGATGCGGGCCGA
>Ga0302046_10004960_pt1 | contig 11775 bp, 13 predicted proteins | sample RVTome_11_FD_200261 | JGI IMG/M metagenome (GOLD analysis project Ga0302046, IMG submission 200261) | Soil microbial communities from uranium-contaminated site in the Upper Colorado River Basin, Wyoming, United States - RVT147D111 (version 2) ... | reverse complement strand
GGGACAGGTCCTGCGGACCTGCACCAGCATCAGTTCTTCGTCGCGGGGACAGGTCCTGCGGACCTGCACCAGCATCAGTTCTTCGTCGCGGGGACAGGTCCTGCGGACCTGCACCAGCATCAGTTCTTCGTCGCGGGGACAGGTCTCGCGGACCTGCACCAGCATCAGTTCTTCGTCGCGGGGACAGGTCTCGCGGACCTGCACCCCGCTGGAGTTTCTTGCGCGCGGTAAAATCGTGACGATGAGCACCGCTCCGGCGCCCCCGCCCAAGGCCATGGAGCGAATTCGTCGCGCGCTCGTGGGCGGGCATCCCCTTCTCTACGTCCAATCGTGGGAAGAAACCCGCGTCGAGCGGCTGGCGCAGCACTTTGCGAAGACGTTCTACGGCGAGCCCGTGTCGTACGGAGCGTGGTCGGTGGTGGACGGGCTCACCGTGGACGGACAGGCGGTCGCCGGCACGCATGATCCGCTCGCCGCGCTCGAAGCGATTCTCGCCATGGAGGGGAAGGGCTTCTACCTGATGAAGGATTTCGCCGGCGCCGCTGACGGTCGGCCCGAGATCGTCCGGCGGCTGCGCGACGTCTACCGGGGCTTGAAGGACAAGGGGCGGCACGTCCTGCTCGTCTCGCCCCGGCTCGTCATTCCCGAGGACGCCAAGAAAGAGGTTTACGTCGTCGAGTACGAGCTGCCCGACGAGATCGAGATCGCGCGAATGCTCGAGGCGAACCTGAACCGGTGGCTCGGTCCGAACGGCATCAGCGACGCGGATTTGAAGCGCCTCGCGCTCGCCCTGCGCGGGTTGACCGCCGACGAGATCGGGCACGTTCTCTCCAAGACGTTCGCGCAGCGCCGCGCGTTCGACGAGGAAGCGTTCCGCGAGGTCCTCGCCGAGAAGGAGCAGATGTCGCGCAAGGAGGGGGTTCTGGAGTTCGTCCCTCCCCGCGTCTCGCTCGACGACGTCGGCGGTTACGCGGTGCTGAAGGGATGGCTCGAGAAGAGGCAGAAGCTCTTCTCGCGGGAAGCGCTCGACGCCGGCATTCCGATTCCGCGCGGAATCCTCCTCATGGGAATCTCCGGTTGCGGGAAGAGCCTCTGCGTGAAGACGATCTCGACCGAGTGGAACCTCCCGCTCTTCCGCCTGGACATGAACGCGATCTTCGGCACGGACAACCCGGAAGCGACCTTCCTCAAGGCCCTGCGGTCGGTCGAAGCGGTTTCTCCCGCCGTCCTCTGGATCGACGAGATCGAGATGGGAGTCGGCGGATACCGCGAGGGGCAGGACGCCTCGATGTCGCGCATCTTCTCGGGGTTCCTGACGTGGATGCAGGAGAAGAGCGCTCTCGTCTTCGTGGCGGCGACCGCCAATCGGATCCAGCTGCTGCCTGCGGAGATCATCCGCAAAGGCCGCTTCGACCAGGTCTTCTTCGTGGACCTGCCGAGCGAGGAGGAGCGCAAGCAGATCTTCCAGATCCATCTGACGAAGAACCGCTGCGACGCTTCGCGGCTCGACCTCGTCTTTCTCTCGAAGGCGACCACCGGCTGGAACGGCGCGGAGATCGAGCAGGTCGTCGTGGCCGCCGTCGTGGACGCCTACGCCGAGAAGCGCGACGTCAGCGAAGACGACCTGTATCGCATGATCTCGGCGACCGTTCCGCTGTCGGTGACGATGGAAGAGCAGATCAAAGCGATCCGGAGCTGGGCGCACGAGCGCGCCCTGAACGCGAGCCGTTAGCGAATCCGTCTTTTGTCATGACCCACTGCGTGGGTCAGTTCCTGGAGGGATCCATCTCCCGCCGCCGATACGCTGACAAGAAGCGAATTCGGCCTTCCCATTCCCGCATCCGCCCCGTCAGCGTTTCGAGCCGCGCGGGAACCGAGTCGGTCTCGAGCAATGCCTGGAGCTCCGCCGGCTCGTAGCGCAGGCGCACGGCGATCTCGGATCCCAGGTGCTCGGGAGAGAGCGGGAGATCGGGCAGAGGCGGAAGAGACATCGCGGCGGCGAGACCCCCGAACAGCGTCACGGCTTCTTCACACGCCCGCCTTGACTCGCTTTCGTTCCGAAACGGAACGGAGTCGATTTCCTCGACCCTCGCCACGCGATACGGCGCGGGCGGCGACTCGTCGATGACTCGGTACCGGAACTCGGCCTCCAGAACGATGTCGTATCGGCCGTCGGGCAGCATCTCGGACTCGACGATCCGGCCGGCGCCTCCGACCGGGAAGATCGCCGGGACCGAGCCGGCGCGCTCCCATCCCGGCTTCATCATGGCCATCCCGATCGTGCGGTCTCCGGCGAGCGCGTCGGCGACCATCGCGCGATACCTCGGCTCGAAGATGTGCAGCGGGAGGAGCGTCCCCGGAAGGAGCACGACGCCGGGAAGGGGAAAGAGCGGGATCCGGCGCCGATTCACCGCGCCGCCTTCCGGCTGCCGCCGGTCAGCTCCAGGACGTACTCGACGGTCTGGCGGATCTGCTCGTCCGTGAGCTTCTGCTCGAAGGAAGGCATGGGATCCCTTCCGCGCCGAATCTGTTTTTCGATCGACTCCGCGGTCCCCTCGGAACGCCACACCCCATCGATCAGGTTCGCATAGGGGAACCGTCCCGCCACGACCGTCTCGCCGTCGCCGTTGACGTTGTGGCAGCGCGCGCACTTGCGCTCGAAGATGACGCGGCCCGCCGCGACGTCGCCGCCGCGTCCATCGGCCTCGGGCAGAGCCTGATCGCTGCAGCCGACGGCGAGCGCGGAGAGGCCCAGAAAAAGGCAAACACAACTGCTCCGGAGCACCGAAAGAGTCTAGCCTTAGGAAAAAGAGCCGGTCCTCGCGTTCAGCTATTCCTGAGTTGTTGACAGGCGTGTCATCCGTCACTACCGTCCCAGGCTCACCATGGCTGATCCGAAGGATAGGCTCCCCGAAAACGTCTCCGGACGGTACTACGTGGACTCCCAGTGCATCGACTGTGACGTGTGCCGGGTAACCGCGCCCGCCAACTTCCAGCGCGACGCGGAACGGGGCTACTCCTACGTTTTCCTCCAGCCGGCCAACCCGCAGGAGGAGACGCTGTGTCAGGAGGCGATGGACTCGTGCCCGGTGGAGGCGATCGGGGACAACGGATGAGGACCGAGAACTAACTCTCCTTCACCGCCAAAACCCTCTTGAAGTAGTCGATCGTCCTCTCGAGCCCTTCCTCCAATCCCACCTTCGGCTCCCATCCGAGCTTCGCTCGCGCTTTCGTGATGTCCGGCTGCCGGACCTTGGGATCGTCGACCGGCAGAGGTCGGAACACGATCTCGCTCGAGGTATCCGTCAGCCTCCGGATCGTACGCGCGAACTCGAGCACGGAGAGCTCCGCCGGATTGCCGAGGTTCACGGGCTCGGCTTCGTCGGAGAGCAGGAGACGGTAGATACCGTCGACCAGGTCGGACACGTAGCAGAACGAACGGGTCTGCGACCCGTCGCCGAAGACCGTCATCGGCTCGCCGGCGAGCGCCTGGCCGATGAGCGCCGGAACGACCCGTCCGTCGCGCAGCCGCATCCTCTCTCCGTAGGTGTTGAAGATCCGCACGATCCGTGTCGGGACGCCGTGCGCCCGGCGGTAGGCCATCGTCATCGCCTCGGCAAAGCGTTTCGCCTCGTCGTACACGCCTCGGGGTCCGATCGGGTTGACGTTTCCCCAGTAAGTCTCGGGCTGGGGATGCACCTGCGGGTCGCCGTAGACCTCCGACGTCGAGGCGAGGAGAAAACGCGCGCCTTTCGCGAGCGCGAGCCCGAGAGCGTTGTGCGTTCCGAGCGAACCGACCTTGAGCGTCTGGATCGGAAGCTCGAGATAGTCGATGGGAGAAGCGGGGGACGCGAAGTGGAGCACGGCATCGATGTCGCCTTCGAGCGAGATGTACTTCGTGACGTTGTGCTCGATCAAGTGGAACCGCCGATCGGCCTCGAGGTGGGTGATATTGCGAGGGTTGCCGGTGACGAAGTTGTCCATCGCGATCACCTCGTGCCCTTCGGACAGAAGGCGGTCGCAGAGGTGACTTCCGAGAAAACCGGCACCGCCGGTCACGAGCATCCTCATGGAGCCGTTCCCCGTCTCGCTACGATCGTCCGACCCCAGTGTATTTCCATCCGGCGGCCTTCAGTTCTCTCGGCTCGTACACGTTCCGCAGGTCGACGACCGTCTTCGAGTTCATGAGGCGTGCGAGCTTTCCGAAGTCGAGCGCGCGAAACTCGTTCCACTCGGTGGCAAGCACGAGGACGTCGGCTCCGCGCGCACAATCGTAAACGTCGCTCGCGTAGTGGAGCTGCGGAAAAACCGAGCGGGTGTTCTCCATCGCGGCGGGATCGAACGCGCGCACGGATGCGCCGGCCGCCAGCAGGTCGGAGATCACGGAGAGTGCCGGCGACTCGCGGATATCGTCGGTCTCCGGCTTGAACGAGAGTCCGAGGACGGCGACGATTCGCCCCTCGAGCGGACCGCCGGCGGCCGAGATCTTCGCGATCATTCGCTTCTTGGTCTCCGAGTTGACGCAGACCGCCGCCTCGATGATCCGGAAACGCTCGCCGTGCTGGCGCGCGAGGTCGATCGCCGCGGAAGTGTCCTTCGGGAAGCACGATCCACCGAACCCCGGTCCGGCGAGGAGAAACCGCGAGCCGATCCGACGATCGAGACCCATTCCGCGAGACACGTCATGGACGTCGGCGCCCATGACCTCACACAGACGGGCGATCTCGTTGATGAAGGAGATTTTGACCGCGAGGAACCCGTTCGAGGCATACTTGATCAGCTCCGCCGATGCGACGTCGGTGATGACGAAAGGCGTCTCTGCGAGAAAGAGCGGACTGTAGATCTCCTTCATGACTTCGATCGCGCGTGCGTCCGAGGCGCCGATGACGATCCGGTCCGGGCGCAGGAAGTCGGAGATCGCCGAGCCCTCGCGGAGAAACTCGGGATTCGAAACGACGGAGAACTGCCGGTGACCGTCGTTCGACCTCAGGATCTGCTCGATCATCCGGCCCGTACCGGTCGGGACGGTGGACTTGGTCACCACGACCTTGTAGTCGTTCATGTGCTCCGCGATCGCCTCCGCGACCTGCCGGACGAACGTCAGGTCGGGGGAGCCGTCGGGGTTGGGCGGGGTTCCCACCGCGATGAAGATCGCCAGCGCGCGCTCGATTCCCGACTTGATGTCAGTCGTGAAGCGCAGTCGCCCAGCCCGCTCGTTCTTCGCGACGATCTCTTCGAGCCCCGGCTCGTATATCGGAATGCGGCCCGCCTGCAGCGCTGCGATCTTCGCCTCGTCCTTGTCGACGCAGACGACGTTCATGCCGAAATCCGCGAGACAGGCACCGGTGACGAGCCCCACGTAGCCCGTCCCCACGACGCAGATGTTCATCGACTCGTCCGTCCTTTCCCGGTCGGCGAAGAGGGCCCCGGCGTCAAGCGGCGCGGCCCCGGCTCATTCGAAACCAGTCCACAGTGCGGCGCAGCCCATCGGCGAGAGAAACGCGCGCCCGGAATCCGAGCAGCCGCTCGGCCTTCTCGACGGAAGCATACGTGACCGGCACGTCGCCGGGCTGCGGGGGTTGACGGTCGAGGCGCGCCTCCCGGCCAGTCGCCCGCTCGATCGCGGCGACGAGCTCTGAGAGCGTGACGGGATGCGCTCCTCCGAGGTTCACGATCTCGAACCCGGCGGGCGGGGACCCCCGCTCGAGCGCCGCTTCGACCCCGTCGGCGATGTCCTCGATGTACGTGTAATCGCGGCGCGAGCTCCCGTCTCCGTAGAACGGAATCGGATCTCCCGCCTCGATCGAGCGGATGAAGCGCGCGATCGCCATCTCCGGACGCTGGCGAGGCCCGTACACGGTGAAGAAGCGAAGGCACCACGCCGGCAGGCCGTGGAGGTGGTGTCCGGTGAAGACGTGGAGCTCTCCCGCGCGCTTCGTCGTCGCATACGGCGAGATCGGCCGCTCGATCGGATCGTCTTCGGCGAAAGGGAGCTTGGAGTTGATCCCGTAGACCGACGACGAGGAGGCGAAGACGAAGAGCGGGCGCCCGTGCGCCGCGGCGGCCTCCAGGATGTGGAGGGTTCCGACGCAGTTGACCTCCTCGTAGAGGACGGGTTGCGCGAGGGAGGGCCGCACGCCGGCGCGCGCGGCGAAGTGCAGGACGGCATCGAACTCTTCTTCCGCGAAGGTCTTCGCGACGAGGTCGCGGTCGCGTATGTCGCCTTCGACGAGACGAAAGCGGGGCTGCCCGGCAAACGGCGCGACGTTGGCGCGTTTGACGGCCGGATCGTAGAAGTCGTTGAAGTCGTCGAGCACGACGACGCGGTCTCCGCGCGCCAGCCGCCGCGAGGCGAGGTGAGAGCCGATGAAACCCGCTCCCCCCGTGACGAGGAGATTCAAGGTCGCGGTTGAGGCGTGGGGGTCGGCGCGGGAGAGCCCGGGGTGTCGAGCGGCGGTGCATCGGGCTCCGCGGAGCTCTGCGCCAGCTCCTTCTGCGCGTCCTCGTATCGCTTCTTGATGCCGGACTTCTGCCGGTTCTGGATGAGCCACTTCAGCAACGCCGATCGGTCGATCCCCACGACGAGGTCGTTGGCCGCGTCGAAGATTGCCGGATCGTTGATCAGCTTCCCGACGGTCCCCTGTCCTTCGTCGAGCTTGCGGGCGATCGAATCGAGGCGCCGGGAGAGGTTGCGGAGATTGCCGCTGAACTCGTTGGAGAACTTTTCGTCGTGGAGCAACGTCGCAAGGGCGCCCTGCCCCGAGTTGAGGCTCTTCGTGGCGGCCGCGAGGGAAGTCGCCGTGTCGGAGAGCCGGTCGACGAGGTCGTAAACCTTCTTCTTGCCCTCGGGATCGGAGAGCAGAGCCGGGAGGATCCCTGTTCCTGCCGCCATGTCTCTCTCGATTTTCGCGAACACGTTGCGAAGCGAGTTGACCGCTGCCGTGAGCGATGCGCCCGTCTGCTCGCCGTAGCGGCGGTCCGCGAGGAGCTTGCCGGCGAGGCTCTCGCCCCGGTTGACCTTCCCGAGAACGTCGGAGAGGCTCGCGAGGGTCGAGTTCAGGTTCTCTCCGACCCCTCCTTTTTCCATGCCCTGGAGGATGGCCTTCAACGAGCGCGCGATCCCGCCGAGGTCGGTCAGGAGGTCGCCGCCGCCCGCAAGAAAGTCCTCCAGGCCCGCGCCCTTCGCCGCTTTGATCTCGCCGCCGGGCTCGACGATCGGCTTGGCCGGAGTGCCGCCGGCGAGCTCGATGTACTTGTCGCCGAGAAGGCCGATCGTCTTGATCGAAGCGGTCGTATCGGTTCGAAGGCGGGTGCGAACCTTCCGATCGACCTCGTAGACGACGCGCACGTCCTGATTCGCGGGGTCGGGCGAGAGGTTGACTTCCAGGACGTTGCCGACCGTCACGCCGTTCAGGCGGACCGGGTTTCCGGAAACGAGTCCGGACGCAGATTTGAACTGCGTCTGGTAGGGAAGCTTGGCCGTGAAGAGGTGGGCGCGCTTCCCGACCATGAGGACGCCGAGCATCAGAAAGACGAGCGCGATCAGGACGACGAGGCCGACGCGAAACCGCCGGCCGACGGTTGACTCGATCGCCATCAGGTCCCTCCACCGGCGGGCGCGGCGTAAAGGCCGGTCCCGCACGGAAAGCCCATCGAACGAAAGTACTCCTGAAGGACGGGGTGGCCGCCGCGCGCCGCCTCGTCGAAGGTCCCGACGAACTGGAACCTTCCCTGGTGGAGAAAAGCGACGCGGTCGGCGATCGTCCGGGCGGCAACGATGTCGTGCGTGACTGCAATGGAAGTGATCTGGAGACGGGCGTTCAGGTCCGCGATGAGCTGCGCGATCTTCTCCGAGGTCAGCGGATCGAGCCCGGTCGTCGGCTCGTCGTACATGATGATCTCGGGCTCGAGCGCGATCGAGCGTGCGAGGGCGATGCGCTTGCGCATTCCTCCCGACAGCTCCGAGGGCATCTTGCGCTGCGTGCCGGGCAGTCCGACCATCGTGAGCTTCTCCGAGACGAGATCGGCGATCTCCTGCGGCGACTTCTTCGTATGCTCCCGAAGCGGGAACCCGACGTTCTGCTCCACGTTCATCGAGTCGAAGAGCGCTCCACCCTGGAAGAGCATCGCGACCCGACGCCTGACCGGGGAGAGCTGTTCCTCGGTCAGTCCGACGACGGACTCGCCGAAGACCCTCACATCGCCCCTGTCCGGCTGCTCGAGGCCGTTGATGTGCCGGATCGTGACGCTCTTCCCCGTCCCGGACGGCCCGAGGACGCAGAGCACCTCGCCCTTTCGGATCTTGAGACTCACCCCCGCGAGCACGTCGCGCCGCGTGTATGACTTCCAGACGTTGTCGAACTCGACGATGGTTTCGCCCTGCGCGAGCGGCGCGGGCCCGGTCTCCTTGGAGAGCTTGAGCTCGGCTTTCATAGCGCGAGGAAGAGCTTCGTCAGGAAGAAGTCCGAGACGAGGATGGAGATCGAGGCGAAGACGACTGTACGCGTGGTCGCCTGGCCGACGGACGTGGCGCCGCCCGAGACCTGGAGTCCGTTGTAGCAGCCGATGATCGCTATGAGGAGGCCGAAGAAGAAAGTCTTCGCGATGCCGCTCGTGATGTCCTGGATCGCCAGGTGGTTCCAGATGCTGTTCAAGTAGTCGGGCGGCGTCATCCTCAGCTCGACGACTGCGATGAACAGTCCGCCGAAGATGCCGAGCACGTCGGCGAGCGCCGTCAGGATCGGCAGCATGATGACGACCGCGAGAACGCGCGGCAGTACGAGGCGGCGAACCGGCGAGACTGCCATGGAACGGAGGGCGTCGACCTGCTCCGTGACGGTCATCGAGCCGAGCTCCGCCGTGATCCCGGAGCCGACCCGGCCTCCGACCATGAGCGCCGTCAGGACGGGCCCGAGCTCGCGCACGAGCGAGACCGCGACCACCTGCCCGATGAACATTTTTCCGCCGAACGCCGCGAGCGCATAGGCCGTCTGGAGAGCGAGCACCATGCCGGTGAAGAGGGCCGTGATTCCGGTGATCGAGACCGACTTGACTCCGAGGTCGTCCATCTGGGCGATGACTTCAGAGCCGTAAAACGGGCGTGTGATGGCCGCATGCGCGGTCTGGGCGAGGAGCGTTCCGAGACCCCCGAGGTATTCGAGGATCCCCGCGCCCTTCTTGCCGAAGCGGTCGACGAACTTCAGCCACCGGATGTTCCGGTAGAAGATCGTCGTCGCCGTCTGCTGGTTCGTTGGGGGCATGGGGATTCACGCGATTCTAATCGGACAGCGCCACCGCTGTAAAACTCGATGACGGCACGACTTGCGCGTGGGCGCCGGTCGTTACAATCCCGGGTCCATGCGGGCCGTCCGTTCCGCGATCGTCTGGCCGGTGATCGTCCTCGCCACCGTGGCCTTCGGCGTTCCCGCCATCTTCGCCGCCCTGCTGCCCCCTCGCGGGGACTGGTTCCTCCGATTCGCTCGCGGCTGGGCACGGACGCTGCTCGCCGTGGCGGGTGTCTCGGTCCGCGTGCTGCACCCCGAAAGGTTGGACCGCCGGCGCAGTTTCGTGATCGTCGCCAACCACGAGAGCTTTTGCGACATCCTCGTGCTCCTCGCCAACCTTCCCATGCAGGTGCGCTTCCTCGCCAAGAGGAGCGTCTTCCGGGTGCCCGTCCTCGGCTGGTCGATCGCGGCCGCCGGATTCGTCCCGGTCGATCGGGAGGACCGGTCGCGCGGCACGGAGACCGTCGACGCCGCCCTGCGGCGCCTCTCGGGCGGCCGGTCTGTCGTCATCTTCCCGGAGGAGACCCGCACTCGCAACGGCGCCCTCCTGCCCTTCAAGCGCGGCGCCGCCCACCTCGCGCTCCGGTCGGGCCTCCCCATCCTGCCGGTCGCGCTCGCCGGAACCTTCCGCGTGCTGAAACGCGGTTCGCTCTTGATCACGCCGGGACCGGTCGTGATGTCCGCGGGGAATCCGATCGAGGTGTCGGGACGGACGCTGCGCGATCGCGAAGCCGTCACCCGCGCCGCGCGCGAGGAGGTGCAAGCGCTGCGGGACGAAGCGCAACGCTCGGTCGCGTGATACAAGAGAAGCTGATGTCGACAACCGCCGATCTGACAGAGGAAAAGGTGATGGAGGTCCTGAGGAGCGTTCGCTTCCCCGGCCTCTCGCGCGACATCGTCTCTTTCGGCTTCGTGAAGGACCTTGCGGTCGGCGGCGGAAACGTCTCCTTCCGCCTGGAGGTCCAGACCTCCTCTCCCCGAGCCGCCGAGGAGATCCAGCGGGACGCGACCGAGAAGCTTCGATCACTGCCGGGGGTGAACGCGGTGACGATCCGGCTCGACGTGCGCGAGCCCGCCCCGGCGCCTCCGCGCGGCGCCGCCGGCGTTCCTCCCGTGGACGCGTCTCTCCTCCCGGAGGTGCGGTTCAAGATCGCCGTGGCATCGGGGAAGGGCGGCGTGGGAAAGTCCACCGTCGCCGCCAACCTCGCGCTCGCGCTTTCCCGGCTCGGATCGCGAGTCGGCCTGATGGACTCGGACATCTATGGTCCGTCGCAGCAGATGATGATGGGCATCGACGAGAAACCCTTCATCAACGAGGCGAACCAGATCGTCCCGGTCGAGAGGTTCGGCGTCCGCGTGATGTCTCTCGGGTTCCTGATGGACGTCGACCAGCCCGTGATCTGGCGCGGGCCGATGGTCATGAAAGCGGTCGAGCAATTCTTGGGCGACGTCGCTTGGGGCAAGCTCGACTTCCTCATCGTCGACATGCCGCCCGGCACCGGGGATGCGCAGCTCACTCTGACGCAGAAAATCCAGCTCTCCGGCGCGGTGATCGTGACGACGCCTCAGGACGTGGCGTTGATCGACGCCCGCAAGGGGCTCGCGATGTTCCAGAAGGTGAACGTCCCGGTTCTCGGCATCATCGAGAACATGTCCTTCTACGTGTGCGGCAAGTGCGGCCATCGCGAGGAGATCTTCAAGCACGGCGGCGGAGAGCGGACCGCGAAGAAGCTGAACGTTCCCTTCCTGGGCGAGATCCCGATCGATCCGAAGGTCGCGATCGGAGGTGACTCCGGAGTGCCGATCGTCGCAGCGGAGCCGAAGTCTCGGGTGACCGAGGCCTTTCTCGAGGTCGCGGAGGCGATCCACAAGCAGCTGCTCCGCGAGTAGCTTTCCGGAGGTGCCTGCCCGAATCGAAGTCACCCCCATGGACATCACGAACGCGCCGGTCGACGCGATCGTGAACGCCGCCAACGAGAGCCTGCAGCTCGGCGCCGGCGTGGCCGGCGCGATCCGAAGGCGCGGCGGGAGCGCAATCCAGGAGGAGTGCGACCGGATCGGATACTGCCCGGTCGGTCAGGCGGTCGTGACCGGCGGGGGCAACCTTCCGGCGCACTGGGTGATCCACGCGGTCGGCCCCGTGTGGCGCGGCGGGAACGCCGGGGAGGACGCCCTCCTGGCTTCGGCGGTCCGGGCGGCGCTGGCGCGCGCCGAGGAGGTGGGCGCGAAGTCCGTCGCGCTTCCCGCGATCTCGACCGGCGTCTTCGGCTATCCCGTCGAGCGGGCGGCCTGGATTTCGATCGCAGCGGCGCGGACGTTCGCCGGCGAGGCGAAGGTCGTCGAGAAGATCGTCTTCTGTCTCTTCGACGAACGAACGTTCGAGATCTTTCGGAGCGAGCTGGAAAGATAGCTCTCGACGATGGAGGCCAATGACCGGCTCATGCGCGCTCCCAACCTCGGCAGGTACCTCGGCGAGGCGCAGCAGGCCCTC
>Ga0302046_10004959_pt1 | contig 11776 bp, 7 predicted proteins | sample RVTome_11_FD_200261 | JGI IMG/M metagenome (GOLD analysis project Ga0302046, IMG submission 200261) | Soil microbial communities from uranium-contaminated site in the Upper Colorado River Basin, Wyoming, United States - RVT147D111 (version 2) ... | reverse complement strand
GGTCCGCGCCGATTCAGCCGGTCCACGCGGCGACCGGATCCACTCGACCCCTACGACGCCTCGATGCTGCGCTGGCTGACTCGCACCCTGTCCTCCTCGGTCGGCAGGAAGATCGTCCTGGGATTCACGGGGCTCCTCCTCGTCGGCTTCCTGCTCGAGCACCTGCACGGGAACCTGAAGCTGTACGAGGACGCCGACGGTGAGGCGTTCAACGGCTACGTCGAGTTCTTGCACGGCTTCGGCCCGCTCCTGACCGTCGCCGAGCTGGGCCTGGGGGCGTTGTTCCTGTGCCACATCGTCATCGCACTGCGACTGGCACTCGAGAATCGCGAGGCGCGCAAGCACGGCTACGCCCATCGCGGCAACCGAGGCGCGCAGACACCGGGCTCCGTATCCATGCACGTGACCGGTGCTCTGATCCTGGCCTACCTGATCAAGCACCTGATCGACTTCCGGTTCGCCGGCGGCTTCTTCGAGGATCCCGCCGCGCGCGTGAAGGAGACTCTCTCCCATCCCGCGACGGCGCTCGTCTACCTGGCCGCAGCCCTGGTCGTCGGCCTGCACCTCTCCCACGGGTTCCAGAGCGCCTTCCAATCCATCGGAATCAGTCACCCGAAGCTGCGGCGACCGCTGGAAGTGCTCGGTTACGGGTTGGTCGCGCTGTTCACGATCGGGTTCGCCTCCTTCCCCGTTCGCTACCTGCTCTTCGGAGGCGAGTGATGACCGACATGCTCGACGCGAAGGCGCCAGGAGGGCCGATCGAGACCCGCTGGGACCGCCACCGGTTCGACCTGAAGCTCGTCAACCCCGCGAACAAGCGCAAGTTCCATGTGCTCGTCGTCGGGACAGGACTGGCGGGCGCCTCCGCCGCCTCCACGCTGGCCGAGCTGGGCTACGCCGTGACCGTGTTCTGCATCCAGGACTCACCGCGTCGCGCGCATTCCATCGCGGCGCAGGGTGGGATCAACGCGGCGAAGAACTACCCCAACGACGGAGACAGCGTCTACCGCCTGTTCTACGACACGGTGAAGGGTGGCGACTTCCGCTCGCGCGAGTCGAACGTCTATCGCCTGGCCCAGGTCTCGAACCACATCATCGACCAGTGCGCGGCTCAGGGAGTCCCCTTCGCTCGCGAGTACGGCGGAGTCCTCGCCAATCGGTCCTTCGGCGGCGCTCAGGTCAGTCGCACGTTCTACGCGCGCGGACAGACCGGCCAGCAGCTCCTGCTCGGTGCCTACAGCGCCATGATGCGCCAGGTAGGCGCGGGTCGAGTGAAGCTCCACGCGCGACGCGAGATGCTCGATGTCGTGCTCGTCGACGGGGTCGCGCGCGGAGTCGTGTGCCGCAACCTCACGACCGGGGCGTGCGAGCGGTATGCGGGAGACGCGGTCGTGCTGTGCACGGGCGGGTACGGCAACGTGTTCTACCTCTCGACGAACGCCAAGGCCTGCAACGTCACGGCCGCCTGGCGCGCCCACAAGCGGGGCGCCTTCTTCGCGAACCCGTGCTACACGCAGATCCACCCGACCTGCATCCCCGTCTCGGGCGCGTACCAGTCGAAGCTCACGCTGATGAGCGAGAGCCTGCGCAACGACGGTCGCGTGTGGGTACCGAAGAGGAAGAACGATTCACGCAGGCCGGCCGACATCCCGGACGAGGAGCGCGATTACTACCTCGAGCGACGCTATCCGTCCTTCGGGAACCTCGTTCCGCGCGACGTCGCGTCGCGGGCTGCGAAGGAGCGTTGCGACGCGGGCTTTGGCGTTGGCGCGACCGGACTCGCCGTCTACCTCGACTTCCGCGATGCCATCCGCCGCGACGGCGAGGGCACGATCCGCGGGAAGTACGGCAACCTCTTCCAGATGTACGAGAAGATCACCGCCGAGGATCCCTACCGCGAGCCCATGCGGATCTTCCCGGCGGTCCACTACACGATGGGCGGCCTGTGGGTCGACTACAACCTGGAGAGCACCGTCCCTGGGCTGTTCGTCCTGGGCGAGGCCAACTTCTCCGATCACGGGGCCAATCGCCTTGGTGCGAGCGCGCTCATGCAGGGCCTGGCCGACGGCTACTTCGTCCTCCCCTACACGATCGGCCAGCACTTCGCCGGACGATCGCTCCCGAAGGTGGCGACGGACGACGCCGACTTCGCCGCCGCCGAGAAGTCTGCGCTCGAACGAACCGATCGCATCCTCGCGGTTCGAGGCCGGCGTTCCGTCGAGAGCTTCCACCGGGCCCTCGGAAGGGTGATGTGGGACGACTGCGGGATGGCGCGAAGCGCCGGCGGTCTCGAGCACGCCATCGAGCGGATCCAGGAGCTCCGCGCCGAGTTCTGGGAGAACGTCCGCATCACGGGCGACGCGGACGCGCTCAACCAGGATCTCGAGCATGCTGGACGAGTGGCGGACTTCCTCGAGTTCGCAGAGCTCTTGGCCGTCGACGCCCTCCACCGGTCGGAGTCCTGCGGCGGACACTTCCGCGAGGAGAGCCAGACCGAGGAAGGCGAGGCCCGCCGCAGGGACGACGAGTTCAGTTACGTCGGTGCCTGGGAGTTCCGCGGTGTCGGCGAAGCCTCGACGCTTCACAAGGAGCCGCTCTCGTTCGAGTACGTGAAGCCGACGCAGAGGAGCTACAAATGAGCGCCGGGACCACCGACTCCAGCATGCGTGTCACGCTCAAGGTCTGGCGTCAGGCCGGACCGGATGCGCCCGGCAGGATGGTGACCTACCACCTTGCGGACGTCTCCCCGGACATGTCGTTCCTCGAGATGCTCGACGTCCTCAACGAGCGGCTCGTCGAGGAGGGCCAGGAGCCGGTCGCCTTCGACCACGACTGCCGCGAGGGGATCTGCGGCGCCTGCTCGCTGGTGATCGACGGCCAGGCGCACGGACCCGAGGACCAGACGACGGTCTGCCAGCTCCACATGCGCCACTATCACGACGGAGCGACGATTCAGGTCGAGCCCTGGCGCGCGAACGCCTTTCCGATCGTCCGCGATCTGATCTGCGATCGCAGCGCCTTCGACCGGATCATCGCGGCGGGCGGGTTCGTGTCGACCCACGCTGGTGCCGCGCCCGACGCCAACGCGATGCCGATCGCGAAGGACACGGCCGAACTCGCCATGGACGCAGCGGCCTGCATCGGCTGCGGGGCCTGCGTCGCCGCTTGCCCGAACGCGGCGGCGATGCTCTTCACGGCCGCCAAGGTCTCGCATCTGGCCCTGCTCCCGCAGGGCCAGGCGGAGCGCCATCGTCGCGTGGTCGCCATGGTCGAGGCCATGGACGCGGAGGGCTTCGGCAATTGCACGAACCATTACGAGTGCATGGCCGCCTGCCCGAAGGGCATCCACGTCGACCACATCGCGCGGATGAACCGCGAGTACCTGGGGGCTTCGCTCCTTTCTCGCGACCTTGGCTGACGCGCCCCGGCCCTTCTCTGTGTCCGAGCGGTCCCGCTACGTCGGCGGAACACCATCGAGCGCCTGAGCGAGATCGGCTCCGCTCTACCACGCCCGGACCTGCTCGAGTCCAGAGAAGTGGCCCCGGAATCGAGCCACGGGGGCGTTTCCGCGGCGCCGGCCGTCGCTAGGATGGTTCCGCGTTCAGGCGCGAGGGAGCTGGTATGGCCTTTGCGCCACCGCCCCTGGAGCCGCTCCATTCCGGGTCCGGTTCCCGTCCGCACTTCAAGAAAAACGAGACAGCACCCATGAAGAAACTCGTTCTGGCCGCGACCTTCGTCGCTGCCGGCCTCCTCGGCCAAGACGTCACCTTCGCCCACGGTGGCAACTATCGCGGTCCTGGCGACACCGTGCCGCCCGGTGGCGGCGGCAGCGGCGGCGGCGGCGCCGGCCCAGCGCCCGGCCCCTCGGGTCCCTCGACCCCCGGCGGCACCGGTCCCTCGAGCCCGACTCCGCTCGCTCCGGGATCCCCGGCCGGCTCCACGGCCAGCAGCCCGACCTCGGGCAGCCCCGGCAACTCCGGTCCCGACCTCACCCTGTGGTCCTACTGGTGGGAGTTCAACAAGGAGCCCTACCTGAACCTGAAGTCGATGGTCTGGGGTGGCGGCGCCGAGTCCGGTACCGACGGCTTCTTCCTCGGTCGCGGCGAGCAGGCGAAGGAGAAGGACAGCCTTCGTCCGACCCCGCAACAGATCCGCGACAAGGTCGTGCCCGCGCTCCTCAAGGCCCTCGAGACCGAGACGAACAACGACATCGTCACCGGCGCCATGATCGCGCTCGCCAAGATCGGCGACGTGAAGTCGGAGGCCGGCGAGTCGGCCTTCGAGCAAGTCATCGCGCGCTTCCTCTCGGACAAGGTCCAGGAGATCAGCGAGACGGCCGCCGTCTCCCTCGGCATCCTCGCCAACCCCAAGTCGATCAAGACCCTCAACGACCTGCTGCAGGACAACGCGGATGGCCGCGGGGCCGTCGGCTCCGGTGAGGTCCCCTACCGCACTCGCTCCTTCGCCGCCTACGGCCTCGGCCTCATCGGCGCGAGCAAGGACGCCAAGCCCGAAGACCGCAGGAAGATCGTCCAACACTTGGCGCAGGCGATCAGCTCGGACCAAACCTCGTCCCGCGACCTCAAGGTGGCGTGCATCATCGCGATGGGCCTCTGCCCCATCGAGCAGATGAACGCTCCGATGACCGAGGGCGTCGACGGACCGCAGGCTCCCGATGCCTCCCGTGCGGCGCAGCTCCAGTACCTGATGAGCTTCCTCGCGGACGACACCAACAACTACCTCGTCCGCGCCCACTGCCCCACCGCTCTCGCGCGTCTCCTGAACGGGATCCCGGCGGAGGAGCATACGGAGTACACGAAGTGGCGGACGATCGTCAGGGATGATCTCCTCGCGCGGGTCGCCAAGAACTCCAAGGAGCAGAACGAGGTCCTTCAGAGCGCTGTTCTGGCCCTCGGGCTCATCGGCACGAACGGTAAGGACGACAAGGCGATTCGCGACGCGATCGCCGCGGTCCAGAAGGACGTCTCCGACCAACAGACCCGGAACTTCTCCCTGATCGCCATGGCGAAGGCCGGAGCGAACCCGGGCGAGGACGGCGACAAGGGCGTCGAGGAAGCCGGCAAGTTCCTCATGGATCAGCTCCAGAAGGGCAAGTCCTCGATCAAGCCCTGGGCCGGTCTCGCGATCGGCGTCATGTGCGAGCAGGCGGCCAGGAACAACATCACGCACCCGACCGTCACGGCCATGGGCGGAGCGCTGCGCAGCGCCCTCGCCGAGGAAGGGAACAACTCGAACCTGAGTGCCTACGCGATCGCGTGCGGGATCATGTCGGACCTCGAGGCCTCGGGAACGCTGGTCAAGCTGCTGGAGAAGGTCGGCGACTACGAGGCCCGCGGCTACATCGCCTTGGGCTTGGGCTTGATGAACCAACGGAACGCGATCGAGGACATCCAGCGCATCATCACCGAGTCCAAGTACCGTCCGGAGCTGCTCAAGCAGGCCGCGATCGCGCTCGGGCTCCTGGGTGACAAGGAGTTGGTCTCGACGCTGATCACCATGCTCAACAAGGAAGCCAAGAGTCTCGCAACGCAGGCCGCCATCTCGTCCGCCCTCGGATTCATCGGGGACCAGCGCTCGATCGACCCGCTCGTCGAGATGCTGGAGAACAAGGACCTGACGGACCGCGCCCGCGGCTTCGCGGCGGTTGCACTGGGCATCGTGGCCGACAAGGAGCCCCTGCCCTGGAACTCGAAGGTCGCGGTCGACCTGAACTACCGCGCTTCGACGTCGACGCTGGTCGACTCCACGAACGGTACGGGGATTCTGGACATCCTCTAGACGCTTCGAAGCCGACACGACCTGAGACGCCTGGGCGAACGCGAGTTCGCCCAGGCGTTTCTTCTTTCCTGCTGGTCTGGACGCCTCTTGGCCGTTCCGACGGGTTGCATTGGCTGGACACTGATCTGCCCGATCGTCTCCCCGGGAGTCGGGTATGTCGTTTGCGGAATCGGAACGATGAGCGACAGCAGTCGCTCTCGCTCGGACTCCAATCCAAAGAGGAAACGATGAAACGACTCCTTCTCTCGACGGCGCTCGTCGCCAGCAGCCTGCTCGTGCCGACGGCTGCTCACGCGCACGGCGGAAACTACAGAGGGCCTGGTGATACCGTCCCGCCCGGAGCGGGTGGATCCGGAGGAGGTGCCCCCGGTCCCGCGCCGGGCCCCAGCGATCCCGGAAGCGGCACCGGTAGCGGCCCGACAGTCGCCGGGCCCCTGGGCGGCCCGGGCTCGAGAGACGGCGGGCCGGGGAACGGCACCTCGCGCGGACCCTCCGCAGGAGGTCTGGACCTGACCGCCTGGTCGTTCTGGTGGGAGTTCAACAAGGCACCCTACCTCGACCTCAAGGCGCATCTCCATCGGGAGGAGCCGGTCACCGACCTGGAGGGATTCGACATGGGAAGAGGCCAGCTACGGGCGTCCTCCAGGAGCCTCCGCCCGACCGATCGCCAGATCCGCGACGAGGTGGTCCCGGCGCTGCTCGAAGCCCTTCGCAACGAGACCCACAACGACATCGTGACGGGGGCCATGATCGCTCTGGCCAAGATCGGTGACGCGAAGGACGAGGGTGGCAAGTCGCTCTTGGTGGAGGAGATTCGTCCCTTCCTTGCGGACAACAACCAGGAGATCAGCGAGACGGCAGCCGTCTCCTTGGGGATCCTCGCCGACGGGAGCTCCATTCGGACGCTCCACGACCTGATCGTGGACGAGAAGCCGGGACGCGCGCTCGTCCAGCGCGCGGAGGTGAGCTATCGCACGCGGGCCTTCGCCGCCTTCGGTCTCGGACTCATCGGGGCGAACCCCAACACGACACCGGATCAGCGATCCGAGATCGTGTCGATCCTGGCCGAGACTCTCGCAACGGACGACACGAAGACCCGCGACCTCGCGGTCGCCTGCGTGATCTCCATGGGGCTCGTTCCCTTGAAGACCGGGTCGGTCGCGCTCCGGCAGGGAGAGACGGTTCTCCCGCCGCACGCCAACCGAGACTCGCAGCTGCGCTACCTGCTCGGTTTCCTGCGCGACGACGAGCGTAATCCTCTCGTGCGCGCGCACTGCCCGACCTCGCTCGCGCGACTGCTCGCCGGTCACGACGACCAAGACCTTCGGGACGACATCGTTCGAGACCTCCTCGCGCGCATTGCCAAGAGCTCGAAGGAGCGCGACGAGATCGTCCAGAGCTCAGTGCTCGCGCTCGGCCTGCTCGGGGACACCGGTCCGGCGAGCAAGCCGATCCGAGAAGCGCTCGCTTCCGTCGCCAAGGACTCGAGCGACGAGCAGTCGCGGAACTTCGCGCTGATCGCGCTCGGCAAGGTCGGTGGCGCGTTCGTGGCCGATGGGGACGAAGGCATTCGGGAAACGGGTAGCTTCTTGCTCGGGCAGATCTCCGACGGCAGGAGGCAGGGTAGGCCCTGGGCGGGCCTATCCCTGGGCGTGCTGGGCGAAGCCCTCGGACGACGAGGGCTCATGCACCCCTTGCTCCCAGCGCTCGAGGAGGCCGTTCGTACCTCGCTCGTCGAGGAGAAGTCCCCTGCGCGCCTCGGGGCGTACGCCATCTCCTGCGGCATCATGCACGACCTCGAGGCGGGACCTGCGCTGCTCGAGATCCTTGCGCGTCAGAGGGACGACGAGGCCCGCGGTTACGTCGCGCTCGGCCTCGGCCTGCTGGGGAACCGCTCGGCGATCGAACCGATCCAACGCATCGTGGCGGAGTCCAGGTACCGTCCCGAGCTCATGCGGCAGGCCGCCATTGGGCTCGGGCTCCTCGGGGACAAGAGCATCGTCGGAGATCTCACGGGCATGCTGGACAGGCCCACGAGTCTTGCCGCGCAAGCCGCCGTCTCCTCTGCGCTGGGCATCATCGGCGACCAGTCGTCCATTCCGACCCTGATCGCTCTCCTGCGCGGAGAGAAGGGCGAGAAGGAGCGAGCCCGGGGTTTCGCCGCCGTTGCACTCGGCATCGTAGCGGACAAGGAACCCCTCCCCTGGAACTCGAAGATCGGCGTCGATCTGAACTATCGTGCAGCGACATCGACGCTGGTGGACTCCCTCGGGGGAACGGGGATCCTGGATCTGCTCTAGCCGTTCTCCGCCGCCGCCCCCGGACCGGACCCCTTCCCCCGCGGGGCGGCGAGGCCGGTTCCCCCACCCCCTCGTAACTCGACCTCGGCCCCCTGGCACGGCAATTGACCGAGTCGCGCGCGCACTCCGGTTTTCGCCGCTAGGATTGGGATAGAACGACCCCATGAAGACCCTCCGATCCATCTCGCTCGCTGCCGCTGCTCTTCTCCCCCTTGCCCTGTGCGCAACCGCGCAGGTCACGGGCAAGCCCGACAAGCCTCCGAAGGAGGAAGGAGGCGGCGGTGGTTACGGCGGTCCCGGTGATACGGCTCCGAACGGACCCAGCGGCAGTGGGACCGGAGATGACACGGGCCCGAAGGGGCCAGCTCCGGCAGGGCCCCAACCGACGGGCCCCCAGCCGACTCCCTATGCCGATGGGGTGAACCCGTTCGGCACGCGCGGAGGCCCCGCCGGCGCCGATCAGCCCGGCAGCGGAAACGACACGCCCGCGCCGATCACACCCGCGAGCCGCCCGCGGCTGGAGTCGCCCAACTCCTGGAAGCTCTGGTGGCACTACAACCGGTGGGCGTTCCTCGACGACGTTCCGAGCCTGGCGAACTCCGGTGGCGGCGGCTTCTACATCGGCCGAGGCGAGAAGGCCCAGGTTTCTCCCCTACTCCGCGCCTCCCGGGCACAGATGCAGGACATCGTCCAGCCCGCGCTGCTGCAGGCGCTTGCCACGGGAGGTCGACCGGAGCTCGAGATCTACGCACTGCAAGCGCTCGCGAAGCTCCGCTCCGTCGTCCCCGATCCCGAGCTCGGCGGTTTCGCCGACATCGTCCACCGCTTCCTGAAGAGCGGGAACCAGGAAGTCGCTGAGAAGGCGATCCTTTCGCTGGGGGTTCGGGGAGAGGTTCGATTCGTCCCGTGGCTCGTCTCCATCCTCGAGGATTCCCCTGAGGGGCGGTCCCTCATCGGTCGCCAACGCGTCGGCCTCCGTTTCCGCGCCTTCGCCGCCTACGGGCTGGGTCTGATCGGAGAGCGCACGTCGAGTGCCGAGACTCGGGTCGCCATCTACGATGCGCTGGTCCAGGCGCTCTGGCTCGACCGGGTCGAGGTGCAAGCGGCCTGCCTGACTGCCCTGGGGCTGACTCCCATGCCGATCGCCGACGAGTACGTCGGACAGGGGGAGCTCTTCGCGGGCAAGACGCGAGTCGATCAGGTCCTGGAGCTGATCAGCTTCTTCGACGACGCCGAGCAGTCCTATGTCGCTCGATCACAGGCGCCGTCCGCACTCGCGCGGCTCCTCGTCGATGCTCCCGATTCCCTGCGCGGTCGAGCGATCTACACCCTGCTCGTCGCCTCTGGCCAGCATTCCAAGGAGTTGCGCGAGGTACAGAACGCGGCGGTCATGGCGCTCGGCAGCCTCGGTCGTTCCGGCGGCGACCCGATCGACGATCAGGTGCTCGCTCATCTCGAGCGAATCGCCTACAAGTCCAGCGCCGATCGATCCACACGATTCCTAGCGATGACCGCTCTGGCCGAGGTTGCGAGCCGTCGCGGAATGGGCGACGAACCGTTCGGGGCGGTCGAGCCGACGCGGAAGCTGTTTACCCAGAACCTCGCGCGTTCGCGCGGCGAGACGCAGGCCTGGACGGCGCTCGGGCTGGGAATCCTCGAGAGGAACGCACCGGATCGCGGCGAACTGCCGGCGCCGTCGAGCGGACAGGCGCTGAGGAAGGTCTTCGAGAAGACGAGGTCCTCGGAAGTCGCAGGTGCGATCGCGATCGCCCTCGGGATGCTGCGCGACCTGGAATCCGAGCAGATGTTGCGAGAACGCATGATCGACAGCGGCGAGGAGTTCGTGCGCGGATACACCGCCCTCGCGCTCGGCATGATCGGCTCACCCGCCTCCGTCACGGACTTGCAGCGCGTTCTCAAGGAATCGACGATGAAGCCGTTCGTCATCGAGAACGCTGCCATCGCCCTGGCGCTGCTCGGGGATCAAGGAATCGGGTCCTGGCTGTTCGAGATCCTGGACGGGTCCTCCAGTCCGAAGATCCAGGCCTCCGTCGCCTCTGCCGTTGGCTGGATCAAGGATCCGCGCCCCGTGGCCGAGCTCTGCTCGCGCCTCCTCGATCCGCGCAAGAACGAAACGGGTCGGGCTTGGACGGCCGTGGCGATCGGTCGGATCTGCGACGAGGACCCCTGGCCTTGGAACAGTCGCGTGTCCGCCGGCAGCCAATACGACGTGTGGTTGCCGACCCTCGTGGAGCCTCAGCTCCAGAACGGCCTGCTCGACCTGCCCTAGGGTCGTCTACCGTCTACCCACCGCCACGTGCAGGGCCGCGAGGGAGCCCATCGAGAGCGCGATCAGAAGGAGTGCGATCCAGCGCGCCCTTCGGATCGCGCTGCACTTCTTGTCGGCCAACACGCCCAGCTCGTCTGCGCGCACGCTCAACCCGCGGAGCGATGACGCCCAGGCTGCTCGGTGCTCCGGCGCCAGCTCGGCCGTCGCCAGCCCGGCCTCGAGGTTCCCCACGTGCCGAACGGAGCGGGCGGCATCTCCCAGGGTGATCGAGATGGAGGCGGCCCGCCACGCAAGCTCGATCTCGCCAGGCGCCTGCTCGAGCCCGCGCTCCGCAGCCGACAGGGCGCCTCCGAGATCCCCGCTCGCCGCCAGGAGCTCCGCCTCCCCCTTGGCCCTTTGCACGGGGTCCTCGACGACCTCCAGGAGCCTCCAGGCTTCTCCGTAGCGGCCCTCCTCGCGAGCCTCGGCGACGGCCCGCAGGACCTCACCCTGTGCCGACAGATCCGAGGCGCCCGCGACGAGACCGAGAAGGAGCGGGAGGCCCTTCATCCGCGGTCTCCGCGGGATCCGAGGACGAGTTCGATCCCCTCGGCGATCGACCGTCGTTGAAGCTCTTCGATCGGGCAGAAGTCGTCGGTGAGGATCGCCCCCGGCTCGGCAGCGGGAACGAATCGCCTGTTCTCCGGGATCTCCAGGGTCCTCAGGAGCTCGGCGACCGGACCGGAGGAAGGAGCGCGGTCGAGCAGCGGAAGAGGCGCGTTGCGGCGCGCGATCAAGGCGTAGTTTCGCGAGTGCGGAACGCGCAGCAGGAGGACCTCCGAGTCGAAAGCCCGCGCGCAGGTTCGTGAGACCGCGGCCACGACCGGATCGTCGAACCCGAAGCCGCCGATGTTGACGCTCAACCAGCCACCGAGTCGGAGCCGTTTCTCGAGCTCCTCGAAGAACTCCAGCGTGCACAGGTGCGGCGGCATCTCGACCTGGTTCGCGTAGCAGTCGAGGATGATCTGGTCGAACTCACGCTCGACGTAGCGCAGGGCGATGCGGGCGTCGAGGTCGTCCACGACCTCCCGGTTCCACGCTCCCTCCGGGGCGAGATCCATGTGTTCGCGGCCGAAGCGAACGACGAGCGGATCGATCTCGACGCCGAGCAGGTTCAACGTGACCTCGGGGGGCAGAGTTCCCTCGAGCACTCTAGTCGCAGTTCCGGCGCCGAGCCCGAGGACGAGCGCGGTCCAGGACGCCGAGGGCCGCTCCTCCCAGAAGTAGGGCAGGACGAAGTCGTTGTAGTAGAAGCCGGAGGGCAACAGACCCGGCGCAGGACTCCAGACCGACTGGAACGAGTCGAAGCCCTCGTTCACCTGGAGGTAGCGCATGGGACCGCTCCCCG